>JGI24025J20009_10000830_pt1 | contig 23896 bp, 20 predicted proteins | sample Cruoilmetagenom3_FD_20009 | JGI IMG/M metagenome (IMG submission 20009) | reverse complement strand
TTAGAATTTGAACGATTGTAGGGACACAAGGCAGGAAGACACATTGCGCATCAACTTCTTTCCCACTATGCTAAACGAGGAGGTGTTTTTCAAGAGCCTCATAATTGCTGCTTTGACAGTAGCGTTCCTTTGTGGCACAATTATATAAGGAGCCCACGAAGGCCGTTATAGACGGCGGGAGGGCTTTCATTTCGTCTCTGCGAGGAGAGAATTTATCTCTGGGAGGTGGTTGATGGAGCAGACTACATATAAGGTGCCCAAGATGTACGCTGATCACCACGTCAAGGCCGTTCGGGATGCGCTCTTGGGTTTGGATGGAGTGGAGGGGGTGATGGCTAGCGCGGCTTTCAAGGTCGTGCGAGTCGATTATAATCCCGACCTCACCTCTCCAGAGGCCATCGGAGAAAAGTTGCGGGCTGCTGGCTACGGACCGGATGAGGATTGGGAAGTTCCTAGCGTGCCTGAGGGGAAAGAAGACGGCTCCCCTTGGTTCCGGTTGATTGGACGGGTTACCGAGACGAATAGGGCCGATTTGGAGATGTCTGGAGAGTTCAGGCTCTATTAGCCTTTACGTGGGACGGTAGATGGGCACTGATCGATTAGGCGAACGGTGTCCATAGAGGAGGAGAAGATGACCGGTAATCGAACTATCGATCCGGCAGCAGCGGAGATGTTGCAGCGGGCGGAGGAGATGGGTATATCCACCGCTTTCAGTCGAGCGGAGGAGATGAAACCTTGTCCCATCGGAAGCACAGGTGCCTGTTGCAAGAACTGCGCCATGGGTCCTTGCCGTCTGGTGGGCAAGCATGATAGGGGCATCTGCGGGGCCACCAGGGAGACCATCGCGGCCCGCAACTTCGCTCGCATGGTGGCCGCGGGGGCCTCTGCCCACTCGGACCACGGCCGCGATATGGCTCTTACCCTTTTGGCCGCCGCTGAGGGGGAGGCTCCCGATTACGAGATCCGCGATGTGAACAAATTGTTGGAAGTGGCTCAATTTTTGGGCGTGAAAACCGAGGGCCGGGAGGCGATGGAGATCGCCAAGGAGACGGCCGAAGCAGCCCTGGCTCAGATCGGCCAGCAGAAGGGGGAGTTGCTCTACCTCCAACGAGCCCCCGAGAAACGCCAGGAGATCTGGCGTAAGGCGGGCGTCGCCCCCCGAGGGATCGACCGGGAGGTGGTGGAGCTGATGCATCGCACTCATGTGGGAACCGATCAATGGTATGAGAGCATCTTGATGGCTGCGCTGCGCAACGCTCTATCCGATGGCTGGGGCGGGAGCATGCTCGCCACTGACATCACTGATATCCTCTTTGGCTCACCAGTCCCGCTCACGGCGGATGTGAATATGGGAGCGTTGAAGGAAGATGAGGTGAATATCGTGGTCCACGGCCATGAGCCGACCCTCTCGGAGATGATCCTGGTGGCGGTCAGGGACCCGGAGATGATCGAGTACGCCAAATCGAAGGGGGCTAAGGGGATCAACCTCACCGGAATCTGCTGCACAGCGAACGAGACGCTGATGCGCCAGGGGGTGCCCACCATCGGGAATTTCCTCAGCCAGGAACTGGCCATGGTAACTGGAGCCATAGAGCTGATGATCGTCGATATACAATGCATCATGCAGGCTCTGGTCCCTTTGGCTGACCAATTCCACACCAGGTTGATAACCACTTCCCCTAAGGCTCACATCGAAGGGGCCACACATGTCGAGTTCGACGAACATCGGGCCCTGGAAATCGCCAAAGAGATCGTGAAGATGGGGATCGATAACTTCCCCCACCGCCAGGATGCGCATATCCCGAAGGAGATAAACCATTTAGTGGCTGGCTTCTCCCATGAATATATCAATTATGCTTTGGGCGGCTTCTATCGCGGCTCCTTCCGCCCCTTAAACGATGCTGTGATACAAGGGCGGCTGCGGGGCGTGGCCGGGGTGGTGGGTTGCAACAACCCCCGCACGTGTCACGATGCCTCCCATGAATACATCACACGGGAGTTGATTAAGAACGATGTGTTAGTGGCGATGACCGGGTGCGGAGCCATCGCCGCCGCGAAGTACGGCCTCCTCTCCCCTGAGGCGGCGAAGTATGCCGGACCCGGCCTCAGGGAGATCTGCGAGACGGTGGGCATCCCGCCGGTTTTGCATGTCGGTTCCTGCGTGGACAACGCCCGCATCCTCACTACGCTAAGCCAGATGGCCACCGAAGGAGGCTTAGGGGAGGATATCGCTGACCTACCAGCGGTGGGGTTCGCCCCCGAGTGGATGAGCGAGAAGGCGATTTCCATCGGCTCCTACTGCGCTGGCTCTGGCGTCTACACCATCATGGGCAGTGAATCGCCGTTAGCAAACAGCCCCCTCGTGGATCGTTTCCTCAGCGAGGGTTGGGAGGAGCGTATAGGCGGGAAACTGGAGTTCATCGCGGATCCTGAGGAGGCGGTGGAGAAGGCGCTGGAACATATAGATAAGAAGAGGGAAGCGTTGGGTCTTGAAGAGTACGATCCCAGTCGCTTCGGCCGGAGCGGGGATCGGCGGATGGAGGAGTGGCTTGCTCTCCTCGAGAAGGGCGAGCCGGTGAGCCTCTATAGAGAGCCCAGGCTCAAGTAAGGGAAGGCAGGAGGAAACCTAGAATGTCTAGATATATAGCCACTAGAGCGATTAGGGGCGCTAATCGGATTGTGAAAGAGGCTGAGGATCTGTTCGAGAAGGCTTTGGCCGAGCACGGTCCCGATACCAAGGTCGCCTTCCCTAACACCGGGTACTACCTACCGGTGATCTTAGGCATTACGGGGACGGAAGTGGAGAGGTTGGGAGACCTGAAGCCGGTTTTGGAGCACGCGAGGTCTCTCCTCCACCCGGTCCCCAATGAGAGGTTTTGGACCCCCTATCTGGGGGAGGCCCTCGACTGTGGGATCGCCACCCTCTTGGCTGAGGAGGTGATTATGGGGATCCGCTTCATCTACGGTGAGCAGCCCGAGAGGCTTCCTGGATTCCGCCTGGCTGGTGGTACCTTTACCAGCCCCGATGAGTCGGCCCAAGAGGCGATAGAGGGGCGGGTCAACGGCCCCATCGATGATATCCAGTTACGTTCTTGGGGNATCCAGTTGGTGGATGGCCGCATGCCTGGGTTCGCCGCTATTATAGGCGCTGCCAAGTCCAACGAGGTGGCGGTGAAGATCGTGCGCGAGCTCCAAATGAGGAACATCTTGGTCTTCCTCTGCGGCAACGTCAACGGGCGGAGCATCATCCACCAACTGATGGAAGAGGGAGTGGAGTTGGGGTACGACACCTATACCGTCCCCTTCGGCACCGATACCATATCCGCCATCTACGCTGCGGGCTTCGCCACCCGCGCTGCCCTCACCTTCGGAGGGAAGAAGGGCGGCCAGACGCGGGAGATCTTCTTATATAACAAGTTCCGGGTATTTGCCTTCGGTTTGGCCTTGGGCGAGGTGGATGACCTGAAGTATGCCACCGCAGGGGGGGTCATAAGTTACGGCTTCCCGGTCATCGCCGATACGGTGATACCGGAGATACTTCCCACGGGCGTCACCCAGTATGAGCATGTCATCTCCATGCCCTTCGACGATATTGAAGGGAAAGACGATCTGGAACGAGCAACGAGGTTGGTCCAGAGGTGCATAGAAGTACGAGGGGTGAAGGTGAAAATCGCCGAGATCCCCATCCCTATCCCTTACGGCTCCGCCTTCGAGGGGGAGCGGGTGAAGAGGGCTGATATGCGGATCGAGTTCGGGGGTAAGTACTCTCGGGCCTTCGAGTACCTGCGGATGCGAGGGTTAGATGAGGTGGAGGATGGGAAGATAGAGATCGTGGGGCCAGGCTTCGAAGATGTGGAGGAAGGCGGGTATATGGACCTGGGTATCGTGGTGGAGGTGGCGGGAAGGAAGATGCAAGAGGATTTCGAACCCGTCCTGGAGCGCCAGATCCACTATTTCATAAACGGGGCATCAGGCGTGCAGCATATCGGCCAGCGAGATATCGCCTGGATCCGGGTCAGCAAATCCGCTGCTGAGAAAGGGTTAACCCTCCGCCATTTCGGGGATATTCTCTATGCTCGGTTCCACTCCGATTTCGAGGCTATCGTGGATAAGGTACAGGTTACCATCTACACCGAGCCGGAGGAGTTGAAGAAGTGGCTGGAGATAGCCCGAGCGGCCTATGACGTGCGGAACAAGCGGCTGGTGGAGATGACCGATGAGTCGGTGGATACATTCTATTCTTGTACCCTCTGCCAATCCTTCGCCCCCAATCATGTTTGCGTGGTGAGCCCGGAGCGGTTGGGGCTCTGCGGAGCCTACAACTGGCTGGATTGCAAAGCGTCCCATCAGATCAACCCCACCGGGCCTAATCAGCCGGTCCCCAAGGGGGAGCCTTTGGATTCTGACCAGGGCTACTGGCAAGGGCCTATCAACTTCGTCTACGAGCACTCCAATCACACGGTGGAGAGGGTTTCCATGTATTCCATTATGGAGAACCCGATGACCGCCTGCGGCTGCTTCGAATGCATCGCCATGGTGATCCCCGAGGCCAACGGGATTATGGTAGTCTCCCGGGAGGACCCCAGCATGACCCCGGCAGGGATGACTTTCTCTACCCTGGCGGGGATGGCCGGGGGCGGACTGCAGACCCCCGGAGTGATGGGGGTGGGCAAATATTATCTCGCCAGCAAGAAGTTCATCAAGCCTGATGGAGGGTTTAAGCGGGTGGTCTGGATGTCCTCTTTCCTGAAGGAGAGTATGGCCGAGGAACTGAAGGCCGTAGCCGAGAGGGAGGGAGACCCCGACCTCATCGATAGGATCGCCGACGAGCGATATGTAACTACGGTAGAGGAACTCCTCCCCTGGCTGGAGGAGCATGACCACCCCGCCTTGAAGATGCCTCCCATACTTTAAGCGAAGGAAAGGGTTAAGGGAGTTGGAGTCCGTGGCTACCAGGGGGCACGCCTTTGGTGGAGGCGAGGCCCCTTTCTCCCCTAACCGATGAAGGAGCGGTGTATGGCAGAAAAAGTTGAGATTCCGGTTCAGAAGTGGAGTGGTAGGGTGCGTGAGGTCACCTTGGGTGCTACCAGGGAGGAGGGTGGAACCCGCGCCCGAACCGTGACTCTGGGAGGAGAGACTACTTTGCCCTTTCTCCATTTTGAGGGGAAACTCTCCCACCCACCTCGCATCGCCATAGAGATACAAGACAAGAAGCCTGAGGCTTGGTCGCCTCTTCTGCTTAAGGCATGGGAGGGGGCGATCGATGATCCTGCCGCTTGGGCCAAGAAGGCAGAGGAGAGAGGCGCTGATCTCATACTCCTGAGACTTAGCCTCGACGATGCCCAGGGGGAGGAGAACACACCGGAGAAGGTCAAAAGTACGGTGAGAAAGGTGCTTTCGGCTACCGGCTTGCCCCTCTTAGTCTTCGGGCCGGGCCAGGTGGATAAGGATAACGAACTCTTGGTAGCCGTGGCCGAGGAGGCGGCGGGGGAGAGGGTGGTTTTGGGGGTCTGCGAAGATAAGAACTACCGCACCATCGTGGCCGCAGCCCTGGCTCACGGTCATCTGGTCGATTCTCGTACCCCTATGGATGTGAACCTAGCCAAGCAGTTGATTATCCTCATCCACGACATGGGCCTGCCCTTGGATCGCCTCTTGATGGACCCCTCCACGGGGGCCTTGGGGTATGGGATCGAGTATGGCTACTCGGTGATGGAGCGGCTACGCCTAGCCGCCCTCCAAGGCGACACTATGACCCAGCAGCCTATCCTAGTGACTCCCGGTGAGGAAGCCTGGCGAGCCAAGGAGGCCAAGGTGGGAGAGGGTGTTCCTGAGCCCTGGGGTGATTGGGAGGAGCGGGCCATCATGTGGGAGACGATGACCACCACCGCTCTCATCGAGGCGGGCGCTGATGTAGTGGTGATGCGCCATCCGGAATCGGTTCGCCTAGTCAAGGAGGCGATAGATAAACTGTGGATGAAGGGGGGGTGAGGGATGGCTCTCACGGGTTTGGATATCTATAAACTTTTGCCCAAGACCAACTGTAAGGAATGCGGATACCCTACCTGCTTGGCCTTCGCTATGAAGTTGGCGGCCAAGCAGGCGGAACTGGCGGCCTGCCCTTATGTGACCGAGGAAGCGAAAGCCAAGTTGGCTGCCGCAGCCGCTCCTCCTATCCGCTTGGTGACCATAGGCAGGGGCGAGAGGAAGGTAGAGGTGGGGAACGAGACGGTGCTCTTCCGCCACGACAAGACCTTCTTCCACCCTCCGGGGCTCATGGTGCGAGTCAAGGATACTCAGTCCATAGATATGATCGAAAAGAGAGCTCGGGAGGTGGCCGACTACTCCGTGGAGTATGTGGGCCTAGAGCTCCGCTTGGACGGCTTAGCGGTGGAGAACGCCTCGGGTGAAGCCTCCGCCTTCGCTTCGGCGGTGGAGAGGGTGAAGGAGACCGGCCTACCCCTGATCCTTATCTCTTCTGACCCCAGGGCCATGGAGGCGGCTCTAGCCAAGAGCGATGGCACAAGCCCCCTCATCTACGCCGCCGATGAGGAGAACTGGGAGGCTATGAGTGAGTTAGCCAAGAGGCACCAGGCCCCCTTGGCGATTCGGGCTTCCGGGCTAGAACCGCTGGTAGAGTTGGTGGAGAAGGTAAGAGGTGCCGGCGTAGAAGATCTGGTCTTAGACCCAGGTTGCCGAGGTTATAACGATTGTTTAGTGACCTTCACCCATATCCGCCGTTTGGCCCTGCAAAAGAATTTTAAGCCTCTTGGCTTCCCCCTCATCGCTTTTCCCGGCGAGGGGGCGAACTCTCCAGAGGAGGAAGCTATCCTGGCCGGCCAGCATATCGCCAAGTATGCGGGTTTCGTGGTGATGGAGGATTTCGACCCTGCTTTGGCCTACCCCCTCCTCACTCTACGACAGAATATCTACACCGACCCCCGCGAGCCGATCCAGGTTACCCCGGGCATCTACGAGTTCGGGGAGCCGGTCCCCGATTCCCCGCTCTTGATCACCACCAATTTCTCCATCACTTACTTCAGTGTAGCCAATGAGGTGGAGGGGAGTGGTATACCCTCCTGGCTTCTGGTGGCTGACTCTGAGGGGATGAGCGTCCTCACTGGCTGGGCGGCCGGCAAGTTCGACGCCGATAAGATCGCCAAGACGGTCAAGACCACGGGCATCGAGGAGAAGGTAAGTCATAGGAAACTGACTATCCCTGGCGCCGTGGCCGTGCTATCCGGCGAACTAGAAGATGAACTCCCCGGCTGGGAGATCTTGGTAGGGCCTCGTGAGGCGGTGGACCTCCCCGCTTACCTCAAGATCTGGAAGCCCTGAGATGAGGCGGACTCTCTTTTGGTACCGGCCACAGTTAGAGCACCGATAAGGAGGTATGAGTAAGATGGAAATAGTGGGTGAACGCATCCATATCATCTCCCCCAGAGTGAAAAACGCCATCGCCAAAAGGGAGAAAGGTTACGTCCAAGGATTGGCCCTTCGCCAAGCGAAAGCGGGGGCCCACGCCTTGGAATTGAATATAGGCCCCCAGAAGAAGGCTGGCCCCGAGGTGATGGGGTGGGTGGTAGATACCATCCAAGAGGTGGTCGATCTCCCTCTCTCCTTGGATACCACTAACGTAGCGGCCATGGAGACCGGTCTAAAACGGGCTAAGAAGCGGGCTATCGTCAACTCCGCTTCGGCGGCCCCCGAACGATTGGAGACCATGCCACCCTTGGCGGCCAAATACAACGCCAAATTGATCGCCCTCTGCATGGGCAAGAATATATTGCCCACCGCCGAGGAGCGGATAAATGTGGCTTTGGAGGTCCTGATGCCTCGCATTCTGGAGGTAGGGCTCTCCATGGAAGATGTCTACTTCGACCCCCTGATCCTAACTGTCTCCGGGATGCAGGAGTACGCCCTACAGGCGGTGGAGACGGTGCGTTTCCTGAAGCAGGTCTCCGACCCTCCCCCTAAGACGATGGTGGGGCTTTCTAACGTCTCCAACGGCGTCCCTCACGAAGGTCGGAGCCTTATCAACTGCACCTATCTGGTGATGCTCATGGCTGCTGGCCTCGATGCGGCCATCGCCGACCCCTTGGACAAAAGGCTCTGGGAGTTCATGCGCATCGTGGAGGAAAGGGATGATTCGACCCCGGTGGGGCGGCTGCTTCTGCGCCTCTACGATGCTATAGCCTCCATGGAGGAATTGAGCCCCGATGATGTGGATATGAGCGATCCAGAGCAGGTGGCTATCTATAAGACGGTGCAGATCCTAGAGAACAAGGTGATCTACGCCGATTCCTATCTGAGGGTGTAGAGATGCTAAATAAAGAGGAACTCCTGGCCAAGGCGAAGAAGCCGGCCCAGGATGCTTTGCGGTTGCACCCTTACTACCGGGGTAAGATCGAGATGGTCTCCAAGTGCGCGGTGCGGGATTTCACCGATTTCGCCATCTGGTATACCCCAGGGGTGGCCGCTCCCTGTCGGGCTATCGCCGAGAATAAGGAGTTGGTCTACGAGTATACCAACAAGTGGAACACCGTGGCTGTGGTCAGCGATGGAACTCGTATCTTGGGGTTGGGAGATATAGGGCCTGAGGCGGGGTTGCCGGTGATGGAGGGGAAAGCCCTCCTCTTCAAGTATTTGGGAGGGGTAGATGCTATCCCTATCTGTCTCGATACGAAGGAACCTGAGGAGATCATCACCGCCGTCAAATGGCTGCAACCATCCTTCGGAGGCATAAACCTGGAGGATATCGCCCAGCCCAAATGTTTCTATATCTTGGATACTTTGCGGAAGGAGATGGAGATCCCCGTCTGGCATGACGACCAACAAGGGACAGCGGCGGTCACCTTGGCGGGGCTCCGCAACGCCCTGAAGTTGGTAGGCAAGAGACTGGGCGAGGTAAAGATAGCCATGGTGGGGGCGGGAGCGGCCAACATCTCCGTCGCTAGAGTGATCATAGCCGCTGGCGTGACCCCAGGCAACATCATCATGTGCGATATCGAGGGGACGCTCCACCGGGGGAGGAAGGAACTCAAGGAAAGCCACCGAGAGATGTGGAAGATGTGTCAGATCACCAACCGGGATGACCTGGTGGGAGGCATCCCTGAGACGATGAAGGGAGCCGATGTGGTGATCGCCTTCTCCACCCCTGGTCCGGGGATAATAAAGCAGGAATGGATCGCCGAGATGGCCAGGGATCCCATCGTCTTCGCCTGCGCCAACCCCATCCCCGAGATCTGGCCTTGGGAGGCGAAGGAGGCGGGGGCCAAGGTGGTGGCTACTGGTCGCTCCGATTTCCCTAACCAGGTGAACAACTCCTTGGGCTTCCCCGGCATCTTCCGGGGCACACTGGATGTGAGGGCTCGGACCATCACCGATGAGATGTGTATCGCCGCGGCCTATGAGTTGGCCAAGACCGCTGAGGATAGGGGGATCAGCGAGGATTACCTCATCCCTACCATGGACGATTGGGAGGTTTTCCCTCGGGAGGCGGTGGCCGTGGCTATGAAGGCTCAGGAGCAAGGGGTGGCGCGGCTGAAGGTGAGCGAAGATGAACTCTATGAGCGAGCCTCAACCCTCATAAAGCGAGCCCGAGAGGAGACTCAACTTTTGATGAAAGAGAGGTTCATCCCGCCGGCTCCGGAAGAGTAACAGGTGAGGCTGTCGGTCCGTGGGAAGCGGTTGCATGGCAAATAGAACAGGTGCTGTCATGGTGGTGGGTGGCGGCATCGGTGGCATACAGGCCGCCTTGGATTTGGCCGCGGCCCGCTTCAAGGTTTATCTCGTCGAGGCCAAGCCGGCCATCGGGGGCCACATGGCGCAACTGGATAAGACCTTCCCCACCAATGATTGCGCCATGTGTATTCTCTCCTCTAAATTGGTGGAGTGTGGCCGCCATCGGAATATCGAGATCCTTACTAATGCGGAACTGGAGGGTTTGGAGGGTCAGGCCGGTGACTTCAAGGCCAAAGTGGTCGTCCATCCCCGCTATGTGGATGTGGAGAAGTGCACCGGCTGTGGGGAGTGCGCTCGTGTTTGCGTCCGAAGGACGGTGATCCCTTCGGAGTTCGAAGAAGGGTTGGAGAAGCGGGGAGCCATCTATATCCCTTACCCCCAAGCGGTGCCTCTAAAGGCAACCGTTGATCGAGAGACCTGCCTCTATCTCAAGCGGGGCAAATGCACCTTAGCCTGCGTGGAGGCTTGTCAGCCGAAGGCTATCGATTTTGACCAGAAACCCCAGGAACTGTTACTCGATGTGGGGGCGGTGATTCTGGCGCCAGGCTATGAGGCCTACGATGCCCGAAAGTCGGCCGAGTTCGGCTTCGGTCGCTACCCCAATGTAGTAACCAGCCTCCAGTTCGAGCGGATGCTTTCCGCCTCTGGGCCCACGGGTGGCCATATTCAGCGCCCCTCCGATGGAAGGAGGCCAAAGAAGATAGCCTTCTTGCAATGCATCGGCTCCCGAGACCAGAATCACGACTACTGCTCCAGCGTCTGTTGCATGTACGCCACCAAAGAGGCGATCATGGCCAAGGAGCATCAGCCAGAGACCGAGATCCAGATCTTCATGATGGATGTGCGGGCTTTCAGCAAAGGGTATGAGGAATACTACCATCGGGCCAAAGAGAGGTACGGGGTGAAATATACCCGTTGTCGTATCTCCTCTCTCAAGGAAGAGCCGAAAACAAGGGATCTCATCGTTAGATACGAGGCCGAGGATGGGACCCTCTTGGAGGAGAGGTACGATCTAGTTGTCCTTTCCGTGGGGATGGAGATCTCGGAGAAGAGTAAAGAGTTAGGGTGGAAATTGGGCCTAGCCCTTGATGAGTACGGCTTCTGCCTGACCCCCACCTTCGATCCGCTGGCCACCAGTCGTCTGGGCGTTTACGCCAGTGGTTCCTTTGTGGAGCCCAAGGATATTCCGGAAACGGTAACGGAGGCCAGCGCAGCAGCGGCCAAGGCAGGAGAACTTCTCTCCACCGCTCGAGATACCCTCACCGTGGAGTCTGAATACCCTCCTGAGAGAGATGTCTCTGGGGAGGAGCCTCGCATCGGGATCTTCGTCTGTCATTGCGGCTCCAACATAGCGGGCTTCCTCGATGTATCTGAGGTCACCGCCTACGTCAAGACCCTCCCTTATGTAGCCTATGCGGAGGATAACCTCTACACCTGCTCCCTGGATACAGCGGAGATCATCAAAGAGAGGATAAAGGAGCAGCGCTTAAATCGAGTGGTCGTGGCCGCTTGTACCCCCCGCACCCATCAGGCGATCTTTCAGGAAACTATCCGCCAAGCAGGGTTGAACCCTTACCTCTTTGAGATGGCCAATATCTGTAGCCAGTGCTCCTGGGTACACTCCTATGACCGGAAGGGGGCCACGGAGAAGGCGAAAGATTTGGTGTGCATGTCGGTGGCTCGGGCTGCGGCTTTGGAACCCCTCCATTGGACGGAGTTGCCCCTAGAGCGGTCGGCCCTGGTGATCGGGGGTGGAGTGGCTGGGTTAAATACTGCCCTCTCCTTAGCAGAACAGGGTTTCCCGGTGCATCTGGTGGAGTCGAACGAGAGGCTGGGGGGAAACCTCCGGCGCGTCCACTATGACATCTATGGCTCCGACCCTCAGGCTTACCTGCAAGATCTCATCTCGCGGGTGGAGAATCATGACCTGATAACCATCCACAAAGAGACGAGGTTGGTGGAGACCACAGGGTTTATCGGCAATTTCTCCTCCCGTCTGGAGACGAGGGGGAAAATAGACCTTATTCATCATGGAGCGATCATCGTGGCCACCGGGGGTCGCGATTACCGGGGCAGCGAGTACCTCTACGGCCAAGATGAAAGGGTGCTGATTCAGGGAGAACTAGAGGAGTTGATAGTACAGGAGCCGGGGAAGGTGGCCCAGGCCAGGGAAGTAGTGATGATTCAGTGTGTCCCCCCCCTAGCGCAAATAGGGTACTGTAGCCGTATCTGCTGCGCCGTAGCCGTAGAGAACGCCCTGCAGATAAAGGATTTGAACCCTTCAACCAAGGTTTATATCCTCCATAGGGATCTACGCACCTATGGCTTTCTGGAACGAGAGTATGAGAAGGCTAGGAGGAAAGGGGTCATCTTCCTGAGGTATGATGATGAGAGAGAGCCCCGGTTACAAAATGATGGTGGCCATCTTAAGATCACCTGCTATGAACAGGCTTTGGAAGAGGAGATCGTCCTCCACCCTGATCTCGTGGTTCTCAGCACAGCCACTCTCCCTTCCGAAGGAGCCAAGGAGTTGGCCTCAACCCTGAAGGTACCCTTAGACCTTGATGGCTTCTTCCTAGAAGCCCATGTCAAGTTGCGACCGTTGGATTTCGCCACCGATGGCATCTTTCTGGCCGGCGCAGCCCATTACCCCAAGCTGGTAAGCGAGGCTATAGTCCAGGCCCAGGGAGCGGCGGGCCGAGCAGCCACCATACTCTCCCAGGAGACCCTCCGGGTGGGGGGGATGGTGGCGGCGGTGGAGAGCGATAGATGCACCGCTCTCTGGTCTTAAATCCGGTTAGCCCTGCCACCGAGAATACTTAGGTTAGAGGAGGTGTCTATCACCATGGGAGCGATCACTAGCGTGGATAGGAAAAACCCATTCTCATATAAGTCACGGATGGTTATCGACTCAGTTGTGCTGTGGCTTATGGGGATCGCTCACAGCCGATATGTGAAGCCCCTGCTCCTCAGGCTCTTCTCCCTTGGTCAAAGGCTGCTCTCTGGAGGAAACGGTGATATAGAGGGAAGATTCCAGCGTTTCTTCGACGGAGGGGGTTTGGCTAGTCGGGTGGTTTACGGCACCGTCTTCCTGGTGGAGAAATGGACCAAAGAGGTTCTATTTGGTTGCCATAACTGCGGTCAGTGCCTTCTCAGTTATACCGGTTACACTTGTACCATGCGCTGTCCCAAGGGCCTCCGCAATGGTCCATGTGGCGGGACCTCGGCGGCAGGGAAATGCGAGGTATACCCCGATAGATGGTGCGTCTGGTACCTCATCTACACGCGATGCAAACGATTACATCGTCTGGACACTCTAAGGATGATGCATCCTGGGGTCGACTGGAGTCTGGTGGGCACCCCCTCCTGGGTGAACTTGCTAGCCGGCCGCGACAAGGTTGCTGAACCCTTCGGCCTGGATAAGGAAACAAGGTAGGAGCGTTTGATGAAATTGGGAGAACTTTTCCAGAACGGGAAATTCGTGATCACCGTGGAGGCTGGCCCACCGAAAGGCGTTGATGTAAAGCAGATGCTGGAGGATGTGGAACTCTTACGCGACAGGGTTGATGCTTTTAATGTCACCGACCAGCAAAGTTCAGTGATGAAGCTAGGCTCCTTGGCAGTCAGTCACCTCCTCAAGGAGAGAGGGGTAGAGCCCATCTACCAACTCACCTGCCGAGATCGTAACCGCATCGCACTGCAGTCCGACCTATTGAGCGCCTATGTTTTGGGCATAGAGAATGTTTTATGCCTTACCGGCGATTATGTTACCTTGGGCGATCACCCTAGCGCCAAGCCTGTTTTCGACCTTCACTCTGTCACCTTACTGCTCACTTTGAGCCGCTTGCAGAAAGGGTACGACTTGGCGGGGCAGGAACTAAAGGGAAAGCCGGAGTTCTACGTGGGAGCGGTGGTCAACCCAGGGGCTAACCCCTTGGAATCCCAGATCATCAAGATGGAGAAGAAGATCAAAGCGGGCGCCCAGTTCTTCCAGACCCAGGCGGTCTATGAGCCGGAGAAGTTTGCCGAGTTCATGAAAGAAGTGGAAAGGTTCGGCGTGCCGGTCATGGTGGGGATCATCCCCCTTAAGTCTGCCGGTATGGCTCGCTTTATGAACCGGAATGTCGCTGGTGTCCACGTGCCAGATCACCTCATCTCCGAGATGAAGGAGACGAAAGATAGGGCAAAGACGAGCGTGGAGATAGCGGGCCGGCTGATTAGAGAGATGAAGGGCCTCTGTCAAGGGGTGCATATTATGGCTTTGGGTTGGGAGAAGTATGTGCCCGCTGTCCTGGACGCTGCAGGGTTATAGCGGTTGCCAGATATCTTGGAGCGAGGCTTCTAGTGAAGATAGCGATCACCGGCAAGGGTGGAGTGGGTAAGACGACCTTGGCTAGTCTCTTGGCTCATATCTACGCTCAGAAAGGGGAGAGGGTTCTAGCCATCGATGCCGATCCTAGTCCCAATCTAGCCTCGGCTTTGGGGTTCCCTCCCTCTCTTGTGGCTGAAATCGTGCCCATCGCCCAGATGGGAGACCTCATCGCCGAGCGGACGGGTGCCAAGCCGGGCACCGTGGGAGGCTTTTTCACCCTGAACCCTCGAGTGGATGATATTCCCGATCGCTTCAGCGCCTTTCATCGAGGCGTCAGGCTCCTTCAGATGGGTGGCGTGAAGAAGGGGGGGAGTGGTTGCCTCTGTCCCGAGAACGCGCTTCTTAAGAGCCTGATGGCCCATCTCTTATTGGAGCGCTCGGAGGTGGTGATCCTCGATATGGAGGCCGGGGTGGAGCATCTAGGGAGGGGGACGGCCAAAGCGGTGGACGCTTTCCTTATCGTAGTGGAGCCTGGGCGGCGAAGTCTCCAGACCGCTCGATTGATCCGGGATTTGGCTTCCGATCTGGGCGTTCCCCACCTTTACCTGGTGGGCAACAAGGTTCGCCATGAGGAGGATCGAGGGTTCATCGATAGAAACAGCCCCGGACTTCCTCTCTTGGGTTACCTCTCCGCCGACTCGAAGGTGATCGAGGCCGATCTCCAGGGGATGGCAGTCTTCGACGCTGCGCCAAAAGTGGTGGAGGAGGCCCGAGATATATGGCGAAGGTTGAAAGAAGCCGCCTCCAGCTCAGGGGGTTGAGAGAGACAAATGGCGATAACTAAAGAATTCACCTTGGCCCAACTGATAGAAGAGGAGACGGGCAACAACATCTACCTATGCTACCAGTGTAAGAAGTGCACCAGTGGCTGTCCCTTGTCTGCGCATTTCGACTTGGAGCCCCATCGGATCATGCGGGCCCTCCAGTTGGGGCGAGAGGAGTTAGCCCTTTCCTCGGCCACTATCTGGCTCTGCGCTTCCTGTCAAACCTGTAGCACCCGTTGCCCTGAGGGGCTGGACGTGGTTCGCATCATGGATCAGTTAAAAATGATAGCCTTGGAGCGGGGGATAAGGCCCCAGGTTCCGGAGGTAGCCCTCTTCAATAGAGCCTTCCTGCGCGGGGTGAGGTTTCTGGGTCGCTCCTACGAACTGGGTCTGGCGGTGGAACGTAACCTCCGTGCCGGCCAGCCCTTCAAAGATCTCTCCTGGGGCCTCGAACTCCTGCGGAAGGGCAAAGTGGGAGTTATGCCTCCCTTCGTCCGTCAGCCCCGCCATGTGGCTCCTAGAGCGAAGCCCGACCAGGTAGCCTATTACCCTGGCTGTTCCTTACACTCCGTCTCCCCGGAGTTCGATATCTCGACGCGAGCGGTCTTCAGTGAGTTGGGGATAGAGTTGGTGGAACCCGAGAGATGGACCTGTTGTGGAAGTACCCCGGCTCACACCACCGATCATTTACTGGCTATGCGCCTTTCCTTGAACAATCTGGCTCTCATAGAGAGGGAGGGGTTCTCCCAAGTAGTGGCTCCTTGCCCTTCCTGCTTCTCCCGCTTCAATTCTGCCTTGTGGGATATGAGGCAGGAGCCACAACTGAAGGAGCGGTTAGATCAGGAGAGGGGTTACGACTTTCGAGGAGCGGTGGAGGTTAAGCATATCCTCCAACTTCTTGAGGAATGGCAGGATGAGATATCAGGGAGGGTGAAGGTGCCGCTCAAGGGGCTGAAAGTGGTGAGTTACTACGGCTGCCTCTTGCGCCTTCCTCCCCAGGCAATTCAGGCTCGGGAGCCGGAGTACCCCATGGTTATGGACCATCTGGTGGAGGCTTTGGGCGCTACCAGTCTCGATTGGTCCTATAAGACGGAGTGTTGCGGCGCTACCCTCTCCCTCTCCAAAACGGAGTTGGCTCTTGAACTCTCAGCCAAGATCCTAGGGGATGCGAAGGCTGTAGGGGCCGATCTAGTGGCCGTGGCCTGTCCCCTCTGCCATACCAATTTGGATTCTCGGCAAGGGCAGATGGGCTTGGAGTTCCAGATGCCTATCCTCTACATCACTCAACTCGTGGGCCTCAGCATGGGGATCAAAAGGCTGGCTCTAGAGAAGCATCTGGTGGATCCCCGAGGGGTGTTGCGGGATAGAGGGCTTTTAGGCTAGAAACCTTGCAGCGGATGAAGGAGGAGTTATAGATGAGCGCTAAGATTATCGATGGCGGAGCGATAGCCAAAGAGATGCGTCAGGAGATCGCCGCGGAGGTGGAGCAACTGAGGGCGGAGCAGGGGCTCACGCCGGGGATAGCCACCGTCTTGGTGGGCGAGAACCCGGCCAGCCAGTCGTATGTCCGCATGAAGAGCCGCGCTTGTGAGAAAGCGGGCATCCTCTCCTTCGGACACTACCTACCTGAGGAGGCTACCCAGGAGGAGGTAGAAGGGTTGATCCACGACCTGAGCGCTGACCCAACCGTCCATGGTATCCTGGTCCAACTGCCCCTTCCTAGCCATTTGGACGAGGAGGCTATATTGGGCTCTGTGGCTTTGGAGAAGGACGTGGACGGGTTTCATCCTATCAACATCGGTCGCTTAGCGATGAAGGGCCGAGAGCCCCTCTTTATCCCTTGCACCCCTTACGGCTGCATGGTGCTTTTGGAAAAAGCCGGGGCCCAGATCGAGGGCGCGGAGGCGGTAGTCTTGGGCCGGAGCAATATCGTTGGTCTCCCTGTGGCTATGCTCCTCCTCCACGCCAACGCCACGGTGACCATCTGCCATTCACGAACCAAAGACCTGCCCGCTGTCTGTCGCAAAGCGGGCATCCTCGTTGCGGCCGTCGGCCGGCCGGAGATGGTCAAGGCCGACTGGGTGAAACCCGGTGCCTATGTCATCGATGTCGGTTCCAACAAGGTGGATGACCCCACCGCGGAGAAGGGGTATCGTTGGGTAGGGGATGTCGCCTTTGACGAGGTGAAAGAGGTTGCCGGAGCCATCACCCCCTCACCGGGTGGCGTGGGCCCCATGACCATCACCATGCTTCTCAAGAACACGGTGACCGCCGCGAAGCGGACGCTGGCTGATTAGAATTCAAGAAAAGCCACCCACAAAGGGTGGCGGGCTTTTCAAGGGAGGTGAGACTTATGCCTAATTTGGGCATGCCAGAACTCCTCATCATCCTGGTCATCTTCATGCTCATCTTTGGGGTGGGGAAACTGCCTGAGGTAGGCAAGGCCCTGGGCCAGGGGATAAGGGAGTTCAGAGAGGCTACTCAGGGGCAAGGGGAGAAAGATAGCAAGGAGGTCACGTCTGACAAGGAGGGCAAATCCTAGTCGACTTGCCTCGGGCCGGAACCCCCTTTCTTACATATTACTACGCCGCAGGCTGACACCTAGGATAGCCTAGGCCTGGTCCTCGCCTCCCAGGAGGCGAGCCTTCTCAGGGCGGCCAGTTTCTCCCTATCTCCCACCTTGGCTCGGCGGGCGGCCATCTCTAGGATTTCGATGGAGCGGTCGTAGTTGGCTCTATCCACGGGGTAAGGGTGGCCATCTTTTCCCCCGTGGGCGAAACTGAAGCGGACAGGATCGTTGAAACTGGGCTGGGCCCCGTAGAGGAGTTCGGAGATGAGGCTGAGAGCCCTTATGGTCTTGGGCCCTACCCCCTGCATTCCCAGGAGTTCCTCGAAGTTCTGGGGCTCTCTTTCATAGGTGGAGAGGAATATCTTCTGCAACCTATCGGGGTGGATCTCCTCTAAAGAAACCTGGTGGTGAGAGGGTAGATGGAGGCTTTGCAGGTTTTTTATCTCTTTCACCAGCCGCTCCGGCTTCTCGTGACTGATAAGGGTGCTGACTCGCCTCGCTGCCTCGCTTTCCTGGGCTACCATGTTGAGAGGGTTCCCTTGGCGGTCACAACAGATGGCCGCATGGGGCTCGCAGACGAAATCTTCGACCCCCTCGCTCAGCCAGTGATACCGGCGGGCTAGCCTCGTCTCTGTGTTCATCCCCTGTTGCACCACACACCAGACCCCTTCTTGATTGAAGATGAAGGTATGGTGATAGATCTGATAGCCATCTTGTAGGCCTGCCGTATCTACCTTGGCTGCCATCCGGCTGGCGTAGACCAACTCCTGGGCCTCACACTCCAGCAGATGGCCTACCCTTTCGATCTCCTCAGGCGTCTTTCGGGAGGTGCGTCCCTTGCCCCCGGCCACAAAGAGCCCTAACCCCCTCTCCAGGCCTCGAAGTCCCTCTTTTAGGGCTCCACAGAGGGTGGTGGTAAGGCCACTAGAATGCCAATCGAACCCCAAAACGCAGCCGAAGGATTGGAACCAAAAGGGGTCGGAGAGACGGCGCAGCATCTCCTGGGAGCCGAACTCGACCACGATGACCGTGGTCATCTCCCGGGCTAACTTGGCCATCCTCTGGAAGAGCCACTTAGGAGCCTTGCCGTAGTGGAGGGGCAAACTAGCGGTACCGGTTCTCATTAACCCACCCTTCTAGGACATTTGTTCTAAGAATAGTATAACAGGTAATTGCTTGCCAGTCAAGGCTTCTCCTCCACCGAGGTGATTCGTTCTGGGTGGGTGTAGAGGTTCATCTTCTTGCCCCGGACATAGCCGATAACGGTCATCCCCCAGGATTCGGCCAGCCGAATCGCTAGGTCGGTAGGAGATGTCCGGGAGACAACCACCGGCACTTCCATTCTGACCGCCTTATCTACCATCTCTGAGGAGATGCGCCCCGTGGTCAGGATGATCCGATCCTTGGTGGGCATATGATGGTAGAGGCATTCGCCCCTTATCTTGTCTAGGGTATTGTGTCGTCCCACATCTTCAGCCACTACAAGAAGCCTCTCACCATCGCTTAGGGCTGAGGCGTGAATACCTCCCGCGGTATGATACGCCTCCGCATTCTTTTGTAGATCTCGCATCAGTTTGGATATCTGAGTGGGGGTGACGGCGAGGGAGGAGGTGAGCCTGGCGTGGCTCACTTTCAGATCCTCGAAGGTTATCCCTCCACCGCAGCCGGAGAGGAGCACTCGTTTCTTAGGGAGGGAGAGGCTCTTATCCCTCAGCCTAACCTCGACCACGTTCCCCTCATCTTCACAGATGCGCAAGACCCCTAAGTCGTCCAGGCTTTGGATGATCCCCTCGGAGGCGAGAAACCCCAAGACTAGGAAACTCATCTTGTTCGGCGTGCAAAGCATGGTTACCAGTTCCTGGCCGTTAATGTAGATGGTCCAGGCCGTCTCTCGCACTATCGGTTTCTCTATCGGTCTAACTTCGTTGGCAGAGAGGGAGAGGTAAGATACCTTCTCCGTCGAATCGTTGCTCATCTCTCTTTGAAACCTCGAGCCACCCGGTTGGAAAGCCCCCTCGTCATCACTAAGGAGGAGGTTCCCCAACTCCTAAGACGAATCTTTTCAACACCGGAAGGATCGCCCTTAGTTCATAACCCGTACGAACCATACGACTTCAGCCCAGATGCTGGGCTATCGCCTCTAGGAGTTCCTTGGCCTTGGTATACGTTTCCTCTTCTGCGATCAACCGTCCACTCCTAGTCATCTCTTATTAAAAGGGCTGAAACAATTATACCATTAGAACTCGCCTCTTATGTAGGCACGCGTCCTTGCTTCCTGAGGGTGGTTGAAGAAATCAGTTGCGGGACCGTGTTCCACAAGCTCACCCAAGTAGAGGAAGATCACGTAGTCGGCAAGCCTCCGCGCTTGTCGCAAGATATGGGTAACGATTACAATAGTATAGTTCTCCTTGAGGTCAAGGAGTCGTCGCTCTATATGTTGGGCGGAGATAGGATCCAGGGCCGAGGTGGGCTCATCGCCCAGTAATACCTCGGGCTCCACGGCGAGACCTCTGGCCAAGCAGAGCCGCTGCTGCTGTCCAGCGGAGAGCCTTGAGGAGGGGGCACGAAGCCTATCCTTTACCTCCTCCCACAGCCCCGCGGCTCGCAGATGATCCTCCACAATCCGATCCAACTCTTCTCTCCCTTTGAGGCCGTGAATGCGGGGGCCAAAGGCCACATTGTCGTAGATCGACATAGGTAGAGGATGCGGCCTTTGAGAGAGCAAACCTATCCTCTTTCTGATCTCCGTCACATCAACATCAGGACGATAGATATCGAGACCATGGAGTAGCACCTGGCCCGATATCTTCGTCCCCTCCACCAATTCTACTAATCGGTTTAAGGATTTCAGAAAGGTGGTCTTGCCACAACCTGAAGGTCCGATGATCACCGTGATCTGCCTTTCGGGGATCTCCACGGTCAAATCCTTTAAGGTGTGATCATCTCTATAGAATACATTAAGGTTATGGACACTGATGTGAGGGTTGGCCATCCTTTCTCCTATCTTATCACGTGGGCTGTAAACCTCCCGCCGACAAGCCTACAGCCCAGACTAATAAGTAAGACTATGATCGTAAGCACTAGGGCAGAAGCATAGGCTCTCTGCTGCACTTCAGGGAAGGGGGTAGCCAGTTGAAAGAAGACAGCCAAAGGCAAGGAAGCCACAGGTCTAAAAAGCGAAGAGGGCAGATTGTCTGTATAGCCAGCGGTGAACAAGACCGATGCCGCATCGCCGATGCCCCTGCCAAAGGCCAAAAGAATCGCCGTCAAAATCCCGGGCAGAGATTGTTTCACTACCACGCTTATTGCCGTTTCCAATCTCGTGGCCCCCAAAGCATAGGCGCTTTCCTTCAATTCGAAGGGGACCATGCTTATCACCTCTTCCATAGCCCTGGTCATGATGGGGAGTTCAAGGAGTGTCAAGGCCATAACGCCTCCCAGCAACGACGCCCTAACCCCCAGGAAGACCATGATGGTGAAGCCAAAGGCCCCGTACACGATAGAGGGAACACCCCATAAGACATCAAGGGACAATCTGGTAAACTCGGAGAACCTGGACTTGCCGCTGTACACTTGCAAGAATAGGGCGATGGGGAGGCTAAGAAGAAGGGCCAAGACCGTTGCTCCACCAGCCAAACATAGAGAACCGGTGATGGCATTCAATATCCCGCCCTCTCCTCCCAAATAGTATCCTCCCTTGGGAGTCTGGATGAGCATCGCCAGGTTGAGAGCAGGCAAGCCCTTCAAAACCACAACTACCAGTACGTACACGAGGCTTCCGATGACGATGAGTGCTGAGGCTATCATGAGCCCCTGAAAGATAAGTTCCTCCCTCCGTTTATCCAAATCTACCTCACCCCCCTTCCCCCAACACTCGCCGCAAGACGATCCTGGCCACGATGTTGAAGCATAAGACCATGAGCAGTAAGAACAACCCCGCGCCTAAGAGTGCCGAGTCGTAAAGTGGTATAGACATCATCTCCCCATAGTTGTTGGCAATCAGGGCCGTCAACGGATATGCGGGGTCAAAGATGGATGATGGAATTATGGCCACATTACCCACCACCATGAGCACCGCCATCGTCTCTCCGAAGGCTCTAGAGAAGCCCAAGACGATGGCCGCGACTACACCAGGAAGCGCCTTGCGCATCACGACATGCTTCACCATTTGCCATCTTGTAGCCCCCAGGGCTAAGGAGGCCTCCCGAAGTCCGTCTGGCACCGATCTAAATACCTCCTCCGTAACGGAGATGATGATGGGGAAGACCATAAGGGCCAATACTATGCTCCCGGCCAGCACACTGTAGCCGGTGGGGTTCTCCACGGAGAAGAGAGGAATGAACCCTAAACTCCTCCCCATCAGGGGCGCCACATAATCTCTTATCAGCGGCACCACGGCCAGCACCCCCCACAGACCGTAGACCACCGACGGTATGCCGGCCAAAAGATCGATGAGCGGCTTGACAACCCCTCGAACCCTTGCCGAGGCATACTCAGCTAAATAGATAGCGGTTAAAAGGGAAAGGGGAATAGATATGATCATGGCCAAGGCTGTTACCCAGAGTGTACCGAGGATGAAGGGGTAGAAGCCAAACTCCCCTTTCAAGGGGTGCCAAGAAGAAGAGAAAATTAACTCCCCTAGAGGCTTGGCGGTTAAAATCGGTCTGGCTCGCGCATACAGGGCTAAGGCTATGAGAAAGACGATCAGACTACAAGAGAATGTAACCAAGAACATGAGCCTGCTGGCCAGGCGGTCTTTCAAACTTCTGGTGAGCATCCCTTCTCCTTCGTCTGTTGGACGGGGGGAGAGATTTGGATTTCCCCGCTCACTCTAACTTCCTCAGCCCTTCCTCAAGATGTTCTTTCGGCAAAGGTATATAACCTACTTCTTCAACGTACCGCTGTCCCTCAGTTAGAATCCAGACCATAAAAGCACGCGTCAATCCGGTCGGCTGACCTGGGGTGACGAGGTTCAAAGCCCTCGCCGGGGGAGAGGGGTAGATCCCTGTGGCGATGGCTTCCATGAGTTCACCCTTGGTTTCGTAAAAACTCTCCTCCTCGTCGAGGCGACCATTAGCGTTCAGGTCGAGAGGGAGTATCTTTATCCCAGCCACTGGCTTTCCTGTCGCCGCAGCGTAAGCGAAATTCAGATTATTGTAGCCTATGCCTAGGGGGTCTTGACTAACCGCTTCTGCGAGTCCCGGGTCCCCATAGACAGCCAGACCTATTAGATCCTCCTGTGCATACCCACCGAGGTAATGAGCCCAGGTCTGAGCAGCACCACAGGCATCCGATCTGGTATAGATATGGATTTCATACGCCACATCCGACCTGCCCACCACTTCTCCCCAGGTGGTTATATCCCCGGTGATCCAGATGCCCTCTAGGATTTCCTGGGACATTCCCCTGCCTAAAAGGTCTTGCAATACCGGGTTATCCTCGTTGACAGTGGCAACAACAGCGTCCTTAGTGACCGGGACCCAGAAGGCACCTTGCTTGATCTCCTCAGGGTATATCTCCCGCGAGACCATACCGATATCCACCAACCCCCCCAGGGCATCGGCCATCCCCTTACCGGCTCCGCCTGCTGATATATCAAAGGTGACTTGAGGGTAGATATTATGAAATTCCTCGCCCCACCTGACCATCATAGGGTAAAGAGCCCAAGCACCGGAGACCCTCACCGTTCCTCTCAACTCGGCTCCCTCCTCCTGCTCAGTCGCCTTTTGGCATCCTCCTATCGCTATGGCAAGGCCTATCAAAACGGTGATGACCTGCCTAGACCAATAGGACCTCCGCATTCCACCCTCCTTGAACGCTCCTTCCATTGGCAAATGGCGACGCTCCTCCTCAAAACGAAAGCCCAGAGACATAGTCATCTCTGAGCCTGCCTTTCCGACTACGTCTCCCTTTAAGCCTACGAGGTTAGCTGACGGGTTCGGACTGGGAGAACCGCCCTACTCGCGGCCGCGAGATTCACCCCCATCGAAAACGACGGATAATTGGGTCCCCCGCTTCCCTGATGAGAATTCGGCTTTCAGATACTAGCTATAGCTACAACTTTCTCCCTATATTATATCATACGTAACTCTTTTAGTTCAATTTTATACTCCCAGAAGTCTCGCTTTCCAAGGGGCTGACGGCGTGGGCGCAAACATCGGCCAAGGTGGTGTGATCTAGGATCCCTGCGATGGCGTCTCGCACCTCACCCATGATGATGCGTAGCCCGCACCTCTCCTCCCCTACCGGACAGTTGCACTCCTCGTAGGCCATCTTGCTGACGCAACGGATGGGAGCCAGGGGGCCATCGAGGACTCGGATTACTTCGCCTAAGGTGATCTCCTGCGGTGCCCGGGCGAGATAGTAGCCGCCGTTCGCCCCCTTCTTGCTGTGCAAGATGCCAGCATGTTTGAGGGTCAGAAGAACCTGCTGTAAGAATTTGACCGG
>JGI24025J20009_10000829_pt1 | contig 23913 bp, 18 predicted proteins | sample Cruoilmetagenom3_FD_20009 | JGI IMG/M metagenome (IMG submission 20009) | reverse complement strand
CCCAAACACCCGGCCGTCGACTGGTTGAAAGAGCTCTGATCAGAGCGGGAGGACTGATATGTCCCTGTTTCGCACGATTTCCGTTACCTGCCCGCATTGCAGCACCCAACAGGCGTTTGTGGCCGTTTATTCGGTGAACGCCGACCGCAGGCCGGATCTGCGCGATGAAATCCTGGATGACTCGTTTCAGTTTGAAACCTGTGAAAGCTGCAATGAACAGTTCCGACTTGATCCGACGTTTGTCTATCTTGATATCGGGCGCGGCCAATGGATTTCCGCCAAGCCGCTTGTCGCGTTGGGTGATTGGCCGACAGAGGAAGGACAGGCCGCCACATTGATGGCCGAATCCTATGGCGCGACGGCTTCGGCTCCGGCCCAAGAGGTGGGCGAGGGGCTGAGTGCGCGGGTGACATTTGGCTGGCCCGCACTGCGCGAAAAGATCGTCGCCAACGCGGCGGGCCTTGACGATGTGGCGCTGGAACTGACCAAGGCGGCGTTGATCCGCACCCAGGCGGATCTGCCGCTAAGCGTAGGGCGTGAATTGCGGCTGGTGTTGGTGGAAGGGGATGTGATGACCATCAATCTGGTCGACGCACAAAGTGAGGCGGTGATTGAATCGCTTGATTTGCCGATCGGGTTTTACAACCACATCGCGGCAAGCGTGGCTGATTTCGGCAACAGTGCAACCACTCTGGCCGAAGGCACGTTTGTGGATGTGCAAAAGCTGTATATCGGCGATCCTGATGCACCCGGCGACGATCTGGAAGCCGGGCTGGAACCGGAGCCGGAGGCGGCTGCCTAGAAAGCGCGCGATCCTTACCATCCGCTTATCAAGCCCTTGCGGGCTTTCTGCGCGGGGGAATTGCCCGTCGCATTTGGTGTTTCCCCCTTGCGGTTCTCCCTGCGATCCGGTGAGTTGTCAGTCAGCAAACCTGCTGCAACCCGGAAAGACCAGCCCGTGACCATCCGTTTCTTTTCTGACAAGCGCCGTCCGGTCCATATGGGCCCGTTCCCGCTGGAACGTCTGGCGCGCGGGGTGATGCCTGATCTCGGCGCAGTACCGCCGTTCAAACCGCTTAGCTTTTCCCGTCCCGAGGTGCCGCATTCCATCGTTAACGCGATGGGCGACTATCAGGCGATGATGGATGCGATCCGCGACGGGTTGGTGAACAGGGCCCGCTCCGGTTGTCCCGATGACCCGGGTGAGCGGGCGCAACATCTGAAAGCGTTTGGTTATTTCTCGGATGCGGCCATGGTTGGTATCGCACGCTTGCCGTCCTCGGCCCGGTTGGCGCGTGCTTTGCGCAACCCTGATATTGACCGGCTGGCTGAAGATTTGCGCACCCGCCAGACCAAGACGCTGGCCTCGGGCATCGACATGATCATGGCCGATCTGAAGGAGTCTATGCAGGCCCCGCCCTCGACCATTGATGGGCATACCCATGCCATCGTCTTTCTGTACGACATGCCGCGCGACCCACGCGCCGATGAGCCGGGCACCGAGTGGCTGCAGGATGCTCAAGGGCACCGCGCCTGTCTGCGGGCCAGCGAAACCGCCGTGGTGCTGGCCAATTACATCCGCCTGCTGGGGTGGGATGCCAAGGCCCATACATCCACCAGCAGCGACGTTGATCTGAACCAGCTGACAGTGGCTGCCGGGCTGGCCACGGTAGACGGTGGCAGGCTGGTCGCGCCCTATCTGGGCGACCGGTTTGGCGTGGCGGTGGTGACCACCGATTTTGAGATGGCAACCGATGCCCCGCTGGCCCCACCAGAGCAGCAGCCATGGTTTCACGCCAAAGGCCCGGCCTGGTGGCTGGGGGCGGGGTTTGCCAAGTCGGCGCTGAATATGGACCCGTTCGCCAAACGTAAGTTCGCCGATGGCCCGCACCCGTTTGAGACGCTAAAGCGGGTGGACACCCCCACCACCCATATTGACGAGGCCCGTGTCGCCCGGGTGCCCAAACGCGCCGATATGTTCGCCCGCGCGCAGTTCGGCGATCTGGGTAAACCAGTGCAGGACGGCGCCAAGGGTGGGCATTACGCGCGTAAGGCGGCGCCGTCGATGGCGCAGCGACGGATGCTGGGGGCGTTTGTGCTGTTGCAGGATGGCGTGCCGGAAAATGGCCCGCGCCCCACGGATGCGGCACGTAATGCCGCCAATCTGAAGGCCGCCAGCTATTTCCTGGGTATCGACGCGGTTGGCCTGTCGCGCTGTCCCGAGTGGGCCTGGTACAGCCATGACGCCACCGGTGATGTGCTGGTCCCGCCGCATGATCAGGCGATCAGCATGATCATCGATCAGGGTTTTGAAACCATGGAGGGGGCCTCGGGCGACGATTGGATCAGCGTGTCGCAATCAATGCGTGCCTATCTGCGGTTCTCGCTGCTGGGCGGGGTGATTGCCCGCCAGATCCGCAATCTGGGGTACAAGGCCAAGGCGCATTCGGTGATGGATGGCGAGGTGCTGCAGCCGCCGCTTTTGCTGCTATCCGGGTTGGGCGAGGTCAGCCGCATTGGCGAGGTCATCCTGAACCCGTTCCTGGGCCCGCGTCTGAAATCGGGCGTGGTGACCACGGATATGCCGATGACCCACGACAAACCGGTGGATTTCGGGCTGCAAAGTTTTTGCGAGTCCTGCAATAAATGCGCCCGCGAATGCCCGTCGGGCGCGATCACCGCCGGGCCAAAGCTGATGTTCAACGGATACGAGATCTGGAAATCCGACAGCCAGAAATGCGCCACCTATCGGATTACCACGCCGGGCGGGGCGATGTGCGGGCGCTGCATGAAAACCTGCCCGTGGAATCTTGAAGGGCTGTTTGCCGAAAAACCGTTCCGCTGGGCGGCGATGAACTGGCCCAAGGCCGCCCCCGCACTGGCGAAGCTGGACGATATGGTGGGCCATGGCGGGCTGAACCCGGTCAAGAAATGGTGGTGGGATCTGGAGCTGGAGGCCGACGGCGGCTATCGCCCCACGCGACATCCAGTGAACGAACGCGGTCTGCAAACTGACCTGCACCTGAAATATCAGGACCAGACATTGGCGGTTTACCCCGCCCCACTGGCGCCGCACCCCTGGCCCTATCCGTTCCCGATGGACCGCGAGGCGGGGATCGAGGCCTATCAGGCGATGATCACCGCCGAGGAATACAAAACCCGCATTGCCAAAGGCGAAACCGGGCCGTGGGATCATCAATACGATGCAGGCGGGCAAAGCCCGGTGGTGCGGGTTCAGATCACAGCGGCGCAAGCGATGTGCCCCGACATTACCAAGTATGAATTCCGCAGTCTGGACGGGTCGGACCTGCCGGAATGGAGTGCCGGCGCGCATCTGGATATCGTGGTGGCACCAGAGTTTCTGCGGCAATATTCGATGTCCGGTGATCCGGCGGACCGGTCGGTCTATCAGGTGGGGGTATTGCGCGAGGATGCGGGCCGGGGCGGGTCGGCCCTGTTGCATCGGATTTTCAGCGAGGGACGCAAGGTGTTCATCTCGCGGCCTATCAACCATTTCCCTTTGGACGAAACCGCCAGCCGCAGCTTTCTGATGGGGGGCGGCATCGGCATTACCCCGATGATCGCCATGGCGCACCGGTTGCACGCGATAGGGGCAGAGTTTGAGATGCATTATTCGTTGCCTGGGCGCGGTCGGGCAGGATATCTGGACGAGTTGATCAACGCGCCCTGGGCGGATCGCGTTCATCTGCATGTATCGGACGAAGGCTCGCGCGCCGATCTGGACGTTGTGCTGGCGGGATACCGTGACGGCTGGCATGTCTATACCTGCGGGCCGGATCGCTACATGACCGGGGTGCTGGAGGCCGCTGAACGTCAGGGCTTTGCGGAAGAGGCGCGGCATCTGGAATATTTCTCGGTTCCCGAACTGCCGGAATACGAAAACCACGACTTTACCCTGCGGCTGAAAGACGGGCGCGACTTGTTGGTGCCAGCGGATCGCGCGGCGACCGATGTGCTGGCCGAAAACGGCATTCATGTCGATGTGAAATGCGCGGACGGGATTTGCGGCGTGTGTAAATGCGGGCTGATCTCGGGCATGGTCGAGCATCGCGATTTTGTGCTGTCAAAAGCCCAGCGGCAAAACAATATCATCCTGTGCCAGTCCCGCGCCGCCGAGGCGGGCGGGGTGGTTGAGATTGATTTGTAAGGGTCGGGGTGTGGCGCTATTCCGCAAACGGGTCGGTTCTGCCACTGCCGGATGTCGCAAACGGGTCGGCCTGTGACGACAGCGCCTCAAAATACGATCGCTGGCAGGCGATCACCTCGTCAAAGGCGCGCCGGGATCCGCGCAGGGTGAAGCGGCCCAGAAGGCTGCCGTTAAACGTCCATTCCATCTTGGTTTCGCGCTGGAATTCAGCGATGAACAGATCGGCCTCGTCCGAATGGGCATCAATCATGATGTTCAGCCCGGGATAGCCATCGGTCTGGATGCCGTCCATTTCCAGCGTCCACGGGGTTTCATTGCCAAAGCGCAGCTTGATCGAATATTCCTTGCCCGCCTCGATCGACGTCCAGCGTTGATCCAGTAAGGTAACGTCCAGCGATAGCTGATTGTCATTATTGTCAAAACCGATGAAAAACGCCGAGTCATCCTCGAAAACCGCAAAGGCCTGACAGCCGGATGATCCGGGATAAAAGGAAATGTCCCAGCCGCCGACGGTTTTCCAGTCAATGGTATCAGCTGACGCAGGCGTCACGCCAGTGGCCAGGGTTGCGACCAATGCAATGGCCGGGATAGCCCAATAGGATTTTGTGCGGCGTGCCATGCGTGTCCTCGTATGAATATCCGAATATTTTCCGGAACAACTATAATGGGTTTTTCCAATCTGCCAACCGTTGCCGGGTGTGATGGGAACTGGGGGTGGCAGATGGTTGACAGCCCGCAATGTTCAGGCCATGCCCGACGGCGCGTTTGGTGCAGTTTGGGCAGGGGGGCAGAGTGAGCGGTTGGCTAGAATTCATCAGTGCATTGGTGGTTTTTCTGCTAAGCCACATGGTCCCGGTGCGGCCACCAGTGCGGCCGCTGCTGATCCGTATCCTGGGACTGCGGGGCTATTTCGTCGGCTACAGTGTGTTGTCTGTGCTGGTGCTGGTGTGGTTGATCGTGGCTGCCGGGCGGGCGCCTTATGTTGGGGTGATCCCACCGCTGGAGGTTTTTCGCTGGGCCCCGCTGATCGCGATGCCGGTGGTCTGTGCGCTGGCGGTGGCCGGGATCAGTTTGGTCAACCCGTTGTCCTTCGGCGGGATGGGGCGGGGGGCGTTTGATCCGGCCAGGCCTGGGATATTAGCGGTGTCGCGCCATCCTTTGTTGCTGGCGCTTTTGTTGTGGTCGCTGGCGCATCTGCTGGCAAATGGCGACCTGGCGCATGTATTGTTATTTGGTTTGTTTGCCGGATTTGCCGGGGTCGGCATGGTTCTGATTGATCGGCGTATACAGCGCCAGATCGGGTTGGCGGCCTGGCAGGGGCTGGCGCAGGGTACAGCGCGTTTGTCGGTGTCCGGCGTGGCGCATGTGCGGTTTCGTCTGTGGCAGATGGCGGTGATTGCCGGGGTTTACGCAGCACTGCTGGGCGTGCATTTGCCGGTGATCGGGGTTTCACCGCTGCCGTAGTGCCAAAGCCCAGCTTTTCGGAGGTACTGTTTTCAAGGAGGTTCAAAAGCTTGGTTCGCGTCAAGCAATAATGCCTTATAATTACCTGAAAACAAATGATAAACCTCCACGGAGGATGCGATCTTTCGCACCGTTCTCTTTCGCCCGCTTAAGTCAGACAGGTGGCGCGGATGTGAGCCAGATCAAAGACGAAGCGCCCAGAACCGATTACGGCACATACTTGTTGCGGTCGGATGCGCCATTTTACGTGCCCGGCGGGACTTGGCCATTTGCGGGATTGGGGACAGGCATGAGTATTAGCTTTGGGGCGGCGGTGTCAGCATGCGGCTGCGATGATGTTGATTTGATAGCCCCCTTGATGTCGGTGCAGGATGCGCTGACGGCAGGGCTGGCATTGGTCGATCCGCTGCGCGAGGTCGAAGAATTGGATCTAACTGCCGCCAAAGGCCGGGTTCTGGCCCGTTCGGTGCGGGCCGGGACGGATATGCCGGGGTTCGACAATTCGGGGATGGATGGCTATGCGCTAAGCGTTGGCGCGGACGGGCAGGCGGTGCCATTGGTCCTGCCGGTGCAGGGCGTCAGCGCGGCCGGGACGGCGGTGGCGGATTTGGCCCCGGGAACCGCGATGCGTATTTACACCGGTGCGCCGGTGCCACGCGGCGCAGACGCTGTGGTAATGCAGGAACGGACCGAGCAGCGAGGCGATGGTATTGCCGTGCTGAGCTTGCCGACCCTGGGGGAAAACATCCGCCTTCAGGGCGAAGACGTGAAATTGGGTGACGTGGTTCTGAAGGCCGGGACACAGCTGGACGCCAAGACGATTGCCGCCTGTGCCGGGGCCGGGGCAGGGCGGGTGCGGGTGGTTCGCAAGCTGCGGGTGGCGCTTGTGCTGACCGGGGATGAATTGGCCCCTGCGGGCGCCGCGCTGGACAGTGGGGCAATCTGGGACGTAAATACCCCGATGCTTAGCGCGATGATTGCCGGTGATCTCGCCGAAATTGTCGGGGTGCATTATGTGGCGGATGAACTGGGCTCGATGGTTGCGGCACTGGATGGGCTAGCGGGTTCGGTTGACCTGATCGTGACATCCGGCGGGGTGTCGGTGGGGGACCGGGACCATGTGAAACCGGCGCTGCGCAACCTTGGCGCCCAGGTGGCTGTCAGCGGTGTCGCGATCAAGCCCGGCAAGCCGATCACCCTGTCACGCCTGGGCGATACTGCTGTGGTCAGCCTGCCGGGCAATCCGGTATCGGCCTATGTGACATGGACGGTATTTGGTGCACCAATTGCGGCGCGCCTGTCGGGGGTCGCGCAGGGTGGCCCAAAACCTCGCCGTGTGCGCGCCGATACGGATTTGCGCCACAAACCGGGGCGGGCCGAGTATCGCCCCGCGCGGATCACCGGCTATGGCAGCGATGGATTAGAGGTGGTATCCTCGGGCACCGCAACCCATTCAGCGCAGTTGGCGCCGCTGGCGGTGGCGGATGGTTTGGTGCTGATACCGGGTGAAACCGAACGTCTGGAACAAGGCGATCTGTTGGAATTTTTGCCGTTTCAGGCATGAAGAAAAAGAAGGGAACAGCGATGCATCTGGCATATGTGATGACCGAAAAACGCGGCATGACCGACCAATTGCTCAGCGCATTTGCGGGGCGGTTACTGGGGCGCGGTGCCTGCTTGTCCGGGGTGGCGCAGACCAATACCGAATGCGTCGACAGCCATCTGTGTGACATGGATTTGCAAGTGCTGCCGGACGGGCCGATCATCCGGATTTCGCAATCTCTGGGAGCCGGGGCCAGGGGCTGTCGGCTGGACCCGTCTGCGTTGGAGCAGGCGGTGGCTTTGGTGACGGCCAGTCTGGACAAGGGGCCGCAATTACTGATCGTCAACAAGTTCGGCAAACACGAGGCCGAGGGGCGCGGGTTTCGCCCGGTGATCGGCGATGCGCTGATGCGCGGCATTCCGGTTCTGGCGGGGGTGAACGGCGCCAACCACGATGCGTTCCTGGAGTTTTCCGAAGGCATGGGCCAGCGGTTGCAGGCCGAACCGGGTGATCTGGAGCGATGGTTTGCCGATGTAGAAAAAGACCTGGCAGCCGTGGCCTGACCGGGTGATCAGGCCAAAGCCCGTAGGCCGGGCTTACAGGTTTCTAGGCGTTGGACAGGGCCTGATCATGCATCAGTTCCTGCCAGCGATGGCAGGCCACATCGTGTTCCTTGCCGGAATGTTCCAGCTTGGGTTCATTTTTGCGGCAGATATCAATTGCGTAGGGGCAGCGGGTCTGAAATTTGCACCCCGGCGGCGGGTTGGTGGGCGAGGGGATTTCGCCCTCTAGCTTTTGTGCCTTACCGCGATCATCCGGGTCCAGTGACGGGATCGCCGACAGCAGCGCCTTGGTATAGGGGTGGCGCGGGGCGGCGAACAATTCGCGCGTCGGCGCGGTTTCCACCAGCCGCCCCAGATACATCACCGCCACATGGTCACACACATGGGCGACCACCGACAGGTCGTGGCTGATGAACAGGAATGTCAGCCCCATTTCCTGTTGAATGGCCTTCAGCAGGTTCAGCACATCCGCCTGGATCGACACATCCAAAGCGGCCACCGATTCATCGGCCACCACAAACTGCGGCCCTGACACCAGCGCGCGGGCAATCGAGATCCGCTGCCGCTGTCCGCCGGAAAACGCATGTGGAAAGCGGCGCAGATGTTCCAGGTTCAACCGGCATTTGGCGGCGATCTCGCGCACGCGGGCATCGGTTTCCTCGCGCGAATTGGTCAGGCCCATCACCTCTAGCGGTTCGGCGATGATGTCGCGCACGGTCATCCGTGGGCTCAGCGCGGCGTAAGGGTCCTGAAAGATCAGCTGGGCGCGTTTGCGGTAATCCTTCAAATCGGCGTCTTTCAGCGAGGGCAGGTCATAGCGCACCTCGCCATCGTCATAATCGACCGACCCTCGGGTGATCGGCGCGGCCCGCAGCAGGGCGCGGCCCAGCGTGGTCTTGCCAGAGCCGGATTCGCCCACCAGCCCGAAAAAGCTGCCTTTTTCGATGTCAATATTTACGCCTTCGACGGCGCGCACCACCGGTTTGGGGCCGAATATGCCGCCGCGCAGCGGGTAATGCACCGAAAGGTCGCGGGCGCGCATCAGTGGTTTGTCGGTCATGTCGCGGCCCCCCGGGCTTGCGCCGCCAGATGGCAATTTGCGATCTGATGGGTCTGAGTGGCTTTGGTAAAGCCGGGAATTTCTGCCGAACAGACATCGCCGACGACCTTGGAACAGCGGGTGTTGAACACGCACCCCGGCGGGCGTTCCAGCGGGGACGGGATGTCGCCGGGAATTGGCGTCAACGGCGTGTCGAGATCATCCAGCGATGGCAACGCGGCCAGCAGCCCCTGGGTATAAGGATGCGCCGGGGTGCGGATGACCTCGCGCACCGGGCCCTGTTCCACCAGACGGCCCAGATACATCACCGCCACATGGTCGGCGGTCTGGGCGATCACCCCAAGGTCATGGGTGATAAAAACGATGCCCATGCCAAATTCATCCACCAGATCCTTCATCAGGTCGATCACCTGCGCCTGAATGGTCACATCCAGCGCCGTGGTCGGTTCATCTGCGATCAGCAGTTTGGGTTTGGTCGACAGGGCCATGGCGATCATCGCGCGCTGGCGCATCCCCCCTGACAGTTCAAAGGCAAATTGTTTGAACCGGGTGGCGGCGTCAGAGATCCCGACGCGGTCCAGCATTTCAATCGACACTTCCTTGGATTGCCTGGCGGTCATCCCGGTGTGGATCAGCAATTGTTCCACCATCTGGTCACCAATGGAGATCGCCGGGGCGAAGCTGGCCATCGGTTCCTGAAAGATCATCGAGATCGCACCACCGCGCACCACCTGCATCTCTTTCGAGCTTTGCAGCGACATGATGTCGACCGGGCCATCATTCAGATGCAGGGTGATTTTGGTGTCGTCCGAATAGATCGCATTGCTGGCGTTCAGCTTCATCAGCGACTTGGCGGTCACCGATTTGCCTGATCCCGACTCGCCAACCAACCCCATCACCTCGCCCGCATCCAGCGAGAACGACACATTGTCCACCGCAGTGATCCGGCCCTCATCCGTATCAAATTGCAGCGTCAGGTTTTCTACATCCAGCAGGCGCGTCATTTCTTGGTATCCGCATAAGGGTCGGCGGCATCGCGCAATCCGTCACCGACGAACACGAAAGCCAACACAAGGGTTATGAAAAAGATCACCGGGATGAAATACCACTGATAGTTCAGCAAAACATCCGCCGATGTCACGTTTTGCAGCATCACACCCAGCGAATTCACCGGGTCTTTCAGGCCAAGCCCAATAAAGCTGAGCGCGGTTTCCGACAGCACCATATAAGGAAACGAGATCACCAGATCGACGATGATATAGCTGGTGAAACTGGGCAGCAGGTGTTTGCGGATGATATGGGGCGCCGAGGCGCCGCACAGCTGCGCCGCCAGCACATACTCCTGATTGCGTTCAGTCAGCAGATGGGTGCGCACCCGTCTGGCCAGCGTCGGCCAGCCGATGAACCCCAGAATGATCGAGATGAAAAAGAACCGTTCCTCGGCCGACCAAGTGTCGGGGATAAATGCCGCCAGTGCCATGAACAGCGGGATGGCGGGCACGGTTCGCACCGTGTCGGTGATCATTTGCAGCACGGAATCCAGCCAGCCGCCGAAATACCCGGATACCCCCCCGATCAGCAGCGCCAGAATAAAGGCAATGAACACGCCGATGGTCCCCACCGCCAAAGAGGTATTGATGGCGTGAAAGGTACGCGAAAAGATGTCTTTGCCGGTACTATCGGTGCCAAACAGGTGGATATACCCCACATCAGCGCCAAACAGATGCCGGTCAAAGCTGATGCCCAGCATCGTGTATTTGTCACCCTTGGGGAACATCACCACATAGCGACGCGCCTCGCGGTCGGTCTTGGACACCCAGCGAAAGTTGGTCTTGATCGACCTCTCGCGGGTGGTGGTGTAGATGAACGGGCGCGCGGAAAAGCCGTTTTCGTCCCAGAATTTCGGGATTTGCGGCGCGCCGTTCAGATAGTCTTTGTCGCGCCCGGCAATTGTCGGATCATAGGGTGTCAGGAACGGGGCAAACAGCCCGGACAGGATCAGGATGATCAACACCCAGGCCCCCACCATGGCGGCTTTTTGCTTTTTGAAACGTGCCCAGATCAATTGCCCTTGCGAGGCGGTGAAATAGGCCTCTTTCAGCTGCTGGTCGACGGTGCTGGCATCGGTCATGGCATCTATCCCATAATACTGCGGCGAACGCGCGGATCAGTGATGGCCAGAATGACATCAGTGATGAAATTCAGCCCGACGATACTGGCGGTCAGCATGAAAATGATGGCCCCGGCAAGCTGCTGGTCGTTGGATCGGGCCAGGGATTCGATCAACAGCGATCCCGCTTCGGTCAGGGTCAGGATCAGCGCCACGATCGGCAGTTCGTTAAAGATACGGTTCAAATCGAAGCCAAGGCTGTTGATGATCGGCCCCAGCGCGTGGCGCGCCGGATATCGCCACAGCAATTGTCGCCCCGATACCCCGCGTGCGGCGGCGGCAGTGACATATAGCTTGCCCACCTCGTCCGACATCAGGGCGCGGACCGTCTGGATGGCAAAGGCGGTTGCGGACCAGCCGAGGATGAACACCGGCAGCCAGGCGTGCCCCAGAAAGTCCCAGACCCGCGCCCAGGACCAGGCCGCATCGCGGAATTCCTTGGAAAACAGGCCCGTCAGGCTGTCGCCATACATCACGGTCGAAAACAGCATGATCATCAGCGCCAGCAGAAAGTTCGGCAGTGCCAGACCCAGATAGCTGACCAGACGCAAAGAATTGTTCAGNGTGGCGTTCTTGGACGTTGCGGCGATGATGCCGACGGGAATGGCTATGATATAGGCCAGTAAAAGCGCGGATAGACACAANCCCAGGCTAAGCCAGAATTTTTGCCCCAACAGCTGGCTGATATTCAGACGCAGGATACAGCTGTCGCCAAATTCACCGCGAAAGGCGTTGACGATCCAGTTGCCCCAGCGCTGCACATAGGGCTTGTCCAGCCCCAGCCGCACCCGTTCAATCTGGATATCCTCGGGCGTGATCACCGACCCTTGCGAGTTCTTGAACGCAACATAGCGTTCGGCGCAATCACCGGGCACCAGCTCCATCAACGAGAACACCACAAACGACACCAGAACCAGTGTCATGACCGCCAATGAGGCCCGAACGACAACGAATTTCATAAAATGAAGCATCAGGTTTCACGCCCCCCGCGAAATATGCATCGGCCATTCGGCCGGTTTTTATTGAACCGTGGGCAAGCGCACCTGCCCACAGTTGGTTTTCAAGTCAGATCAGGTCGGACTATTCGTCCAGGAACCACTGCGTCGGCCGGTAGGGATAGGTCCGGTAATACGCATAGGACTGGGTCTTGAACTCGGTAAAGTTCTTCAGGTTATTGCTGTGATAGATCGGGGCAACTGCCTTGACCGTGCCGATGAACAGCAGGTTATCCACAACATTTTGAACCAGACGCGCGCCAACTTTGTTGGATTCGTCCGACCCGACAATTGCCGACTGGAAGGTGTTGATGTCGGCCATCATGTCATAAACCCACTGCGGAGGTTTGACGCCTGATGCCCCGTCGGTGTCAACATACTGACCCCACAACATGGCTGATGTGTGGTTGAAGTAGTTGTCAAACGGTGGCTGGAACAGTTCCGAAATGCCAAGGATAACCGCCAAAGGCTGGCTCTTTTGGTAATACGTCACATCAAGCTGGTTGGACGACGCTGCCGACCGGTATTCATCGGTCGTGATCTCTTTCACAGTGTTGTCGATGCCAATGTCACGCCAGTTCTGGCCAACAAGTTCGACCATCTTGACCGAGCCACCCTGCGCCGCGACCTGCATGTTCAGCACCAGCTTGTCGCCATTTGGCAACTCGCGCATACCGTCGCCGTCTGTGTCAACAAGGCCAATTTCGTCGAGCAAAGCCTTGGCCATATCCGGGTCGAACTGGGTATAGGACTGCTCAGTCTTTTCGCTGACAAACCCCGGTGTTGGCGAAAACGCGATATACTGCTGTGGCGCGCCAAGGCCAAAGAACACAACTTCGTTGAGTTCTTCGCGGTTCATTGCAACCGACATCGCCTGCCGGAAACGCAGATCGCCAAACACTTTACGCTTTTCCAGATCTTCCGAAGTCACGTTGAACGAAAAGGTATTCATCGCGATTTGAGGCTTTAGATCAACGGTAAAGTTGCCCTTTTCCTGGTTTTCCAGCAGCAGCGGTGCATAGTCAAGGCTGAGCGACTGAGACTTATAGTCAACTTCCGAGTTGACCAGTTTCAGCAGGCGGACCTCGCTTTCGCCAACAAACAATTCGTCCTGTTCGTTGATGTAGGGCAGCTGGTTACCGGCGGTATCAACCTGGAAGAAATACGGGTTGGCGACCAGATGGCGGCCTTCGGTATTTTCCGAAACGATGATGTGGCTTTCCAGTGTCGGCACGGTGTCGGCGGGCATACCGGCAACCAGATCGGGATGTGACAGCATCGGCGTTGGCGTATCCATCCAGTCCGAGTTGCCGTAATAGCCCTTGATCGCGGCATAGCCGTTTTCAAACCCAAGCGCCTTGGCATTGGCGTCGGCATTCGGGTCGATATCCGGGTGGAACTGCCCCAAAAAGGCATAGGGCTGAAAGCCTTGCGCATAGTGGTTGGCAAAATGCGACAGCAGGCCCGGCTTGGGCGAGGGCAGGTTGAACTGCACGGTTTGTGCGTCAACAACCACAACATCCATGACTTCGCCGCCGACCAGCACGTAATCCTTGGGCTTTTCGCGGACATTGCTGTCTGTAGCCAGATTGTCGTACCAGAATTTGACGTCGCGTGCGCCAAAATCCGACCCGTCAGACCATTTGTGGCCCTTGCGCAGGTGGAATGTCAGCTGGGTGAAATCATCGTTCCATTCCCAGCTTTTGGCAACGTTTGGCACGATGGTTTGCAAATCGTCCGAATAGCGCACCAAGTTGACGTGACGGGTCGACATAAAGTCAGAGGTGCCGGCCTCGGTGGCGTTGGACAGGGCATCAAGCGTGCCGCCATAGGTGCCGATGGCATCATAGGGCGTTACAATCAGCGGCTCGGCAGGCAGACGATCGGCCACGGCGGGCAGATCGCCATTGCCGCGAATCCGTGCATTCAGGTCAGCTATCGCCGGGTTGGCAGCAAATTCCATTTTGCAATTGGCGTTGGCCTCGTAGGTGGCCAGCTCATATTGCTGCGGAAACGCGCCGGGCGCAACGCCCTGCATGTCCGCCACGGTAATGCCAGGGCATCCTGCATTGGCAGCCCCCGCAAGTGCGCCAAGCGCGACCCCCGTCAATAGTAGTTTCTTCATCCCAATTACTCCCTTTTTTCATTATTAAGGACGTTCGTCTCTGCAAATAAACTTGCCTTCCCTTTCGGGGCGAAAGTCAAAAGCATCTTGGTACTAACAGCCGTTTCCTGAACTTTTTGTGACCTTTTCACCCAGCATGTGCGTTTTGTGCACAGGCAGCCACAAAATGTTGCGTAGCTGTCGCAGGTAAACTTGTCGAAAAATCACGCGGTATCCCCATCGCTGTGTCAGGTGTCGTCCCGAACTGACCCACAGCATCACCCAGGAAGACGCAGCAAGTCGCACATTCAGCCATCCGTTTAACAGTGGAGTTCGAACACCGATGCGTCAACGAAAAACGCGTAAAATCTGGTGGGGGCGAATGCGGTGATGGGAATTTCAGCAATAAGATCCGCCGCTTGCAATCCGCTTAACATCAATGTGACCGCGCTGGTGTAGAATGAAATAGGGGCCCCCGAAACGTCGGGAACCCCTTTATCATATGGCAAAACCAACGTGATCCGGGCGCTAAAATAGCGCAAACGGGTCTTCGATGATATAATCTCCGGTCTGGAAATCGGCCAGTTCAGCGCCTTTGACCAGCACCCAGTTATCGGCATCAACCTTAAAGCGGACCCCCGCAGACAGTTGCTTTACCAGGATGTCTCCGCCTGAAAAATCAAGCCCGCGCGCCGTGGTTCCCATGTCAAGCGTATCGACGCCAAATTGGAAATCGGTGATCACGTCATGACCAAAATCAGCGTTTGAGAAAATGAAGCGGTCCGCTCCGGCACCGCCGGTCATTTTGTCATCGCCTTCGCTGTCATACAGCTGGTCGTTGCCGTCGCCACCAAATTCGACGTCGTCTCCATCGCCCGAGTACAGGGCGTCGTCCCCATCTTCGCCAAACAGCTTGTCACTGTCATCGCCGCCGCGCAGCACATCAAACCCTATGCCGCCTTTCAACGAGTCCTTGCCCGTGCCGCCATCCAGTGTGTCATTGCCGCCATTGCCGACCAGGGTATCGTTGCCGTCTTCACCCATCAGGGTGTCGTTGCCAATGCCGCCTTTCAGCGTGTCTTTGCCGTCACCGCCATACAACATGCTGTCCTTGGTTCCACCGATCAGCTTGTCGTTACCGGCCTCGCCATACAGCATATCCGACCCGCGGTCGCCCCTGATTGTGTCATTGCCAAGGCCGCCATAGGCGATGTCATCGCCGCCGCCGCCTCTTAGGATATCATCGCCGTTGCCGCCGTTCAGGAGGTCATTGCCCGCACCACCGGAAACAAAGTCATCCCCATCTTCGCCTTCCAAATCGTCGGCAAAATTGCCGCCGAAAATCTTGTCATTGCCTTTGCCGCCATTGATGTAATCCTGGCCTTTGCCGCCCTTCAGGGTGTCATTGCCGTTCAATCCCAACAACACATCGTCGCCATCCGTGCCGCTATGGGTGTTGTTCTGCTTGTTGCCTTCCCACAGAAAATCCGGCTCGACGACGAACCGACCCTGAATGGAGGCCACATGGCTTAATTGCTCAGTGGCGTCGTCCTTGAAGGTCAAAAACAGACTGCCGTCTTTCAGAGAGGTGAATTCAACATCCAGCTGGTCGTCGTTCAAAGTGACATCAGCCGCTTGCGGGCCGACAATCACAGTCCCACTGGCAGTGAGCATGGCAAAATGTACATCAGTTCCGTTCGATGTGCTTGAATAAGCCCCTGTCCAGACAATCGCGATAAGGCCGCCCTTGGTGAAGGCGACGTCGAAATCATTGCCAAAGCCGATGCCACTGGTGCCGTCGCTATCGGTGTCAAAGGTGATCTTGGCGCCAACCTTCTCGCCCTTGTTGTTGTATCTCTGGATCTCAATCGGGCCGACCGTGGTAAGTGATCCGGGCACTACAGTGGTTGGTGCATGCGCTGTGACAAAGCCACCATCGGGGTGGGTTTCGATCACTTTTACCTGCGAATTCAGGGGGATGTCGCCTAGCGATGTTTCACTGCCTACTTTGCTGCCATTGGGGCGGAATATCTGCAGGAAAGAACCATCAAGGCCGGTTTTCTGCCAGACAACCGCCAAATTGCCGTTGGACAGCAGGGTTGCCTGTGGTTCCGGGTGAGCAAAACCGGATATATTTGCGTTGGTTGTGAAGTCAAAGGTTTTGATCAGGTCTCCGGCTTTGTCATAAAACTTGCCGACATATTCAATTTCCGCATCTGCGTCGCGATCCCGATAGGTGATAAAAACGCCGTTTGACGTTTTGGTGGCGGTGACGTTGTCGATCCAACCGCTGGCCAGAACTTCCGAGGTTCCCACGGCGGCCCCGTCTTCGTCGAATTCAAACCTGGTCAGGCGGCCGTCATCGGCAAAATAGCCGACGGGGGCATTCAGGATCACCGAAAAGCCGCCGCTGTCCAGTGCGATCAGGTTCGGGGGGCTCATTCGGCCGCCAATACTGCCGATTGTTTCAAGTTGGGTAACCACCCCGGTTTTGGGGTTGAAACTGGTCAGAACAAGTGGGCCGCCATTCTGCGAAAAATACCCGGTCACAACCGTGCCGTTTTTCAAGGTGATCGTTGTGTGATCTTCAGCGTTTGCCCCAAGTCCGGAGCTGCTCAATAGTGTTTGTGTTCCTAAAAATCCGGCCATAAATCCTCATCCTTCAAATAAATTCCCAGTCTAAATCTGGTTCTGTTTATTTCTATCGTCAATAGGGCCGGGAATTCACATTATAATTGCTGTCAAATACCATTTTTCTGGTGTTTCCGGGCTGCCAGGATTTTTTCGCACACTCCTGGGCCAGAAGAACGGATGCGGTGGCGACGAGGCAACATCTGGGCCTAACGCCGCCGCCGTTTCACATTGCCACCATGTTGTCCGGGCCGCCCGGCGGTGGAACGGCCGCGCGATTTCACAGCGGCCTCCGAGGCCTTTTCGATCGCGTTTTGCCGGGCTAGCGGATCATCCGCAATCGCCAGGTCCACCGCCTCTAGCCGCCTGACTTCGTCGCGCAACCGCGCCGCTTCTTCGAATTCCAGGTTCTCGGCGGCCTTGCGCATATCGGTGCGCAGCCCGTCCAGAACCGCCTCAAGATTGGCGCCATGCAGTGGTTTGTCGATCTTGGCGGTGACGCGCGACTGATCGGTGTCGCCTTGATACAGCCCCGACAGAATGTCATCGACATTCTTCTGGATCGTCGCGGGCGTGATCCCGTGTTCCTGGTTATAGGCGATCTGTTTGGCGCGGCGCCGGTCGGTTTCGCCCAAGGCGCGTTCCATGCTGCCAGTGATGCGATCCGCATACATGATCACCCGGCCTTCGGCGTTCCGTGCTGCCCGCCCGATGGTCTGGACCAAGGAGGTTTCAGAGCGCAGGAACCCTTCTTTATCCGCGTCCAGAATGGCCACCAGCCCGCATTCGGGGATGTCCAGACCTTCGCGCAGCAGGTTGATGCCGATCAGCACGTCAAACGCCCCAAGGCGCAGGTCACGCAGGATTTCGATGCGTTCCAGCGTGTCGATATCCGAATGCATATAGCGCACCTTGATGCCCTGTTCGTGCATGTATTCGGTCAGATCCTCGGCCATGCGTTTGGTCAGGGTGGTCACCAGCGTGCGGAACCCATCCGCCGTCACGCGGCGCACCTCGTCCAGCAGATCGTCCACCTGGGTATCTACGGGGCGGATTTCGATTATCGGGTCCAGCAGGCCGGTGGGGCGGATCACCTGTTCGGCAAACACGCCGCCCGATTGCTCCAGCTCCCATTTGGACGGGGTGGCGGATACAAACACCGATTGCGGGCGCATGGCGTCCCATTCCTCGAACTTCAGGGGGCGGTTATCCATGCAGGATGGCAGGCGAAACCCGTGTTCAGCCAGCGTCATCTTGCGCCGAAAATCGCCTTTGTACATGCCACCGATCTGCGGCACGGATACGTGCGATTCATCGGCAAACACAATGGCGTTGTCGGGGATGAATTCGAACAGGGTGGGGGGTGGTTCGCCTGGGGCGCGGCCCGTCAGATAGCGGGAATAGTTTTCGATACCGTTGCAGACGCCGGTGGCCTCGAGCATCTCCAGATCGAAGTTTGTCCGCTGTTCCAGCCGCTGCGCTTCCAGCAGCTTGCCGTCGTTCACCAGTTGGTCCAACCGTTGGCGCAGCTCTTGCTTGATGTTGATGATCGCCTGCTGCATCGTCGGCTTTGGCGTCACGTAATGCGAATTGGCATAGACCCGGATCTGGTCGAACGTATCGGTCTTTTCGCCGGTCAGCGGGTCAAATTCGGTGATGCTTTCCAGTTCTTCGCCAAAAAACGACAGCCGCCAGGCGCGGTCTTCAAGGTGGGCGGGAAAGATTTCAAGGCTGTCGCCCCGCACCCGGAACGACCCGCGCTGAAACGCCTGATCGTTGCGTTTATATTGCTGGGCCACCAGATCAGTCATCACCATGCGTTGGTCGTATTCGTGGCCCACTTTCAAATCCTGGGTCATCGCCCCATAGGTTTCGACCGACCCGATGCCATAGATGCAGGATACGGATGCCACGATGATCACGTCATCACGTTCCAACAGCGCCCGCGTGGCCGAGTGGCGCATCCGGTCGATCTGTTCGTTGATCTGGCTTTCTTTTTCTATGTAGGTGTCGGACCGCGCCACATAGGCCTCGGGCTGGTAGTAGTCATAGAAGGACACGAAATATTCGACGGAATTGTCGGGAAAGAAGTTTTTGAACTCGCCATATAGCTGGGCCGCCAGGGTTTTGTTGGGGGCCAGAATGATCGCCGGGCGCTGGGTTTTTTCGATCACCTTGGCCATGGTGAAGGTCTTGCCGGTGCCGGTGGCGCCCAGCAACACCTGATCCTGTTCGCCATCATTCACGCCCTGTACCAGTTCGGCAATCGCGGTGGGCTGGTCGCCGGCGGCGGTGAACGGGGTTTGCATGCGAAACGCAATGCCGCCTTCCAGCTTGGGGCGGGCGCGGACATCTACAGTGGGGGCGTTCGCGAGGGCGGCGCCATCGACCACGGGCTTTTCGGAATGGGCATAGGGCATCAGCCGGGGTCCTTTCCCGTGAAACTATAATGCTTAGACTTTGATCACTTTTTGTTCCATTTCAAGGGGCCGGGGCAAATTCCCGGCAAAGCAAACCCGATTTGCGCCCAATCCTGCCGGTTACAGCCGCACGGGCAGGTGGTTATAGCCGCGAAACCGCGCCAATCCCATCAATTCTGCCTGCCCGTTGGCCTGCAGTTTGGGAAAGCGTCGCGCCAGCCGCCCGATGGCGATACGCCCCTCGATCCGCGACAGGGTGGCGCCAAGGCAGACATGGATGCCGGTGATAAACGCCAGATGCTTGTTGGGCTTGCGACCAATATCCACAACGTCGGGGTTTTCAAACACCGCCGGGTCGCGGTTGGCGGCCCCAATCGAGGTATGGATGTAGGTGCCAGCGGGCAGGGTGGTGTCGCCCAGGGTAATGTCCTCGGTTGCCAGCCGGTTGCCAATTTGCAGCGGGCTTTCGACGCGCAGGAATTCCTCGACCGCTGTTTCGATCAGGGTGGGGTCGTCGATCAAGCGGCGGTGCTGATCGGGTGCGCCCAGCAGAACGGCGGTGGAATTGCCCACCAGGCTGGTAGTGGTTTCATGCCCGGCGTTCAGCAGAAAGATACAGTTCTGGCGCAGTTCTTCGTCGTTCAGGCGGCGGCCGTCCACCTCGCCGAAAATCAGCGATTCCAGCACTTCGCCCTGGCCACCCTTATCCGGGTTGGCGCGACGATGCGCGATCAGATCGTCCAGCAGCGCGCCAAATTCGGCCACCGCTGCGTTGCCCGCATCCAGCCGGTCCTGCGGCACCACCGGATCCAGCGCGCCCAGAATTGCCAGCGAATAGCCACGCAGCGAATGGCGGTGCTCTTCAGGCACCCCCAGCATGAACGAGATCAGTTCAGTCGGCAGTTGCATGGCGAATTCGGAAATGAAATCAAACTCTCCCAGATCCTCAAGCCGGTCCAGCAGCCGGTCAACAATGTCTTCGATCAGCGGCTCAAGCTCGGCCAGCTTGCGCGGTGTAAAGGCCGAGGCCAGCAGTCTGCGCACCACCGTGTGATAGGGCGGGTCGTTGAANATCAGGCTNGTCGTGTGGTGGGTATACAGCGGGCCCGCGCCGAATTTCTTGCCAAATTCGCGGGTTTTGTCGGAACTCATGGCGCGGTTCTGGTAAACTTGGCGCACATCCTCGTGGCGGGTCAGATAGACGGACCCGTCCGGATTGTAATGCACCGGGTCGTGGGTTCTGAGGGCCTGTAGTGTTGCATATGGGTTGTCGATAAAATTCCGGTCAATTGCATTTAAATCAAAGCTTTGCGCGGTTTCTATGTTCATTGGCTTGTCTTCCCCCATTCATCCGACCGCAATATGGGTCAAAAATCCTGGCGGAGCAACGTGAAGCTGGCCGGGTTAGCGCGGGAGCGCGTCGGCTTGGCGATGGATAAAAACAGCGGCATATTGAACTCTTGCGTCCGGACGCCGGGTTGGCGATAAACGGGCCACCAGCCGCAGGAGATACCATGCAAATTGCCCGTATTTATCAGCCGTCCCGTAACGCAATGCAATCAGGGCAAGCCAAGACGCATACCTGGGTTCTGGAATATGCACCGGGCTCGGCACGCGAGATTGATCCGCTGATGGGCTGGACAACTTCCGACGACACACAAACCCAGGTGCGCCTGCGGTTTCCGTCCAAAGAGGCGGCGCTGGAATATGCCCAGGCCCATGGCATCCAAGCACAGGTTTTTGAGTCGAAAAAGCGCAAGCTCAATGTGCGGCCCGGGGGCTATGGCGACAATTTTGCGACCAACCGGCGGGGCGCGTGGACCCATTGAACCAGCCGATGATTGGCAAGCATCTGGCGCATTCGTGTTGAATGCAGCCCATTGTTAATGCCTGACGCGTTGGGCTGATTTCGATGCGGTTGCTGTCGTTAGGGCTGCCATCGTCCAGGGTGTCACCGCGATGCGGGTCGATTTTGCGGATATCGCGGTAAGGGCGGTTCATGAGGCTGCTCCGGCTGTGTGCTGCGATCATGGTGCGCTGCGGCCAAATGGCGCCGCGCTTCAGAATGCGACCGCAGCGGTCGTTTTTGTGCCGACAGGGCAGGGCGGCGGTGCTATGCCGCGCCCATGACCGATATTTTGCAAAAATCACTGCCCTATGATCCGCTTGCCCTGCGTCCCTTGCCGGGGATTCAGCCCTTTCAGCTGGACGATTGGCTGGATGTGGACGAGGCGTTTGCCGGGCAGATGGCGCTGCGCGACCAGTTGCTGCTCGAGGCGCGCGATGATGTTCTGGCGATGGACGAAACCGCGCGATCAGCGGCGCAAGAGCTGTTGGATATGGCGCTGGGGNTGGCCTATCCGGGCGCGGNNGGCGTGGTGNCACGCCGCGACGGGGCTGAGGTGGTGATTGACCGGGCAGACCCGCTGGGCACGCTGGGGCGGCTGGTGCAGGANGACCTGTGCATTTTGCAGAAATCCGGAGACGAACATGTGCTGACCGGCGCGGTTTTGTGTTTTCCGGCCAGTTGGACACTGGCGGAAAAGTTCATGCATCCGCTGATCGGCATTCACCAGACGGTGGACGACTATGACGGGGGCATGGCCGCGCGGGTTCAGCGGTTATTTGACGGGGTTCAGCCGGGGCGGCCTTTGTGGCGGTTCAATGCGCTGTGGTACGAAGACCCGGGCCTGCATCAGCCGCGCAGCATTCACGCGCGGCGGGATCACCCAAAGGAGGACGAGGGCGATTTCCTGCGTAGCGAACGCCAATGCATCCTGCGCCTGCCGCAGACCAGGGCTGTGGTTTTTTCAATTCACACCTATGTGGTGGCACGTGCCGACGTGAAAGGCGCGTAACGCAAATCCCCGGCCAAAAAGGCCGGGGTGCAGCAAATCAACAGCCAGGGGATGCTGTCAAATCGGCAGGTAAGACATGGCGCTGGCCAAAGCGCCGGAACTTTGCAGCATCACCAGAAGCCCGGTCAGTGACAGCACATTGGTGTTCAGGCGGAAATCCTCGCCTTTGACCAGATTGACGGCTGCCATAGACAGGGCCACCGGGGCGCACAGAAAACCGACCATGCCGGTCATGCCCCATGCGGCTAGGCGGCGGATGTCGTTCTGGGCCTCTTCTTCGGGGCTGGGCACGTCGATGCCCCCTTGAAGGGGCGAGCGGTGATAGGCAAAGGCCAGGGTTTCTTCTTCACTGAGGTCGATCAGCCCAGGCTTTGCGTCATGGGGCACCTTCCCGCTGATGTTGTCGAAACGCATCGCCAGGCCCAGTTCGGTTTCATCCACCGGGGAAAACGGCGTATTGCCGGTTTCCAGGGTTTCCTGACGCCCGCGCAACCGGCGTGGCGAGGCATTATCAAACGCGCCCAAAAATTGATCGACGCTCAGCACCATGCCGGGGTCAAGCCATTCGATCTGACGCGTGGTGAAAAGATCAACCATCCGGTACAGCATCATCACCAGGATCAGTTCGGAAATGTCGCGATCATCCGCGCGATCTGCAACCGGGCACAGCAAGAGTTCCAGCCTTTGCAGTGACTTGCCGGGGGCATCCACCTCTGCCAGGTTCATCGGTGCAGCACCAAGGGACAGTTTGACCAGATAGTGGCTGGAAACGATCCGGGCTTGTTGCGGGTTGAGAATGCTTTGCCTTTCAACCGGGTGGCCATAATCTTCGAGTGTTGCTGTTACAATCCGGCTGAACCGGTCCAGCGCGTTATCTTGTGCGCCAAAGAACACCAGTCCACCGTGATACCTGCCTGTCTGTGTCACAGCGACGTCCTCCATTATCCATTCTGGTTTCGTTGATCTGAAACTAGAGGATGAGTTGGGTGAAACTATGACTCAATCAAAGAATTCCCGGGGCGAGGAAGATGGCGCCGCGCGAAAAACTGGCGGTTCAGGGGCGAAATAGTGCGATCAAGCGGCAATTGTGCCCAATTGCGGGCACAGCTAAGACATCGTTGTGACCTAAGCGGAAATCAGCCGTCAATTTTGGCCGCCATGATCGCAATTGCCTGTTGATAGACGGTGGCCGAATTCCACTGTTTGATCACCGCGAAATTCGGCTGCCCCTGCTGATAGCCTTTACCTTTTTTCCAACCCTTTTTGCGGAGGAAATTGGCGGTCGAGGCCATGGCATCGGTGACATTATAGAAATCCACCCGACCGTCACCGGTGGCATCCACGCCATATTTCAGCGCATTGCCGGGCAGGAATTGGGTATGGCCCAACTCGCCATGTTTGGCGCCCAGTGTGGCGGTGGTCAGGGTGCCCTGATCCACCAGCTTCAGCGCGCCAATAGCGTGCGGTACAAAGAAATCGGAGCGGCGGCAATCATAGGCCAATGTGGTGATGGCGGATACGATCTGGCTGTCACCCATAAAGCTGCCAAAGGCGGTTTCCATGCCATGCAGGGCAATCAGGATACCGGCAGGCACGCCATATTGTTTTTCCAGCGCCGCATAAAAGGCCGGGTTGCGGGCCTTACGCTTGCGCCCCTGTGCGATGATCGTATTGGCCCCGCGCACCTGCATGAACTTGTCCAGCGAATACTTAAAGCTTTTCTGATTGCGGTCCGCCGCGATGGTTCGGGTGGCGTATTGCGCCTGCGCCAGCGCCTGCAGCCCACGTTTCCTGACCCCGGCCTTCTTGGCCTCGCGGGCGAACTCGGCTTTCCACGTCTCGAACCCGGCGGATGTGTTGCCGCAGGTCGCGGCCTGCGCTGATTGGACAGCCAGAAACGCGCCCAGAACAAAAATCATACGCATCTTACGACCCAT
>JGI24025J20009_10000828_pt1 | contig 23932 bp, 25 predicted proteins | sample Cruoilmetagenom3_FD_20009 | JGI IMG/M metagenome (IMG submission 20009) | reverse complement strand
AAATCGTTTTCAATCTGCGGGCCCTCGGCGACGGAATAGCCGAGGTCTGCGAAAATCGCGATGATCTCCTCGGTCACTTGGCTGATCGGGTGGATCGTGCCAGTTTGGGTGGGGCGTGCGGGCTGCGTGACATCGAGCCACTCAGACCGCAGACGCTCTTCGAGCGCCGCATCGGCCAACGACGCCTTGCGCGCAGAAATCGCGGAGTTGATCTCGTCCTTCAACGCGTTCAGCGCGGGGCCAGCGACCTGCCGTTCCTCGGGCGTCATCTTGCCGAGTTCCCGCATCTTCAAGGACACTTCGCCCTTTTTACCAACGGCGGTAACGCGCACGGTCTCGATTGTGTTTTCATCGCTGGCGTCCGCGATTTCAGCCAGATATTTGGCCTTGAGTTCCTGAATTCCGTCCATGTGACCCTCGATCAATCTCGTTTGGATTTGGTTACGGCGCGGGCGGCAAAATTGCAAGCTTTCACACCCCCAAATGCAAAAAGCCCCGATGTTTCCACCGGGGCTTTTGTTTAACCTATAACCGACTTTAAAGTGCGGCTTTGGCCTGTGCGACGATTGCACCAAATGCTTCCGGCTCGTGAACGGCCAGATCAGCGAGGACCTTACGGTCAACCTCGATGCCGGCCAAGTTCAGACCGTTGATAAATCGCGAGTATGTCAATGTCTCGTCTACCGAACGAACAGCCGCGTTGATACGCTGGATCCACAAAGCGCGGAAGTTGCGCTTGCGAGCCATACGGTCGCGTGTAGCGTACTGCATTGCCTTGTCGACCGACTGCGTAGCAGTACGGAAATTGCGGTGACGTGCGCCGTAGTGGCCTTTAGCGGCTTTAACTACTTTGCGGTGACGGGCGTGGGTCGTAGGACCGGATGTAACTCTCATAGATCAGACTCCCTTAGCGCGCGTACGGCATGTATTTTTTGACGATACCTTCGTCTGCTTTGCAAAGCACTGTTGTGCCGCGAGCATTACGAAGGAATTTGTTTGAACGCTTGATCATGCCGTGGCGTTTGCCTGCCTGACCAGCTTTGATACGACCCGAGGCCGTAACCTTGAAGCGCTTTTTGGCGCCTGACTTAGTCTTCATCTTGGGCATTTCCATCTCCTTATTAAGGCGTGGTAGTAAGTGCTCCTCGGCATACCCTTAGGCCGGAAGCACCAGTGAAGGTGGCGTTGTACGGATTCGCAATTCATAACGCAAGTGGAAAACCCGATAATTCGTCTATTCGAACATAGTCTGCACGAACTTAATAAAGACGCCCGGAATATCGCCCGGTACAAGTCCGTGCGAAGAATTGATATCAGCAAAATACAACAGCACACCACCTAGCAAGAAAATCGCCAGACTTTTCTGAATCGGTTGATCTTGCGTTGCCGCCGTAAAGAACAAAAGTACGGCGAGAACGATCATACTGCTCCCGCCGAGTAAAAATAACTCGTATTGTGACATTTCAAGCCCCCTTTAAAATGCGAGGGCTATGTTATCACTCAGGTTCGCCTTCGTATATCAACTTTTCGAGAACCGGTGCGACGCGCAAAATATTGGTGGTTCCGGGTACGTTGAACGGAACACCGGCCGTCACAATAATCTTGTCATTGCCGGACGCAAACCCATCCTCTCGGGCGACTTTTGCGGCGGCGACAACCGCCATCTTAAAACGCTCGACTTCCTTGGTCACGGAACAGTGCAGGCCCCAGGTCAAAGCCAGCCTACGCGCGGTTTTCACCTTTGGAGTCAAGGCGATAATGGTAACCCTCGGTCTTTCACGAGACATAAGTTCAGCGGTGGTACCGGAGTGTGTAAAACAGCAAATCACCTTCACATTTGCGGTTTCGGCGACCTGCCGTGCGGCCACCGTAATCGCATCCGAAATCCGGCCGCGCGAGGGGGTGCGCGATGATTCAATTACCTGACGATAGATGAGATCTTTTTCAACGCTTTCAGCAACGTTGTTCATCGTGGTCACAGCTTCGATCGGGAAATCGCCGGCTGCTGATTCTGCCGATAGCATAACGGCATCGGCGCCTTCATAAATCGCCTGTGCCACATCCGAAACCTCGGCGCGTGTCGGTACAGGAGAGGAAATCATGCTTTCCATCATCTGGGTCGCGACAATCACCGGCTTACCTACAGCGCGACATCCGCGAACCAAACGTTTCTGGATAGGTGGCAAATCCTGCACCGGAAGCTCAACCCCCAGATCGCCGCGTGCGACCATGATGCCATCGGAAACTTCCAAAATCTCGTCAAAAGCATCAACAGCCGCCGGTTTTTCGATCTTCGCCACAATTGATGCGCGGCCATTAACCAACAAACGTGCCTCATGGATATCTTCGGCCCGCTGAACGAAGGACAGCGCCAACCAGTCGACGCCGAGATCACAAACGAACTCTAGATCGCTTAGGTCTTTCTCCGACAATGCCGCCAACGGCAACACAACATCGGGAACATTCACACCCTTGCGGTTGGAAATTTCGCCACCAACGACGACGACAGTATCGGCATGCTCGTTCGAACATTCGATTACTTCGAGCTTGATACGGCCATCGTTAACCAACAAAGTCGATCCGACTTTCAGTGCTGCAAAAATCTCGGGGTGAGGCAGGCAAACACGTGTCGCGTCGCCCTCCTTAGGGTCGAGGTCAAACCGGAAACCGTCGCCCTCCTCCAGTGTTTCATAAGCCTTGGAAAATACGCCGCAACGTAGTTTAGGCCCCTGTAAATCGGCAAGAATCGCGACCGGTCGGCCCAATTCTTCTTCAATGCTCCGGATCATTGCATGGCGTTCGCGTATATCGGGGTGTGCGCCGTGGCTCATGTTCAAACGGAACACATCAGCACCGGCAAGGAACAAATCCCTTATCATTTCACGGGTATCCGAGGCCGGGCCAAGTGTCGCCACGATCTTTACGTTTCTTTGTCTGCGCATCTTTTTTATCTTTCATTCATCAAGTTCGGGCGGGCCTGCGTGCGATATAGCGGATTATTCGATAAATGTCCGTAATAAACAGGGAAATTTCCTGTCTTTATGGTCGCAACATCTGGTTCATGCTTGCGACAAGGTTTATCTACTAGGCTTAGATAACAGGAATATGACATATGCCAGACTATCCCGCATTCGAAATACTCAACCCTGAAGGGAAAACGCCGGTGTTGCTGGTGTGCGACCATGCCTCGAACGCAGTTCCGGATTTGGTGAGCGGTGGCACGTTGGGACTGCCGGATCATGATATGAACCGCCACATCGCCTACGACGTTGGTGCGCGCGGCGTGACCGAGCATCTGACCGAATTGCTGGACGCCCATGCGGTCGTTTCGCGATTTTCGCGACTGGTGATCGACCCAAATCGGGGCGAGGATGACCCGACTATTTTGATGAAGCTTTATGACGGCTCCATCATTCCGGGTAATCGCTATGCTGATGACGTTGAAAAAGAACGCCGTCTAGATCTGTTCTATCGCCCCTACCACGCCGCCCTGCATCGCCAGATCGACATGATGGTGGCCGAGGGGCGGACACCGGCGCTGGTCTCTATCCATTCGTTCACCCCGCAGCTTAAAAACCGGAAACCCCGTCCTTGGCATCTGGGGGTTCTTTGGGCGAAAGACGGTCGCTTGGCCAAACCGTTTATGGAATTCTTTGCCAATGATCCGGATGTTTGCGTCGGCGATAATGAGCCGTATACCGGCGAGCTTGAAGGTGACACCATGTTCTTCCATGGAACCCGCCGCGGTTTACCCCATATATTGATCGAAGTGCGCAACGACCTGATTGAAACCCCCGAAGGCCAGTTCGAATGGGCCGACCGTATCGCGCCTGCCCTTTGGGTCGCACTTGAAGAGCTGAACAAGGAAAACGAAAATGGATGACCAAACCCGTCTTGAAGTAGAGGCCGCCGCTTTCCGCAGTGTCCTCAAGCACCTGCAAGGCCGCACGGATGTGCAGAACATCGATATGATGAACCTGACCGGCTTTTGCCGTAACTGCCTAAGTCGCTGGTACATGGAGGCCGCGAACGAACGCGGTGTCGATATTTCGAAAGAAGAAGCCCGCACCCACGTGCACGGAATGCCGTATTCGGAATGGAAGGAAAAATACCAGACCGACGCAGACGACCAGAAACAAGCCGATTTCAAAGTTGCATTTGCGCGTACCCACGACAAATAACCCTATTGTTATAATGTAACATATAGACTAGAAGGCGACAACATTTACAGGAGTCGCCTTCATGAAACTAATTACATCTCTGTTCCTTCTCGCCTTCGGCGCCACCGCAATACATGCCGAGGTCCCGCGTGTCGTTACAAGTATCGCACCGGTTCAAGGTCTCGTTTCAGAAATCATGGCAGGTGTCGGCACACCCGAATTGCTGCTGTACGAAGCGATCTCGCCCCATGATTTTGCCATGCGCCCGTCGCAAGCGCGTGCAATCGGGGATGCCGACGTAATCTTCTATGTAGGGCAGCATATGGAGCCGTGGTTGGAGAAAGCCCTGCAATCGCGCGAGCAAAACGAACTGATCGTAGCACTTGGCGACATGCCAAGCCTCCACCGCCTTGAAGCGCGCGAGTTGAACGATTTTGGCGCTGCACACGACGAACACAACCACGATCAGGTTTTTGACCCGCATATGTGGCTCGACCCGGAAAACGCCCTGCTTTGGCTGGACGTTATTGCGGGTGTTCTGGAAATCGCGGATCCCGAAAACGAAGCCCTTTACCGCAGGAATCTGGAACAAAGCCGCGCCGAGATTGTCGCCACAAACATTTCGCTCCAGTCCGACTTTAGCGCTTTAGAGGGTATCGAAATGATCGTGACCCACGATTCCCTACAATATCTTGAAGCAGCTTTCGGGCTAAAAGTAATCGGAGCCTTCACCGCAAGCGACGGCCAAGCCTCGGGCGCGCGGAACATGAGTGAACTGCTCCAACATCTCGATTCGAACACCTGCATCGTCGAAGACCTGACGCATCCAAGCCGGATCGCCGCGAGCCTGCCCGAAGACGTTAATCACGTTGTCGTTGACCCCTTGGGATATGCCGCTGTCGGTCAAACCGGATACTATTCCAAAATGCTATCCGACATCGCACAATCTCTTATGGAATGTCGCGACTGACGCTCTTTCAATTACCGAAAATTCAAGGCAATATCCCACGATGCCTAAAGACCCGATCGATCGAACCGGCCTGCGCCGCGAATTCTGGAAACGTTTCTCGTTGGACGAACTTCCCCTGCACGAATGGGAGGCCCTTTGTGACGGCTGCGGCCGTTGCTGCATGTTGAAGTTGGAAGACGAAGAAACAAGCCGGATCGCCTATACGAACATCGCCTGCCGGCTGTTTGACGACGAGACCTGCAACTGTGGGAACTATCCACTGCGCAAACAACTCGTCAAAACCTGCGTGATCGTACGGCCCGAAAACCTTGACGAAATCCTGCACTGGATGCCAGCAACCTGCGCCTACAAGCTGATCGACGAAGGCAAACCTTTATTTGACTGGCACCCGCTGATCTCCGGAAGCCGCGATAGTGTTGACGAAGCCGGCATTTCCATGCGCGGGCGCACGGTCCCCGAATTCGAAGTCGACGAAGATGATCTGCTCGACCATACCATAGAAGGAATGAATTAATGTGGTTCACATCCGATAACGCTGGCCCTGTAGCGCCAGAAGTCTTCGAAGCCATGTCACGCGCAAACGAAATTTATTCCAGCTCCTACGGAGCCGACCCGATCATGGACCGCGTTCGCGACCGTATCCGCGAAGTTTTCGAAGCCCCAGACGCTGCTGTCTATCTTGTTGCCACCGGAACCGCTGCGAATTCACTCGCGCTCGCGTCGATGGTTCAACCTTGGCAGACGGTTTATTGCCACCGTCACGCCCATATCCAGGAAGACGAATGTGGCGCGCCGGAGTTTTTTACTGGCGGCTCCAAGCTGGTATTGCTCGACGGCAAGGACGCAAAGATTGATCTGGCGTCCTTCCAGCAGGCCGTGGCGAACACCGGTCAAGTAGGCGTGCACAACGTCCAGAAAGGCGCGCTTTCGATCACCACCGCGACGGAAAATGGTGCGGTTTATACGGTCGAGGAAATCACTGCGCTTTGCGATGCCGCCAAAACCAACGACATTCCTGTGCATCTCGACGGCGCTCGTTTTGCAAACGCCTTGGTTCGCCTTGGTTGCACGCCTGCCGAAATGACGTGGAAGGCCGGTGTCGAAACTGTCAGTTTCGGTGGCACCAAGAACGGCCTGATGGGTGTCGAAGCAGTGATCCTGTTCAATCCGGACCGCGCATGGGAATTCGAACTCCGCCGCAAACGTGGCGGGCACCTTATATCCAAGCACCGTTACCTTTCGGCGCAAATGGAAGCTTACCTAACGGACGATCTGTGGTTAAAATTGGCCAAACGCTCGAACGAGATCGCCGATAAGCTTTCCAAGGGTATCCTGGCGCTACCGGGCGCGACATTGCTGCACCCCACAGACGCGAACATCGTTTTTGCTGGCTGGAGACGTTCCGGCCACCGTGCGGTCCAAAAGGCGGGCGCCCACTACTATTTCTGGCCGTTCGATCAGATGCTAGAGGGCGACGACGATGAAATCCTGACCGCGCGGCTTGTGTGCAACTGGGCAACCACCGACGAAGACGTCGATAACTTCCTACGCATCATCGCCGAATAAAAACGACCGAATGGCGGCGACCACTTCGGAAGGATGACTTATCGGTCCCATATGAGCGGCAGCTTGAAAAACCTGCCGCTCCACGTTTGGCAGAGTATCTTCCAACAGATCATTCACGCGGTGGATCACTTCAGGCGAGCGCGCGCCTTCCATCAATAAACAAGGCACGTCAACACGGGCGACGTCGGCCAAGGATAGCCCGTCTTCGTGAAGCTCGATAATTGTGTGGTTGCTTTCGAGGATCAAAGGAATCGTCTTCAAAACATACCTCTGCTGAACCTCGGGCATCGCGGCAAACCCACCCTCGCCCCCCCAATTTTTCAGAAACAAATCCGCGGCCTTCGGCCAGTCCTTCGCCAATAAGTAGGCGTTAAACTCCGCCGACGCTTCTAGTTCTTTGGCATAGGCCGCCGGATTTCCGCTGGCTAGCAGCGAAAAATATACCGGTTCGTACAGGCTTAGACTAGCGACCAGATCCGGACGCTCTACTGCGCATCGAAGGGCAACTGTGGCCCCGAAACTATGCCCGATGAAATGGGAGGGGCCATCGGCGCGCTCAAGAATCGCAGTCGCAGTTTCGCAGGCCTGATCCTGAATATCGATGTTTGTTTCAAACTCGCTTTCGCCATGACCGGGCAAATCAAATGCGGTCATGCACAACCGGTCATTCAAACCAGCCATCACACCACCCCATGCACCGGAATGTGCCAACGAACAATGCGCCAGCAATGTCGGCGCGCCTGTGCCGGTGCTACGAATGCCAATTCTGCGGCCCTTAACCAATTCTACCGTCACGCCTACATCCTAATAAAAGTGTCACAAACTCGCATTTTACTACCCTACAGACTTTGCAAGCGCGAGCACTTTTGTTACACCCCGAACAAACCAAATTCAGCGATTCCTGCAGCCCATGGAAAGGTCCCACCACATGAGCACCCAGATTCCTCCAAAACTCATCTCGGGAAATGGCAATAAACCATTGGCCGAAGCTATCGCTCGACGCATGACCATCCATCAGGGTCGACCGGTAGAACTGGTCGAAGCGCGGGTTGAGCGCTTTAACGACGGCGAGATTTTTGTCGAAGTTTTCGAAAATATCCGCGGCGAGGATATGTTTATTATCCAGTCCACTTCGAACCCTGCAAACGACAACCTGATGGAACTGCTGATCATCACCGACGCCCTGCGCCGCTCGTCAGCCAAACGCATCACCGCCGTGATCCCTTATTTCGGATATGCCCGTCAGGATCGACGCACCAAAGCCCGCACACCGATCTCGGCAAAGCTGGTCGCGAACCTGTTGACCGAAGCTGGCATCGAACGGATTCTAACGCTTGATTTGCACGCGACACAGATTCAGGGTTTCTTCGATATTCCGGTAGACAACCTCTATGCCGCGCCGGTTTTCGCGCTGGATGTTAAACACCAGTTCACTAACCTCGACGAAGTCACCGTAGTTTCGCCCGACGTAGGCGGAGTTGCCCGTGCCCGCGAATTGGCCAAACGCATCGACGCTGGTCTGGCGATTGTCGACAAACGCCGTGGCGCGCCGGGCGAAGTTGCCGAGATGACTGTGATTGGTGACGTAACCGACCGCATTTGCGTAATCGTTGACGACATCGTGGACACCGCCGGAACGCTTTGCAAAGCGGCTGATTTGTTGAAAGAAAAAGGGGCGAAAGAAGTGCACGCCTATATTACGCACGGTGTTCTTTCCGGTCCGGCTGTCGAACGCATTCAGGCGTCGTCGCTGAAGTCTCTGGTCGTAACAGATTCCATTCAAGCGACTGCGGAAGTGAAAGCCGCCTCCAAAATCCGCTTTGTTCCAACTGCGCCGATTTTCGCNCAAGCGATGTTGAATATCGCNAACGGAACGTCGGTGTCATCGCTATTCAAGAACAAAACACTGGTGCCGATTTACGAAGCGTTCTACCCCGCCGACTAAACGTCCCANACNTCGTCGTTTTCAACTTCGCCAATAGCCANCCAATTGGCCCGCATGCGCGCGACCTTTGTGTCGCCCCATGTCCGGAAAACCACGGAAAACCCCGTCTCGTCGATATCCTCGGCGCTTATATCTACACGTGAATTTGTGGTGCTGGAAATATCCCACATCGCAAATCCGACTTGTACCGTTGGCGGGGTTAAAAAAGGCTCCGAAAATGCGATTTTCACACTTCTAGAACGTTTTCCTTCGGCGGACCACATCTCTCCATTATCGGCAAAGTCCGAAAAAACATGCGCTGTGCCCGAGTCGACACCAATTCTATGGCTATTAAGTTTTTTCATACCAATTAACAAAACCGCAAAATATTTCCAATACGATATAGATACCCTTCAATCACTCCCCTGAAAAGAAAAAAAGCCCCGTCATACAGACGAGGCCATTTCAATTTCTTGGTCTTAAATCTTAAAGGCTGTGACGCAGCAGCAGCTCTTTGTGACCGGCGACACGGCGCGCCGCCTCGGCGTTTTCATGTGCTGCGGCCTTTTCAAGTTCAGCCTCGGCCTTCTCTAGAAGAGCCTGCAGTTTTTCCTTGGTCGCTTCACTTTTCAGTAATGCTTCCTCAGCCAGAACAGTCGTGCCTNCGGCTGAAACCTCGGCAAAGCCGCCGGTNACAACGTATTCTGTCACATCGTTGCCNTTGTTAACGGACACTATGCCAGGGCGCAGTGTCGTTAGAAACGCAGCGTGGTTTGGCATGGCAGTAAGATCGCCNTCCATACCCGGAATGTTGACGCTGGTTGCTTCGACCGAAGCGAGTTTACGCTCCGGTGAAACAAGGTCAAATGTCATCGTGTCGGCCATAATTGGACCTTTCGATTAAGCGGCTGCAGCAGCCAGTTTCTCGGCTTTTTCGATCACGTCCTGAATGCCGCCAACCATGTAGAAGGCTGCTTCGGGCAGGTGATCGAACTCACCAGCAACAACGCGTTTGAACGAGTCGATTGTGTCTTCCAGCGGAACCTGAATACCAGGCGAGCCAGTGAACACTTCGGCCACGTCGAACGGCTGCGAAAGGAAACGCTGGATTTTACGCGCACGCGTAACAGCCAGTTTGTCTTCTTCCGAAAGCTCGTCCATGCCCAAAATCGCAATGATATCTTGCAGCGATTTATAGCGCTGAAGGATACCCTGAACTTCACGGGCAACGTTATAGTGCTCTTCACCAACAACAAGCGGATCAAGAATACGCGATGTCGAACCTAGTGGATCCACCGCAGGGTAGATACCAAGCTCGGAAATCGCACGGTCAAGAACGGTTGTCGCATCCAAGTGCGCGAACGAAGTCGCTGGCGCAGGGTCGGTAAGGTCATCCGCAGGCACATAAATCGCCTGAACCGAAGTAATCGAACCGGCTTTGGTCGATGTAATGCGTTCCTGCATGGAACCCATGTCGGTTGCCAATGTTGGCTGATAACCCACAGCGGAAGGAATACGACCCAGAAGCGCGGACACCTCGGAACCAGCTTGTGTAAAGCGGAAGATGTTATCCACGAAGAACAGAACGTCGGAACCAGACGAGTCACGGAACTGCTCGGCGATTGTCAAACCGGAAAGCGCAACACGCATACGTGCGCCTGGAGGCTCGTTCATCTGACCGTAAACAAGTGCCACTTTGGACTTGGTCAGGTCTTCCGGAACGATAACGCCGGATTCGATCATCTCGTGGTAAAGGTCGTTACCCTCACGAGTACGCTCACCAACACCCGCAAACACGGACAGACCCGAGTGCACTTTCGCGATGTTGTTGATCAGTTCCATAATCAGAACCGTTTTACCAACACCCGCACCACCGAAGAGGCCAATTTTACCACCCTTCGAGTAAGGCGCCAGAAGGTCAACAACCTTGATGCCCGTTACGAGGATCGAGGATTCAGTCGACTGGTCAGCAAACTCGGGAGCTTCCTGATGGATCGAACGTGTTTCAGGTGCGCTCACCGGACCTTTTTCGTCAACCGGCTCGCCGATGACGTTAAGAATACGGCCCAATGTTGCTTCGCCCACAGGAACAGAAATCGGCGCGCCGGTGTCTGTTACTTTGGAGCCACGAACAAGACCTTCGGTCGCGTCCATCGCAATTGCGCGAACCGTGTTCTCACCGAGGTGCTGAGCGACCTCGAGGATCAGACGGTTACCGTTATTCTCTGTTTCCAGAGCGTTAAGGATCGCCGGAAGCTCGTCTTCGAACTGTACGTCGACGACCGCCCCGATTACCTGTGTAATTTTACCTACAGCTTGTGCCATTTTGGTTTCTCCAGTTATCAGAGCGCTTCAGCGCCCGAAATAATCTCAATAAGTTCGTTGGTAATCGCAGCCTGACGTGTGCGGTTAAACTGAATTGTCAGGTTGTCGATCATGTCGCCAGCGTTACGGGTTGCGTTATCCATCGCGGACATACGCGCACCTTGCTCTGACGCACCGTTTTCAAGCAGGGCTGTGAACACCTGCGTTGCAACCGAACGTGGCAACAAGTCGGCAAGGATAGAATCCTCGTCAGGCTCGTATTCATAGTTCGGAGAACTTGCATCGTCACCGGCATCCTCGAACACGGCAGGAATTAGCTGCTGTGCTGTCGGGGTCTGTTCCACAATCGTTTTGAAGCGGTTGAAAAACACGGTGGCAACATCAAATTCTGCAGCATCAAAGCGTGTCAGAACATCTGCAGCTATGTCATGGGCGTTTGCATATGCAACGTTTTTGACTTCGGACATATCCACATGTTTGATCATGAGGTCACCGAATTCACGCTTCATCTGCTCGCGGCCTTTTTTGCCAACCGTGATAATCTTCACAGTTTTGCCAGCTGCTTGCAGTTCTGCAATTTGCACACGCGCCAGTTTCACAATCGACGAGTTGAAACCACCACAGAGGCCACGTTCGGATGTTGCAACGATCAACAGATGCACGTCATCCTTGCCCGAACCAGCCAAAAGGCGTGGCGCGGTTGGACTGTTAGCAGCCCCTTTAGCCAAGTTACCAAGAACCGCGTCCATCTGCTGCGCATAAGGGCGCGCAGCCTCGGCGGATTCCTGGGCACGGCGGAGTTTCGCCGCCGCAACCATCTGCATGGCCTTTGTGATCTTACGAGTGCTTTTAACACTGTCGATCCTAGTTTTTAGGTCTTTGAGGTTCGCCATAGGCTAACTCCTTCACCTTAGGCCAAAATTACGCGAAATCTTTCGCAAACGCTTCGATTGCTGCTTTCACGGCATCTTCCAGATCACCTTTAACCTTGCGGTCATTGTCAGTGATGTCTTTCAGAAGGTCCGCGTTATTCGCACGCAAGTGGTTCAACAAACCAGCTTCGAAACGGCCAACCGATTTCACGTCAACGGCGTCAAGGTAACCCTTGGTGCCTGCGTAAATAACGATAACCTGCTCGGCATTCGTTAGCGGCGAGTACTGTGGCTGTTTCAGCAGCTCAGTCAGACGCGCACCACGGTTAAGCAGAGCCTGTGTCGAAGCGTCGAGGTCTGAACCGAACTGGGCGAACGCAGCCATCTCGCGATACTGAGCCAATTCCAGTTTGATCGAACCCGCAACGGATTTCATTGCGTTTGTCTGCGCCGAAGAACCAACACGCGACACCGATAGACCGGTGTTAACCGCAGGACGGATACCTTGGTTGAACAAATCGGTTTCGAGGAAGATCTGACCGTCGGTGATCGAAATCACGTTCGTCGGAATAAACGCCGAAACATCGCCACCTTGCGTTTCAATGATCGGCAGAGCCGTCAACGAACCAGCGCCATTGTCTTCGTTTAGTTTCGAAGAGCGTTCAAGTAGACGTGAGTGAAGATAGAAAACGTCGCCCGGGTAAGCTTCGCGTCCGGGTGGGCGGCGAAGAAGAAGCGACATCTGACGATAGGACACAGCCTGCTTGGACAGATCATCGTAAATGATCAGAGCGTGGCGACCGTTATCACGGAAATACTCGGCCATAGCTGTCGCAGCGTATGGTGCAAGGTATTGCATCGGTGCAGGCTCGGAAGCCGTAGCGGCCACAACGATCGAATATTCAATCGCGCCAGTTTCTTCCAGCTTCTTAACCAACTGCGCAACTGTCGAACGTTTCTGCCCGATAGCAACATATACACAGTAAAGCTTTTTGCTTTCGTCGTCGCCAGCAGCGTCATTATACGCTTTCTGGTTCAGGATCGCATCAAGCGCCACAGCAGTTTTACCTGTCTGACGGTCACCAATGATCAACTCGCGCTGGCCACGGCCAACAGGGATCAGAGCGTCAACGGATTTAATACCGGTAGCCATCGGCTCGTGAACCGACTTACGCGGGATAATGCCAGGCGCTTTAACGTCTGCAACACCGCGTGTTTTTGTTTTGATCGGGCCTTTGCCATCAATTGGATTACCCAGACCGTCAACAACACGACCAAGAAGCGCATCGCCCGTAGGAACGTCCACGATGGACTTCGTACGTTTAACTGTGTCGCCTTCTTTAATGTCACGGTCTGAACCGAAGATAACAACACCAACGTTGTCGACTTCAAGGTTCAGCGCCATTCCGCGGATACCACCGGGGAATTCAACCATCTCACCGGCCTGAATGTTGTCGAGACCGTGCACACGCGCAATACCGTCACCGACGGATAGCACGCGACCGACTTCAGCAACTTCGGCGTCCTGGCCGAAATTTTTGATCTGTTCCTTGAGGATTGCAGAAATTTCTGCAGCTTGGATGCTCATTATCCGACCTCTTTCATTGCGTTTTGAAGATTGGAGAGTTTCGAGGCAACCGACGTATCGATCATTTTCGAACCCATTTTAACAATAAGACCGCCAATGATACTTTCATCGACAGCCATATTAATAGTGACATCCTTGCCAACACTCTTGGAGAGTGCCTTGGCGAGGCTTTCCTGTTGTGCCTTCGTCAGCTTTTTAGCGGCTGTAACGTCGGCGGAAATTTCGCCGCGCGCTTGCGAGGCCAGCGCCTTAACGGCGGTAATCAGTTGTGGCAAAACGAATAGACGACGCTTGGTTGCCATCAAGGCCACCGTGTTGCCGACTTCACTGCCGATATTCATCTGCTTGATCAGCTCGGCCATAACGTTGCTTTGCTGTTCGCGTGTATAGATGGGCGAGGAAATCAGATCACGTAGCTCGGCACTTTCGCCAAGCGCGGCTTCCAACGCGCTAAGGTCTGCCTCGACAGCAGGTAGAACCGATGCTTCATTGGCAATTTCGAATAGTGCGGTAGCATAACGACCCGCAACTCCCGATGTTAAAGAACTAGCGTCAGACACGTAAATCCTTCCGATCCAGCTTGTCCGACCACAGCGGGCCGGAGTGCATTAGTGTTTCGAGCTTGCATGACAAACCCTTTGAAATCCGCGCGGTGATACCAGAGGTATTGCTTTGAGGCAAGTGGTCGAGCATTTTGCTCATGAAAAAAATCTTACTACTTTTCAAGGACTAAGCTTCTAGCCCCCACAAACTGCGACGCTTTGCACCGGTTTAATTGCTGCAAAATTCGGTTGTTAGCAGTGTTTATTGATTTTTGGCCGGTTTCGCATCGAATCTTTCCGAAAGAGAGAGTTACTTAACGGTTCCGACTCCTGTTGGCGGCAGGTTTCGGTTTTGGCTTTGTTAGCCCTTCCAACACCCCGAGCGGCACTTTAACAGCCTCGCGTAAACCATTTTTTGGCGTTGCATAGACCTGTTTTGTTGCTTCCACCAGCAACGCCCCCGCTACCATCCGGGAATCTAGCCGCTTACCAAGACCCTCCCAGAATCGCGCCGACTTAAGCCAATAAGGTTTATGGCTGGGCGGTGCATATAAGGCAGATACAACTCGGTCCGGCTGAAAACGGTGCTTTCGCAACTGCGCTTCGAACTGCGAAAGACTATAAGGACGACCATATCCGAAGGGCGTCACATCACGGCGCGCCCACATGCCTGAACGGTTCGGCACAATAAACACGACCTTTCCGCCCGGTGCCAGCACCCGCCAGATTTCATTGAACAGCTCCGTCGGATGGTCACAGGTTTCAATGCCATGTGCTACAACCAACCTGTCCACATAACCAGCCGGTAGCGGCCAATTGAACTCATCGACCAGAGTCGACAAGTTCGCTTCACCCGGCGGCCAGTGCATCACACCCTGCTGTCCGGGCATCAGGTTCAACACTTTTTCCGAACTATGCAGAAACGGCCGTAGAAACGGCGACGCGAATCCAAAGCCGGCGACGATCTGTCCATCGGTAACTGGCCACAGGCCGTGCAAAGCCTCCTGCAACGAACGTTGGGCTGAACGGCCAAGTTTCGTGCGGTAATAGAAGGCTCTGAGATCTACGACGTCCAAATGCATTGCATCACCCTAATCTATAGGTCAGACTTTCGTAAACCTCGAAGGAGACTGACATGACGTTAGAAATTATCACCATTCCCTGCCTCGCGGACAACTACGCTTTTCTATTGCGCGACAAGGCGACTGGAAAAGTAGCGTTAGTCGATGCTCCCGAATCTTATCCGATCGAGGCGGCCCTAAAGGAAAAAGGCTGGGGTCTGGATATGGTCCTTCTGACACATCACCACTACGACCACGTCGATGGCCTGCCTGAACTTGTCGCTGAATATCACCCTGTCGTTGTCGGTGCCAAAGCCGACGCGTGCCGCCTGCCCTCTCTGGACTTGGCCTTAAACGAGGGCGACACATTTATGCTGGGCGAAACCAAAGGGCATGTGATCGACGTTTCCGGTCACACCATCGGTCACATCGCTTTCAACTTCCCAAGCGCCCACGCTGTGTTTACGGCTGACAGCCTAATGGCACTAGGTTGTGGTCGGTTGTTCGAAGGCACGCCCGAAATGATGTGGGGCAGCTTATCCAAACTCGCCGCACTGCCGCCTGATACGGTCGTATATTCTGGCCATGAGTATACTGCCTCGAACGCCAAATTCGCGCTGTCTGTGGAGCCAGAGAATGCCGCCCTGCGATCTCGCGCCCAAAATATTGCATCGAAACGTGCGCAAGGTGTCGCGACCGTTCCGTCTACCTTATCCGAGGAACTCGCAACCAATCCATTCCTGCGCGCGGCGCTGCCCGAATTTAAATCAGCCGTCGGCATGTCCGACTCCAGCGACGTCGACGTTTTTGCGGCCATTCGGAAACGGAAAGACAATTTTTAAGCAATCCACCCAACCTCACGTTGATTTCATGACTTTTTTGCTCAAGATTTCGCCAATGTTACAACTTTGCCCTTGAACACCGGCAAATAAACCCGAAATTTAGGAACCAGAGGTATCAAACCCTCATGTTGCGGTATTCCCCGCAGCGCTAAAATTGAAGGACACGCACTATGCCATCATTCTCCAGCACGCTCGAAGCAGCCATCCATCAAGCGATCGCGCTTGCCAATGAACGCCGTCATGAACTGGCGACATTGGAACACCTGCTCTTCACGCTGGTCGACGAACCGGATGCGGCACGTGTTATGCGAGCCTGTGGCGTGGACCTTGACGGCCTGCGCAAATCACTTGCCGAATACATCGACACCGAACTGGATTCGCTGGTTTCCGATATCGACGGTTCCGAGGCGACGCCGACCACAGGTTTCCAGCGTGTGATTCAACGCGCCGCGATCCATGTGCAAAGCTCCGGCCATAACGAAGTGACGGGTGGAAACGTTCTGGTTGCCATCTTCGCCGAGCGCGAAAGCCATGCCGCCTACTTCCTGCAAGAACAAGACATGACCCGCTACGACGCCGTTAACTTCATCAGTCACGGTGTCGCCAAAGACCCGCGTCTTGGTGAAGAACGCTCGGTCAGGGGCGCGGAAGAAATCCACGAAACAACGGCGGAGCCGGAAGGCAAACCCGAAGAAACCGCACTTGAAAAGTATTGTGACGACCTGAATCAAAAGGCGCGTGAAGGCGACGTTGATCCGTTGATCGGACGTCAGCACGAGGTTGACCGTTGCGTTCAAATTCTTTGCCGCCGCCGTAAGAACAACCCCCTGCTGGTTGGCGATCCGGGTGTTGGCAAAACCGCCATCGCAGAAGGTTTGGCACGCAAAATTATCGACGAGGAAGTTCCCGAAGTGCTAGCCGGCGCGACGATCTATTCCCTCGATCTCGGTGCCTTGCTGGCAGGAACCCGTTATCGCGGCGATTTCGAGGAACGCCTCAAAGCGGTGATGAAAGAACTGGAAGATCATCCCGACGCGATCATGTTCATCGACGAAATCCACACGGTAATCGGTGCGGGTGCGACGTCCGGCGGCGCAATGGATGCGTCGAACATTCTGAAGCCAGCCCTGCAAAGCGGCAAGCTGCGGTGCATGGGTTCGACGACCTACAAGGAATTCCGTCAACATTTCGAAAAAGACCGCGCCCTATCGCGTCGCTTCCAGAAAATCGACGTGAACGAGCCGAGCATTCCGGATTCGATCAAAATCCTCATGGGCCTGAAACCCTACTTCGAGGAGCACCACCACATCCGCTACACCAACGACGCGATCAAGTCGGCAGTGGATTTGGCAGCGCGCTATATCAATGATCGTAAGTTGCCCGATAAAGCCATCGATGTGATNGACGAGGCCGGTGCCGCGCAAATGCTGGTGCCGGAAAACAAACGNCGCAAAACCATCGGTGCCAAGGAAATCGAAGATGTCGTCGCGAAAATCGCGCGCATCCCGCCAAAGAACGTCTCNAAAGACGATTCCGCNGTGCTGAAGGATCTGGAAAAGAGCCTCAAGCGCGTGGTCTTCGGTCAGGANACNGCGATCGAAGCATTGGCGTCCTCGATCAAACTTTCCCGCGCGGGTCTGCGCGAGCCTGAAAAACCGATCGGCAACTACCTGTTCACCGGTCCAACCGGTGTCGGTAAAACCGAGGTTGCAAAACAGTTGGCGGATACGCTCGGCGTTGAACTGCTGCGTTTTGATATGTCAGAGTACATGGAGAAACATGCAGTTTCCCGTCTGATCGGTGCCCCTCCTGGCTATGTCGGATTCGACCAAGGCGGATTGCTGACCGATGGCGTTGACCAACAACCGCACTGCGTGTTGCTGCTCGATGAAATCGAAAAAGCGCATCCGGACGTGTTCAATATCCTGTTGCAAGTTATGGACCACGGCAAGCTGACAGATCACAACGGCAAGCAAATAGATTTCCGCAATGTTGTGCTTATCATGACATCGAATGCGGGTGCTGCCGAGCAAGCCAAAGAAGCTATCGGTTTTGGTAAGGATCGTCGCGAGGGCGAAGACACTGCCGCCGTCGAGCGGACCTTCAGCCCCGAATTCCGCAACCGTCTGGACGCGGTCATCAGCTTTGGCGCCTTGCCAATGGAAGTGATCATGAAGGTTGTCGACAAGTTCGTGCTGCAACTCGAAGCACAACTTATGGACCGGAATGTAACCTTTGATCTAAGTGAAGATGCCGCCGCGTGGCTGGCTGACAAAGGCTATGATGAACGCATGGGGGCACGGCCACTGGCGCGCGTCATTCAGGAGCATATCAAGAAACCGCTGGCCGAGGAACTTCTGTTCGGCAAGCTCACCAAAGGTGGCCTGATCAAGGTTGGTGTGAAAGACGGCAAAATTGATCTGGTGATCGAGGAACCCGCCAAAGTGCGGATCGGCAACAAGAAGCCACCACTACTGACTGCTAAATAAAGTAAGGGCCGGGGCAAATTGCTCCGGTCTTTTAGTTTGAGGATTGATTTCTTAAAATCGCCCGTTTCTGTTCAACGGAGAGGTGGCACGTCATGTATAAACAAACCTACAAAGATCGCCTTGATGCCGGTAACATTCTGGCTGGCTTATTGAAGCAAAATTCCTATCCCGATCCGGTGGTTCTCGCACTACCGCGTGGCGGGGTTCCGCTCGGGGCCATCGTTGCCAAGGAACTCAACGCCCCGCTCGACTTGATCCTTGTTCGAAAGATCGGCCTACCCGGTCAACAAGAAGTCGCGGCGGGTGCGGTCGTAGACGGCGACCCACCGGTTCTGGTCTTCAACGAAGATCTCATGCGCCGCCTTGAACTGACAGAGCAGGATCTGGCAGACACCATTGCCGAGAAAATCAGACAGATTGGTGAGCGCCGCACCAGCTACTATGCCGGTCGAAAGCCGATATCCGTAAAGGGCAAAACCGCGATTGTCGTCGACGACGGCATGGCCACCGGCGCCACCGCACGCGCTGCGGTCAAGGGCCTGCGAGCGCGGGAACCTAAGTCCATCGTTCTCGCAGTGCCGGTCGCCAGCAAAGAATCCTATGAACGCCTTGCCCTCGAGGTGGATGAAATCATCTGCCCGACCCTGCCCGAGCCGTTCTGGTCGGTCGGTACGCATTACCGCACCTTCGGTCAGGTGTCCGACGACGAGGTGATCGAAATCCTGAAAGACTTCGAAGGCTGACTATTTCTCGGTCAGCTTAAGCTCGATCCGGCGGTTTCGCGCCAAGGCTTCGAGGCTGTTACCGGTATCAACCGGCTGGAACTCGCCAAAGCCGGTTGCGGCTAGACGGTTGGCCGGAATGCCCTCGACGTTGATCAAGTACTTCACAACTGACAGCGCACGCGCCTGCGACAGCTCCCAGTTATCGGCAAAGATCGAACCCGCACCAATGCCGGTTTTATCGGTATGCCCGTCAACCCGCAGCACCCAGTTGATCTCGTCGGGGATTTCGTCGCCAATGTCACGGATCACAGCAGCAACCGTCGCGATCTGTGCCTTACCGCCGGCCCCAAGATCCGCCGATCCGGGCGCGAACAGCACCTCGGACGAGAATACAAACCGGTCACCGACAACCTGCACGCCTTCACGATCTCCCAGAACCTCGCGCACGCGGCCGAAGAATTCCGAACGGAAACTGCGTAGATCAACCGCTTCGGCTTCCAGCCTTGCAACTTCGCGCGCTTCCAGCTCGGCACGCGCCTTCTGTTCCGCCGCGACCCGTGCCAGCGCTGTATTCAAATCCGAGCCCAAGGTCTGCAACTGCACCTGCGCCTCGCGATCTGCGACCTCGTAAGCATCGAGCAAACCTTGCAAGGAGTTCAACTGCTGGCGCAAAGCGGCGGTCTGCTGGTTCAGCAAGGCAACCTGCCGCTGGCTTTCAGCCGACAACGCCCGCTCGTCCGCCAACAAGTCGTTCGCCTGCGCCAACAGGGCATCCTGTCGGCTGATCTCGGCGATGTTGTCCGCTTCGGAATTATCAAGTTTGCGCTGCGCCGCCTCGGCGGCGGCCAGCAAGGTCAATGTATCCTCCGCCTGCTGACGTTGTTCTTCGAGTGCGAGGGTCATTGCCGTTAGTTCAGCATCGGCATTCAACAGTTTTGCACGCAACGCCTCTGCGGCGGCAGCCTCCAGCAGACGCGCTTCTTCGGCATCACTAAGCGCTGCCAGTTCGGTTGATGTCTCGTCCACCTTCGCTTCCAGATCGGCGATCAGCGCGGCCATCGCATCCGCCTTGGCAGCAGCCAAGCGCGCCTGTTCAGCCTCGGCGTCAATCTCGGCCCGTGCTCGTGCCAGCGCCAATTGTGCCGCTTCTTTTTGCGATAGCTCCAAATCACGCGCCGCGTCGAGTTCCGCTATACTGGCACGTGCCGCTTCGATCTTGCCCGACTGATCTTCAACGGTTTCCTCGGCATCGGCCAAAGCCACCTGCAAACCGGTGTTTGTATCGTCGAGCGCCGTATTTCGCGCAATCAACCCTGCAACCTGCTCCTCAAAGCTGGCGATCTGGTTGTTCGCCGCGTCGCGCTCCTGGTTCAGCGATGCAACTAATGCCGTTTGGATTTGCAGCGACGCCTCGGCATCAGACAGTTTACTGTCGAGCCGCCCAAGCTCGTTGGATAGGTCGGCGCCACGTTGTTGCTCCAACCCCAAGGCCTGCGCCAGACCTGCGACCTGTGCCGACAATTCGTGAAGTTCGACATCCTTGCCGGTAATGGTTTCGCGCAACACAAACTGGATCACCATAAAGATCGACAAAACGAACATGATAACCAGCAGCAGTGCGGTCATCGCATCTACAAAGCCTGGCCAGATGTTGGCGTCAGATCGGCCCCCGGAACGGCGCGCGCGTGCCATAGCTTAATCCTCGCCCTGTTTTATAGCTTGTTGCAGGGTATAAATAAGCGTTGCAAAATCCTGCCGGATTTCGGCGATCGAGTCCTGACGACCCGCCGACATTTCCTCCAGAACGCGCAACAGCTGCACGTCGATATTCCGCAGCCGCATCCGCGCCTCGGCATCCATGCCTTCGCCCATTCCGCTAATAGCCTCGACCACACGTTCCTGGCCGCTCGCAATCCGCTCGAACACTTCGGGATCGCCACCGCCTTTGCCGCGCGACTGGTTACTCATCTGTTTGGCCAGAACACTGATAGACTCCGCCAGCGAACCAAGCCGCGAGTCGGTGCGCATCCGTTGTTCTTCACCGCGCATCACCAGTTCTTTCAAACTTTCGATCTGGTGCGTTGTCTGCTCCATCAGACCAGAGATCACCGAACCGTCAATGCCGTCCGACTCGTCGCCCCCGCCCAGACCAACCTGCGTGATCGAAGACAGCCATTCTTCCAGTTCCATATAAAACCGGTTCTGACCGTGGCCTGCGAAAATCTCCAACAGGCCGACAATCAACGAGCCAGCCAAGCCTAATAGCGAGGACGAAAACGCCGTACCCATGCCGCCAAGCTGTTCCTCAAGGCCGGACATCAGGTTGTCGAAGGATTCCATCGAGCTGCCACTCTCGGTCGGGGCAAGCGTGCGGATGGTGTCAACAACGGCGGGGATTGTCGTCGCCAAACCGTAAAATGTTCCAAGCAGACCGAGGAAGATGAGCAGATTGACGATATATCGCGATATATCCCGCAATTCGTCTTGCCTTGTGCCCACAGATTCCAGAATGGAACGTGTCGACGAGCTGCTAACGGATTTACGCGCGCGACTGTCGCTCAACAACGCCGCCAGCGAAGCCAGCAATCGGGGAGCCTTAACAAATTCATGCCCCGGCCGGTCGAGTGCGAACCCTTCGATCCAGCCCACCGCAGAGAACAATCCCTTCACCTGCCAGAAGCTGGTAAACACCCCGAAAAGGAACACACCCAGAATGAAGCCATTCAAGTACGGCGAGACGAGGAAAATCGGCGAAACCGTCGGATATAGCAGATATCCAACCACCGCGACCAACACCATTACGATCGCCATAGACACAAGTTGCCGGATCGGCTGGGTGAATTCCGGTTCGTTTCGGGTATCGAGGAACATTATGCAGCTTTCCTTAATGTTGGGCCGATAGTTCGGGCTACCTTAAAGTCGCCCGCAAAGAATTCCAACACCGATTTCGACCTAAGAATAATTTGCATTTTCCGCCCAAACCCCCATATATATTACGCAATTCACAGGCAAATCGGCATGTCCGCATTTACTCGCTTAGGTTTAGTCACGCATATCAACCTGAATAACAGGTAGAGGGAAGGTTTTTTCATGTTCCAATCAATTGGCGCGCCGGCACTGGCGATTTTAATCTTTGCCATCATCACGCTTTATCTGACCGTCAAAACCGTTCCGCAGGGCGAAACATGGACGGTCGAACGCTTTGGCCGTTACACACGAACCCTTAAACCCGGCCTCAATTTCCTTATTCCGCTGATGGACAAAGTCGGTGCGAAAATCAACATGATGGAAACCGTTCTGGACATCCACTCGCAAGAGGTGATTACCAAGGATAACGCCATGGTTATGGCTGACGCGGTGGCCTTTTATCAGGTGGTTGACGCTGCTCAAGCAGCCTACGAGGTTCGTGATCTGGAACGCGCCTTGACCAACCTTTCCATGACCAATATCCGTGCGGTTATCGGTTCGATGGATCTGGACGAAAGCCTGTCAAAGCGTGACCATATCAATTCCCGTCTACTGACCGTGATCGACGAGGCCTCGCATTCCTGGGGCGTAAAAGTTACCCGCGTCGAGATCAAAGATCTGGCCCCGCCAGAGGACATCAACGAAGCGATGGCCCGCCAGATGAAAGCGGAACGTACCAAACGTGCCGACATTCTTCAGGCCGAAGGTCAGAAACAGGCGGCAATTCTGGAAGCCGAAGGTCTGCGCGAATCCCAAATCCGCGAAGCCGAGGGTGCCCGCGAAGCTGCGTTCCTCGACGCAGAGGCCCGCGAACGTGCCGCCGAGGCCGAAGCAAACGCGACACGTATGGTGTCTGAAGCGATCGCAAAAGGTGACATTCAGGCGATCAATTACTTTGTGGCGACAAAATACACCGAAGCGTTGCGCGACGTCGCCGCTTCACCAAACAGCAAAACCGTTATGATTCCGCTAGAGGCCACTGGCCTGATCGGTTCCGTCGCTGGTATTGCCGATATCGCAAAAGCCGTAACAAAGGAGTAATCTGATGGAAGCCGGACTTTTCACCTGGATAGAAACCCTTTCGCCTTGGTGGTGGATTGCTCTAGGCGTCGGGCTCGGCGCGCTTGAAATGGTGATCGCCTCCTTCGTTCTGATCTGGCCCGGAATTGCCGCCATTTTTATGGCTGTGATTCTGTGGGTCGCTCCGGGCATGCAAGGCGAGGTACAAGTAGCGCTTTTCGCCACACTGTCCATCGGATCAATGTTCGCCGGCCGCAGCTATCTAAGGAAATTCGGCGACGGTGAACCTGAAACCGATCTGAACAGCCGGACGCAACAGATGGTTGGCCATAAAGCCAAGGTCGTCGATTTCGATCTGGGCGCAGGCCACATCGAAATAAACGGCTTACGCTGGGCCGCCAAATGGCCTGAGGATCAATCCGCCGAAGTCGGTCAGGTTGTGAAGATAATCGCAGCCGAAGGCATGTCGGTTCAGGTTGAAAACATTTAGAAACCTGTCATAATCCCCCTGCGATCGAGTTGCTTTCGCAGGGGTGATAAACTGAGGGTTCGAAGAATTGAATAAACTACTTATTGCGACTTTGGGATTAGCTGCCGTAGCGATCTCAACCCAATCGGTTTGGGCCCAGGACATCTGCGCAACCCATACAGTCACCCAAGGCGACACCCTTCGAAGCATTGCTGCCGATACATACGGAAACCCACGGGATTACCGCTATATATTCGAGGCAAATCGCAACAAGCTTGACCGCAGCCCGCACATGCTTCCCCTCGGTCTGTCCCTGGATTTGCCGTGTCGTAGCACATTCACCACAGGTAATGCGTCTGTTGAAGTGGCTGCTCCGGCACCAGTAGTCAAAGTGCAATCGCCCCCCGCTACC
>JGI24025J20009_10000825_pt1 | contig 23974 bp, 21 predicted proteins | sample Cruoilmetagenom3_FD_20009 | JGI IMG/M metagenome (IMG submission 20009) | reverse complement strand
CATAGTGCTCTCAAGAAAAAATTAGCCGGAGTAGTAATAGACGGAGCTATTCGTGATATCCCTGAAATCATAAAGTTAAAATTCCCTGCTTATGCAAAAATAATTACCCCTACTGCCGGTGAGCCTCGAGGATTTGGAGAAATTGGAATTCCGATACGCATAGGAGGAATAACAGTCCTTTCTGGTGATTGGGTAGTAGGTGATGGAGATGGAATAATAGTAATTCCTCAAAATAAAGCAGTAGAAATCGCTAATAGAGCGATGGATGTCCTGGAAAGAGAAAATCGCATTCGTGAGGAAATTGAAGAAGAAGGAACACTCTCTTCGGTTATAGAGCTTCTTAGATGGGAAAAAAAATAAAATGAAAAAAATTAGTTCTTATGAAAAAAAACAGGAATATGTAAGAACTGTAAAACTACCGGAAATAGAAACTATAAAAAATAAATATTCTGACAAAAAATATATTGTAGAATGTATTTTTCCGGAATTTACCACTATTTGTCCTAATACACATTTACCTGATTTTGGCAGCATAAGAATATTATATGAGCCTGATAAAAAAATAATAGAGCTAAAATCACTTAAATTATATTTTGTAGCTTTTAGAAATATTGGTTTTTTTCATGAAAACTTTACCAATAGAATTATGGAAGATATTATTAAGGTAGTAGAGCCTCGCTGGATATATATAGAGGCAAAACTTAATAATAGAGGAGGAATTTATACTACTGTCTCTCGATTTTGGAGTAAAGAAGAAAAAGATAACATAGAAAAAACAATTAAATTAATGGGAAAAAGTAACTATTTAGCCACGAATGGACACGAATAAGCACAAAGAGAAGTAAAATTCTGTCCAAAGATTTATGAAGAATTATTAAATAATTATTCGAGATAATTGGTGATAATTAGTGGCTGAATAACTAAAAAAGGGGGTGATAAGCCTTGGAAGTTGAAAAAATGCAAGTTAAAGAAATAATGAAAAGAAAAGTAGTCGCTATAAAGGAATCTACTAGTTTAAAGGAACTGATAGAAATCTTTGATAAATTTACTTTTCATACTCTACCGGTGATAAACAAAGAAAATAAAGTAGTGGGGATAGTTGCCTTTGAAGACATCTTAAAAGTCTTTGAGCCTCATCCCTCTTATATTATGGATATGTTAAGAAGAACTCCTCTCTGGGAAGAATATGAAATAAAAGATTTTTTAGAAACAGATATTCCTCCAGAAATAGGAGTGCTTTGTGTGGCTGAAGACCTGATGAATACCAATGTAATCACTACTACAGAAGAAGCAACAATTATAGAAGTTTGTTCCTTGATGAAATTAAACCAACTAAAAAGAATACCTGTAGTTGATAAAGAAAAACACTTAGTGGGCATCATCAGTTTATTTGATATAATATTGGCTATATTTAAAGAAAAGGGGGTTCTCTGAACCCGAAATGAATTTAATATTAGCGATAGGGATATTAGTAATACTTGGATTTTTTGGTGGTATCATTGCCCGCAGGATTAAATTTCCCACTATTAGTGGTTATATTGTCATAGGGATATTGTTAAGTCTTTTAAATATTATCCCCGAGGAATTAGTTACGGGAAGACTAAATGTAATTACTGATGTTGCTCTGGGGATCATTGCTTATATGATAGGCGGAAGTCTTAACCTTAAAAGTTTAAAAAAATTACGGAAAAATATTATTTCAATTACTCCTTTTCAAGCAATGGGAGCCTGGATTTTCGTTACTTTATTAATAGTGATTGTCGGTTTTGCTGCTGTAGGCTTTAACCTTTCTAATCCCAATTTTCATCAAACTCATTTACCTGTGGCTATAGTTATTGGCGCTATATCCTGTGCCACTGCTCCTGCAGCCACCATAGCTATAATCCATGAATATAAGGCAAAAGGTCCTTTAACTACTACCTTATTAGGAGTAGTTGCCCTGGATGATGCTTTCGCTATTATTGCTTATGCTATTGCCATAAGTATTGCAGAAGCATTAATTGTTAGTCTCAAAAATATTTCTTTATATCAAATGCTCATAACTCCGCTGATTAATATTTGCGGTTCTATACTTTTAGGTATAGTTTTAGGATTTGGATTGATTTATATGTCCCGTTTTGCTAAAACAAGGAATGCATTGTTAGTCATAGTTTTTGGGACTATTTTACTCTGCACAGGTTTAGCTAAAACTTTAGGTATTTCCGGTCTTTTAGCCAATATGGTTATTGGTTTCATTATAATAAACAAAATGAGAAATAACGAAAATATGTTCAGTGTAATTAATAATATTGAAGATGTAATCTTCGCTATGTTTTTTACCTTATCAGGAGCATATTTTGATCTGGGGGTTATGAAATCAGCGGGGATATTAGCTTTATTAATTGTTATAGGGAGATGCCTTGGTAAATTTGTGGGAGCAAGAATAGGGGCTTCTATTTCCCATGCTCCCTCAGTCGTTAAAAAATATTTAGGTTTTGCTTTATTGCCAAAGGCTGGAGTTACTGTAGGATTAGCTATATTAGCTAAACAGCATCCTCTCTTTTCTACTCTGGGAACAGTAATGGTAAGTGCCATATTAGCTTCAGTTATTATAAATGAATTAATCGCTCCCCCACTGACAAAATATGCTATTTTTAAGGCAAAAGAAGCAGGAATTTCTTAAAGAGAAGGAACCTCTGGAATGAATGTAATTCTGTCATTTTCTATTATCCTTTTAGTTGGACTTTTGGTGCAAAGATTATTGCAAAAGGTAAGATTCCCGGCGGTGACATCTTATCTTTTATTAGGTATTTTAATTGGTCCCACTATTTTTAATTTAGTTTCACCACAAATTCTTCAGTCCTCGGGTACAATTTCTAATATTGTCCTGGGTGTTGTTGCCTTTAGTATCGGGCAGAACTTTTCTAAAAAAAATCTTTCTAAAATTGGGAAATCAGTGATTTATATTTCCATTTTAGAGGCTACGGGTGCTTTTCTTTGTGTTACATTTGCTTTATTTTTTCTCTTGGGACAGCCTCTCTATATTTCTTTAATTTTTGGAGGTATATCCTCGGCTACCGCTCCCATGGCCACAGTTATGGTTATCAGGGAATATAGAGCCAAAGGAGTTTTAACCAATACTCTTTTAGGAGTAGTAGCTATTGATGATGCTTGGTGCTTAATTATCTTTTGTATTTCCGTGGCTATAGCTAAAGGCTTAGTAAAACCAGGAATTAGAGGAATATCCCTTATAAGTCCCATTTTCCATAGTATTTTGGAAATCGGAGGTGCTTTTGCGGTAGGATTGGTGGTAGCTTTAATTTTTTCTTATTTTTCTCGCTATATTAAAAGAAAAGAAGAAATTCTCATTTATGTCTTAGGCTTTATTTTTATAAATGCAGGCATATCTATATATTTTCATTTCTCAGCCCTTCTCACTAATATGTTTTTTGGTGCGGTTTTGGTAAATATAAATAAAGATAGTTTTAAATTTTTTGATGCTTTAAAAACAGTTGATTTTCTTTTCTATCTTTTTTTCTTTGTCCTCGCGGGAGCAAATTTAGAAATCCCATTGTTGGGGAAATTAGGATCGGTGGGAATAATTTATTTTCTCTTCCGTATAGTAGGTAAATCATCAGGAGCTTTTTTAGGAGGATATTTATCAAAGGCTTCTGCTCCAGTGAGGAAATACCTGGGATTGGGATTAGTTCCCCAGGCTGGAGTTGCTCTGGGAGTAGCTTTAATTGCCAAGATTGACTTTCCTGAAGTTGGGGGAATAATTTTTACCACTATTATAGCCACTACGATAGTTTACGAAATTATTGGCCCTTTTTGCACTAAATTTGCCTTAATGAAAGCTAAAGAAATTTAAAAATAAAGGAGTAAGAGATGAAAATATTGTTAATTTCACCTACCTGGAAAAAAAATGTAGGCATTAAGAGATTGCGTAGAGATAAAATCTTTAAATTTCCTCCGCATAATCTTCTTATCGTAGCGGGTCTAACCCCTAACGATATAGAAGTTGAAATAATTGATGAAAATGTAGAGGATATAGATTTTAATAAAGAACCTGATTTAGTGGGGATAACGACAATGACTGCCTCTGCCCCCCGGGCCTATGAGATAGCAGATTTTTTTAGAAAAAAAGGAATCCCGGTAGTAATGGGAGGAATTCATGTTACAGCTTTGCCTCAGGAAGCAATTCAGCATGTAGATGCGGTAGTAATAGGAGAAGCAGAAGGATGTTGGCAGAAACTACTCGAAGATTTTAAAAAAGGAGGCAAAAAAGCATTGTCTCAATTTTACCAAAATCCTACACTTCCTGATCCTTCAAGCATTCCTCTCCCTCAAAGAGATCTCATTAAAAAGAAAGGATATTTTTTTCGTTTTATTCAAATAAGTAGGGGTTGTCCTTTTGATTGTGCTTTTTGTTCAGTGAGCAGATTTTTTGGTAAAAAGTATCGCTTCCGTCCTGTAGAAAAAGTAGCAGAAGAGATTAACACAATAGTGGGTAAATCTTTAAAGGAGCGTTTTATAGGATTTTTGGATGATAATATTGTAGGGAATGTTGCTTATGCTAAAAAATTATTCAAGGCCTTAATCCCTTATAAGTTACTTTGGGCAGGGCAATCTTCAATTAATATTGCCCATGATGAAGAGCTTTTATCTTTAGCAGCACAAAGTGGGTGTAAAGGGTTATTTATTGGTTTTGAATCTGTTTCTGAGAAATCCCTTAAAGAAGCTCATAAGCGTCAAAATAAGGTAAGCTTTTATAAAAAAGCAGTGGAAAAAATTCATAAATTTGGAATTGCTATTGAGGGAGCGTTTATCTTTGGATTTGATAATGATGATAAAAATGTTTTTAAAAAAACAGTCAAGTTCATAGAAAAAGTAAAATTAGATGTGGCACAATTTACTGTTCTTACTCCACTTCCGGGGACAAGATTATATGAAAAATTAGAAAAAGAAAAAAGAATTACAGATAAAGACTGGTCAAATTATGATTTTACCCATGCAGTCTTTAAACCTAAACTAATGACTCCTGAAGAATTAAAACAAGGATTAGCGTGGGCTTATAAAAGAATATACAGTGTCCCTTCTATACTTAAAAGACTGAGCGGCTCATTTTCTGGAGGAAGATGGAAATACTTATGGGCAATATTAGCTTTAAATATGGGTTATAGAAGAACCTTTAAGAGCAGGAAAACTCTTCCTGCAAAAGGTTAAATTAAATATTAAGGAGGGAGGAAAATTTATGAAGAATAAAGTTGATATAATGAGATTCCTGCTCAAAGCAGGAATAGTGCCTGTAATTAGGGCTAAGTCAGCTAAAGAAGCTGTAAAAATAGCTGATGCTATTAAGGAAGGGGGAATAAAAGTATTAGAAATAACGATGACTGTGCCCGATGCTCTCGAGGTTTTAAAGGAAGTAGCTGAAAAATTTTCTGATGATGTATTGGTAGGAGCGGGAACAGTTCTGGATGCAGAGACAGCCAGGGCAACTATTCTCGCTGGTGCTCAATTTGTTGTTGGACCCTGCTTCAATATAGAATTAATTAAAATGTGCAAAAGGTATAGTAAAATAGTTATCCCCGGAGCAATGACACCTACTGAAATATTGTATGCCTGGGAGATGGGAGCGGATATTGTAAAGGTTTTCCCTATAGGTCAAATAGGGGGTCCTTCCTATATTAAAGCGATAAAGGCTCCCTTACCTCATATATTACTTAATCCCACAGGGGGAGTAAATTTAAATAATGCCGGTGAATTTATTAAAGCTGGAGCTTCTATTATATCTGTAGGAAGTGCTCTGGTTGATAAGAAGGCAGTAGCTGAGGGAAATTTCAAAGAATTAACCAAGCGAGCGATAAAATTTTTAGAAGAAGTAAAAAAAGCCAAAGTTGGTTGACAAAAAACAAAATAAAATTATAATTAAACAAAAAGGAGAGATTTTTCAGGAGTCAAAAAGACTGAAAGAAATTAAAAAAGAGTTAGAAGAAAAAGCAATTTTAATAGGTGTAAGGTTACAATCATCTAAATTTTTTTCTAATTGGACAGCGAAAGACTCGTTAGAGGAATTAGCTTATCTTGCTGAAACAGCTGGAGCACGAGTACTGCTTAAAGTAATTCAAAATCGCTCTACTCCAGATAGAGCTCTTTATATAGGAAAAGGGAAGGTTGAAGAATTAAAGATACTATTAGTAGAGAAAGAGGCTAATATAGTAATTTTTGACGATGATCTTACTCCTATCCAACGAAGGAATCTTGAAGATAAATTAAAAATTAAAGTTATTGACCGTACACAGCTTATCCTTGATATCTTTGCCCAAAGAGCTTATTCTTCTGCAGGTAAAATCCAGGTAGAATTAGCGCAGTTAGACTATCTTCTTCCCAGGCTCACGGGAAAAGGGATTATTCTTTCTCGACTGGGAGGAGGGATAGGAACAAGAGGACCGGGAGAAACAAAGTTAGAGGTTGATCGACGACGGATAAAGAAAAGAATCAACAAACTAAAAGAAAAAATAGAAGAACTTAAATGTCAAAGAGAAGTTTTAAAAAAAAATAGAAAGAGAAGCTCGTGTTATATAGCCACGCTGGTAGGTTATACTAATGCAGGAAAATCTACTCTTCTCAATACATTAACTAATGCAGGAACAAAAGTAGATAACAAACTTTTTTCTACTCTTGATCCCCTTACCCGGAGAATTATCTTACCGAATCATGAAACTCTACTCCTAAACGATACTGTAGGTTTTATTAACAAACTCCCTCATCACTTAGTCGCTGCTTTTCACGCCACTTTAAAAGAAATAGAAGAAGCAGATCTTCTTATTAATATCTTAGATGCTTCCCATCCAAAAATAGAAGAAGAGAACAGAGCTACCTATTCGGTATTAAAAGAGTTAGAAATAGAAAATAAACCCATAATTAATGTTTTGAATAAAGTGGATATGGTTAAAAATGGACACCGTTTAGCTCGTCTTCAAAGAAACCTTGATTCCACTATAGCTATTTCCGCTTTATATAAGAAGAATATAGACAAGCTTATCTATAAAATAACTGAAATTCTGGAAAGAAAAAGAATCAATACCAAATTTATTTTCCCCTATCAAGAAAGTAAATTAATTTCTCTTGTTCACGGAGAAGGAGAAATAATAAGTGAGAAATATTTAAAGAATAAAGTTATTCTTGAAGCAAGAATTAATCCCTCTTTAGCGGGGAAATTAAGTAAATATCAGGAGGTTAAGTAGATAGATGAGAATAGCTATTGGTGCAGATCATGCTGGATATAAGTTAAAAGAGAAAATAAAATTACTTTTGATAAAAGAAGAAATAAATTATCAGGATCTGGGCGCTTATAATGAAAATCATGCCGATGACTATCCTGATTGGGGAATGAAGGTAGCAGAAGCAGTAGCTCAAGGCAAATATGCCAGGGGGATTCTTATTTGTGGAACAGGAATAGGAATGTGCCTGGCAGCTAATAAAGTACCAGGAATAAGAGCTACTCCTTGTTATAGTTTAACTACTGCCCGTCTTTCTCGTGAACATAATGATTCTAATATATTAGTTCTGGGGTCGCGAATAATCAGCGTCCAATTAGCAAAAATGATAGTTAAAGAATGGTTAAAAACAAAATTTAAAGGTGGAAGACACCAGCGACGTCTGGAAAAAATTCGCAAGATAGAAGAAAAATATTTCCAGAGGAGGTAAGTCTATTTGGACGAATCGTCGCTTATATTAATATTCTTAGTAATTTGTATAATTCTTTCGGCTTTCTTCTCAGGGGCAGAAATTGCTTTCTCTTCCCTGGATAAGATTACTTTAAAAAAATTGATTAAAAAAGATAAAAAGAGAGGCCAATGGCTTGAGGCTTTAATTTTAAAACCTTCCTCCTGGTTAATTACTATCCTTATTGGGAATAATTTAGTTAATATTGCCGCTACCAGCTTGGCTACCCTTTTTGCCATAAAAATAGTAAGAGGTACTCCCGGTAAAATAGTGGGAATAGTTACCGGCATAATGACGTTTGTCATCCTTGTTTTTGGTGAAATCGTTCCTAAAAGGTATTGCCAACAGCACGCTGCTTCTATTTCTTTAAGAGTAGCAAAACCCATATTTTTTCTCTCTGTCTTTTTTAGCCCCATAGTTAAAGTTTTAACTTCTCTCACTCGGGGAATATTAAAAGTGACTGGCTCAAAGGAGGCAAAGAAAGATTACTTACTCACGGAAAGAGAAATCCATACCCTTATTGATATCGGAGAAGAAGAGGGGGCTTTAGAGAAAAGAGAAGAGGAAATGGTTCATAGCGCTCTTGAATTTGATGAGACCCAGGCCAAAGAGATAATGATCCCGCGAACAAAAATGGTGTATATTGAAGAAGAAGAAGATTTATGGACATTATTAGAGTTAATAAGAAAAGTTGGATATTCAAGAATACCTGTTTATCGGAAAAATATAGACAATATAGTGGGAATAGCCTACGCTAAAGACCTCTTAAACTTATTCCCCAAAATAGATAAGAGTTTAAAAGTTAAACAAATAATGCATCCTCCTGTTTTTGTTCCCTATACCACTCATTTAAGTGAGCTTTTCCGTAAACTTCAGAAAGAAAAAATACACTTAGCTATTATTGTAGATGAGTATGGAGGAGTAGCCGGAATGATTACCATAGAAGATCTTCTGGAAGAAATCGTAGGAGAAATTGAAGATGAATATGATTTAAAAAAGGAAAAAATAATTTCTCTTAAAAATAAAAGTTTTTTAATAGATGCAGATACAGATATTGACGAAGTAAATGAGAAAATAGGCACCCATTTTCCTGAAAAGACAGAAGCTTTTGAATCCATGGGAGGATTTATCATCCATTTTTTGGGAAGAATCCCTCAAAAAGGAGAGATGATCAACTATCAGGGTTTAAAAATTAGTACCATCGAAGCAGATGAAAGACATATTGAAAAAGTTAAGGTAATTCTACCTTAATTTTCCTACCTTTAACTATTTTCCCCTTGCCAATTTATTTAACTTTACTAATATATGAGTATTATTTAGCCACGAATTTGCAGGGATGGACACAAAGAAAAATAATGAGCAACAAAGTAAAAACTTCACTTTCTAAAGTAGAAACACTGGATACTCTTCGGATATTTTTATATACAGGTTTTTTCTGGGCTATTTATAGCCAAATAGCCGCTGTAATGACACCTGTTTTTACTGGATTTGCTCTCTTCTTAGGAGTAAAAGAATCCCAGATAGGTATCATTGCTTCTTTTGTTGCCTTAGCAGGGTTAGCTCAAATACTTTCTCTTCTTCTTACTAAAAATATAGAGAAGAAATCATTATTTATTATTCGGGTTGGATTTGCTGAAATTATTATTACTCTTTCAGTTATCTTTATTCCTCTTATCTTACCTAAAAGTATTTGGCTTACTTCTTTGATAATTTTAGCAAGTACAGGGACAGTTATGGGAAACCTTGTGGCTCCCCTCTTTAATAGTTGGCTTGCTACTACAATCCCTGAGAATATTAGAGCAAGATACATCAGTAAACGAATGATCATTGTATATCTAACGGCCGCGGTAACAGCTTATTTAGTTGGTCGCTTTTTAGATGCGGTAAGTGGATATAAAGGATTTGCCTGGGTTTTTTCTCTGGGAATATTTGGTGGACTCGCTGGTTACATTGCTCTCCTCAAAGCACCATTTCCCAGGAGGGAAAGAACCATTCCTTCAGGATTTCTTCAAACCTTATTTACTCCTTTTCAAAATAAAGATTTTAAAAGACTCTTGCTCTTTTATGCTTCCTGGGTTTTTGCTGTTGGTATTGCTCAGCCATTTTATACAGTATTCATGCTTAAAAGATTAGAACTTGGTTACTCTACTATTGCTATCTTTAATAATATTCAGATGATTTCTTTTGTCCTGGGTTTACGTTTTTGGGGCAAAACTATTGATCATTATGGGAATAAACCCATCTTACAAATATTAATGATACCCCGGGTTCTTATCCCCATTCTCTGGATATTTAATTATAAAGAAAATTTCGTCGTACTGCCTGTAGTTATGGTTTTAAGCGGCCTCGTTTTCTCCGGACTTACGGTAGCTATTAATAATTTTCTCTTTGGTATAATGCCCAAAGGCGAAGAAAAGACAGGATTTTTCGCCTGTTGGGCGGCATCCGTTAGCCTTATCAGCTTTATAGCACCACTTATCGGTGGATACCTGGTTAATTATTTTAAACCTATACATTTTAACATAATGACTTTTCCGGTAGGTAACCTGCAAATAGTTTTTCTGGTTAGTGCGCTGTTTTTAATCATACCCGTATTTTTTTTGAAATTTGTGAGAGAGGAAAAAACATTTACTCCCTGGTATCTTTTAGGACAAATCCGTCAAGGTAATCCCTTTGCTTTTGCTTATAATTCTTTCCTCTTTTCCAGAAGAAAGGAGGAAAAGAAAAGAGCCCGGACTATTTCTGCTCTCGGCAAATCAAAAAGTCCTATGGCCATAGATTTATTAGCTAAAGCCCTTGATGATCTTAGCCTGCAGGTAAGAAGTGAGGCGGCTAAAGCCCTGGGTAAAATGAAACGAACAGAAGCTGTCCCTCATCTCCTGGCAAAATTCAATGATGAAGAGTCTGATATCCGTCCGGAAATAGCTAAAGCTCTGGGAGAAATCAAGAGTAAAGAAGGAATTAAATCATTATTAAAAGCCCTGGATGATCCTGATATTAGAGTGAGAAATAGTGCGGCTTTGGCTCTCTCAGAAATTAAAAATGAGGAAGTAAGAAATGGGCTTTTTGAAAAATTTTCTTCTGATTTTAACCGTCTTACTTTTCCTACCCTTGCCGAAGCATTAAGCAAATTAGGAGAGCGCAGAATTATACCTATAGCAATATCAGGTTTAGAGCACTATATTTCTCCAGTTATAAGACTGCAAATTCTTAACTCTGTATGTAGGGTACTGGGAGCTAAAAATAAGTTTTATAAACTGGTTATGGGGGATGAATTAGAACAGGTTCAGCAAATTGATAAAATGCTTAAAGAGACTCAAAAAAAAGTATCTGGAAAATCTGAATTTCCCCAGGAATTTAAACAACAAATTTTGTCTATGCTTAAAAAAATACAAATTTCTTTTCGCGAGGAAGAATACGAGAAGTTCTTAGATGATATTAGCCAGTTATCTTCTTTAACTAAAGGAGATACACTAGATAATGTCCTTACTCCCTCAGATATTTTACTAATTAAGGATCACTTAAAAGCTATACAAGGTTTTATTTATCTTAAGAGAACAGAAGATATAAGACCTCAAGGAATTGGATTTTTAGCTATCTGTATTTATAATCTTATAGAAATATTGACAAGAAAGATTACCTACTGAGGATACTGAATTCACTAAAAATAGATAAAGGGAAGGTGGTAGGTGTAACCTGGTAGGCGCAACTTTTAAGTTGCGCTATTTTACGCAGGCTGAAGCCTGCGGCTACCATTACTGTAGCGTGGGGATTTATCCCCAACAAAAAAATAATACAGATAATACTAATTATAAGGGGGAAGTATGAGTATTGAGGTAGTTTCTATTGGCGAGTTATTAGTAGAAGTAATGAGAAAAAAAGTAAATGAGCCTTTAGGAGTGTCGGGAACATTTATTGGCCCCTTTCCCAGTGGAGCACCTGCGATCTTCATTGATACCGTAGCTCGGTTAGGAGTAAAAAGTGGTTTCATCGGTACAGTAGGAGAGGATGACTTTGGAAAATTAATTCTTGATAGATTAAAAGAAGACGGCGTAGATACTCGCTATGTGCGTATTTTAAAAAATTATACTACAGGAGTAGCTTTTGTTACTTATTTTAGTGATGGGAGTCGTAAGTTTATCTTTCATCTGCCACAGGCCGCCTCGGGACAAATTGCTTTAGAGCAAATAAATAAAAATTATCTTTCTAAAATAAGATATTTACATATAATGGGGTCAAGCTTATCTATAAATGCTCAGGTTCAAAAATCTTGTTANGAAGTAGCAAAAATAGTAAAAGACTTTCAGGGTAAAATCACTTTTGACCCCAATCTTCGGGCCGAACTTTTAGGAGTAAATAAAGTAAGAGAAATCTGCCAGCCCATTCTTTCTTCTTGTGAGATAATCTTACCCAGTGAGGAAGAAGCAAAACTCTTAACAGGAGAAAAAGATGCTGAAAGTGCCTGCGAGAAGCTATTAAATTACGGAATAAAAGTTATAGCTTTAAAACGGGGCAGGAGAGGCTCAACAATATTTACTCTTAAGGAAAAAATAGAAGTTCCTTCTTTTAAAATAAAAGAAGTGGATCCCACTGGTGCTGGTGATTGCTTTGATGCTGGATTCGTGGTAGGTTTACTAAAAGAATGGCCCTTAAAGAAAATAGCTACCTTTGCCAATGCTGTGGGAGCATTGGCTGTAACTAAAAAAGGTCCTATGGAAGGCGCTCCTACTATAAAGGAAGTAAATAGATTGCTTGAGAGAAAATGAAAACATTTTTCTTTTTCTATAAATGTGATAAAATATAAAAATGGTAGAAGAAAAAACAATTATAATTGAACACGCCCTGGACAGAATAAGAAAAAGAGGAACAAGTCTTTCTGAGGCTAAAAAGACTTCGGGCTTTCCCTTCCGTCGCTGTATATCCGCTTTAAATTGTTCTGCTCGGCCTCCTCATTCGGGAAATATTTAAACTTGGAAGCTTCGCTTCCTTCGAACATAAATATTTCTTTATCCTCATTTCGGAGACCTCGTTAAGGTAACGTATATAATGCTCCTTCAGGGAAATGTCCTCAGTAAAGAATTATAGGTATAATTTCTATGTATATCAAGATACCCGAGAAAAGCAAAAGAAATAGTTTTTCCTTATAATAAAAAATGGCAGAATAAAATTTATCCTGAAAAGAAAGTTAGAGTAATATATGTAAAGGAAGAAGAAAAATTGATAGTAATTACTGTTTATGTATATTTTGGAAAATGGAGGAAAAAATGAGAATAACTTATGATAGTAAATATGATGTTCTCTATCTTCAGTTTAAAGAGACAAAAGAAGTAATTTGTAAAAATTTTACTGACGATATCACTATAGATATAGATGAGAAGGGTAAAATTGCTGGAATTGAAATTCTTTCTGCTTCAGAACACATAGATTTAGATAAACTTCTTCCTGTAGAAAGTGGAAAGAAAATTGCTGTTACTAAAAGTTGATTAAATTTCCTTCGCTACTGTAGCGAGAGGGCTCGTCCCCCGTCTATTGGGTTGAGCTATTTTACGCAGGCTAAAGCCTGCACCATTACTGTAGCGTGGGGATTTATCCCCCAACAAAAAAATAACTATAATCATTCTAGTTTATTTGGTTCCTAACTAAAAACCAGTAACTAAAAACCAACCATTTTTACAGGTTCTCCTATTTCAAACTCCATCTTTTCCCTTTCTTTCTTGATCACAATATATCTTCGCCAGTGCTTATCGTCTTTATTTAAAGGGGAAATTTCTCTGAAATCTTTAAAATATAAGTGGGGTCCGCGACTTTCCTGGCGAAGTTTCGCCGCTCCCATTACCATTTGAGCCACTTTCAATATATTGGTAGTTTCCAGAGTAAAAATAAGTCCTTTTTCATCTAGATGAATTCCCTCTTTTTCTATTTTTTTAAGTTCCTCTATCCCTTTATTAATTCCCTCGTCAGTCCTCATAATACTGGCAAATTGAGAAAGTAATTCTTGAATTCTCTTTCGGGCTAAAGAAGCTGAGTTTCCTTTACTCTTATCTTTTAACTTCTCTACACTCTCTAATCTTCTTTTAACAATAGAAGAATCAATTTGAGGAATATCCTTTAACATTTTTGCTTGTTTTACTGCTGATAATCCACTTATTTTTCCAAAAACCTGACAATCAAGAAGAGCATTTCCTCCTGGCCTATTGGCTCCATGTTGACCTCCAGCACATTCTCCAGCAGCATAAAGTCCCTTAAGAGAAGTCTCTCCTTTTTTTCTTATTTTAATTCCTCCTTGAAAATGTTGAGCGGCTGGCATTATTTCTATTTTATCACCTCTTCCGAGATCAATATCTCTTTCCTGAAGCCAGGATACTGCAGGAGGATTAATTTTCTTTAGTCTTTGCAAGGGACTTTTCTGAAGTTCTTTTTGCCCTAACAAATCTACCTTTTTTACTTTTCTATACCAATCTGTTACTTCGGTTAATTTTTCCCATTCTAAACCTCGAGGATTATGGCTATAATCTAAATAAACTTTCCTATCTCTTCTTAATTCTTTAAAAACAGCAATATCAATTAAATGAGATTTATGTTCAAAAGAGACTGGCCAACTGGCGCCTTTTTGAAAAAGAGTAAGGTAAATCTCTCTTAAATTGACCCCTCGAGGAAAGTAATTAAGAAGAAATTCTTCTCCCTGATCGTTTACTAACGCAGGGAGCGCCCGCATCATACTTCCCGAGCAAGCTAATTTTGTCTTCACTGAGGAAAGTCCTATTTGAATAAACTCCATATTTACTAAATCAGCTCCTGCCCGATAAGCCATAGCATAACCATCCCCAGTCATTCCTTCAGGATAAACATTCACCTTAAAAATTTCCCCTGCTCCTCCAGTAGCTAAAATAGTAGCTTTAGCCCTTATAAAAAATAAGTTTTCTTCTTTATTTAGTCCCCAAATCCCCCCTACTCTATCCTTAAGAAGAATTAAATCAACTGCCATAAAATTTTCTATTATCTTAATTGAAGTAGTTTTCACTCTTTTTAACAAAGCTTCTTCAATATGATTCGCTGTATAAGGACCCGTATAGCAAGCACGGGCATATTGAGAACCATCAGTGAGGAATTGATGAGGTTTTCCATTTTTTTTTACCCAGGGGACACCTATTTTATCCAGGTACTCAAAAGCTTCCTGTGAATTTTTAGCTAAAATATATGCCAAATCTTCATCAGAAATATAGCCACCTATTTTATAAATATCCTCAGCATGATACTTATAATTATCTTTGCCTCCAGGCTGCGTAAAAGGCAAGGTAACATGAAAAGCCATTCTATCTGAACAGGCCCTGGCCGTAACTCCACTCCTGCCCAGTTTTCCTTTAGTAGATAAGATTACTTTAGCCTCGGGTCTCTTCTCCACTACCGCCAGAGCTGCTCTTAAGGCCGCTCCTCCCCCTCCTACAATTAATACATCACTATTATATTCTCGCATTATTGTCTTTTTAAAATATTATATTTTCTACAAATCCTAAAACATTTTCTGCTGTTTCAAGTGCAAATACAGCATCTTCTTCGGTTAAATTTAAAGGAATATCAGCCGGATATCTATCAAAATAATAGACCGTTAGTTTATCACAACTATTAGTGAAAATTTCCACCTGTGGATAATATTTTTTGCATTCCTCAATTATATCAACTAATCTATGGGTTTTAAGGGTAGGGGTTTTCTCTATATTAATATTTTCTAATTCCAGGAGAGATTTTAATGCCTTCTCTACTGCTTGCTGACATAAAACGCAGGTATCCGAAACTATTCTACTTTCTTTCCAGCCGGCTTTCGCAAAAGCAAGATGGTCCTTTGCCTTTCTGAACCAGATCTCTGCAGCAACTCTATTCTTTTTCATATAAGACAACTCCCTTTGATAAAACTGTTCGAATAAATAGACTATTTATTTCCTTTGCATATCTCCATTCCTCTGGTGTATAAATAATGGGCTCAATAGGATATTCAAATCCAAATTGTCCTCTCACAAGATGTATCAATTCAACTACTCTATCTACAAACCGTTTGTGTGTCTTCTTTATAACTAGTAAATCTATATCAGAACTTTTACTCTTCATTTTAGTTCCATAAGAACCAAATAAAATGACCTTTTCTGGGTTATATTCCAAGACTATAAAGTCGACCACTTTCTCTAACTTTTCCAAACCCAAATCCTGATTTTCCAATACCTTTTTATCTTGCATCATCTCTTACCCCTTTATTACTTTTATATTTCCCTTTTTATAGGATTGTTAACCAACTTGTAATAGTTTAGTTTTTCTAAAACTTTCCTCTTTTCTGTCATTGCGAGCGATAGCGAAGCAATCTTGGTAGCGGCAAGGCTCAGAGCCTACGAATGGACGCAATAGCTTTTCTTTCTTTACGCAACTTAAAAGTTGCGGCTAGCCCCTTCGCTTTTATCTATCTCTATGATAAAGTTTATTATAAAATTTAGCAGATGGCAAGTTTTACGTAAAGAATAGAAGTTTTAAGGTATAAGCACTGCTTTCATTGCTTTACGAGTATCTACAGATTCCAAAGCCTCGGTAGCTTCTTCTAATTTAAATCGGTGAGTAATTAATTTCTCAAAAGAATATTTTCTACTTAATACTAACTTTACCGCCTGGTAAAGATGGTGGGTATCACTCACCCAGACTCCCTGAATTCTTACATTTTTCCGAGCTACATCTTCATAAAAACTAATGGGAATATCTCCAATAGGCGTAGCTACTCCGGGAAGGGTATAAGTTCCTCCAGGAGCGGTCATTTTTAATCCCTCTTTAAGAGCGTAGGGGGAGCCCGTGCAATCAATAACTACATTAGCTCCCAATCCTTTTGTTCTTTCCTTAATATAAGAAAGTCTTTCTTTAAAAGAAGTTTCATCAGTATTTAAGGTCCCTGTGGCTCCAAATTTTAGACAGAGTTTTAATCTTTCTTCATCTGCACCCGTGCCAATTACAAGTATTTCATTTGCTCCCTTTTCTTGAGCAAAAGCAAGAGCAAAAATCCCCATTGGTCCTGGCCCTTGAATAACTATGTTATCTCCTTCTGATATTTCACATTGTTCAATAGTATGAGCAGTGGTAGCCCCGGAACAAGAAACAGGAACTAAAATTGCAGGGTCAATTTTTTCCTCTATTTTAATAATCTTTGTTTCTTTAAGCAAAATTAAATGGGTAGCATAACAACCATCTCTTGTAATCCCGTAAACCTGTCTATGAGGGCATAAAGAAGGCTCCTTTTTTATAGTGCAAAAATAGCAATTCCCACAGGTAACCCCTCTATTCCAGATGACAAAATCACCCCGACGAAGTTTATCGCCAAAAATATCCTCCTTCCTTCCTTTTATATCTTCTACTTCCCCAACCCCTTCATGCCCTAAGATAAGAGGAAGAGGAGTGCGGGGGTCCTTTCCCTTCCACATATGAACATCAGAGCCACATACTCCAGATGCTTTTATCCTCACTAAAACCTCGCCTTCTTTTAAACAAGGTAATTGACGTTCCTCAATCACTAAAGGTTGATTAAATTCTCTTAATACAGATACTCTTATTTTCACAATTAACTCCTTTTTTAGGAGAGAGGTAAAAAAAGTGACTACCAGGAACTAACCAATTTAATATTCTCTTTGGGACAAACCTCAACGCAGAGTCCACACCCATCGCACTTTTCATTATTAACTTTGTATTTACCATTTACCCTTTCTACAGCTGAATAAATACATACTCTCTCGCATACTCCACAATCTAAACCACATCCGCATGAAAGACATCTCTTTGCTTCCTTGATAGCTTCTTTTTCAGTAAAACTATTCTTTACTTCTTTAAAAGTATTTTTTCTCATTTCAAGGGAAATAAGGGATGGTTTTTCTCTCTTCTTCTCTTCTACAATCCCTTTATCTTTCAATGCTTTTTCCTTGGAAACAATAATTTCTTCTTCCCCTCTTTTTAAAAGAGACTTTCCTTTTAGATAGCGATCAATGGATACCGCCGCTCTTTTTCCAGCAGCAATAGCCTCAATAACTGTAGCTGGACCACTTACTACATCCCCTCCGGTAAATACTCCTTCTACACTGGTAGCAAAAGTCTCGGGATAAACAAACAAAGTTCCGTTCTTCTTAATATTAAAATCGTCAATCCCTTTTAAAAACGAAAGATCAGGAATCTGACCAATAGCTACTATCACTGTATCCACTTTTAAAGAAAAAGAAGAGGCAGGGATAGATAAAGGCTTTCTTCTCCCGTCTTTATCTTTTTCTCCTAAAATTAGGGGAATACACTTTAGTTCACTAACTTTCCCATTTTCCCCAATAATTTCTGTGGGAGTAATTAAGTATAATATTTTCACTCCTTCCTCTTCAGCTTGCATAGTTTCTTCAAGAATAGCGGGTATCTCATCCATGGTTCTTCTATAAATTAGATAAACCTCTTTTGCCCCCAGACGAATACTTGAGCGAGCCGCATCTACTGCCGTATTGCCTCCTCCTATCACCGCTACTTTCCTGCCCACTCTTACCTTTTTCCCGGAATTTAAATTCTTTAAAAAAGAGAGTCCTGAAATTACTCCCTCTAATTTCTCTCCGGGAATATTTAGCTTTCTATCTTTATGGGCACCGGTAGCAATAAATATAGCTTTATAACCAAAATTCTTTAGCTCTTCAAAAGTTATATCCTTGCCAATAGAGGTTCTTAGTCTTATTTCTACCCCCATATTTTGAATCTGGTTTATTTCTTTTTCTACTATTTTCTTAGGGAGACGATACTCAGGAATTCCCATCATTAACATTCCTCCAGCTATGGATTCAGATTCAAAAACAGTGGATTTATACCCTTTTCTAATTAAATCATAAGCACAGGATAATCCTGCAGGACCTGCTCCAATAACGGCTACCTTATTTTGAGAATTATCTAATAAAGCCGATTTCTTTGATTTTAAAGTAAAGTCCTTTTCCATTTCCCAATCACCAAGAAATCGCTTCAAATTATTAATAGCAATGGGTTCATCAATTTTTCCTCTTATACATTTTCTCTCACAAGGAGCAGGACATACCCGGGATAAGCTAAAAGGAAAAGGGACTTTTTCTTTAATTAATTTAAAAGCTTCCTCAAATTTACCCTGAGAAATTAAAGCAATATATCCTTGAGTATTGATTTTTGCAGGACAGGCAGCCTGACAGGGAGGGATTAAATTATCATTAATCTTTGCTTTTAGATAGTGAGTTCTTTTTATCTCATAAGTTCCTTTTATCTTCGGAATTACTTTTCCTCTAAAATCTTCAATTCTTTCATATCCTTTTTTCTTCATATACTCTTTTAACCCCTCATTAATTTCCCTTATAATCCCATAGCCATTTAAAAATATAGCTGTAACTATCTGCACGGTAGTAGCCCCGGCTAATAGATACTTAATAACATCTTCAGCGGAAAATACTCCTCCGCTTCCATTTATATTTATTTTTGTTTCGGGGAAGATTTGACTTATCCAGCGTAAAGAATAATGAATAGCCCAGGGACCTCCATACCCGGCATATCCCTCATGCATAATAGGTTTTTCTTCATTTACATTTATATCTATACCGGTAATTCGGTTAAAAATAGTTACCCCATTTATTCCCAGGGATTCGATTTCCTTAACTATCTTTAAAGGAGAAGTTAACTGAGGACTCAACTTGGCAATAAGAGGTAAAGAAACATTATTTTTTATTATCTTTGCCATTCTTATTATCTCATCTTCTACTTTTCCTCCTCTAAAAGTTATAGAACCATGAGGACAGGAAAAATTAAGCTCCAGAGCATCTGCTCCTGCTTCTTCCATTCTTTTGGCATAAGATAGCCATCCTTTTTCCGTAATACAATTAATACTGGGAATAACGGGAATCTTTAGCTCTTTTTTTGCTCTGGATACTTCCTCTGCATAACGCTTTAGTCCCCATTCACTTGCCTGTTCATAAGAATAAAAAGAAAAAGCTTCTCTATCTCCCGCTAAGCGATGAATTAACTTAAATCGAGGAGTAGGGGAAACACGAGATACTTCTTCTTCAAAAATGGACTTCATTACCACTGCTCCCGCTCCTTCTTCTTCAGCTTTTTTCATTCTTTCTACAGTTTCAGTAATTCCCGCTGAACCAGCAATAAGAGGAGATCTTAGTTTCAAACCTACATAATTTGTTATTAAATCAGCCATTTATTTCTCCAAAAATTTAATCTCTATTATACACCAGGCAGGTGAAAAAACCCAATATTCCTGCGGTCCGATTTATCGGATCTCTCAATGTAGCGGTTTGATTTATCAAACTTGTTAATAAAACGTGTTTCATAAATGAAACCCCTACAAAAAACTACTTTATCACCAGCCTCCTATAGTTTTTGTATTCCATAGAACATTTCCTTAATAATATTACAATGATTTGTCATTATACGGGATAAAATCCCCCTGCAATCCTGGTAGTCGCAGGCTTTAGCCTGCGGGAGGACGAGTTCCAACAAAGTAGCGTTGGAGTTCATCTCCAACGGAAGAATACCCTCAGTAACAGATTATAGGTATAATTTCCTTCTATATAGGTCAAGAATTTTTAAAACCTGATAGGATATCTTCCATATTTATAAAGAGTATCAAGAGCAGTCATATAATTATCATAACGGCTTCCATACATCACGCTATTACTGGTTCCTAAAATAAGCCCTCCACCAGGAGCAGCATACTTTAAAGCATAAACTACATCTTCCCTGTTTTCTTTAGGCGTTCCCTCAACAAGATTCTCAATATTTATTCCTCCCCAGAATGCCATCTTATCTCCGTATTTTTCTTTTAATCTTTTAAGATCCATATCCGCAGTTTTAGACTGAATAGATTGATAAGCTTCATAACCAGTCTCTATTAATATATCCATTATTTTCCAATTATTACCACAGTTATGACTCATTACTCTTATCCCCTGTTTATGCACAAAATCACTTAATTTTTTCATTCCTGGTAAAAATATTTTTCTAATACTCTCAGGAGAAACCATAGGTCCTGTTGAGTCTGAGAAATCTCCTCCAGGCATAATAGCATCTACCCCTTCCCTTATAAAGATTTTAGCTAAAGCTATAGCTACTCCTGTATAAAGATTAAAAGCTTCTTTAGCTAAATCAGGCTGTAAGCCAATAAAAAGGAAAAAATCCTCTGTACTTCCTCCAATAAGAGAAGATAAAACTTCAAATTCTGAGATATCTCTAAAGAAGATAAATTTATCTTTACCTAATTTTTTAATTATATATCTTGCAAACTCTAACTGGGATTCGTCTTTTAATTCAAGTTCATAACCCCAAGGATTTTTATTCTTTATCTTAAAACCAAAATCCTCTACTAAGTGAGATTCAAAATATTCCCTTAACTCTTCTTTTGATTTAAAAGAATGGACAGGACTATGTTTAGTGCAAAGTATGGCATCATTCCCACTGGAATATTTAAAAATTCTACCTTCTTCATCTTCCCAGGTTCCTTTATTTATTTGTTTAACTTTAGTAGGAGCTAATCCTTGAGGAGGAACAAGGTGAACAGGAACTAAGTCCTGGTCAAGCTTTTCTATAAGCTCTATTAAATCCTTTTTGTAGCTTTCTACTACTTCATCTCTTTTTCCAGCCCATAAAGCTTTGGTAATCTTAGCTCTTGCTCTCCAGTAAGTTTCGTGCCCTATCACTTTCTCCACCGTATCATGGTCAATCCCCCACTCCCCAGCAGGAACTCTATCCGGTTCCTTGTGATCTAAAGTCTTTAAGACTCTTTCTTTTGAAGTCATAATTACCCTCTTTACGCTAGTAATTTAAGAATCAATTAAAGTTTTTCAAGTATATCTTGAGACTTCCCCTCTATCGCTACTCCCTTTAAAAAAACAGACAAAGCAGTCTGCCTCTTTGTTGAGGATAAATCCCAACGCTACATTATTATCTGTAGCGCGGGGGCTTGTCCCCCGCTCGGAGACCTCGTTAAAATAGTGCATATATAATGCTTCTATGTGCTGAGTTCCTCGATACTCATATGAATCTTCTAAAATCTAATACTTTCTTGGTAGATAAATTTTAATATAGGAAATTAATTATTTTGCCTTTTCTAGAAGATTCATATATTCCCATAACTAATTCTAATGACTTTCTTCCTTCTTCTCCATTTACCCAGGGCTCTTTATCTTCCCTTATAGCTTGCAACATATCTTCTACTACATTATGAGGAAAACTTTCTTCCTTAAAAGGCTCCTCTTCTCCGGCTATCTTCCAGAACTTAACTTTATTTCCCTCAGTCTTAACTCCTCCTTTATCTCCATGAATTTCTATAAATGGAGGAGAATCCTCAAAATAAGTAGTAGTTCCTAAAATTGTTCCCAAAGCTCCGTTCTCAAAGTTAAGAATACCTATTCCTAAATCCTCAGTCTCTATTTTATGAGAGAAAATACCAATTTGACCAAAAACCTTTTTTACCGGTCCCACAAACCAGCGAAGTAGATCAATTTGATGAATAGTCTGATTAATTAAAGAACCTCCACCATCCAGTTTCCAGGTTCCATGCCATCCCTCATAATACTGCTGGGATCTATACCATTTTAACCTTACTTCACCCAGGATTAACTTGCCAAAGTTTTTATTTTGAATAGCCTGATAAATTCTTATATTATCCCTTATATAACGAGATTCAAAATCTACGGCTAATTTTACCCCCTGAGTCTTGCATTCTTTTATCATCTCATCAGCTTTTTCAAGAGTTACCTCCACAGGTTTAGTGGTAATAACATTCTTTCCTCTTTTAGCTGCCTCCATAGTCATTTTACTATGCATCCCGCTGGGGGTCATTACATAAATAACCTCAATATCATCCCTTGAAAGCATCTTATGATAATCAGTATAATAATCTATTTTATACTTACTGGCAATCTCATTAGCTCTTTCTTCATTTATATCAGCCACAGCCACTAATTTTGCTCCCGGAGTTTGAGAAACCATCTCACAACGATTAGCTCCCATTCCTAAACCTATTACTCCAAACCCTATTTCTTTTCTCATTATTGTTTTCTCCCCTTTTCTAAATTTGGTATTGTCAAACTTCTTTCCTCTTTCCCTCTCCTCTTATTTTAATTCACCCCCACCTTAATCCTCCCCCCCTCAAGGGGGAGGAAACTGCTTTTCTTTTCTCTATTTTCATGGGAATCTTTCATTATTTGTCTGACATTACATTAGATTTTTATCGAGATTTATATCCTTCCAAGTAAAGAGTGTAAATTCGCCAGACATTTTCTGGTACTTTCAACTCTGGGACTAAAATGAGTTTCTATGGAAAAATATCCTTGATACTTATCTTTTTTAAGAGCACTTATTTGATCTTTCCAGTTAATTTCACCTTCCCCTACAGGCAGATATTGAACCCCTTCTCCTTTAATTCTTCTCGCATCTTTAATATGAAGGTGAAAAATATAATTTTTTATATTTCTATAACCATCTGGATAAGGAATCTCACCCGAAGAGAAAGCATTTGCTGGATCCCAGTTAATTTTTAAAGCTAAGCTATCAACTTTCTTAATAATATAAGCTGTATTTCTACCAGTATCAGCATAGCAAATAGGTTCATTCTCCAGGGCTAAAATGAATCCTTCTTTTTCAGCAGCTTCAGATGCTTCTTTGATAAAGTTAATCATCTTAGAAAAATCTAGAGGACATTTTCTATCTCTTATGGGAGTAAAGATGATAATTGATTTAGTTCCTAACTTACGAGCCAATTCAAAGCTTTTTGGTAAACGCTCTTTTAAATGCTCCTCTATTTTTCTCTCTTCCCAGGGAATTTTAAAAATTCCGGGAGAAATTGCTACTATCTTAATTTTATAAGTTTTAATTACATCTTTTATCAAAGATAACTCAGAATCAAGAATATCAGGAATCCTTTTATAATTAATTCCTCTAATCTCATAATTGTTAATTCCCCAACTAAAACCTATCTCCACTGCTGTTTTAAAGTCCTGACTAATTTCATCTGAAATAATGGATATTTTTGGATTAGTTTTATTTTCTTTCATCTACAACTCCTTTTTGCAACTTAAAGCCTGCGGCTACCAAATTTCTTTACGCCGCCGCAGGCTTTAGCCTACAAATCATAATAGAGCGTTTCCTTAATAATATTACAAGAATTATCAATCAGAGGATTACCTCGTCGCTTTGCTTCTCGCAATGACAGAACAAAATGTAAAGCTATTTAGAGAGCGATCTACCAGGTAAC
>JGI24025J20009_10000824_pt1 | contig 23976 bp, 22 predicted proteins | sample Cruoilmetagenom3_FD_20009 | JGI IMG/M metagenome (IMG submission 20009) | reverse complement strand
GCCTGACCCACCTTGTCATAATCCAGCCCCGCATCCTTGAGCGCGGCCTGCGCCGCCCTGGCGGCCATCACATCGTAGCTGTCCGAGGCCCCCGGTTTTTGAAAGGGCACCATACCGACGCCCGCAACACATGCCTTGTTGTTCATTTCAGTTCTCCAGTTTCGATGGTTGACCCGGTGGCGACTTGCTGCGTCACAAGGCAATCTCAGATTTTCTACCGTTTGTTAGATTTTGTAGGGCGCTTTGTGATAGGCTGTCAACATCGCGGTGCCATGCCCGGCGGGCCTTGCACCTTATTCTAACATATGTTTGGTAAGTCAGAGCTGCACACCTCACCCGCGACGAACGCAAGGAATCCCACAATGAGCACCCCGATTGTCCTGACCGAAATCAAGGACCGCATCGCGACGGTCACCCTGAACGACCCCGACCGGCGCAACCCGATCACCGGGTCCGACATGATCGAACAGATGCTTGCCGCCTTTGCCGCGGTCGAGGCGAACCGGGATGTCAGCGTGATGATCCTGACCGGGGCCGGGTCGGCATTCTGCGCCGGGGGCGACATCAAAGAGATGGCCGATCCCGACAGTGTGTTCCGCAAATCGCCTCTGGATGCCGCCGAAAGCTATATCAACGGGATCCAGCGCATTCCGCTGGCGCTGTATAACATGGACCTGCCAACCATCGCCGCCGTGAACGGCCCGGCGATCGGCGCGGGCTGTGATCTGACGATGATGTGCGACATGCGCATCGCCTCGGAGCGGGCCAAGTTTGGCGAAGTGTTTCTGAACCTTGGCATCATCCCCGGTGACGCCGGAAGCTGGTTCCTGCTGCGCCGGTTGGGGCACCAAAAGGCGATGGAACTGACTTTTTCGGGCCGGGTAATTGGTGCCGAAGAGGCGCTGGAACTGGGTATGGTTCTTGAAGTTACNCCCCACGATCAACTGATGGAGCAGGCAAGGGCACGCGCGGCCGTCATCGCCAGTAAACCACCCCGGACCGTGCGTACCGCCAAGCGCCTTATGCGCAACGCGGAACGCATGGACTTGCCCGATTTCCTGAACTCCGCAGCCGGTTATCAGGCGTTGATGCACCAGACCGCCGACCACCAGGAGGCGCTGGCCGCCTTCATGGAAAAACGCGCGCCCACATACACGGGTAAGTGAGGCAGGGCAAAATGGCCGAGACCAACCAGAATGACGACCAGGCCGCGCGCCTGGAAAAGATCGCCAGCGCGTGGAATTCACGCGCGCTGGGTCTGATTACCGAACTGGACCTGCAGATTGAGAAACCGGAACTGAGCGGGGTCGTGCTGCGAATGCCGTTCAACCCGAATTTCTGCGTCGACGAAGAAGGAAGTATGCTGCATGGCGGGATACTGACCGCGCTGCTCGACAGCGCATTCGGGCTGGCGAATTTCCTGGCCATTGAGGATGTGCAGACCATGGCGACGATTGATCTGCGGGTGGAATACCTGCGCCCGGCGCAATCGCGGGCCGATGTCATGGTGTTTGCCGAATGCTATCGTCACACCCGGCATGTGGCTTTCAACAGTGGCCGGGTGTGGTTCGACACGCCCGACCAGCCCGAGGTCGCGCGCGGTTTCGCGGCGTTTTCGATCATCCGGGGCGAGGGTGGCATGATGGACAAGATGAACACCAAAGGGCCGGGCGGATGAGCGTCAAACAGTTGCAGGAACAATGTGCGCGGGTTCCCTTTTTCCGCTTCCTCGATTTCTCGATCCTCGAGGCCGAGGAAAACGGCATTCTGGCCTCGATGGTTCAATCCGACCGCCATATCGGCAACCCGGTCATCGGCGCATTTCACGGCGGGATCACGGCCAGTTTCATGGAAGGCATCGCCAGCGTTCTGGTGTCGCGCAATCTGGACATCAAGCATCCCAAACCGATCAACCTGACCATCGACTACATGCGCCCGGCGCTGGCCGGGACATTGTATGCCCGTGCGGCAATATCCAGAAGCGGCCGTCGCATGGCCTCGCTTGAAACCTATGCCTGGCAGGATAACGAGAGCAAACCGGTCGCCAAGGGCCGGTTTCACTTCCTGCTGGTCTAGGGGCAGGGAATGCCAGGCGCATGAAGGCATCTTCAGAAGGAGGTCATAATGGCCCATTGCTATGAATTCAAAGGTCTTATTCCCGTCGTTCCAGACGACAGCTATGTCCATCCCCAGGCTGTTCTGATCGGCAATGTGATCCTGGGGCACGGCTGTTACATCGGTCCAGGTGCCAGCCTGCGCGGGGATTTCGGCAAAATCGAAATTGGCGACGGGGCCAATGTACAGGACAATTGCATCATCCATTCCTTTCCCGGTCGCGGCGCGGTGGTCGAGGTGGACGGCCATATCGGCCACGGGGCGATCCTGCATGGCTGCATCATCGGGCGCAATTGTCTGGTGGGGATGAATTCGGTGATCATGGACGGGGCCGAACTGGGCGAGGAATCGATTGTCGGGGCGCAGGCGTTCGTCAAGGCCGGAACTGTGATTGCGCCGCGTTCGATGGTGGTGGGGGCACCGGCCAAGGTGATCCGTCAGGTCAGCGACAAGGAAATCGAGTGGAAGTCGCGCGGCACCCGCGAATATCAGGATCTGGCGCAGGCCTGCCTGACGGGCCTGACCCCGGTCGAACCGCTGCGGGCAGTTGAGGCCGGACGCCCGCAAGCTGCGGAGTCAGACGTCGTGTCCATAAAGGAAGCACGCGACAAGGCCACGTGACGTCATTCAGCGCGTTGCGTTAAATCGGCAACGCGCTGTCGTGTTTTCACGGGATTTGCCACAAGCGTAGATTTTTCGGCGAAAAATCTGGGCTGCGCCATCAAAGCCGCTTGGCGATTTCTTCCAGCATCACTTCGGTGGCACCGCCGCCGATGGCCTGAATGCGGGCGTCGCGTGACATGCGTTCAACCGGTGTTTCGCGCATGTACCCCATACCGCCGTGGAACTGGACGCAATCATACAGCACCTTGTTCACCAGATCGCCGCAATAGGCCTTGACCATCGAGACCTCTTTGACGCAATCCAACCCTTGCGCATCCATCCACGCGGCATGATAGGTCAACTGACGTCCGGCTTCGACCTGGGCCGAGCGTTCGGCAAGACGCTGACGGATCGCCTGTTTGTCCCACAGAACGCCACCGAATGCGGGGCGGTTCTTGACGTACTCCAGTGTCAGTTCAATCGCCTTGGCGGCTTCGCCCATGGCCATTGCACCCAGAACTGTGCGTTCGTTCTGAAAGTTCTTCATGATGGCGTAAAAGCCCTTGTTGACCTCGCCCAGAATGTGATCGCCGGTCACACGAACGTCCTCGAACACCAGTTCGGCAGTGTCGGAGCACAGCCAGCCGGTCTTGTTCAGTTTCCTGCCCACCGAAAAGCCGACCGCGTCTTTTTCAACCGCAAAGATAGTCACCCCGCGTGACCCCTTGGCCTCGGGGTCGGTTTTGGCGGCGACAAAGAACAGATCGCCGTAAACGCCGTTGGTGATGAACATCTTGGAGCCGTTGATGATCCAGCCATTGCCGTCCCGCACCGCGCGGGTACGCATGCCGGCCACGTCCGAACCGGCCCCGGCCTCGGTCACTGCAACGGCGCAGATTTTCTCGCCGCTGGTGATGCCGGGCATCCAGCGTTGCAATTGTTCGGGCGTGCCGACATTGGCCAGATGCGGGCTGGCCATGTCCGTATGCACCAACAGATCAGCCGAGAAGCCGCCAAAGGTGCAGCGGCCCAGTTCCTCGGCCAGAACGACGCTGGCCATGGTGTCCAGATCGGCCCCGCCGTATTGTTCAGGGTACCGCATGCCAAGGAACCCCAGTTCGCCCATTTTGGGGAATATATCGCGCGGCACTTTGCCGGCTTCTTCCCAGGCATCGCCGTTGGGCACGATTTCGGTTTCGATAAAACGGCGGATCTGCTCGCGCAGCATGTCCAGTTCTTCGGTGAAATATGGCGATTGGGTCATGTGTTTTCCTCAAGGGTAAGTGTGGCAAGTACTGCGGCCTTGTCGACATTGTCGCCCGGCGCACAGCGGATTTCATCGACGATCCCGTCGCGCGGGGCCGTCAGGGTTTGTAAAAGCTTCATGGCTTCGATCACGACGATGCCGTCACCGGCCGCGACCTGTTGACCCGGAGAGGCCAGGACCTCGGTCACCAGACCGGGCATCGGTGCCAGCACCTGGTTGCCGCCGCCTTCGCCCGAGGTCCCACCGGCCTCTAGCGTTTGCTCGCCTGAGAGAATGTCGATGACGTGGCGTTGGCCGGCACTGTGTACGGTGACCGATGGGCCGTGCACATCGACCTGCGCATTCTGGCGCAACCCGTCGACCTCATAGTGCAACTGCCCGTCCGTCAGGCTGGCCCCGGTGACGCCAACCGGCGCGAGATCGCCGGGCAGGGCAATCAGATACCGCTCCTCGCGCCCCGAGATGCGCAGGATTTCGCCGTCGAGGTAATAGATCGCCGCGCCCTCGCGCCCCGAAGGGGCGGTAATGCGCCACGCGCCAAGTGAACGCCACGGATCGGGTGACGGTGCCGGTGCGTCATGCAAGAATCGCGCCAGTGCGGCCTCGGACAGGTGCCGGGGTGTGGGGGCAGGGGCCTGCCAGCCGTCCGGCCATGCCGCGCCCAGCGATGCGGTGGCGTGGGTGCCATCGACAAAACCGGGCAGTTCCAGCAGATCGTGCAGAAAGCCGGTGTTGGTGCCCGGCCCGCTCAGGCGCAGGGTGTCCAACCCGCGCAGCAGCAGCCGGCGGGCGCTGTCGCGGTCCGGGCCTTGGGCGATCAGCTTGGCCAGAAGCGAATCGTAATAGTGGCTGATGTGGCTGCCGGCGCGCACACCGCTGTCGATCCTCAGCCCCGGCAGGGTGGGTTCGCGGTAATGGGTGATCTCTCCGGTTTCCGGACGATAGCCCTGCGCCGGGTCTTCGGCGGTGATGCGCGCCTCGATTGCCCAACCGTCGCAGGGAATGTCGGCCTGGGCAAACGGCAACGCCTCGCCCTGTGCCACGCGTATCTGCCACTGGGCCAGATCAATGCCGGTCACGGCCTCGGTTACCGGATGTTCGACCTGAAGGCGGGTGTTCATTTCAAGGAAAAAGTAGTCGCCGGTATCGGCATCAAACAGGTATTCCACCGTGCCGGCACTGTCATAACCAATGCCGTGGGTCAGGCGCACCGCGCTGTCCAGCAGGTTGGCGCGGATGGCCGGGTCAAGGTTTGGCGCGGGGGCCTCTTCGATCACCTTCTGGTGGTTGCGTTGCAGCGAACAGTCGCGTTCAAACAGATGGCGTACATTTCCGTGGCGATCGGCCAGTATCTGTACCTCGATATGGCGCGCGGTGCCGACATAGCGTTCCAGCAACACCGTGCCGTCGCCAAAGGCGGCCTCGGCTTCGGCGCGGGCCAGGGACAGTTCTTCGGCGAATCGGGCCAGGTCATGCACCTGCCGCATCCCGCGCCCACCGCCGCCGGCGCTGGCCTTGATTAGCAAGGGTGTGCCGATCTTTTGCGCCTCGGCCAGCAGTAGATCATCCGATTGATCGTCGCCGTAATAGCCCGGCACAACCGGCACCCTGGCGGCAACGGCGGCGGCCTTGGCGGCAATCTTGGACCCCATCAGCCGGATGTTTTCCGGTGACGGGCCGATAAAGGTCAGCCCCGCATCGCTACAGGCTTGGGCGAACCCGGCGTTTTCCGCCAGAAACCCATAGCCGGGATGGATCGCCCCGGCCCCCGCGCGCCGGGCGGCGGCGATGACCTTGTCGCCATCCAGATAGCTTTTCGCCGCCTCGGACGCACCGATATGCACCGCCGTGTCGGCCAGCGCCACATGCGGCGCATCCCGGTCGGCATCGGAATAGACCGCGACCGTGCGCAGCCCCAGTCCCTGACAGGCGCGGATCAGCCGACAGGCGATTTCGCCGCGATTGGCGATCAGAACGCTGGAAAAGCTCATTTGCCGGTTCTCCAGGGGGGAAGGGTCTTGCCAAGAAAGGCGGTGATGCCGGTTTGGCCTTCGTCGGTCTCCCAGGCGTCGGCAAGCGCCGAGGCGGTGTATTCGATGTTCTGTTCGGTGCCATGGCTGGCGACAAAATCGATCAGCTTCTTGGTTGCGGCAATCGCGCCGGGGGCGGCCTCAAGATGGTCGGCGACCACGGCGTTGACGCGGGCGTCCAGATCTTCGGCTGCGACAACTTCGTTGAGCAGCCCGATTTCAGCGCCGCGCTGCGCAGTGAACAGCGCCCCCGACAGCATCACCGCCCGCGCATTCGGCACGCCGATGCGGGCCACAACGTAGGGCGATATGGTGGCAGGGATCAGGCCAAGGCGCACTTCGGTCAGGCCGAAACGGGCGCTGTCGACGCCGATGGCATAGTCGCAGACCGAAATCATCCCTGTGCCGCCGCCATAGGCCGACCCGTTGATCCGCCCGATCAGCGGCTTTGGCAGAGAGTTGAGCGCCAGCAGCATCCGCGCCAGATCCAGCCCGCCCTGCTTGCGGGTCTCGCGGTCGGCAGTGGCGACCGATTTGAACCAGTTGAAATCACCGCCGGCGCAGAACGAACTGCAATCGGCACCGGTCAGCACCACAACCCGCACGCTGTCGTCGGCGGCCAGCGCATCGGCGGCCTGGTGGGTTTCGGCGATCAGCGCCGCGTTCATGGCGTTGTGTTTTTCGGGGCGGTTCAGTTTCAGGGTTGCAACGCCACGGTCATCGGTGGTGACGGTGACGGTTTCCAGGGTCAGGTTGGTCATGGGCTCAGCTTTCCTTTTACATGCGGTAGACGGGTGCGAAATGGTCCTGCCCTTCGGGGGTGGTGGCAATCAGCCACAGGCACAGGCCCAGCACGTCGCGGGTTTGGTTCGGCTCGATGATGCCGTCATCCCACAGGCGGGAGGTGGCATAATAAGGGTCGGATTGTTCGCCGTATTGGGCACGCACGCGGGCCTCGATCTCGTCCAGTTCGTCTTGGGTGGGTTTGGCGGCCTTGAGGTTGGTGCGGCGCAACTCAAGCATCACGTTGCTGGCGATATCGGCCGACATGGTGGCCAGAATGGCGCTGGGCCAGGCGAACATGAAGTTCGGCCAGAAACCGCGCCCGCACATGCCGTAATTGCCGGCACCATACGAGCCGCCGACAATCACCGACAGTTTCGGCACCCGTGCGACCGACTGGGCATAGACCATCTTGGCGCTGTTCTTGGCGATGCCGCCGCGTTCGGCCTCGGTGCCGACCATGAAGCCGGGGACGTTGTGCAGGTACAACAGCGGGATCTTGCGCTGGTCGCACATGGTGATGAAATGCGCCCCCTTGAGCGAGGATTCCGACAGCAGCGCGCCATTGTTGCCAAGGATGCCAACCGGTAGTCCGTGGATGCGCGCGGTGCCGCAAACCAGCGTTTCGCCCCATTCGGGCTTGAATTCGCTGAACTGGCTGTCGTCGACCATGCGGCCGATGATGTCGCGCACGTCATAGGGCTGTTTGGGATCGGCGCTGACGATGCCGCCGATTTCGCCCGGATCAAGGCGGGGCGGCAGCACGCGCGCGGGCGTGACNGCGCGGCGTTCAAGGTTGGATTCCGATATCAGCTTGCGGGCCAGCGCCAGCGCCTGATCCTCGTCCGGTGCCAGATGGTCGCTGACGCCCGACACGCGGGTGTGCATGCCCGCGCCGCCCAGGGTTTCTCCGTCGACCTCTTCGTTGATGGCGATCTTGACAATGGACGGNCCNCCCAGGTGAATGCGGGCGTTGCCCTCGACCATGATCACCTGATCGGATAGCGCGGGAATATAGGCCCCGCCCGCCGTGCAACCGCCGAACACCACCGAGATTTGCGGCAGACCCGAGGCCGACAGGCGGCACTGGCGATGGAACGAGTTGCCGAAATGGTCGCGGTCGGGGAACACCCGATCCTGTTCCGGCAGATAGGCCCCGCCGCAGTCCACCAGATACAGGCAGGGCAGGCGGTTCATTTCGGCGATTTCCTGCGCGCGCAGGTGCTTCTTTACCGTCTCGTGAAAGAAACTGCCGCCCTTGACGGTGGCGTCATTGGCGATGAACACCACCGGTTTGCCGGCAACCATGCCGATGCCGGTGACGATGCCCGCTGCCGGCACCTGATTGTCGTATTGTTCCCACGCCGCCAGCGGCGACAGTTCCAGAAAGGCGGTGCCGGGGTCGATGATCCGGTCGATCCGGTCGCGCACCAGCAGCTTGCCGCGTTCATGGTGGCGCACCCGCAGCTTTTCCGGGCCACCGGCGGTGGTCAGGGCAACCCTGTCGCGCAGGGTCTTCATCAGCGCCTCGCTGGCTTTTGCGTTGGCGGCAAAAGCGTCGGAACCGGTATCGGTGGTTGAAACGATGGTGGTCATGTCTGGCCTCCTGTCCTTGTGAGTATTCCGTCCAGAAAAATATCTGCGTAGGTGTCGGACAGCGCATCGGCGCTGCCCCGATCCGGGTCGAACCATTCAAGCGTGGCGTTCAGCGCGCCGATCAGCATCAGCCGGAACCGCCTTATGTCCAGATCGGCGCGCAGGGCACCCTGGGCTTGCAGACCGCTCAGCAGGGCGTCCCATTCGGCCTCGTAAGCGCGGCGTACGGGCAGGTTGGCGTCGCGCACAACCTGCGGCACCTGGCCGAAAATCCGCACATTGGCCGAGGTGTAATCGCTGAAATCCAACAGCGCGCGCAGATGCGCCCGGATGGCGGCGCGCAGGATGGTGGCACCGCCGCTGCCCGCCGGCAGGGCCGATACGGCCTGGTGCATCTGCTCATGCACCACCGCTATGCCCGCATCCAGGATCGCCACGACGATTTCGTCCTTGGAGCCGAAATGATAATAGATGCTGCCCGCCTTGATCCCCGCCGCCTGCGCGATCTTGCGCAAGGTCACATGCGCATAGCCATGTTCGCGAAACAGCCGCGCGGCCACGTCCAGAATGCCATCGCGGCCAACTTTTTGCCGGGATTGACCCTGGGGCTGTCCTGAGGGCACCTCTGCCATCGGCTGTGATTCTCCCTCGCAAGCAACATACCTAACGCTTGTTAGGTATCCCCGTGACATATGTCAACCGGCCATTGCGAGGGGGCGTGTTTCACCCGCCCGAGAGTTTGTGATTCGGCTTGCCGGTGATATAGACCGTGCCGGTGAACCCGCCGACCATTACGCCGTCCTTGTCGGTCACATCGACCCGGTAGACGGCGATTTTGCGCGAGCGTGACATCTCTGTCGCGGTGGCCGTCAGCACATCGCCCTCAAAAGCGGCGGCCTGATAGGTCATATGCACGTCAATCCCCGCCGACAGGATGCCGTGGCTGTTCGAGGCCAAACCAAAGGCGCTGTCCGCCAGGGAAAACAACGCGCCGCCATGCATAGTTCCGTTAAAGTTCAGGTGTTCCGCGCGCACCTGCATCCGCAAGGCGCTGCTGCCGGGGCCGGTCTTCAGCCGCTCGATGCCAAGTTGCTGCATGAACCCGTCGCGGCGGGCAAAATCGGCACCAAGTTCATCGGCTGTCGGTTGGGTTATGACGTTCAATCGCTCAACTCCTTGTGGAGGGTGTTCAGAACTTGCCTTGCGGCATCCTTGAGGCTGGTCCGCGCCTCTTGCACGGCCAGGATGATCGCCTCGATCGCCTCTGACCGGCTGTCCAGCACATGCGTCTCGGCGGTTTGTGACACGGCCTGCGCCAGCAGGTGCCGGGTGCGTCCGGCAAGGGCAGAGCGGTCGTTGCGCCGTTCGGTGCGGGCGGCACAGGTCTCGATCGCGTCGGCCAGTTCGGCAATGCCCGCGCGGTTGATCGCGTCGGTGCTGAGCACCGGCACATTGTGTTCGGTTGGCGCGCGCAGGCCCAGCATCGCCTCAAGCTGGCGCTTGGTCTGGGCGGCCAGCGGCTGGTCGGATTTATTGACCACCAGGATGTCGGCAATTTCCAGAATACCGGCCTTGATCGCCTGAATGTCGTCGCCCAGACCCGGTGCGGCGATGACGATGCGCACATCGGCAATGCGGGCCATTTCCACCTCGGATTGCCCGGCACCTACGGTTTCAAGAATGACCACGTCGCGCCCGGCGGCATCCATCAGGTCGGCCACTTGCGCGGCTGCGGCCGACAGCCCGCCCAAGGCCCCGCGTGAGGCCAGCGAACGGATGAACACGCCGTCATCCATCGTGTGTTCGGCCATGCGGATCCGGTCGCCCAGAACCGCCCCGCCGCTGATCGGGCTAGAGGGGTCAACGGCGACCACGCCAACCGATCTGCCGCGCTTGCGCAACTCGGCGACGAAAGCGTTGACCAGCGTTGATTTCCCGGCCCCCGGCGGGCCGGTGAAGCCGACCACCACCGCGTGGCCCAGATGCGGGCGGATGGCGCGCAGGATATTGATGGCACTGGGTGAATCGCGTTCAACGACGCTGATGGCCCGGGCAAGGGCGGCCCCCTCTCCGTCAATCAGACGGGCAGAGAGGGCGGGTTTTGCCTGTTTTGTGGTTTGCATGCGCGTCAGGCCACGACCAGCGGCTGGCCAAAGCCCAGTTCGTCACGCAAGGCGGCGATGATCTCGCTTTGGGTGACGCCGGCACGTACCGCTTCGACCTCGGCCCCAAAGACATTGCCATCCTTTGAACGGGCGGTTTCGCGCAGGTTTTTCAGCGCCCCGGCCACGGCATCCTGATCGCGCGCCGCCTTGTTGGCGCTCAGGCGGTCCACCTGACCCTGCATCCAGTCCTGTTCCGGGCGTTCCAGCGACGGGCGCGCCGAGGCGTCTTCCTGTTCCACATGCGCATTGACCCCGACGACGATTTGTTCGCCGGTCTCAACCGCGTCCTGAAAGGCCAGCGCGCTTTGGCCGATCATCCGCTGCACATGGCCACTTTCCACCGCCTTGAACATGCCGCCCTGCGCGTCGATATCGGCGATTACAGCCAGAATTTCGGTCTCCATCTGGTCGGTCAGGGTTTCGACATAATACGACCCGGCCAGAGGGTCGATCACATCGCACAGATGCGCCTCGTGTTTCAGGATGTTCTGGGTCGAGATGGCGATTTTCGCCGCCGCTTCGTTCGGGGTGGAAATCACCTCGTCATAGCCGTCGGTATGCAGCGATTGCAGCCCGCCGAATATCCCGGCCATGGCCTGAACCGCCACCCGCGCGACGTTGTTCAGCGGCTGCTGGCGGGTCAGATCGACACCCGAGGTCTGGCCGTGAAACTTGAACCGCATGGCGCGCGGATTGCTGACGCCATAACGTTCCTGAAGCAGACGCGCCCAGATGCGCCGGCCAGCGCGGAACTTGGCGACCTCCTCAAAGAAGCTGATCGAGATGTCGAAGAAGAAGGTGAACCGTTCCAGGAACTTTTCCGGGTCCATGCCGCGTTCGATGCAATCATCGGCATATTGGAACGCCGAAGACAGGGTCAGCCCCATCGCCTGCGCCGGGGTCGCGCCGGCCTGCTGCATGTGCTGACCGACCACCGACAGGGCGTTCCAGTTTGGCACATGTTCGGCCAGATAGGTGATTGTGTCCATCTGCACCCGCCGCGCGCCTTTCAGCGACAGGCGATAGAACATGTGGTTGGCGACGAAATGCGAGATGTAATCGCTTTGGTTCGAGGTGCCGGTGACCTTGGTCCAGTCGATGCCGCGCTTTTCGGCGACCACCAGCATTTGCGCCAGCATGACAAAGGGGTTGGGGTCATTCAAACCGATGGACAATTCACCGATGGGGATGTCGCGCAGGGCGATATCCATGTCCTCTTCGGTATTGAGGATGGTGCCGCAGGTGCCCAGAAGTTCCGGTTCCACCTCGTCGCAATCAAGGCCGCGATAGACCGAATTGCAGGGGATGATGCTCAGCGCGCTGGCACCGGATTTCAGGATCGACTTGATGCGTTCGTTGAAATCCTCGGGGCGGCCAAGGCCGATCAGCTGGCGCTGGGTCCAGGTGCGGCCACGGTGCATGCTGGGGTAAATGCCGCGTGTCATCGGCCCCGAACCGGGAAAGCCCAGTTTTTCGTCATATTCGGGTTCGGTGCCCTCTTCGGGCCAGTACAGCGGCTGGATCTCGATGCCGGACCGGTTGCGGATCGGCTTGTTGCTGGCGACCTGCGCGTCAAAGCCACGTTTCCACTCGGCGGCGGCGCTGGCGCGGTCGGCTTGCGGTTGGGTTTTGTCGATCTTGTTCATGACGGAGCCTTTCCTTATTCTTCGGGACGGTCTGAGGTGGCCGCGCGGGCCAGACGTTCGACTTCGGCGACGATTTCCTCGCGGCCGGAGCCGGGGTGGAACACGCAGGATACGCCGGCCTCAAGCAGGGCGGGTTCTTCTTCGTCCGGGATAATGCCGCCGACGATGACGCGGATATGCCCCAGATCGACGGCCTTCAGCGCCGTCATCAGCTTGGGCACCAGCAGATGATCGGTCGCCAGCGAGCTGATGCCGATTACGTCGACGTCTTCCTGCATGGCCAGTTCGACCACCGAATCGATCTTTTGCCAGGGGTTTGTGTAAATCACTTCCATGCCTGCATCACGCAGGAAGGCCGCAATGATCCGGCTGCCTCGATCATGCCCGTCAAGGCCGATCTTTGTCACCAGCACGCGGGCTGGGATGGTTGCTGTTATAGTCATGTGTCTTCCTTATTGTCCAAAGGGCCACTGTCCTGCGCCTGGCGCAGGTTGGCGATGAATTGTCGTGCCAGATCGGCGGGGGTGTCACGCCCCTGACGATACCAGAGCGGGGCGTGGTTCATCGCCCCGATCAGCATCAGCCGGAACAGGCTGGGGTCTGTTCCGGACGGCAGAGGCAGGGCCTCGACCAGTGTGGTAAAACGCGCCTCGTAAGCGTTGCGCAGGGCGATCAGTTCCTGTTCGGCCCCCGGCGCGTCATGCGGCAGGACACGCACCACCACCTGGGCGAAATCGCTGCCGCCAAGCAGCGTGGCCAGATGCGCCTCGCAGACCGCCGTCAGCCGCGCCCAGGCATCACCCTGACAGCTGGCCAAAGCCCGGTCCACGGCATCGCCGATCCGCGCCACGCCTTCCTCGAAGACGGCCACAAGCAGTGCCTCCTTGGAGGGGAAATGATAATAAAGCGATCCCGGCAACATGCCCGCCTCGCTGGCGATGTCGCGAATCGAGGTGCCGCTGAACCCCTTGCGCACAAAGAACCCCGCCGCGGTCTCAAGCACGAGATCCCGGCGGTTGTTGGTCTGGGTGCGGGCGGTGGTGGGCATGGCGATCCTCTGAGCGATTCCCTGTACGAATTTCCGACAAGCAAACGATTGTTTGGTTATGAGGGGACGCCGGGCACGAGTCAAGCCGCCGGTCCGTCAGCGTCTGTAAAGCAACCCGTCCAACAGTAGAATCTGAAGCATCCCGGTCAGATCGGCCAGATCATAATGACCGTCCTTGCCGCTTTTGGCCGGGTCGAACCATTCGACCGTCCAGTTCAGCGCGCCCAGCATGACCTGACGCAGCGGCACCACCTTGATGTCGGACCTGATTTCACCGGCCTTTTGTGCCTCGTCCAGAATCTTATCCCAAAGCCGGGCATATTCGTGGCGGATCGGCCAATGGCGGGCGCGCACATCACTGGGCAACTGGCCATAGATGCGTATGTTGGCCGAAGTGAATTCACTGGCCTGAAACAGGTAACTCAGATGCGTTTCCATCGCGACGGCAATCCGGCCTCGATGATCGTCAAAGGCCGAGGTGTCTGCGACAGCCTCCCGGACTCCGCTCAGCAAATCCCTCAGCCCGAGGTCCAGCACTTCGTCGAGGATCTCTTCTTTTGAGCGGAAGTGGTAATAGATACTGCCCGCTTCGCTGCCGGCTTCCTGCGCGATGGAACGCATGGTGGCGGCCTTGTAGCCACGATCGCGGATCGCCCTCGCCGCCGCCGACAACACCTGCGCCCGAGACCTCGCCGCCTTGCCTTTGGCTGTTTCGGGTGGGGCTCTATCAGCCTGCCGGTTTTTCATAGGGTGGGGCAGGGGGTGCCCGCGCACCGGTTCCTGACTCATCCCGTCCAAAAGCAGCTTGGACACCCGCGGTGACAATTCATCGACCGGAAAGCGCGAGGCATCGAACCATTCGACGGTCCAGTTGAGGGCACCCAGGATAAACTGTCGCAACGGAACAACGCGCATGTCGGTGCGCAGCATTCCGCGCTCCTGATGCCATGACAACATGTCGTCCCAAAGCGCCGAATAGGCTTTGCGCAGCGGTCGGTGCCGGGTGCGCAGATCTTCGGGAAGAACCGGAAAGGTGCGTATGTTGGCAGAGGTGAAATCGCTGTACGTCAGAAGAAAGCGCAGATGCAGATCAACCATGGCCGGTAATACGGTACGCACCCCATCCTGTCGAATCTTGGCTTCTTTCCAGTAGCTTTCGGCATTGGTGAACAGATCGCGCAGGCCGATCTCCAGCACTGCGTCCAGGATTTCTTCCTTGGAGGCGAAGTGGTAATAGATGCTTCCGGCTTTCATCCCGGCGGCTTGGGAAATCCGGCGCATTGTCGCGGCGCTGTGCCCTTCGTCACGAAACAACCGGGCGGCGGCCGAGAGAATCTGCGCGCGGGTCCGCTCGGATTTACTTGGCGATGGTTTCGCGGGGACGGGTGCTAAGGGTGATTCCGGCATGACAACAACTTCTTTAACTCTGGACAATGACTTGGCTATAACGCTAAATCTAACACATGTTCGAATATACTCAAGACGCAGGCCGATAACAGAGGCATTCTGCGGCTTTCTGCGAAATTGGCATTTAATTTAACTGACATCTAAAGGAGACATATACATGCGGGGACTGAATGGTAAGCGGGTGATCGTAACCGGTGGCGGCAGCGGTATCGGGCGCGAAGTCTGCAAGCGTTTCGCTGAAGAAGGGGCCGAAGTCGGGGTGTTCGACATGAACGCCGATGGCGCGGCCGAGACGGTCAAGGAGATAACTGACGCAGGCGGCAAAGCCAGCGCACACACGGTGGATATCACCGATCGTGGCGCTGTTGACGCTGGCGTTGCGGCGTTCCAGGCGGGCGGTCCAATTGACGTTCTGGTGAACAATGCTGGCTGGGACGTGATCAAGCCGTTCCTGGATACGGATGTGGACCTGTGGAAGAAGGTGATCGACATCAACCTCTACGGGCCGCTTCACATGCACCACGCGGTTCTGCCGGGTATGGTCGAGAACGGGCACGGGCGGATCATCAACATCTCGTCCGACGCCGGCCGGGTCGGATCGTCCGGCGAGGCGGTCTATTCTGCCTGCAAGGGCGGTATCATCTCGTTCACCAAGACCGTGGCGCGGGAACTGGCCCGCAAGGGCATCCAGCTGAACGCCGTGGCACCGGGGCCGACCGATACACCCCTGTTCGCTGCCGTGGCCTCGGGCGAAGCGGGTGCCAAGATCGCAGAAGGGCTCAAGCGGGCGATCCCGATGAAGCGTCTGGCGCAGCCGACGGATTATCCCGGCATCGTGTGTTTTCTGGCGTCGGATGATGCAGGGTTCATTACCGGCCAGGTGATTTCGGTTTCGGGCGGGCTGTCGATGCACGGCTAGACCCAATTGCCTGACGACAAAAAACCGGCGATGATTGAACCGGTAAAGGCCACGCCCGGCGGAACATGTCGGGCGTGGTTGCTTTCCTGACAGGAGGTTTGCGATGGTCACGTTCACCCCGCCCGAGGATATCCGGGCCACCAGCACGCTGAAGGCGTTCCTGGCAACGTGTGGCACGGCGAATTACGAAGCTCTGGCGGCCCGCGCCAATACCGACCCGGACTGGTTCTGGTCACAGGTTCTGGCCTATGCGGGCGTGCGCTTTCAGCGCCCCTACAAAGTGTTGCGCGATATATCTGACGGTCCCGAAAACATCCGCTGGGCGGTTGGCGGGACGCTCAATCTGACCGAAACCCTGCTTGATGCACGGCTGGAAGACGGGCTGGGCGAAAAGACCGCGATTGATTGGGTCGGCGAGGATGGGTCGCGGCGCGTCTGGAGTTACACAGACCTTGCGAACGAGACATCCCGCGTGGCAAATGCGCTTGCTGCGCGCGGTGTCAAACCCGGTGACACGGTGGGTCTTTACATGCCGATGATTCCCGAAACGCAGGCTGCCCTTCTGGGTATTGCGCGGCTGGGGGCGATTGTCGTGCCGCTGTTCTCGGGCTTTGCGGCGGATGCGATTCGGGCCCGGTTGCAGGATGCCGATGCCCGTGCTGTCCTGACTGTCGATGCCAGCCCGCGCCGGGGCCGTCCGGTGCCGATGGAAGGTATTCTGGCCGAAGCACTGGCCGACCTGCCGCAGGTTCATACCGTCATCAGCCTGCGCCGGTTCGGTGGGCCTGTGGCCAACCCGGCCCGTGACCTCGACTGGCAAGCGGCGGTAGGTACCGCCAGCCCCGAATTCTCCGCCTATGCGGTTGGCGCTTCGGATCCCTTTCTGATCGCCTATACATCCGGCACGACGGGTCGCCCGAAGGGGGTCGTGCATACGCATCTTGGCGTTCAGGCCAAGACCACAACCGATTTCCTGTTGTCCCTTGATATCAAACGCGAAGATCGCCTTCTTTGGATGACCGACATGGGCTGGGTTGTGGGACCTTTGGCGTTGTTTTCGGTGTTGCTGGCCGGGGCCACGCTGGTGTTGGGCGAAGGTGCGCCCTCGACACCGGAAAACCCGTTCCGCCTGCTCAGGATTGCCTCTGAACGCGCGGTTACCGTCATGGGCCTTGCCCCGACGCTGGTGCGTCAGTTCATGACGCAAGACCCAACCACGTTGGCCGGATTGGACCTGTCGGCGCTGCGGATTGTCCCCTCGACCGGTGAAGCGTGGTCGACCGATGCCTGGCTGTGGCATCTGGAACATATCTGCCGCAACCGGGCCGTGCCGTTGAACATTTCGGGTGGCACCGAACTGTTTGGTGCCATCCTGACCTCGACCGTGCTGCACGACATCCGTCCCGGTGGCTTTACCGCGCAATCGCTTGGAGTCGGGGCGCAGGTGCTGCGTGCCGATGGTACTCAGGCCGATCCGGGTGAGGTTGGCGAACTGGTCGTCACTCAACCGCCTTTGGGCCTGACCCCGACAATCTGGCAGGACAAGGCGCGCTATCTTGAGACCTATTGGTCTATGTATCCCGGTATCTGGCTGCATGGCGACTGGGTGCGCCGTGACGCAGATGGTACGTGGTTCGTGCTGGGCCGTTCAGACGACACGCTGAACATCGCCGGCAAGCGCATCGGCCCGCCCGAGATCGAGGCGGCAATAACGGCAACCGGCAAAGTGGTGGATGCCGCAGCCGTTGCCGCGCCCGACCCGATCAAAGGTGTCGCCGTGGTCTGTGTCTGCGTCGCCGCCCCGGGCGTGACGCCGGACGCCACGCTGGTCGAGACGTTGAAGGAGGCGGTCAGCAAGACCGTTTCCAAACCGTTCAGCCCGCGCGAGATCCATTTCGTCGAAGGACTGCCCAAGACGCGGACGCTAAAGACCATGCGCCGGATCGTGCGTGCGGCCTATCTTGGTGAAGATCCGGGCGACCTGTCTTCGGTTGCCAACCCTGAAACCATCCCGGCCATTGCAGCCTTGAACGAGGAAACCACATGATCAGCGTATTCGGAGCCACCGGCACCATCGGCACACCCCTTCTTGCCGCATTGAAGGAAAAGGGCGCAAGTCTGCGGGCCGTGACCCACAGCCCGGGCAGGCGCGCGGCGCTTGAAGCGCAGGGCCATGAGGTAGCCGTGGCGGATTTTGACGATCCCGCCTCTCTGGAACGCGCCTGTGAAGGCGCGGACAAGGCATTTCTGGTAACCCCCGCGCACCCGGATATGCGCCAGTGGAAAGCCAATGTCATCGCCGCTGCCGCCCGTGCCGGTGTCAAGCATATGGTCATGTGTACCGGTCTTGGCGCGTCGCCCAAGGCGCGGCTGACATTCGGCATCTGGCATTCCGAAACTCAGGAACTGCTGAAAGAAAGCGGTCTGGACTGGACCCTGGTCCAACCCACTTATTTCATACAGAATATTCTGGGCCAGGCCGGGACCATTGCGGCAGACAATGTGTATCTTGACGATTTGGGCGGCCCGGTGGCCTGGGTCGATGCCCGCGACATCGCGGATGTCGCCGCCGAGGCCCTGACCGGCACCGGGCACGAAGGCAGGGCTTATGGTCTGACCGGACCCGAGGCGCTGAACGCGGACCAGATATCGACACTTCTGAGCAAGGCGACAGGACGGGAAATTACCGCGCGACCGGTTGACCCCGATGCCGCCCGGGCAGCGATGGTAGAATCGGGCATGGACGACAAAGTGGCGGTTGCCATGGTGGAACTGGCGGCCCTTGCACCAAAGGGCTATCTGGCGGGGGTTGAGACCACCATTTCAGACGTTCTCAACCGCCCGGCGCGCAGCTTTGCGGATTTCATCACTGAAAACAAAGGCGCATTTGGCGGGTAGCAATTTCCGCCTCTGAAAAACACTGATCATTCGCGATCAACGCGCGGCCGGGTAGCTGGCCGCGCGACACCGTTCCCTCAGAATGGCTCCCTCAAAACGATCCCTCAGAATGACTGGGCCAGCCGCACGCCTTCATCAATGGCACGCATCGCATCGAGTTCCGAGGCTTCCTCGGCACCGCCAATCATCGTTGCACTTACGCCCGCTTCGCGCAAAGTGTTGTAGAGGTCGCGCACCGGTTCCTGCCCGGTACACAGGATGATCGTATCGGCGGCGAGCGTCTGGCGTTCCCCGTCCAGCAGGATGTGCAGCCCCCAATCGTCGATCTGCTCATAGGACACGCCCGCCAGTGTCTGCACGCCATGCTTGCGCAGCGCATTGCGCAGGATCCAGCCAGTAGAAACGCCCAGCCCCTTGCCGGGTTTGGTTGTCTTGCGCTGTAACAATGTCACCTTGCGCCCGCCGGGCAACGGAGCCAGCGGATCACCGATAACCGCACCCGCAGCCGAGAAATCCGGGTCCACGTTCCATGTCTCGAAAAAGGTCTTGCGATCCGTTGTGGCTTCGTTCGGGGTGACAAGAAATTCCGCCACGTCAAAGCCGATCCCTCCGGCCCCAAGCACAAGAACAGTGTCACCCGCCTCTCGGGCACCTGACAGGATCTCGTCATAGCGCGCCACCTTTGCGTGGTCGATGCCGGGGATGTCGGGAATACGCGGCGTGACGCCGGTGGCGATCACCACGTGGTCAAAGCCGCTCAGTTCATCGGCACTGGCCGCGTGACCCAGCCGCAGACCAACCCCGCACTCCTTCATCTGAACGCGGAAATAGCGCAGCAATTCGTCAAACTCTCCCTTGCCGGGGGCGGCGCGCGCCAGGTTCAGTTGTCCGCCCAGTTCGGGGGCGGCTTCGAACAGGGTGACCTTGTGACCCAGCCGCGCGGCTTCGGCGGCGGCGGCCATGCCGGCGGCACCACCGCCAACCACGGCGATGGTTTTGGCGGTCTCGACAGGCCCGTCGTGGAACTCGGTTTCGTGGCAGGCGCGCGGGTTGACAAGGCAGCTTGCCACCTTGCTTGAGAAGATGAAATCAAGGCAGGCCTGATTGCAGGCGATGCAGGTGTTGATCCGGTCGGCGTGGCCTTGCCGGGTTTTGCGCATGAAATGCGGGTCGGCCAGCAAAGGGCGCGCCATAGAGATCATGTCGGCGTCACCGCTGGTCAGGATGTCCTCGGCCAGATCGGGCGTGTTGATCCGGTTTGAGGCCACGACCGGGATCGACACCGCCTGCTTGATGTTCGCCGGGGCCTGGCGCCAGGCCCCGCGCGGCACCGGATAGGCGATGGTCGGCACGCGCGCCTCGTGCCAGCCGATGCCGGTGTTCAGCATGTCGGCACCCGCCGTTTCGATTGCCTGCGCCAAGGCGATGATTTCGCCGGTCGGCGCGCCGTGTTCGATCAGGTCAGCGGCCGAAATGCGATAGATGATCAGGAAATCCGGCCCGCAGGCGGCGCGCACCGCGCGGACCACCTCGACCGGGAAGCGGTGGCGGTTTTCCATGCTGCCGCCCCATTCGTCGGTGCGTTTGTTGGTGTGGTTCACGGTGAATTCGTTCAGCAGATAACCTTCCGAGGCCATGATTTCGACCCCGTCGAACCCGGCCGACTGCGCATTGACCGAGGCCTGCGCGAAATCGGCGATGGTCTGACGGATTTCTTCGCCGCTCAGTTCGCGCGGGGTATAGCGGTTGATCGGCGCGCGGATCGCCGAGGGGGCAACGCAGCCTTCGATCTTGGCATAGCGTCCGGTGTGCAGAACCTGGGCGCAGATCAGCGACCCTTCGGCGTGGACCGCATCGCAGATCGGTTTCAGTTCCATCGCTTCTTCCGCGTCATCCAGGCGCGGACCCTCGGCATCCAGCACGCCAGCGGCGTTGGGCGAAAACCCGCCCGTGATGATCAGCGCCGCTTCGCCGCGCGCCCGCTCGCCGTAAAAGGCCACCTGCTTGGCAATTGCGTCCGGCTCGGATTCCAGCCTTGTGTGCATGGATCCCATGATCACCCGGTTGCGCAATTCATGTTTGCCTACGCGCAGCGGAGACAAAAGCGTGGGGTGGGCGGCGATTGGTGTGTTCATCATTGGCTCCTGGAGGTGCTGGTGGCGATACTTTACGGCTTGCCACGCTTTCTAACATTTGTTAGTTTTTTTTCAAGAACAGAATCCGTTACCACCCGGGAGGTACGAAAGATGCGTTTTCAACCCACAGAAGATCAGCAGGCGTTTCGCGAGACAGCTGAACGCTTTGCCCGTGAAAAACTGGCACCAAGCTATCTGGAGCGGGCCAGCGGTCATGTGTTCGACCGTGACCTGATCCGCGAGATGGGTGCGCTGGGCCTGATCGCGCCGGACCTGCCCGAGGAATATGGCGGTCTGGGCGAAAGTTCGGTCGCCGCCGGGCTGATCACCGAGGCCATCGCCTATTCCGATTTCAACGCCAGCTACATCCAGCTTCTGGGCTCGCTCATGGGCGGGATGGTGGCGAAACACGCCTCAGCAGACATCGCCAGTGAATGGGTGCCCAAGGTGATTTCCGGCGATGCCGTTATTGGTCTGGGCCTGACCGAGCCACGCGGCGGGTCGGATGCGGCCAACCTTATCCTCAAGGCCGAGAAATCCGGCAACGGCTGGCGTCTGAACGGCGAAAAAACCTCGATGAGCTTTGCCGCACAGGCCGATGCGGCGGTGGTGTTTGCCCGCACCGGTGACCCGGATGGCGGCGCGCGCGGGGTCAGCGCGTTTTTCGTCGACATGAACGAAAAGGGCATCTCCCGCACCCATTTCGACGATATCGGCACCAAGCCGGTCGGGCGCGGATCGGCGTTTTTCGATGACGTTTACGTGCCGGCCGAAAACATGATGGCCGAGCAGGACCGGGCCTTTGGCACGATCATGGCCGGGTTCGATTACTCCCGCGCGCTGATCGGGCTGGAATGTCTGGGCGCGGCGCAGGCGTCGGTGGACGAAACCTGGGCCTATGTGCAGGAACGCGAGGCGTTTGGCGCGCCGATCGTCCAGTATCAGGGCGTTAGTTTCCCACTGGCCGAGGCCGAAACCCAGCTGACCATGATGCGCCAGCTTTGCTATTACACGCTGAGCCTGCGCGACGAGGGCCAGCCGCATACGGCGCAGGCCGCCATGTGTAAATGGTATCTGCCCAAGACCTGTTGCGAGATCATTCATCAATGCCTGATCCTGCATGGCCATTACGGTTATACCACCGACCTGCCGCATCATCAGCGGTACAATGACGTGCTGGGCCTGCAAATCGGTGACGGCACGGCGCAGATCCAGAAGCTGGTGATCGCCCGTGAAAAGGTCGGTCGGATGGCGCTGCAATATGACAAGAAGGCCAAGGCGAAATGAGCAGCCCGGTAACCGTTAGTATCGACGGCAACGTCGGTATCATCGAGCTTAGCCGCCCGGACAAGCTCAACTGTCTGTCGCTGGAGGTGCATGAATTGATCGGCGCGGCGCGCGCGCAGTTCGAGGCCAACCGCGATGTCCGCGCCATCCTGATCCGTGCGCAGGGCAAGCATTTTTGCACCGGTGCCGATCTGACCGAGGTCAAGGGAAAGATGCCGGACCCGGTGGCGCTGGATCATTTCATCTGTTTCGGCATGGATAATCTGCGCGCGCTGGAGCAAAGCCCGCTGCCGGTCATCGTTGCCGTGCAGGGCCTGTGCCTGGCCGGTGGGATCGAACTGATGCTGTCGGCGGATGTCTGTTTTGGTGCTGAAACCGCGCAATTTGGCGATCAGCACGCGCAGTTCGGGCTGATCCCCGGTTGGGGTGGCAGCCAGCGTCTGACCCGGATCATGGGCCAGCGCCGCGCGCTCGATCTGATGTTCTCGGCCCGCTGGCTTTCGGCGGACGAGGCGAAAGAGGCCGGATTGGTCAACTACATCGCCGCCGACGACGACCTGCACGGCGCGGCGCTGGAATACTGCCAGAAAATCGCTACCCGTTCACGCCCCGGAATCGCCGAAATGAAGCGGCTGGCGCGCGAAGGGGCGGACCTGACGATCGACCAGCAGATGCGGCTGGAACGCGACGCTGCCGTGCGCGCCCTGCCAAGTGCGGATGTGGCTGAAGGGCTGGACGCCTTCGTGAACCGCCGCACCCCAGAATTCAAACAATAGGCCCGGAGACCGGACATGGAATTCACCCTGAACGAAGAGCAACGCCAGATCTATGAATATGGCGGACAACTGGCGCAAAGCTATGACAACACCTATTGGCTGGAACATGCGCGCCGCCACGAATTCCCCAGGGAAATGTTCCAGCAGATCGCCGATGACGGCTTTCTCGGCATCATGGTGCCCGAGGAATACGGCGGGGCCGGTCTGGGCATGACCGAAATGACGCTGTTCATGGAAGGCACCGCCAATCACGGCATTCCGCTGTTGATGATGGTTGTCGGCCCGACAATGTCGATGGCTCATCTGGCCAGCCACGGCACGGAATTCCACAAGAAGGAACTTTTGCCGGCCGCCTGCAAGGGCGATATCCAGTTCTGTTTCGCCATCACCGAACCGGGGGCGGGGTCGAACTCGATGAAAACCAGGACCTTTGCTAAACGCAATGGCAACCGGTTTTCGCTGTCGGGGGAAAAGACCTTCATCACCGGCGCGGATGTGTCGGATTACTGCCTTGTGGTGGCGCGCACCACGGCGCACGATCAGGTGGCGCGCAAGACCGATGGCTTTACCCTGTTTGCCGTGGACCTGAAGAAAAAAGGGGTCGACATGCAGCGCGTGCGCATCTCGATCCCGCTGCCCGAGGAACAGTGGACGCTGTTCTTTGATGACGTCGATCTTGGCCCCGAGGACGTGGTGGGGCATGTGGATGAAGGGTTCAACATTCTGTTCGATTCGCTGAACCCCGAACGGATCATTCTGGGCGGGCTGTGCTGTGGTGTCGGGCGGTTCGCGCTGAACAAGGCGGTCGCCTATGCCAATGAACGCGAGGTGTTCGGCCAGCCGATCGGTGCGCATCAGGGGGTGCAGCACCCGTTGGCCAAGGCCTATACCAATGTGGAACTGGCCAGCCTGATGACCCGCCGCGCCGCTTGGGAATACGACAACAAACTGCCTGCGGGGGAATCGTCGAACATGGCGAAATACGCCGCCGCCGAGGCCGGGATCGAAGCGCTGGATGCGACGTTGCAGGCGCATGGCGGGTCCGGCTTCACCGAAGACACGGGCATCTACGAGATGTATCCGCTGATGCGTTTGCTGCGCACCGCGCCGGTAAACCGGGAATTGTGCCTGAGCTATATCGGCGCATCGGTCATGGGCCTGCCGCGGTCTTACTGAGGCACTTCAGGATTTAAAGGGGGACAGAATGGACACCGCAATTCGTTACCGTCGGGCTGATGCGTCTGAGAGGGCGTCGTCGCCAAGCTGGGATAAGGTCGAGCGGGCACCGCTTGACGATGTGC
>JGI24025J20009_10000821_pt1 | contig 24027 bp, 21 predicted proteins | sample Cruoilmetagenom3_FD_20009 | JGI IMG/M metagenome (IMG submission 20009) | reverse complement strand
TGCGAAGCCCTCGGGGCCGAGGTTGTTTTGTGCGATGATATCCACCATGCGTTTGAAGCTATGCACGATATCGAATCGGCCGAAGGCCGAAGCGTGATCCATCCATTTGAGGGGCTAAACATGTCATTGGGGGCTGCAACCTGCGGGTTGGAGTTCCATAAGGCTGTACCCGATCTGGATATCGTTATCCTTCCAGTCGGCGGCGGCGGGCTCATCAGTGGTATGAGCGCAGCTTTTAAGCTGCTCAACCCCGAGATAAAGGTCTATGGCGTGGAACCTAATGGCGCCGATACCATGTTCCGCAGCTTCAAGGCCGGCACGCCACAATCGATCCCTGTGGTCGATAGCATTGCAGATTCCCTCGGTTCCCCAACGGCATTACCGATTTCCTTTGGGCTGACGTATAAATACACCGACGATATCGTAAAAGTTAGTGATGACGAATTGCGCGCGTCAATGCGTGTGATGAATACAGCGCTAAAACTGATGCCCGAACCGGCTTGTGCGGCTTCCCTGGCCGGTGCCCTCGGGCCACTGCGCCAGCAATGCGAAGGCAAAAAGGTTGGCCTGCTGGCCTGCGGTTCAAATATCAGTATTGAAAAATTTGCGGCATTGGTCTCGTAATCTTTAGAATTCCGGTTTCGCGCAATCTCGGTTTCCTGTAAGAATGCTAACAATCGGGAGCAGGTAAAATGACAACAGACACCATCATCAAACGCTGTGAGGCCAACGGTGTGCGCATGACCGAACAGCGCCGTGTTATCGCACGTGTTCTCGAAGGCTGTGTTGACCACCCCGATGTCGAAGAAATTTACAACCGCGCCTCCGAAGTGGATCCGCGCATTTCTCTCGCCACTGTGTATCGCACCGTTAAACTGTTCGAGGAAACTTCGATCTTGGAGCGCCACGAGTTTGGCGATGGTCGCGCCCGCTACGAGGATGCTGATAGAGAACATCACGATCATTTATTTGACATCCAGACCGGAGAGGTTATTGAGTTCTATGACCCCGAAATCGAGGCCTTACAAGAAAAAATAGCCGCCCGGCTTGGTTACAAACTGCGCGGTCACAAGCTGGAACTTTACGGGGTTCCTCTAACCAAGAATAAGAGCTGAGCCGCACCGGCTTGGGCCGGATCGCATATGAAACAGAATTCTGAAAATCTAGTCGGTATTTTGATGATGGTTGGAGCCATGGCTGCTTTTGCGATCGAGGATACTTTTATCAAAAAGCTGGCCGTCGGGATGGGCACCGGCCAGATCCTGATTTTCCTCGGCATCGGCGGTTTTTCGATTTTTGCTTTAATTGCCAAACGTCAAGGAAAAGATGTTTTCAGCAAGGAATTGCTGCATCCGTCAATACTGTTGCGCAACTTTGGTGAAATCATGGGCACATCGGGCTATGTTCTGGCAGTGGTGCTAACACCGCTTTCCAGCGCCTCGGCCATTTTGCAAGCTACACCGCTTGCTGTCGCCCTCGGCGCTGCGCTTTTTTTTGGTCAAGCCGTTGGTTGGAGACGCTGGCTCGCAATTATCGTCGGCTTTGTCGGTGTTTTGATCATCATTCGCCCCGGGTTGGAAGGATTTCAGCCAGCATCATTATTTGCCGTTCAGGGCGTGATCGGCCTCTCGATCCGTGACCTCGCAACGCGCGCCGTGCCGACTCGTGTATCCAGCATGGTGTTATCTGCCTTCGGGTTCGGAGTGATTTTCCCTGTGGGTGTTATAATTATGCTGTTTGAAGGGCCACCAGTTGTGCCCGACAGCACGCAAAGCCTTTTTATAGCGGCGACTCTTATTGTCGGGCCGGCTGGCTATTACATGATCGTCGCAGCCATGCGGGTGGGCGAAGTGGCTGTAGTTACACCATTCCGATACATTCGACTGGTTTTTGCAATGATCCTTGGCGTGTTGGTCTTTAACGAAGTGCTTGATTTTTGGACCCTGTTTGGGGCCGGAATAATTATCAGCTCGGGGTTGTTTACGATCTATCGCGAGCAATTGGCTCGAAAAAGTCTTTAAACTTTCACATCTTCGGTATACATAGCGCGCAACAACACAAATGCAGCACAGGAACCTAAGCCATGAGCGCCATTGTTGATATCATCGCCCGCGAAATATTAGACAGCCGGGGTAACCCGACAGTTGAAGTTGACGTCTATCTGGAAGATGGCGCACGAGGGCGCGCCTCGGTCCCTTCCGGCGCTTCAACCGGCGCGCATGAAGCGGTCGAACTCCGGGATGGCGATGCGTCCCGATATGGCGGCAAAGGGGTCTTGAAAGCGGTTGAAGCTGTGAACGGCGAAATCGCGGAAGAAATGATCGGCGTGGATTCCACAGATCAGGTCGGCATCGACCAACTCCTAATTGATCTCGACGGCACACCCAACAAAGCCCGCCTCGGTGCAAATGCGATCCTTGGCGTCTCGTTGGCCGTTGCCAAAGCAGCAGCTGAGCATCTCGGCATGCCTCTTTATCGTTATGTAGGTGGCACCAGTGCACGCACCCTGCCCGTTCCGATGATGAACATCATCAACGGCGGTGAACACGCTGACAACCCGATCGACATTCAGGAATTTATGGTTATGCCTGTAGGCGCTGAAAGCTTGTCAGAAGCTGTGCGTATCGGTGCCGAAATCTTCCACACCCTCAAAAAAGAGCTTAGTGCCGCAGGTCATAATACCGGCATCGGGGATGAAGGCGGTTTTGCACCCAACCTCTCATCCACCACCGAAGCGCTTGATTTTATTATGAAATCAATTGTAAAAGCAGGCTATACACCGGGTGAAGATGTATTCCTCGCATTAGATTGCGCGGCGTCCGAATACTATGCCGATGGCGTTTACGATATGAAGGGCGAAGGCAAAAAGCTGAACTCTGCTGAAAACGCCGATTACATCGCGGCGCTGGTTGATAGCTACCCGATTATCTCGATCGAAGACGCCATGGACGAGGACGATTGGGAAGGCTGGAAATTGCTGACAGACAAGGTCGGTGACCGGTGCCAACTCGTTGGTGACGACCTGTTTGTGACCAATACAGAGCGCTTGGCGCGCGGGATCAAAGACGGTGCCGGCAATTCGATTTTGATTAAGGTGAACCAAATCGGCACTCTTACCGAGACGCTCAACGCCGTTGATATGGCGCACCGCGCACGCATGACCGCCGTCATGTCCCACCGCTCGGGCGAAACCGAAGACGCTACCATTGCAGACCTCGCCGTCGCCACAAATTGCGGGCAGATCAAAACCGGCTCGCTCTCTCGCTCTGACCGGCTGGCCAAATATAACCAGTTGATCCGCATCGAAGAAGAACTTGGTGAAACCGCAATTTTTGCTGGTCGTTCAATTTTGTCCTAACGGCATTATCCAAATTGCCCAAATATCCCCGCCGGAGGCAAAATAGTTAGCGTGCGGCGCTCGGGCAAATAATGCACGCAGGAAGAAGCGCAAACCAATGTCAGCTAAAGATATTATCAAAGCCTTAGACCTCGCCCCTCACCCAGAAGGCGGCTGGTATCGGCAGACATGGGTTGCCCAAGGTGAAGGCCGCCCATCGGGAAGTGCAATTTACTATTTGCTAGAAGCTGGCCAACGCTCCCATTGGCACTGGGTTGATTCGACCGAAATCTGGCATTTCCATGCCGGGGCTCCACTCATCTTGTCCACAGCCGCGGGTGACGAAGGTCCAATCGAAGAAACCCTTCTTGGGCCTGACATACTGGCAGGCCAAAAAGCACAGATTATAGTTCCGGTCAAACACTGGCAGGCCGCACGCAGTACCGGAAGCTATACGCTGGTCGGCTGCACTGTGTCACCGGCTTTTGATTTTGACAGCTTCCACATGGCGCCACCCGAATGGGCACCAGGAGCATAGACCTCGGGGCGAAGGCAGGCTAAAAGACTCAAAACCAACCGGAGCCCAAAATATGCCCGAGCAAGATTTCGCCCAGATATACCTCGCCACCCCAACAGAAATTGATCTTGAAGCTTTCAAACCCAAGCTGGAATCTGTCCTTGATTCAGTACCGGTCGCCTGCATTCGAATCGCGTTGAGCACATCTGACGAGAGCCAACTGGGCCGCGCTGCGGATCAGTTGCGCGATATCTGCCACCGTTTTGATGTCGCAATCGTTATCGACGACCATTTTCGAATGGTCGAAAAACATGGGCTGGATGGCGTGCACCTTCTGGACGGGGCAAGACTGGTGCGCGAAGCCAGAAAGCTGCTCGGGCCGGACGCGATCGTCGGTTCGTTTTGCAGTAATTCCAAACACACTGGCATGACCGCCGCCGAGATCGGGGTGGACTATATTTCGTTTGGGCCCGTCGGAGACACCGGCGGCTTGGGTGACGGCAGTCGCGCATCGCCCGAGCTATTCCGATGGTGGAGCGAAATGATTGAAGTGCCGGTTGTTGCCGAGGGTGGTCTGGATGACATATCACTGGCCTCAATCCGCGACCATGTTGATTTCGTTACCTTTTCGGGCGAAATTTGGAACGCCGAAAACCCCGCAAAGGAAGCGAAGAGATTGCTCGGGATACTGGAGGGAGCTTAAAATGGCCAATATTTGCGTGGCAGGCGCCGCCGGTGCTTTTGGACGAAAGCACTTGGACGCTTTGGCCCAGATAGTTGGTGCAAATGTTGTTTCAGTGATCGGTGCTGAAACCGATGGCATTGAAGCTTTTGCCGCCGAACGCGGCATTCCTCATGCAGGGACTGACCTAAACGACGCATTGCTGCGAGATGATATCGACGCCGTTATTCTTGCCACACCAACGCCAATGCACGCTGCGCAGGGCATCGCCTGCCTTCAAGCGGGCAAGCATGTTCTGGTCGAGATCCCGATGGCAGATAACCTCGCCGATAGCGAAGCCCTGGTGGCAGCGCAGCAAGCCAGCGGCAAAGTAGCGATGGCTGGGCATGTGCGCCGCTTCAACCCATCGCACCAGTGGATCCATAACCGAATTGAAGCCGGAGAAATCAAGCTCCAGCAGCTTGACGTGCAAACCTATTTCTTCCGCCGCACAAATACGAATGCCCTGGGCCAGCCACGTTCATGGACAGACCACCTGCTCTGGCACCACGCTTGCCACACGGTTGATCTGTTCCAGTATCAAACCGGAGAAAGCCCTTCGCAAGTATTTGGCCTTGAAGGCCCCGAGCACCCCGAGCTTGGCATTGCCATGGATATGACAATTGGCCTCAAAAACCCAGACGGTGCGCTCTGCACTCTATCCTTGAGCTTCAATAACGATGGGCCATTGGGCACTTATTTTCGTTATATCTGCGATAACGGGACCTATCTGGCCCGCTACGATGATCTTTTTGACGGATATGACAACCAGATTGACCTCTCGGACGTTGCAGTGTCAAACAACGGGATAGAGCTCATTGACCGGGAATTCATTGCGGCCATCACGGAAGGCCGAGAACCCAATGCCAGCGTTGCGCAATGCCTTCCAGCCATGCAGACCCTCCACAAAATTGAACAGAGTTTTAAATGACCAAGACAATACTCGCGACAGGAGGTGCCGGATATATCGGCAGCCATGTAACGCTCGAACTCCTAACATCCGGATATGAGGTCGTTGTGTTTGACAACCTTTCCAATTCATCCGCCAAATCTATCGAGCGCGTGAGTCGCATAACTAACGGCGCACCCCATTTCATTGAGGGCGATGTGCGCGACGCGAGCGCGTTGGACCATCTATTCGAGACTTTCAGCATAGACGCGGTTATCCACCTCGCCGGTCTCAAAGCCGTTGGCGAGTCTGTTGCGCATCCGGAGCGCTACTACGATGTGAATGTTGCAGGTAGCACCACGCTATTTAACGCAATGTTCCGCCACAACGTTAAGCACGCTGTATTTTCTTCGTCGGCCACAGTTTACGGCGAGCCCGAAACCATGCCTCTGACAGAAAGCAGCCCGACCGGGCCGTTAAACCCTTACGGGGCAACCAAATTAATGGTTGAGCAAATTTTGCAGGATATAACGGGTGCCAGCCCGGGCTGGCGCTCAATGATTTTACGCTATTTCAATCCGGTTGGTGCTCATGTTTCCGGTGAGATTGGAGAAGACCCGCTGGGCTTCCCAAACAACCTATTTCCGTTCATTGCACAGGTCGCCACTGGCCACCGGGATTTGCTGCAAATTTTCGGGGATGACTACAACACCGCAGATGGAACTGCGATCCGCGACTACATCCACGTTATGGATTTGGCGCGTGGACATGTGAAGGCCATTGACTACCTTCTGGCGAATGAATCGAAGGAAAACTCAACACCGATTGTTAACCTTGGTACGGGTGTGGGAAGCAGCGTGAAAGAGGTTCTTATAGCATGGGAGCAGGCATGTGGCTTTCCCATTAAATCAGAAATAACGGCCCGGCGGGCCGGAGATGTGCAAATCAGTTATGCTGACGCACAGAAAGCCAAAGAGCTATTGGGGTGGGAAACTCTCTATGATCTTCCCCGAATGTGCAAAGACCATTGGAGATGGCAAAAAGGCAACCCTGAAGGGTATAGTTAAAAGGCTTGGAACCTCTGCAATCNCGCATAAGTCCAACCGGTAACTGGAAACCTTGGCCGCGTGTGCCTACATAAAAGAAATGCAGTTCGAGCTGCGCTTTAAAAAGGAAAACCTGTGGTAGCTGTCGAAGTCTTTATCGTTCTTTCACTCTATATTTATATTCTATTTCGCATGCCCGAGCTTCGGATCGCGGGGTCGATCATCGCCTTTGTTCTCATCGGTGGACTTGTCTTTTATATGGTTACCGTTCCGCCAGAACCGCAGGTTGAGCTAAATAGAATCGCGATTGAGGAGGTTACGCTCGAAGCTGTTGAATTGGAACTTGGACCGCGCACGGCCACCTTGTCTGGGCGCGCGGTGAATGGTTCAAGTGAGTTCACCCTTACAGGCATAGATATCGACGTAAAACTCTACGATTGCGCAACGAATACAACGCCCTATGACGAGTGCTTTACGATTGGAGAAGATGACGGTTATGCGCGAATAACGGCCCCCCCCGGACAATTGCGCGATTTTAAGGCCACTTATCTATTCAACAATCTGCCTGAAGTTACGGGCGTGCAAAGGTGGGAATATACGGTAATCGGCACAAGAGCGCTTGACGTCACTAATCGCTAAAAAATTTACCTTAGTACATACGAAACCTGTTATAGTTGCGGTGGTTCTTTCTGAAACACGAGCGACAAAATGTTTATAAACCGGTTTTTTACGTCTCTTCTTTTTATACTATTGGCCCTACCCGCGCTGGCTCAGGACTCACCCGTTCCAGAACGGCGCAGTATCGCCTTTGAAAATAGCGACTTTTTCGGAGGCGATATCCGGACGATTCTGGAGACAACGCTCGAAATATGTGAAGCGGCCTGCATAAACGATGCAAATTGCCGTGCCCTGACCTTCAACGAAAAGGCTGGTGCGTGTTTTTTGAAAAACACCGCAAATGAACGTAGTTATTTTGAGGGCGCGCTCTCTTTACAATTGGTTGAATCTCCTACGGCTCTAAGAGAAACCGCCCGCACCCGATTGCCCGATCTGGATTTTCTGCCCGACGGATACATACCCCGCGCCACGCGCCGCGCTGAAAGAATCGGACTGGAATACAGGGTCAACGATATTGGGTTGAGCGAGATCGAACTCCGGCTTCAATCCTCTATGGAGAGCTTTTCTTTTATCAGCGCGCTTGATTATGCCGGCAAAAAGCTCAGCTTGGACGACAGCGCGGATGCGTGGCTTTTCGTTGCGACATTAGCCGCGAAGATGGCCGAGGGCGACTCGGCATTCTCAAGCACCCGCCGGAGCCTTGCCCGCGATTCGGCGATAAATGCCTATTTGCGCAGCAGCGATAACGAAGAGCGCGCCACGGCCATGGAACTTCTTGGCCGTCTGCTTGAAGTGGCAGACTATGGGCGACAATCAATTGATGCATTCCGCCTCGCGCAATCGCTTTCCCCGTCAGACACCCGTCAGGCAGCCTTAGATCGCGCTATTGGTTTGTTTGGCTTTCGGGTGACCGACCATCAAGTGGACAATAATGCGGAACGGCCTCGCATTTGCTTGAACTTCAATGAGCGTTTGTCCGAACTAGGCGTAGATTACGCAAACTTTGTGCGCCTTGGGTCCGGCAACCTCCCTGTTGAAGTCGAAGGAGAGCAGCTTTGCATTGATGGTGTAACGCACGGAGAAACCTACGAGATTACCCTGCGCGAAGGTCTGCCCGCTGCCAGTGAAGAAACCTTAACCAAGTCAATGTCGGTTTCGGTATATGTGCGCGACCGAGACCCAGCTGTACATTTCATTGGCCGCTCTTATGTGCTGCCGATGGGCGACAATCCGTCAATTCCGGTTACGAGCGTCAATGCGGATGATATTGAGCTCCGACTTTTCCGCATTGATGAGCGCAATTTGGTTCCCTCGTTGTCAAGCGAGGTCGCGGGAAACCCACTGGACGAGTATTCCGAAAACGATATCGCGGAATCCCGTGGTGAAGAGCTATGGCGTGGAATCGGCGAAGTGCAAAACACGCTCAACGCCAATGTAATTACCGCTTTGCCGCTAGCGCCTGCCTTACAAGAGTTCTCACCCGGTATTTATGCGATGACCGCGCGTATTGCGGGAAGCTCCGAACCGTGGGAGGAAGCTTCAACCCAGTGGTTTATCGTCACCGATATGGGGCTGGAAACAATATTGGCCGCGGACGGGCTCCATGTTTTCGCCCGCTCACTCAGGAATGCATTGCCCCTCGAAAATGTTAAAGCGCGCTTGATCGCCAACAATAACACAATGCTTTTTGAAGCCCGGACAGATTCCAGAGGATACCTGCAGGTCCCGGAAGGATACACGCTCGGAGAGGGTGGCCAAAGCCCGGCAATGCTGCAATTGCAATCAGACAGTGGCGATTTCGCCTTTATTGACCTAAACGAAGGGGCCATGGATTTGTCAGACCGCGGGGTAGAAGGCCGCCCTGCTCCCGGAAATTTGGATATCTTTGCATCCTTTGAGCGCGGTGCTTATCGGCCGGGTGAGACAGCCTACGCCACAATTCTCGCGCGCGATTCAAACGCTATCGGCGTGGAGGGCCTTCCGCTCACAGCCATACTTTACAGGCCGGACGGGGTTGAGCACAGCCGCGATATTCTTCACGATTTGGCCGCAGGCGGTCGTGTTTATCAAAAACCTCTGTCAAATACCGCCATGCGGGGAACGTGGATGTTGCAGGTCCATGCGGACCCGGAAGAGCCCAGTCTCAAAACCATCCGGTTCCTTGTTGAGGACTTCATTCCGGAGCGAATAGATTTTGATCTCGCCATTGGTGATGAAAATATCAGGCTTGAAGATTCTCCGAATCTGGAAATTTCCGCAACCTATCTTTATGGGGCACCCGCAGCGGGGCTCGGCATTGAGGGCGATATCCAGATCACCGCCGAAACACATATCAGCGCCTATCCGGGTTATGAGTTCGGCCTTTCTGACGAGCCGTTTATAGAGGGCTACGCGCCGATCTCCGCGGATAGCTTGACCGACGAGAATGGCGCGCTCGCACTTGCGCTCACCCTTCCTGACATGGAGCCAGTCACCCAGCCCATGAAAATGCGCGCGACAGTCAGAATGTCGGATGGGTCCGGAAGGCCCGTTGAGCGCTCTATAACCCGTGCCCTTCTGCCAGACGGTTCGCGCATCGGGATCAAGCCGCTCTTTGAAGGGTCACTGCGTGAAGGGGCTGAAGCCGCTTTTGAAATTATTGCAGTTGATCGCGATATAAACCGTACCGACATGCCAAATGTTGGCTGGACGCTTTCGCGCGTCGAGCGGCATTATCAATGGTATCGCTATAACGGTCGCTGGAACTGGGAGCCTGTTACCCGTCGGGTACGTGTGGCTAGCGGTGAAATTGACCTGTTGAACAATACTCCAATCCGTATAGGTGCCAATATCGACTGGGGCCGCTATGAGCTAAAACTTGTTCACTCAGAACCGGAATATACCGCGAGCTCGTTTGCATTTAATTCGGGATGGTGGAGCGCTGACGCGGGTTCGGATACGCCAGATGTGTTGGATGTTAGCCTCGACAAAGCGCGCTACGAAATAGGTGAAACGGCCCAGCTTCGTGTTACTCCGCGTACGGATGGGAAAATGTTGGTGCGTGTTGTGTCTGACCGTCTGATCTCGATGCAAGCGGTTGACGTAGAAGCGGGCGAACAGTTGGTTCAAGTCCCCGTTGAGGAAGACTGGGGGCCCGGTGCCTACATTGTAGCGACCCTTATCCAGCCAATGGACGAGCTACAAAGCAGAAATCCGGCGCGCTCTATCGGTTTGGCTTATGCCCCTACCAACCCCGGTTCACGCGACCTTTCAGCAAGCTTTGATATGCCGACCGAGATTACACCTCGAGGCCCATTGGAAGCGCGGATAAAAATAGATAATGCCCCCGCAGGTGAAACTGTTTATGCAACAATTGCCGCTGTAGATGTTGGTATTCTCAACTTGACCAATTTCCAGAGCCCTAACCCCTCAGAATACTATTTTGGCCAACGCCGTCTCGGGGTCGAGTTTCGAGATATCTACGGTCGCTTGATTGATGGAATGCAGGGCACACCCGGACTACTGCGCTCTGGTGGTGACGGGGCGTTGGCGAGGGTCAACGCTCCACCGCCGACCCAAGACCTCATCGCCTATTTTTCTGGCCCGATTAAAGTGGGAGCCGACGGCTATGCAACCGCCCATTTCGATTTGCCTGCGTTTAATGGCACCGTCCGGTTGATGGCTGTGGTATGGTCTAAATCGAGCATCGGTGAAGCCGAATTTGATCTCCTTGTCCGCGATCCGATTGTGGTTTCAACAGCCTTCCCGCGGTTTTTGGCACCGGGTGACGAAACCCGCCTCAGAGTGGATGTCGCCAATGTGAAAGGCCCAGCAGGTATGATCGAGATTTCGGTCGATACTGAGGGTGGACTCAGCGTGCCGCAAAACCTTTCAGTGCAAAACCTGTCTCTAAATATTGGGGATCAGGCCGCACTCGAATTCCCGATAAGGGCGGGAGAGGTCGGCGATTCTGAAATCTCGGTTACCGCCACAGTTTCTGATGGTTCGCAATTCATCCAAACATTTCCGGTTTCAATACGCGCCAACGACCCGCCAATTGTCAGAGACATCTCTGCGCCGCTTTCCGCAAATGGCGGAACTTTTATCATCGCCGAGGAAGTGTTCCACGACCTTCAGCCCGGCACCGGAGAAGGCAGTGTTGCTTATGGCCCTCTGGCGCGTTTCAACGTGGCCGGTATGCTCAGCGCACTGGACAAGACACCATGGGGAGGAACCGAAACCCGAATTTCTCGTGCAATGCCATTGCTCTACCTTTCAGAGATTGCAACAGCAATGGATTTGGACGGGGATTACGATTCAAATATCCGCGTATCAGACGCCATCGCATTAGTGCTTTCCAACCAAACTTCGCGCGGTTCATTCGGACAGTGGCGGCCACGTAGCGGAGACCTGTGGCTCGATGCTTTTGCTTCCGACTTCCTGAGCCGCGCGCGCATAGCGGGGCATCAAGTGCCAGACCGCGCGTTCACCAGCGCGCTGCAAAACCTGCGCAATGAGCTGAATTACGCGGGCGATTTCGAAAACGCGGGGCAAGATATTGCTTATGCGCTCATGGTTCTGGCGCGTGAGGGGCAAGCGAGCATTGGAGATCTGCGCTACTATGCAGACGTAAAAGCAGACGAGTTCGCAACCCCGATGGCTCTTGCCCAACTTGGTGCTGCGCTCGCTTATATTGGAGACCAAACCCGCGCCGACATTCTCTTTGCAAAGGCCTATGAGCGCGTTCGGAAATCTGTCGAAGATCTTCGGGAATATCGCTCTGACTATGGATCTCATCATCGGGATATGGCTGCCCTCCTCGCATTAGCCGTTGAATCGCGGAGCACTGCGGTTGATGTTGAGGCGCTCACAAAGCGTATAATTACTCCCAAGCGCTATTATTCAAGCCAAGAACGGTTATGGCAGCTTCTTGCTGCGCGTGCGCTGATATCAGATGTCAGCGAAGACATATTTGTTGACGGTTTGCCGCTTACAGGGCCACAGATGGTCTATTTCGATAGTTTGTCACTGGCAGTGGCACCGATAGAAATGCAAAACAATAGCAACCGGCAAATCGACGGGCTGCTAAGCGTAACCGGCGCCCCGTCTTTTGATCTACCACCTGAAAGCAATGGCTATCGGATTGAACGCTGGCTTTACACGCTGGATGGAGATCTGGCTGATTTCGACAATATCGCTCAAAATGAACGATACGTTTCGATTTTGCGTGTAACGCCCGAGCAAGAAAGACGCGGCCAGCTAATTATTTCCGACCCGCTGGCAGCAGGATTTGAAATCGACAATCCCAATCTCTTACGATCCGGTGATATCTCAAGTCTTGATTGGCTCCAACTTGATGACGGGGCATCGGCAACCGAGTTCAGGGATGACCGGTTTGTATCCGCGATTGACTGGGGTAAAAAAGGAAGTTTGCAGCTGGCATATATCGTTCGGGCTGTCTCACCCGGGCGCTTCAGGCAGCCAGCGGCCCATGTGGAGGACATGTACCGGCCAAGTCTTCGGGCCAACACGGGGGTAAACTACATTACCATCCTGCCCTCTAGATAATGCGCCGACTTGCCAGATATATTATCGCCACCGCGTTGCTTGTTATTGCAACTGCGATGGCGCTCGATGACTGGGTAAAACGAACTGAACTTCCCGACTTGAACCTCGAAACGGCCGTCACGGTGCTGGATAAAAACGGGGATTTGTTGCGGCCTTTCGCGGTTGATAACGGGCTTTGGCGACTGCCNGTNGCGCTATCNGATGTAGACCCGCGCTACCTTGAAATGTTGATCACCTTTGAAGANAAGCGGTTTTACAGCCATAGGGGCGTTGACCCACGCGCCCTTCTGAGGGGGCTTCAGCAATTCATATTNAATGGTCGAATTATCTCTGGCGGGTCTACGCTTACGATGCAGGTTGCGCGGCTGTTGGAGCGCGGCGAAACCGGAAATATCCGCGCTAAAGTTCGACAAATAAGAGTAGCCCTTGCCCTAGAGCGCAAACTGAACAAAAGCGAGATTCTTACGCTCTATCTGCAAATGGCACCGATGGGGGGCAATATTGAGGGTGTTCGCGCGGCCACCCTCACCTACTTTGGTAAAGAACCATCACGCCTTAATCCGGCGGAATCCGCCCTCCTTGTGGCTTTGCCGCAAGCCCCCACCTCTCGCCGGCCGGACCGGTTCTCAACTGCCGCGCGCATAGCCCGTGACCGGGTGTTGGACAGGGTCGAAATTGCCGGCCTTCTGCCAGAACTTGAGGCCCAGGCTGCAAAGCAGGCTGATATCCCGACTGAGCGCATTCCCTTTCCGCTTCTGGCCCCCCATTACACCGATGCCCTACGGCGCCAGTATCCGGAAACCAGAACGTTTGAAACAACGCTAGACCGGGATATTCAAACGGCCCTTCAGCAACTCCTGCAAGAATCTATGGCCATGCGCGAGCGCGGATTGTCAGCGGCGTTGGTTTTGGCGGAACATGGCTCAGGTGACATTCTGGCAACCATCGGCTCTGCCGATATCTTTGACAGCCGCGCAGACGGGTTTGTCGATATGACACAAGCCATCCGCTCACCGGGCTCAACGCTCAAACCGCTCATCTACGGAATCGGCTTTGAAAACGGGATCGCTACGCCGGAAACGTTGATTGACGATAGGCCTATGCGGTTTCGCGGGTATGAACCGCAAAATTTTGACCGACGGTATCGCGGCACGGTATCCATTCGAAGAGCGCTGCAATTATCGCTCAATATCCCCGCTGTTGCGATGATGGATGCAATTGGCCCGGCTCAATTCCTGAGTCGGTTGCGCCGCGCTGGAATTGAGCCGGACCTTCCCACGGGTGGCGCGCCGGGGTTGGCCATTGCGCTTGGCGGCATCGGGTTATCGCTGCAAGATCTCGTGACCCTTTATGCCGGAATAGCGCGGGGCGGAGAACCTGTTGAACTCTCGGGTCTTGGCGGTCAATCGGGGGGGAACCCGATCCTGTTGCCCGGTGCCGCCTGGCAGGTGCTTGAAATACTGGCCGCAACACCGCCGCCTGAAACAGCGGCGATAGACCAGATCGCCTACAAAACCGGTACATCTTACGGCCATCGTGACGCCTTTTCGATAGGCTTTGACGGTCGCTATGTAATGGGGGTTTGGATCGGGCGGCCCGATGGTGCCTCCGTCCCCGGACTCCAAGGCATAAAAGATGCAGCGCCGTTATTATTCGAAGCCTTTTCCCGCCTTTCTGAAAACCCCGCACCTCTTCCTGCGCCCCCGCCCTACGTCTTGACCGGAGCCCGGGAGACACTCCCGCTCCCAATGCAACATTTTCAATCCCGAGGAGATGCCGGCTTTATCGACCCTAACCAACCCGAAATCTCGTTTCCACCAGATGGCGCAGAAATTGATCTAGGCTTGTCGGACGCCCGCTCGACTGCCGAGATGATACTCAAACTAAAGGGAGGCACCCCTCCTTTTGCCTGGATCATAAACGGAGAGCCCGTTTTGCCCGCAATTTATGAACGCCAGCTATTTTGGCCGGTCGATTCAGGCGGATTCGTTACAGTTTCGGTCATAGATTCACTGGGCCGCGCCGCACGAACCCGCTTTTTTCTGCAATAAGCTGGAAAATTGCCTCATTTTCGACGGCTGCCCTTGACCAACAGCCCGATTCCATCCAATTACTAGCAATGGGCTTATCGGCCCCCTAAATGATCACAACACAAGGACTTGACCCATAGCTCGCAGACCTCATAACGCGCCTCCGCAGCGCGACACCGGCCCCCGCGCCAATTCCCGCATTCGTGCCGACGAAATCCGCTTAATCGGCGCCGAAGGTGAAAACGTCGGTGTTGTCACGCCAGAACGTGGCATGCAGCTCGCTGATGAAGTTGGCCTTGATCTGGTTGAAATTTCACCAAACGCCAACCCGCCTGTCTGCAAAATTATGGATTTCGGCAAATTCAAATACGAACAGCAGAAAAAAGAAAATGAAGCGCGTAAACGCCAAAAGATTATCGAGGTGAAGGAAGTAAAATTCCGTCCGAACACGGACACCAACGATTATGATGTCAAAATGCGAAACGTGTATAAGTTTCTTGAGAACGGCGACAAAGTTAAGATCACACTCAGGTTCAGGGGCCGTGAAATGGCGCATCTTAGCTTGGGGCGGAAACTACTGGAACGCGTGGCCGCAGATGTAGCTGCAGCCGAATTGGGTAAAGAAGACAACATACCCAAAATGGAAGGCCGCCAGATGGTTATGATGATCAATCCTATCAAAAAATAATTGGGGCGCCTTCGGGCGCCTTTTTTGTTAGCGCAAAAGGGAACAACCGTTCGGGACGTTTAACGGGCCCAGTTTTCTATGGGCAGTCCTGCTGAAAAGCCTTATGAAAAGCGAATGAAAAAGAAATTGAAATTTCGGCACTTGGTTGAAGCCATTATAATCTGGGCGTTGCCATTTTCACTTCGTCCGCTTCCTTTTGCGATTCGGGTCCGTGTTGGTGGCGTCTTTGTTGGTGGCGCAATTAGGCTCATTCCGTCTTTGCGTAAACGGATTCAAGATAATCTGTCCCTTATTTATCCCAATATGCAACCCGATGAAAAAAAGGCTTTATACAAGAGCATATCCAAAAATATTGGTGAGCGCTTTATTGAAGCATTTTACAATCAAGAATTTGACAAGTGGATAAAAAACCTTCGCTATGCCGACGACGCATTTGACAAAATTATTGAAGCCCAAGAAGCAGGTCACCCCGTTATACTTGTATCGGGTCATTTGGGCCAACTACAGGCCCCAAGGGTAGTCCTTGCCAATCTGGGGCACCCAAGTGCGGCCATTTACAAAGAAAATGCAAACCCTATTTTCGAGGGCCGTCACCGCAAAAATATGACATATCCGGACGCACCTTTTTTTGCGACCGGACCTGCAGGTATGCGCAAAATGCTAAAGCATCTTAAATCCGGCGGTATGGTATCCGTGTTGCTAGACCAGCGCGCAAATGATGGAGAGCTCATAGATTTTATGGGCAAAGCCTCGCTTACATCAACGGCCATGGCGAGCCTGGCGATCCGAACCAACGCACTGATGATACCCGTCTATTCTGTTGTCCGGTCTGATAAAAGCGGAACAGATATTTACGTTGAAGCCCCGATTAAACACACAGACCCACTTCAAATGACTCAGGAATTCAATGATAGTTTGAGCGCGCGCGTTTGGAAAAACCCCGAGCAATGGTATTGGCTCCACAAACGTTGGGCGCGGCCTGATCTTCAGGAATAGCGCGCCCTAAGCTCATTTTTCTGAACCTTCCCCATAGTATTGCGTGGCAACTCTTCTACAAATATTACCTCACGCGGGCATTTGTAGCGGGCCAGATGTTGCGAAATATCTTCCAGAATTTCTTTTGCATTCAGCGATTTTGAAGCAACAATCACAGCCACTACTTTTTCCCCGAGGTCATCATCAGGCACGCCCACAACGGCGCTTTCGGTCACACCATCAAGCCTATCGATAACCTCTTCGACCTCTTTTGGGTATATATTAAACCCTCCCGAAATAATGAGGTCCTTATTGCGTCCAACAATTGTTACATAGCCCTCTTCATCAAGCTGCCCCAGATCACCGGTTATAAACCAACCATCAGGGCGTAACTCCTCAGCGGTTTTTTCCGGCATATTCCAATATCCTGAAAAAACGTTTTCACCGCGCACTTCGATCCCGCCAATTTCTCCTTGAGGCGCATCTATCCGAAGGTCAACACCCGGTAAGGGCAACCCTACAGTTCCGGCTTTGCGTTTGCCGTTATATGGATTAGACGTGTTCATATTGGTCTCGGTCATGCCGTAGCGCTCTAAAATAACATGCCCTGTGCGCGCTTCCCAAGCTTTGTGGGTTTGCTCCAACAACGGCGCGGAACCCGATATAAATAAACGCATATTTTTGCTCGCACTCTCTAGTCCGCTTTCTTTTAACAGCCGTGTATAAAATGTAGGAACGCCCATTAGCGTTGTCGCCCGTGGCATGGCTTCCAAAATTTGTTTGGCGTCGAATTTGGGCAAAAACTCAAGGCTGGCACCGGCCATTAATGCAACATTTGTTGCAACAAATAGGCCATGAGTATGAAATACCGGCAATGCGTGGATAAGAACATCATCTTGTGTGAACTGCCAATAATCCTTTAATACCCGTGCATTACTTGCCAATGCTTTATGACTTAACATCGCGCCTTTTGAGCGGCCGGTGGTGCCGGACGTATAAAGTATGGCGGCCAAATCTTCCCCGCTGCGAGAAACCGGAGTAAATCCAGCGCTCGCTTTTTCAGCAAGCTCGGATAGTGTAGTTGCCGTCCTCACCATCCAATTTCGGTGCTTTTCTGGCTCCTGCACAAATACAACCGGTGTCGCGTCTTCCAGAAAGTAGCGCAACTCGGCATCTGTATATGCAGGATTGAGGGGAAGAAATATCCCCCCTGCCATGACCGTCGCCAAATACAGCTGAAGCGCTTCAACAGATTTACCAACCTGCATCGCCACACGGTCACCCGGCGCGATCTTTAGGGCCGCTGCCATCTGCTCCGCACCTTCGAAGAAGGATGCATATGTCATGGGTTTATCACCGCCAATAAACACAGAATCGGGGGCGGTATGGGCACACAATGCGTGAACCAAATGGTTTGTATCGTAGCTCACGGCAAATCGACAGGAGAGAGATCGACCTCAAAAATCCGCTCCAGAGCGCGTGCAGAAGCCAAAAGCCCCGCCTCACCTCTGTTGCTTCCGACCAGCTGAATGCCCATAGGCATCCCGCTCGACATCCGCCCCATTGGCAAGGAAAGGGCCGGTAGGCCGGTTACACTGGAAAGGTTGGAAAACCCGAGCCAATCCACGTAATCAAGTGATTTAACGCCTGCAACTTCGGGTGGGTATTCTAGCTCACGTGGCAATGGCCCCAACCCGACAACGGGGCAGGCAAGCACATCAAATTGCCCAAGCAGTGCCATTGCTTCAAGATATATCGCGGCTTGCGATCTGGCAGCAACTGCAATGTCTTCAGCCCTCAAGGCTTCTGCATCTGCCGCATTCCCCATTATCGTGGCTTTGAAATGGCGTCGAACCTCTTCCGAAAATCCTAGATTTGAGGTTGCAAATGAAAGGGCACGGTTTGTGCGAAAGCACTGGTCCAAACCACTTGAATCAAGTGTCACTTCCTCCACGATACAGCCCGCCGCTTCGGCTTTGGCTAGTCCGGTCGCCAAAAACTGCGACACGTCTTTTTCTACGGGGGCGTGGCCACACAGGTCAGGCATATATCCAATGCGAATTTTGTCGGGTGCGCGCTCTACGGAATTTAAAAATGGCTCGTCAGGTGCAGGGTATCCGATCGGGCCACCTTCACCGCCACTCATCGCATCCATAAACAAGGCGCAGTCTGCCACGTTACGCGCCATAGGGCCTTGAACTCCGATCCTGTCAAACACCTGAGAACTGCCGCCTGCACGACCGGGTGAAGGGCGTAGCCCGACAACTCCACAATAGGCGGCCGGTGTCCGCAATGATCCACCGTAATCAGACCCGTGGCTTAGCCAAACTTGGCCGGTTGCCAGCCCCGAAGCGGCACCACCGGATGAGCCGCCAGCATTGAGCGCGAGGTTATGGGGGTTGCCGGTTGGGCCAAAAACATCATTGAATGTATTGGCCCCCGCACCAAGTTCGGGTGTGTTGGTCTTGCCGACAACCAAAGCGCCATTTGCTTCCATGGTCTCGACCAGCGGGTCGCTGGCATCAGGGATATGATCTTTAAAACCGATGGTGCCGTAGGTGGTGCGCACACCCGCCACATCGTTCAGGTCTTTCACGCCAACCGGAATGCCACCCAGCAGGGTATCGGGTCTTATATCGGCTCTAGCCCGCTCAAAACATTGCGTGACCATTGCATTTTGCCTTGGCTCGGTTTGCGCAATCCGTGCTTCGCTCGCATCCAGCAAATCTACGGGTGAAATCTCACCCTTTTTTAGCAAGTTTTGGACATTAACCGCGCTCAATGCGCAGAGTTCCGGCCCGGTAAAGTCACCCATGTTTCTGTCTCCAAGTCGGTAAAATGTCTCCGGGTTCCGGAGTGGCTTCGTAAATGCCGCGCGCAATCGCACGGCTTAAGCAAAGGGAAGCGGCGTGGCCGATCATCAGCGGGTCGTGAACGGCATCGGAGAGTGGAACTTCCCCCGTGGCTGCTGCAAAAACGAGGTCACCATCTACCGGTGTATGGCTCGGTAAAATTGCGCGCGCCATACCGTCTTGCGCGACGGTTGCCAACCGCTTTGCCTGCGCTTTATCGAGCACCGCATCTGTCGCGACAATTGCAATGGTCGTGTTACCCTTCTCGCTAAAACCCTGCATTTTGAAGCTGACGGGTTTGGCGAGCGGATCTCCTTGCGGTGCGATCCCCCGCCCTCCAAACTCGGAGCCTACTTCCCAAGGTGCCGCCCAAAATTCGCCTGTATTGTGCGAAACCACACCAAAAGAATTTACGGCCACAAGCGCGCCTACGGTGTGTCCGCTATCCAGAACAATAGAAGCCGAGCCGAGCCCACCTTTTAGCGTACCAGTCAGCGCGCCGGCACCGGCTCCAACGCTTCCTATTTCAAATTCGTCTCCGGCGTTATTCAGGGCCATACGACCCAGTTTTCTATAGGGGTTTTCAATCCAGTCTTTTTGCCCGCCATTCAGCAGATCAAACAGGATAGCCGAGGACACAAGAGGAATAACCGCTTCACCTACGGCTAATCCGCGCCCCTGCGCGCGCAGTGCGTCAACCACACCGCTCGATGCGTCAAGCCCAAAGGCCGAGCCCCCCGAAAGCACCAAAGCGTCTATCTCGTTCACGAGTTTATCGGGCGCCAGCATGTCGGTTTCCCGTGTGCCTGGCGCACCGCCCATCACGGATACGCCCGCCACAAAGGGCTTGTCTCCAATAACTACAGTGCTGCCGGATTTCAACGAAGGATCCTGAGCATTGCCGACCCGCAGCCCCGCCACATCGGTTATCAGATTGCGCGGCCCGACCTTCATATGCAGCGCCCTCCATCAACTTCCATGGCAACGCCCGTTATCATATCGGCTTCATCCGAGCAGAGAAAACACGCAGCATTGCCCATGTCTTCGGGAGTTGAAAACCGCCCGAGCGGGATTGTCGATATGAATTTCGCCCGAATTTCCGGCGTATCTTCCCCCATAAAGCTTTGCAGGAGGGGCGTTTCACCCGCCACCGGGTTTATGGCATTCACACGAATACCCTTTGGTGCCAACTCCACCGCCATAGCTTTGGTGGCCGTAATCATCCATCCCTTAGACGCGTTATACCAGTTCAAATTCGGTCGCGGGCTTACACCAGCTGTTGAAGCCACATTCAAAATAGCGCCATGGCCCGCTTCGATCATCATCGGGACGATGGTTTTGGCAGACAGAAAAACCGACTTGGCGTTAACGGATAGTACGCGGTCAAATTCCTCTTCCGAGACCTCTTCCATTGGTTGCGGCAGGTGCGTTATGCCGGCATTGTTGACCAATATATCAACGCCATCAAAGGTTTCCCGAACGCGCTCGGCCAGCGCTTGCCAATCTTCCATCTTGGAAACATCTGCCTGAAACGCCATACCATCATATAGGTCGGCAACCCGCTTGGCAGCCGCATGGTCGATATCAACAACAATAACCATTGCCCCCTCGTCATGAAACTTTTTGACGATCCCTTCGCCAAAGCCTGAGCCTCCGCCCGTTACGATTGCTGTTTTTCGTGCTAGCCGCATGTTCAACCTTCCTGTTTTCGTCGCTTAGAGAGTTCCCGATAGAGCGCTTCTTTGCTGATTCCAATTTCGTCCGCTACATGATGCCATGCCCCCCGCTCGGGCAAAAGCCCGTGATTCCACGTGAGCCAAGCCGACAACCGGTCAGAAACCGTTTTGAGCGCCAAAATCTCGGCACGCTTTCGGGTAGCGCGAACTTGGTCAGCCAGATAGAGGGCAAACGCCTGCGAAGCCCCCGGCTCTTGATCAAGCAATGCTTCCACCGCTTCTATAGGGAAAATTTCCACATAAGATTCCTGAACAGCTACCGCGGAACAATGGTATCTATCAGAAAAGACAGAAGATTCTGCAACAATCGAACCAGTGCCTGCGCGCTGCAATATGACCATATTCCCGTTTTCCTGAAACCGGACCAGATGAATCATTCCGGTTTTAACCAGATAAAGAGCTGATACCTCGTCATCCATATTCACCCGAATGGTTCCGCTAGGGACCCTTTACTTTTGACTAGGAATTTCCCCCAAAAATAAAAAACTAATTCGCATGATAGATATCANGTGTTNGTTGGCANCNNNATGCAAGACGGATGGGTCTATCAGGTTGAGGAGACCGCCGGTGGNGCAGACATGACCGTANCCTACCCCGGAACAAGACTTGCCCATGCTAAAAGCCCTCGGGTTTTATGGGGTCATGGTGTCTGGTATGCACCACCAACCCCATCCCTGGGCCNTGGCAACGGGGAGCAACCCGCACCAACACTAGGCGTAGCTGACAATCTCGAATTCGATGTTGTCTTCATCGCGGAAATAAAACCGCTTGCCCGGCTCGTAGTCAGCGTGATTGACCGGCGTATATCCAGCTTCAATCACCGCTTTCTCAACCCTGTCGAGGTCTTGCACCACAATTCCCACGTGGTTGAGCCCACCTTTGGTATCGTAGCTCAGAGCATGGGGTTCGGCTGTTTTAGCTGGCGTATAAAACGCCAGATAATCCTCTTCATCCCCCACATGCACGCTGTACCCACCATTAATCGCGTCTCCTTCCCAGCGGATATTCCATCCAAAAAGGGCGTTCATGAGCGCGGCTGTTTTCTGCGGATCGCTCACCGTTATATTTACATGTTCAATTCTTGCCATTGTATTACCTTTCGATTTCCAACCTCTTGACCGGCTGATTTACTTAATGTAATTCCTAAACCTAACTTTAGGTCAAGGGAAAATTACGCCATGAAAAAAACGATTTCTATAGGGTATCTTGCCGCGCGAACAGGTCTGGCTGTCTCGGCCATTCGCTATTACGAATCGCAGGGCCTCGTTCACCCCGAGCGCAATGCAGGCGGACAGCGCCGTTTTCTGCGCGCTGACATCCGTCGTCTTTCCTTTGTGAAAATCGCACAGCAGTTCGGCTTTACCATTCCCCAAATCGTCCAAACGCTCGAAACCCTTCCGGAGGGTCGCACCCCGACAAAAGCCGACTGGACCAGAATCAGCAAAACCTTTCGGACGGCGCTAGATACAAAAATCGCCACGCTCAACGATCTACGAGACAAGCTTGACGGATGTATCGGCTGCGGCTGCCTGAGCTTGCAAACCTGTAAGCTCTACAATCCCGATGACCGCGCGCGCGAAAACGGGCCCGGCCCGCGGTATTTGATGGGTGATAGCTCTAGCCCGTAGCCCACTCAACCTCTTCGAGCCCGACAAAGCGGGCAAATCTTCCAAGCTCGGCCTCAAGCCTAGCCTGCCGTGCTGGGGTCCAGTTTACGCCGGACTCGTTCCAAAATCCGGTTACTTTTAGCCAACCGGCCTTTCGGTCTGCCTTTAGCTCGATACGACCAACAAACCGCAAGCCTTCCAGAAGCGGATAGACATAGTATCCCCACTTTCGCTTTACTTTGGGCACAAACATCTCGTTTCGATAGTCAAACCCGAATAGCCGAGCCAAGCGCTGACGGTCCCTTATTGCCGGATCAAAAGGATTAACAATCCGCAGCCGGTTTGAGGGGGTTGGCATTTCGTCCAATTGTTCCCCTAAATTCGGCGCTGCCAGAGCCATCACACTGGACCCATCGGCACCGAAAATCTCAACCTCTTCCATCCCGTCCGCCCAATGCCGGACTTCCGCAAGCTTGACAGCCCCCCAAAACCGAGCGACCTCACTATGAGTCGCAAACCCAAGCCGTGTGACGGCCGCATCACATAGCCACTCGATCTGCTCGATGTCACTCCGCTGTTCAGAGTGCAGGTTTGACGGGAACACCCTTTCCGCCAGGTCGTAATATTTTACAAAGTTCTCCCGGCGCGATGTTGCGAGCTCGCCAGCATACCACATCTGGTCTAACGCCTTTTTATGCGGTGGTCGCGCCCACATTTTTCGTTCGCCTTCGACCTTTGAGTCAAAACTGTGCGTCGAAAGCGCGCCCTCATCCGCAATTCGGGCTTTTATGTCCTGCACGTGTTGCTTGCCAAGGCTGGATTGATACCATTCGTGCCGTGCAACATAGGCGCCTAAACTCTCGAATTGCCGCTTCCACATCGGCAAATAATCCATCGGAATTAGACTAGCGTCATGCGTAAAATGTTCGAACAACAATCTGTCTTGCCCAAGCAAAGGCCAGAGCATTTTTTCGCGGTAATTCTGGTTTCGGCTCCACAATATATGGTGATGGGCGCGGGTAACATTGCGAATGGTATCAATTTGCACAAACCCCAGTTTGTGAATAATGGCCATCACATCGAGCGCACCTGTTGGCGGGCCTGCCAATCCGTGATTGGCCAACCATAACAGCCGCGCATCGCGATTATTGATCCGGAGTGTCACACGATTTTATCCATGGTGGGCCGCAACTGTTTTCAGGGTCGAAAACCCGTAGAGCGCCTCAAATCCTTTTTCGCGCCCGTGGCCCGATTTGCCAACGCCGCCAAAAGGCAGTTCAACCCCGCCGCCAGCACCATAGTTATTGATAAACACTTGCCCTGCCCGCAGCTTTTTGGCCATCCGCATTTGCCGCGCACCATCGTGTGTCCAGACCGATGCCACCAGCCCGTAAGCGGTTCCGTTCGCGATCCTCACTGCATCCGCCTCGTCCTCGAAGGGAATAATAGCCTGCACCGGACCAA
>JGI24025J20009_10000819_pt1 | contig 24090 bp, 25 predicted proteins | sample Cruoilmetagenom3_FD_20009 | JGI IMG/M metagenome (IMG submission 20009) | reverse complement strand
ACTGGATTCCCGCCTTCGCGGGAATGACGATTGGGTGTGAACGCCCGTCATTCCCGCGAAGGCGGGAATCCAGTAGATAGTCGCAAAATATGATTTGCCCGGACTTATTGAGAAGTTACCGAAGTAAGCCGGAACCAAATAGGTTTGAAGATAAAAAAATTGATCACGAAAGCACGAAAATACGAAGACACGAAAGCCTGAATGTTGTTTTATCACGAAAACATTTACTAAGGTTTAAGCCGACTAATCAAGAACTAATATTTCCATAAGGACTAAAAATACAATCCTCAAGAACTGCTCCGGAAGGGACATCGCTCCCCTCCCAAATCACACTCCTGCAAAGAGTAACACCAGATCCTATGCTCACTCTATGCCCTATAGAGACCCAGTCCTTCCATATAAGATCGCCAGGCAACTCAGTGCCCTGCCCAACCAGACACGTGTTGTTTTCACCTGCAAAAAGCACTTTATGGGCAGAAAGATATCCTCCGGGCGATCCCATATCCTCCCATATGTAATGACCGGAAATGTGATCAGCTCTAATGGCCTGCAAGCGACCACCCTGATCAATTACTGCCTTAAATGTATCAATCAAAGAGCTGGGACAATCTTCAGGGATAGTCCTGATAAATTCCGGTTCCAATATGGAAATACCTGTAAAGGCCATGGCATCCGGCCCGCTGCAATTAAAACCCGAGACCTTTTCGTCCATTACAGCCACATTGTTCCACGGCTCTCTCTTGTGGACCACCAGCGATGCCTTAGCTCCATGGCGCTGATGCAGATTAACTACCTGGGCCGGATCCAGATCTGTTACCACATCGCCGTTTATAACCAGCAGAGGCTCGTTTTTTGAGATATGAGGCAGGGCATTTCTAAGCGCCCCGCCGGTTCCCAGCAGTGATGGTTCCACCAGTGTTACAATTTCGGCCCTGGCCTTATAAGACCCCACCATCTCCAACACGAGATGTGCGAGGTAAAAGCAGTTGATCACAATCTTCTTGAACCCGGCATCCTCAAGCTGGTCGAGTAATCTGTGAAGCAAAGGCTTGTTTAATACTGGGAATAAAGGCTTGGGTAAGTGAAATGTAAGGGGCTGCAAGCGTGTACCCAGACCCGCGGCGAGGATCATGGCTTGCTTGAAGAAAGGCATACTACACAATCTGTGAAGCCGCTAAACCTTTTTCTTATCTTCTGTTTTTGATGAACTGCTGGATGTGTCCTCTATAAGCTTCTCCGAATCGACCTCATTTTCAAGATCCTTCAAACCGGACTTGAAGGCCCTCAGCCCCTTTCCAAGTCCCGCCCCTATTTCAGGAAGCTTCTTGCCTCCAAAGATAAAAAAGGCAATTACCAGGATGACCAACAGCTCTTGTGTACCTAAACCAAACATTAAAACCCCTTTATAGACAATGTTGAATTGTGAATGTTAAATGCTGAATTGTGGAAGAAGATTTAAAAGATATATACCTTAATTCAAAATTCAACATTCAGCATTCAACATTTATTGTACGCCGCAGATTGGGTTTTTTCAGCGGAATCATTATTGTGACCCATAACTGTGTAAACCCGAAAGCAGAAAATTCACCCCAAAGTATGTAAACATCACTGAAACAAAGCCCACTATCGCTAAGTAGGCGATCCTGCGACCGGCCCACCCCCTGACAAATCTTGCATGCAGGGCCGTAGCATATACAAACCAGGTTATCAATGACCAAGTCTCCTTTGGGTCCCAACTCCAGTACGTACCCCAAGCATCATTGGCCCAAACGGCCCCTGTAATTATGCCAAGGGTCAACCAGAGGAAACCAAAGACGATTGTCTGGTGTATCAACTCATCAAGGATTCTGCAATCAGGCATAACACCCACAATCCCCTCTGATGCCCCGCTGAATCTATTTTTAAAAAGGTACATAATACCGAGTCCGCAGGCAACAGCAAAAGAGGCATATCCAAGGAAGCACGTGACGACGTGGGCAATGAGCCAATTGCTCTTAAGAGCTGGTATGAGAGGCTGTATTTTATCTTCAATATTAGGGCTAAAAGATGCATAGGCCATGGCAAGGGATGCAAATGGAGTTGCAAAGGCCCCGATCACACGTCGCTTTACCTGCCATTCTATGATCAAGTAAACCACTACCGTTATCCACGAAAAAAATACCAGGGACTCATAAAGGTTTGAGAGCGGTGCGTGTCCATAACCTAATTGGTAAGACTCTATCCATCTGAGACCTATTCCGACTGTCTGAATTACAAGGCCTCCAGATGTGACGACCGTAGCCATCAACCCTACCTTCTGCACTCTGAAGATCCAATGTATCAAATAGAGCGCAGCCGCCCCCAAGTATATGAAAGTAGTTAAACTGAAAAGATATGAACTGGAAAAGGTCATTGCCGTACTCCTAAACTGGAATTCAAAGCCTCTTCAATCTTTCTGATGTCTTTTTCAAACTGCAATTTATTCTTGTTGGTCTGACCGGACAGAATCACAGTGGTCTTGTCCTTCCGACGACCTATCCAGAGCCACATGCGTCTATGCGGAACCCAGAATACTACGGCAAAACCAACAATGAGGACAGTACAGCCCAACCACACTATCCAGACTCCCGGGTCTTTCTTGACTTGCAGCCCTGTCAGATATCGTTGTTTGGCATTAGACAGGGAAATCTTATACAAGTTTTCACCCCATTGAAACTCCTTTTCATTTCCTTTCAAAAGCCAGAAATTACCTGCTCGACCTTCCTGATCTCCAACCCAGATCTGGGCTGCAGGCCTGCCATGGACGCTGGGCTGATACTGCATCAAACCAAAGCTCAATTGTTCTTCCGGCCATAAGGCCTTTTGAAACGCAGAAATAGTCAGGGAACTCTGCGGGGTTTCAGACTTGGCGATCTGCACGGTTACTTCAGGAATAGCCCGATAGCTTGCCTGGTAAAAAGTAACACCCCTATATTTCATAGGATCATTAACGACGATGGACTTATGGAAGACCTCCTTATCATCGTTTAATACTGTCAGGTCGGATCGGTACTCTTTTGGTGCTCCATTATCGTAAAAGGAGATATTAAAGCGATTACAACGGACTGAAAAGCCAAGAGGTATGTGCTCTCCCGTCTGTCTGTTCACAATATGATCTATTGTCTCCCCTTCCGGCAACATGACGCTGCCCTTGAACCCCAGAAATAATCCTACCAGGGCACCAAAAAAAATAATCAGTATGCTGCCGTGCAGACCATATACACCCCAGTAGCTCCATTTTCCGCGTTCCGCCAGAAACAGCCTGCCCCCATCTACATCTGCGGTTTCATGGAATTTGCCAGCGACCTTTTTAAATGCTGAAATGATCGACTGAGTGGAATCATTATCCAGTTCCTCTTTTATTTCCCAATCCTTTTTAAAAGGCATCTTTAACAGACGCGCGGAATCCACAGACAGGTTGTCTCTCCTAAAAAGTTTAAACGTAAATGGCAAACGCCTCAGGGTGCAGACCACCAGATTGGTGCTAAAAAGGCCCAATAAGATCAGATACCACCAGGAATGATAGGTATCATGTAATTGGAGGACCTTTATGATTCGAAAAAAGTTGGGGCCGAACGTTTCCAGATAGAACTGAAGTGATTCTCCCTGGGGTATAACAGTACCGACAATAGAGGTTATGGCCAGAGCAATTAAAAGAAATACAGCCAGACGAACCGACGAAAAAAAACGCCAGATTGAAGTATGTTGATAGGTTGGAGATGATGCTTTCATAGAACTGATTCAGGTCCTGAGATCTATACTTTGGAGTTATTGTCAATCTTCATAAGGTCGTTATTTTTTATGGATAGATGACGATCCGGTCTTTTCGTCCTGGCTGACATCGTCCCCAGCCTCTCCATTCTCCTTTATGGACTTCTTAAAATTGCTTATACCCTTTCCAAGGCCCTCACCGATTTTTGGCAGCTTACCAGCACCAAAAATGACAAGAATTATAACCAAAATCACCAGCAACTCAGGCATCCCTAACCCAAACATCCTCTATTCCTCTCCTACATAAAAGACTGTCATGTCATATATGATTCCGCTGAAAAAACCTAATTTGCGGCATTGCTTCAATTTTCCAGCCTGCCTGTGCGTTGCACGCAGACAGGTCACTGCGACGTACGATAAGTACGTCTTCATTCCGGGAAAATTTCGCGCCTTGCATCTCAGGCTTTTTGAGCGGAATCATGTTTCAGGGTTTTTGCAGTGTAATCATATAACATATCAGAAATTCCGTTCAGTTTACAGTTCAGCCTATCCTATGTCAATCAGCGTAATTATTCACTCCCTGCCAAGGAGTGTTAACGGCTACAAATCAGCTTTTATAAGGGCCTCATAAACCTAATTTTTTCATCTTATTAAGAAGGGTCTTGTAACTGACCTTAAGAGCGCGGGCTGCAGCGGCCTTGTTTCCCCCAGTTGCTGCCAGGGCCGCATCTATGAGTTCTTTTTCCCTTTTCAAGACATGGCCCCTGCTTTCCGACCAAAAATCACCCGGCACTAACTCATCTTCAGTAGGAGGACTTAAAAACGATCTGAGGGAGCTATCAGTAATGTCGCCTCCTGTCAGAAGTGAGGTTCGATCCAATAAGTTGAAAAGCTCTCTTACATTTCCCGGAAAATGATATTCCAGAAGAAGCTCCTTTGCACTATCTGATAAACAGACCCTCCGGCCCAGCATTTGTTCAACCCTTTCAAGGTGATAGTTAACCAAGGGAATAATGTCGTCTTTTCTCTCCCCGAGGGACGGAATGTGAATTGGAAAAGTTGTAAGACGAAAATGTAGGTCTTTCCTGAAAAAGCCCTCTTTTACAGCCTTTTTCAGGTCTTTGTTTGTTGCTGCAATGATCCGGGCATCGCTTTTTGATTCCTGGCTGCTACCCAATGGCAGATAACAACCAGAGTCTAAAAACCTCAAGAGCTTCGGCTGAAGAGAAAGCGGCAGTTCTCCGATCTCGTCCAAAAAAAGAGTGCCCCCTTCAGCGGCAGAAAGAAGGCCTTTGCGTGTCTCGGTTGCCCCTGTGAAGCTGCCCTTCAAATGACCAAAAAGCATTGAATCTGCCAATTCATGGGGCACGCTTGCACAGTTGAGCCCTATAAATTTTTCCCGACCGCTGTGCTGATGAATATAATGAGCCAGCACATCCTTTCCTGTTCCAGTCTCTCCTGTAATAAGAACAGGAAAAGGTGTGGAAGCCACCCGGTCTGCCATTTGCAGCATCTCAACCATCTTGGCTGATTCGGCCACAAGGTCCTTGCTTTCCTGCAACGGAAACAGATTCTGAAAGCGTTGAACAAGTGCCTCAAGATCCACGGGCTTCTCCAGAAAATCCGTGGCCCCCAGCTTTAAAGCCTCCACTGCTTTTTGGATGGTGCCATAGGCCGTAACCACGATTATCACACAGGAAGGATTTATCTGCCGAGCAGGCTTGATAAGACTCAGCCCCTCGCCATCTGGGAGCTGGAGGTCCAACAAAAGGCCGTGGATACCATCAAGACAGGCCTTAGCCTGTTTCAAATTAAAAGCCGGATGTGTATTATACTCATCACCCAAGGCCTCTTGAAAAAGGCTTGCCAGTTTTTGATTGTCTTCAACTATCAGGATCTTGTACTTCATTACAACTTAAGTTGAGCGATTAGCTGTTAGCTATTAGTGTTTAGCTTTGAAAAATCAAGGTATTACGTTAATTAGTAATAACACCCAATGGGCAAAAGTTTGTAATAGCAAAAATATTCCGCAACCATTAAGCTAATAGCTAACTGCTAAAGGCTAATAACTTAGTTTAGATATAATCTGGAATTTCTTTTTTGATAATTCCGTCGAGCACTTCATTATACTTTACGGACAATAGAATCATTTGCATAAGTTCCAGTGGGGAAAAAATTTATCCGGCTATTATTATCCGTAATACTCAGACTATCCTGTATATGGATGCAAATTTTCATAAAAAGGCAATCGCTGCCATTGATCTTGGCTCTCAGACCTTCAGGCTGGCTGTAGCCCGAATTGTGAATAATAGGCCCCAAGTCCTTGCATCCGAACTTAAAAATGTGAGGTTGGGCCAAGGTCTTGCCGCTAATGGAAGACTGGCTGAAACTGCCATAAAAAGAGGAATTGAAACGCTTCGAAATTTCCGCAATGTCCTTGATAAATTCAGAGTCTCTGATGTAATAGTCTGTGGTACTGCTGCCCTGAGAAACGCTGCAAATGCCGGAGAGTTCTTGGACCTGGCAGAGGCAGAAGGATTTAATATAAAGATATTATCAGGTGACGAGGAAGCCTTCATGTCGGTCATGGGCGTGCGTACCACATTACCTGACATAAGCGCTCCCTTTTTGGTTGTGGATGTTGGTGGAGGAAGTAGTGAAGTTGTATTGGCTGCAAACAGCAACATGTTATTTAATTGGAGCCTTAATATTGGGGCAGTGAATCTTACAGAGGAATTTATCAGGACAGATCCCCCGCTTGCCAAAGAGCTTGAAAAACTCAGATTTCATATCAGGCAAAAGCTATCGGACTTATCTGCTAAACTTCCCCAATCCCCCAAAGCTGTAATAGGAGTTGGTGGAACTGCTACCACATTGGCGGCCATGGCACTGGGCATGGAAAACTATGACCCTCGACGGATAAGAGGATATGCGCTCGGATCTCAAGAGCTTGATAAATTATGGAACCTTCTAACGGGCATGAAAATTCATGCGAGAAGGAGTATATCCGGGCTTGAATCCAAACGAGCAGATATTATCTTAGCAGGAACAGCAATATTTCGAGAAATATTACATATAACTGAATTCAAAGAGTTGACTGTTAGCGATGGGGGTCTTTTACTTGGCCTTTTAACAAGTCTAATTGAAAAGGAGTCTGATAACCATGCTGAACCACCCAATACCAGAGGCCTATACATTTGATGATTTGCTGTTGCTACCGGCCTTTTCCAGCGTTCTGCCGACAGAGGTAGATATTTCCACTCAGCTCACACCTGAAATCCGTCTTAATATCCCCATGATGAGCGCAGCCATGGACACGGTCACTGAGGCCCAAACTGCCATTAGTATGGCAAGAGAGGGTGGTATCGGCATCATCCACAAGAATATACCTGTTGAGGCCCAGGCAAGGGAGATTGAGAGGGTCAAAAAGTCTGAAAGCGGCATGATCGTGGCCCCGGTGACGGTCTCCCCGGATCAGCGTATCTGGGATGTACAACAGATAATGCGTGAGTATAGAATATCAGGCGTGCCGGTATTGGAAGGAGAAAAACTAAAGGGTATTGTCACAAACCGGGACCTGCGGTTCGAAACAAATTGGGATCTCAAAGTCAACGAGGTAATGACAAGTGAAAACTTGGTTACAGCCCCTGTCGGGATCACTCTTGAAGAATCAAAGGCCATCTTACACAAGCACCGCATTGAAAAACTCCTGGTAGTGGACGACGAGGGAAATCTCAAGGGCCTAATCACGACCAAGGACATAGAAAAGATCAAGAAATATCCCATGTCCTGCAAGGATGACATTGGTCGCCTTAGGGTTGGAGCTTCAGTAGGTATAGGTGAAAGCTGTCTGGCACATGTGGAGGCATTAATTAAGGCCGGTGCGGATGTGATAGTTATAGACTCGGCCCATGGACACTCCAAAAACGTGATCAATGCGGTATCTGAAATCAAAAAGACCTTTCACAATGTCCAAATAATTGCAGGAAATATTGCCACCGCAGAGGCTGCTGAAGCCCTGTTTAAGGCCGGCTCTGACGCCGTAAAGGTCGGAGTAGGACCGGGCTCCATCTGCACTACCCGGGTTATTGCAGGTGTAGGCGTACCACAACTGACTGCTATCCACAACTGTGCTGCCGTGGCACAAAAAAATGGGAAAACCATCATAGCTGACGGAGGTATCAAATTTTCCGGTGACTTGACAAAGGCCATAGGGGCCGGTGCCCATTGCATCATGATAGGGAGTCTGCTCGCCGGCACGGATGAAAGTCCGGGAGAATTGGAGCTTTATCAGGGACGACAATACAAGGTATATCGCGGTATGGGCTCGCTGGGGGCCATGAAAGATGGTAGCAAGGACCGATATTTTCAGGAAACTGTCAGAACAGAGGCAAAGCTGGTTCCGGAGGGAATTGAAGGCAGAGTACCGTATAGAGGTCCGATTTCCGCCACTATTTACCAGCTCGTCGGAGGGTTGAAGGCCGGCATGGGGTATATCGGCTGCAAAACCATAGAGGAACTCAGGCAAAATGCCCGCTTTGTGCGCATAACTTCTGCAGGTCTAAAAGAAAGCCACGTCCATGACGTTATAATAACCAAAGAGTCACCAAACTACTGGATTGAACACTAACTAATGCCTGATTACACTGCAAAAATCCTAAAATATGATTCCGCTCAAAAAGCCCGAGATGCATCCCTTTATAGGCAATGTTGAATTGTGAATGTTGAATGCTGAATTGTGGAAGAAGATTTAAAAGACATATACCTTAATTCAAAATTCAACATTCAGCATTCAACATTTATTGTGCGCCGCAGATTGGGTTTTTTCAGCGGAATCATGCCTTAAATCTCTTGTCCACGCCCCTTACCCGGGGCTGTATGGAACTTTCTCCACTTCAACATAAAGCGACCCTTAAGGTGGCCGGGAACCATCGATCCCATTTGCTGTGCCACTTGGCTCAGAGCCGGATAAAGACATGACTCCCTGAGCAGCGGACTATTTGATGGTAAAAAAATGGTCAACATAAATATAATGATTACTGCCAATACCAGGCCCTTGGCAAGGCCCACAACAGCCCCCAGAAGCCTGTCAATCCAACCTAATCTGAGGGCATTGAACATCTTTTGAACCATGATACCGGCAATAAGAAAAATAAGATATACCAAAAAAAATATTAATAGAAATGAAACCAGAGACCGCCACATCTCATCCTGTATCCACGGTGAAAGCCTTAACGATATGGATGGAAAATGGTGGATAGCCACCCAAGACCCCAATATTACACCAAAAAGAGAGGCTAATGACCTGCTAAAACCCGTCCAAAGGCTGCGGCAAACGAAAATAACAAGCATTCCCCCCAGGAGAACATCAAGCCAGTTAAAATGTAAGGAATTAAAATATAAATCCATAATTCACCTTATTATAGGTTCACAGGTTCAGGGTTGCTTTTCTTGTAACTTCTCAATAAGTCCAGGCAAATCATATTTTGCGACTATCCAATGGATTCCGGCTTTCGCCGGAATGACAGGCGCTCATACCCAATCGTCATTCCCGCGAAGGCGGGAATCCAGTGACTGTTACCCAGAATAAACCTTTGAACCCTGAACCTTTGAACGGTAAAGCTATCCTATAATCTCCTCGGCAATACGGGTTGATTCATTCAGGCTATTTTCAAGATCTCTTCGGAATTCCTCTATCCGTATTCCCTTTGCGTCCGGCGGCACTGAAATCGGCCGACCATATACCATGACCACTTTGCTCCAGGGAAATGGAAGGATTGTACGGTCCCAACTGTTAAATCTAAAGCCTGGCCTGGCAGCAAGACCAGTCGGTATCATAGGAACCCCTGTCTCCCTGGCCAGAACTACTGCGCCTTTCTGGGCTATCCGTGCCGGCCCTTTTGAGCCATCGGCCACTATGCCGGCATTACACCCCTGCTGCCGCATTATCCTGGCCATCTCTTTGATAGCTAGAAGCCCTCCTTTATGTCTGGAGCCACGTACAGGAATCTGCCCCCAACTATTTAAGGACCTTGCCACCCATTCCCCGTCGGAGCTGCCACTCACCATGATGACTCCGGAGTGATGTCTGAAACAAAAAAGAGTATATATCAAGCTTGCATGCCACAGGGCTATTATGGCAGGGTGGCCAGGCTCAAACAGAGGCCTTACGGCATCCTTCTCAACAGCGGTGAACCTGCAAGAGGCCAGCCACAATTCAACCAGGCGGAACAATACTGCATACACCCCTGACCACGGTTTATTAACTATGGTGGTCGAAGAATCTGTTATGGACTCTCGCACTTTCATGAGGCATGAGGTAACATGTAGTGACATGTTGATCAAGCTTGAGGAAAGATATGACCGAAAAGTTGGACTTTGAAAAAGCCCTTAAAGAACTTGAAAGGCTCGTAAAACAACTGGAAGAAAATGATCTCCCGCTAGAGGAGTCGCTGAAGACCTTTGAACATGGGATAAATCTCTCCAGATACTGCGCCAAGTGCTTAGATGATGCAGAAAAGCGAATACAGCAGCTTTCACGGGACGAAAACAATGAGCCTATGTTAAAGGCCTGGGAAGGAGATAGTGAAGACCTTTGACCTCAGCACATATCTGAAAAAACAACAGGACCTGATTAACTCCGTCCTGGACAAATGGCTTCCAAAGCCGCATGGCCCTTCAGGTCCGGTGGTTGAGGCTATGAGATACAGTCTGATATCCGGTGGGAAAAGAGTCCGGCCCATTTTGCTGCTTGCTGGAGCCCAAGCAGTACGTGGCGATCAGAAAACGCTTCTTCCCGCGGCCTGTGCTCTTGAATACATCCACACTTATTCCTTAATTCACGATGATCTTCCTGCAATGGACAATGACGATATGAGGAGAGGCAGGCCCACCTGCCACAAGGTCTATGGCGAGGCCGTTGCCATTCTTGCAGGTGATGGCCTTCTCACCTATGCCCTTGAACTCATTTGTAAGCCGGAGCTGACACAAAATATATCTCCCCGCTTACTCGGTGAAGCAATTTTTCTTCTTGCGAAGGCTGCGGGTGTCTCCGGAATGGTAGGAGGCCAAACTGCGGATATATTAATGGAAGGACGACCGGTGGATGCGGAAACCCTTTCATTCATACACAGCCACAAAACAGGAGCACTGATACAGACATCTGTGGAAATAGGAGGGTTGTTAGGTAAGGGAAACAATGAGGAGCTATACCATTTGAGAAGATACGGCGAATCTATAGGATTAGCCTTTCAGATTAAAGACGATCTTCTGGATGTGGAAGGAGACCAGGAGATTCTCGGAAAGTCGGTAGGTTCGGATGATCGCAATCTAAAGGCCACGTATCCTGCCCTTTTTGGACTTAAGGAGACCAGAAGAAGAGCTCAAGAACTTCTTAAACAAGCCCTCTCCGAATTGGAACTCTTTGATGATAGCGCCGAGCCTTTGCGGGCTATAGCCCGATATATAGTGGAAAGAGACAGATAGTGTCTGAACGGAAAGGCTGTCCAGACACAATTTTGAATTCTTAATTTTGAATTTTGAATTAAAAAAGGAAATAACCTTAATGTGTTAATTGTTCCTGACCTAAATTGAGAAAACAAAATTTGGGATTTCCGTTCAGGCACTAAATAACAAGGAGCATAGATTCGATGTCAGGTCTGCTTGAATCTGTAAAAAGTCCCCAGGACATAAAAAACCTCAAGCCTAAGGAGCTTATTCAGCTTGCTTCTGAAATACGTCGCAAGATCATAGAAACAGTGGCTGAAACAGGGGGACATCTGGCCTCCAGCCTTGGCGTGGTAGAATTGACTATCGCCCTGCACTATGTCTTCGATGCCCCGAAAGACCGAATAATCTGGGATGTAGGGCATCAGGCCTATGCTCACAAACTGCTTACCGGAAGAGTAGATGCTTTCCATACATTACGTCAGGACGATGGAATAAGCGGCTTCCCCAAACGCGGTGAAAGCCCTTACGACACCCTTGATACTGGCCACAGCAGCACGTCTATTTCAGCTTCTCTTGGAATGGCTACCGCCCTGGACTTGAAAGGTGAGGACTCCAAGGTAGTGGCAGTAATTGGAGACGGATCCATGAGTGCCGGCCTTGCCTTTGAGGCACTGAACAATGCCGGCCACCTTAGAAAAAACCTTATCGTTATATTAAACGACAATGAAATGTCCATCTCCCCAAACGTCGGGGCATTATCATCTTTTCTGAGCAGAAAACTGACAAGCCGCCCGGCAACCCGGCTTAAGAAAGAACTTGAATCCTTTCTAAAACGCTCGGGCGTTGGTGAAAACATATGGGCAGTGCTGAAGCGCAGTGAGGATTCCCTAAAGGCACTATTAACTCCTGGAATGCTCTTTGAGTCCTTGCAATTTGAGTACTTAGGTCCGTTGCCGGGCCACCACTTGGAGACTCTGATTCAAACGCTTAAAAACGTGCGTACTATACCCGGACCAGTGCTGGTGCACGTGCTTACCAAGAAAGGCAAGGGTTATCCCCCGGCAGAACGTCATCCTGACCTATTCCATGGCATCGGCCCCTTTGAAATCTCAACCGGAAAACCAAAATCTTCATCGAAACCCAAACCGCCCTCCTATACAAACATCTTCAGCCAGACACTTGTGCGCCTTGCCAAGAAAGATCCAAGGATCGTGGCAATCACAGCGGCCATGCCTGCCGGCACAGGGCTCAGCGCCTTTGAGAAAAAAATTCCGAACAGATTTTTTGATGTGGGAATTGCAGAACAGCATGCAGTGACCTTTGCAGCAGGCCTGGCACTGGAAGGGCTTCGACCAGTGGTGGCAATCTACTCCACCTTCCTCCAAAGGGCCTATGATCAGATCATCCATGATGTCTGTCTGACCAATCAGCCCGTGGTTTTCGCAATTGACAGGGGAGGACTCGTGGGCGAAGACGGACCTACCCATCACGGCGCCTTTGATCTCTCCTTTCTGAGGGCCATTCCAAACCTCGTTGTAATGGCCCCCAAGGACGAAAATGAACTCCAGCACATGCTATACACTGCCCTGATGCATAATGGACCTGTAGCTATCCGTTATCCAAGGGGATCGGGTGCAGGGGTAAGCCTTGATTGGCAGTTGAGAGAAATCCCTATCGGCAAAGGAGAAATTGAGATGGAAGGACCTGATGTGGGGATAATTGCCATAGGACACCACGTTCAGACTGCAAGGATTGCGGCAAAAGAGCTGGCTCAGTATGGAATAAAGGCTTCAGTGGTAAATGCCCGCTTTGCCAAACCACTGGACCGGGAACTGATAACAGAAGTGGCCCGCAGGACAGAGCATATACTTACAATTGAAGAAAACTCTTTAGCAGGTGGATTCGGATCAGCAGTTCTGGAATGTCTTTCTGACAATGGCATAGCCTCTGTCAAGGCTTGTCGCCTTGGACTCCCTGACAGGTTTGTAAAACATGGAAGCCAGGAAACCCTGAGAAAGCATGTGGGTCTTGACGTCCCATCAGTAGTTGAGGCCGTGCGATCAATGATAAAATCTAAGGGGGAAAAATCTATCAGCCCGGCAACAGTACATTCATTGCCTGTATGAATCACACCTCAATTTGGTTTTCCATCACCACCTATGTCAAATATTTGACACTGCTAAATTTCTCTATTCTTTCCTTCTCCTAACCAACAATTTTTTGTAACCGTTCACGGGTTCAAAAGTTCTAAACTCTTATGCCAAGGAGCCTGGCAACCCTGAACCTCTGAACCTCTGAACCCTGAACAGTGAACGGTGAACGGTGAACCCTGAACCTTTTCAAGGCACAAATATTGCTTTGTAAAAAATAGTGCTTATTATTTAATAAGACAATTTGTAATTAAGGAGATTAAAATGAGATGTTTGAAGACCCCCAATAGGCAAACCCAGCCTGCTATATGTAAAAATTGCAGGCGCAAATGTGAACTAGCAGGAAAACGGCGTGGCTACGGAAAGATTAAGTCTTAGATCCCGCTGCATACAGGATTCAGAACTCTTCATTATCAAATTCCTCACTTGCTGAATAATCTGTTACGTCCTCCTGCCATCTGCGCCGCTCCTTCCAGTAACCAAATACCAGGGCCAGTGCGGCACCGGCAGCCAGTCCTGCAAAGCCTGCAAAAATCCAATTGGGATAACATAAATTATGTTCGTGCTCGTTATTCGGTTCAAGCTCTCTGCCACAATACCGGCATACAAGGGCATCTTTTTTAACTCTTTCTTTGCAGTGGGGACACGTTTTACCTAACATGGAAATCATAATATACTCTCCTGCAATGCCAGTTTTTTTGCCTCTGCCTCAGATGGACGGACATAAATTGGTTTTAATGTCTTAAAATCATCAGGCCTTCTGTCTTTTTGCCACCTGAGCTCTGCCAGGATACCCACAGATGCAGCCCTCACATGGGCCATGTGGGCTGGAACTATAACTGCCCGATCACCCAATCCATGTACAAACACATCCTGATATAACAAAAGGCCGCCTCCGAGCAATAACACCCTTTGTCCATAAGGCACGAAGGCCGCCAACTCTTCCGGGAAAATGGACTGACATGGACTTATCTTCTCTAACTCGCCGGAGCTTCTAATCTGATAGAGGGCTGTGTAAACCTGGGACTTCCTGGCGTCCAGTACCGGGCACACAAAATCCCCCTTGCATGCGATAACATGACTCGCCAAGGCATCAAGGGTCGAAACACCGATCAGTGGTAGTCCTAAGGCAAAAGCCAGACCCTTTGCAGTGGAAAGGCCTATTCGAAGTCCGGTAAAACTACCAGGACCCAGGCTTACAGCAAGGAGATCAATGTCGGACCAGTCAGCTCCCAGCCTCTGCATCAACCATTTAATAATGACCATCAATCTTCGGGAATGGGTCTCCTTGCCGGCAAGGACCACTTCGGCCGCGGGCCAGCCGTCGCGTATCAACGCCACCCCTCCCACGTAATCAGATGTCTCGATAGACAAGGTAAGCACAAATCGGCATCCTTCATTCTGTAGTTTACACTTTTTCATCATAGACGGATGCCAGCCATTAGCTGTTAGCCGTTAGCTATTAGGTGAAAACTTTGTACAAAAACGGATTGTTAAGCTAAAAGCTAACGGCTAATAGCTAATCGCATAAGTCATAATCCTTTAATCCCCCAATCCTTCACCCTGAAGGAATGAATCCCAAAAGTCGAGCGATGTCATTGTAAAAAATCACCACCATCAGGGCCAGAAGAATAAAAATCCCGATCTGCTGGGCTATTGCTTTTTGCCGCAAGGTAAGGGGACGCCTCGTGATGCCCTCTATTGCCAGAAAGGCCAGATGCCCCCCGTCCAGGACAGGTATGGGGAGCAAATTCAGAAACCCTATGTTTACGCTGAGAAGGGCCATAAAGTAGAAAAGATTAAGTATGCCCAGTTCGGCCTGTTGTCCGGCCATCTGGGCAATCATTATGGGTCCGCCCAGGCTGGAAAGAGGAATTACACGCTCAAACAGTTTCACAATAACCTGTCCCGTGAGAACTACGAGTTCCCAGGTACGGGAAAATGCCTGCCCAATCGCAGTTAATGGATTTAATTTCTCAATCTCAAAGTCACCTGATGCTGAAACCCCGATCATAGGCACCTTAACTTCTTCACCAAATATGTTTTTAAGCTCATAAATCTTTGGAATGATATCTACCGATACAGTAGTCCGGCCCCGTTGTAATGTCAGGACAATAGTACTCCCGTCGTTGGCCTTGATCGCCTCAGACACCTCTTCCCATCTATGTACTTCACGCCCGTCTATAGCAACTATTCGATCTCCCGCCATTACTCCTGCCTTCTCAGCGGGAGAACCGGTTTGGACTTCGCCGATACCTGTTAAAATAATAGGTTTTCCATAAACCAGAAATATCACGAAAAAAATAAGCCAGGCGAAAATAAAATTGAAAACAGGTCCTGCAGCTACCACGAAGGCCCTCTGCCAGGCCGGTTTGTGTGAAAAAGACCAGGGCCTTTCCTCCGGAGGTACTTCCTCGTCTGGTTGCTCACCAAGCATCTTTACAAACCCACCAAGAGGAAACGCTGAAATGCAGTAATCCGTTGCTCCACGCACCACACCGCAGACCCTGGGCCCTATACCCACGGAAAACTTCAAGACCCTGATGCCGAATCCCCTGGCTACAATGAAGTGTCCAAACTCATGGACCAGTATTATGCCGGTAAGTACCAGTAAAAAGGACCAGGCAGTGGTCATGTCAATTTCTCCGATATAATCCCTTCGGCTCTCAGCCGTGCCAGGGCATCTGCCTTTAGCACGTCATCAAGATCTCTAATATCCTCAACAGGAAAGGCCTCGATCACTTCTCGAACCACTTCCTGTATTGCGGTAAAACCCATACGTCCCTGAAGAAAGGCCTCTACGGCCACTTCGTTTGCAGCATTAAGGGCCGTGGTAGCAGTCCCTCCCTTCCTTGCCGCATCGTAAGCCAATCCAAGGCATGGAAATTTCTCAAAATGTGGCCTCTCAAAGCTAAGAGAACCTGACTCAATCAGGTTAAGACTTGGAAGATCCAGATCCAGACGCCCTGGCCAGGCCAGGGCATAGGCTATCGGCACCCTCATGTCCAGGATTCCCATCTGCGCCAATACAGAGCCATCTATAAATTCCACCATGGAGTGTACAATGCTTTGAGGATGAACCACCACGTCTATCCGATCCACAGAAATGTCAAAAAGCCAGCGGGCCTCTATCACCTCAAGCCCCTTGTTCATCAAGGTAGCTGAATCCACCGATATTTTTGCTCCCATGGACCATCTGGGGTGTCGTACAGCCTCCTCCGGTGTCACCTTGACAAGCTCGTCTCTATTCCGATCCTTGAATGGACCACCGGACGCAGTGAGCACTATGCGCCTGACGTCTTCCTTGCGATGCCCCCTTAGACACTGGAAGATGGCAGAATGCTCGCTGTCTATAGGTATTAAGGCAGCCCCCTTTTCTCTTGCAAGAGATGTAACCAGAGAACCGGCAGTCACAAGGGACTCCTTATTGGCAAGTGCAACGTCTTTCCCTGCATCAAGAGCGGCAAGGGTTGGTATCAGTCCTGCCGCACCTACCATGGCTGATACAACAAGGTCTGCATCATCAACTGTTGCAACTGCTTTATATCCTTCCTTTCCGTAAAGGACCTCGGTGTCGGCAAACTCAACCATAGATCTGACTTGATCAGCAAGCTCGGCAGTCATTACTGATACGATCTCAGGCCTGAATTGCCTTATCTGCTCCGCGAGAAGTTCGACGTTTTCTCCGGCAGCAAGGCCATTCACTGAAAACCGCCCTTTGGAGCGTCTTACAACATCAAGGACTTTTGTCCCGATGGATCCGGTAGATCCCAACAAAGATATGCGCCTGGTTTCTTTCATCTGATCAAAATCCCTTCTATCCTGCACAAGGACAGGATCCAATACAGGAAAGGAGATGCCAACAGCACCGCATCTACCCTGTCTAAGATACCTCCATGCCCGGGGAGTATGCTGCCTGAATCTTTGACACCGGCAGAACGTTTGACCATTGATTCGACCAGATCCCCTACCTGACCGACTGCTCCAATGACCAGCGCCAGGGGCACCAAGACCCTTGGGTCAGTTTCCTCTAAGAGCACAAACCAGAGAAAAAAGGCCGCTATGGCATTTAAAACCAACCCTCCTGCAGCTCCCTCAACTGTCTTTCCCTTGCTCACATTAGGGCATAACTTGTGTCTTCCAATACCTTTGCCTACATAATAGGCCCCGGCATCACCACAAAAGACCGTTACCAGAAAAAACAGGACCCACTCCTTCCCCATGGGCAAGTAACGCAAAAGCCCCAGATGGGCCGCGCATACACCTATATATGCTATTCCCATGAAAAATGCCGCCCAGCTCCATGTAGCATTGGACCACCTGCTGTATGAAACAAGAAACAGTATGGCACTTCCAAACAAAGCCATGTAAACAGCAGGAACTATAAATTCGGGATTGCCCCACAACAAGACAGAAAACAAGGGAAACAGTCCGAGCATAACCCCAAAGCCCTGTATTACCCCACGCCCGGGAAAACAAATTGTAAAATACTCGTACAAACAAAAAGCTGTTGCTCCTATGAGCAACAGGTCAAAAGGCCTCCTACCGCCCCACCAGAGCACTATGAAAAGTAAAGGGCCCAGGGCCGCCGCAGTTAAAAGCCTTTGGCGATGCATGATTCGGAATGCTGTTCGTTAGTCAACCCAAAATGACGTTCTCTTTTCTGATACTCGAAAAGGGCTTTACAGAGCTCCTCTTTGTCAAAATCCGGCCAGAGAACAGGAGTGATATAGAACTCTGAATATGCTGACTGAAAAAGGAGAAAGTTGCTGAGCCTGTTTTCTCCACTTGTGCGAATAAGAAGATCAGGATCAGGAAGCCCGGCTGTATCAAGATTTGAAGCAAACACGGCTTCGTCTATATCTTCCGGGTTCAGGGTTCCTGAAAGACATTTGTGCGCGAGACGTCTGACTGCCCCTATGATCTCTGCCCTGCCTCCATAGCTCAAGGCGAGGTTAAGAATCATAGCGGTATTGGAAGAAGTCCTCTCAATGGTGTCCAGAAGACAGGCCCTGACCCGTTCAGGAAGGCGGTCGATTTGTCCAATGGCCCGAAGAGAGATCTGATTCCCGAGCATTTCATCAAGCTCGCTCTTCAGATAATCATACAGGAGGTCCATTAAGGCACTCACCTCTGCCCTGGGACGACCCCAGTTTTCCTGTGAAAATGCATACAAGGTCAAAACAGGTATATTTAACTCTCTACATAGACGGACTGCAGAACGTACAGCCTTTACCCCCTGCCTGTGACCCATGATCCTGGGGAGTGCTCGACGCTTGGCCCACCTGCCGTTACCGTCCATAATGATGGCAACGTGTCCTGGCAGCCGAATGAGGTCTGAAGGCTTGACCATTCTTTTTATCAAAACTCCAGTATCTCTTTCTCCTTATCGGCAATAACCCCTTCTACTTTCTTGATATGATCGTCAGTTACCTTCTGCATCTCATCCTGGAGCCTGAAAAGATCATCCTCTGAGATCTTCTTGGCTTTTTTCCGGCCCTTCAGACGTTCAATGGCCTCCCTTCGCACATTCCGTATTGCCACCCTGCATTCCTCGCCCATCTTTTTTACCAGTTTGACCAATTCCTTTCTACGTTCCTCTGTCAAGGGTGGTACATTCACCCTGATGATCTTGCCGTCATTGCTGGGAGTGAGGCCAAGGTCGGACTTAAGAATGGCCTTTTCAATATCTGCCAGGATCTTGATATCCCAAGGCTGTATGGTCAAGAGGCGACTCTCCGGTATGGCAACAGAAGCCACCTGATTAAGGGGCATAAAAGTTCCATAGTAATCGACATTAATCCCTTCCAGTAAGGCAGCAGAAGCCCTTCCGGTTCGTACACGAGAAAGGTCGCGTTCAAAGGCACCAATAGCCTTGTCCATCTTACCGCTCGCCTCTTCAATCACTATTTTTTTCATTTTCTGTCACCCCTCCAACTATTGTACAAACCTTTTCACCTTTCACAGCGTCTTCAGCCTTCAGCCTTCCACCTTCTACCTGCTCTTTTCAGCCTCCAACCAGTGTACCAACCTTCTCACCTTTCACAGCCCGTTCTATATTGCCAGGAATCTGCATATTAAACACGACTACCGGAAGACCTGCGTCCTTGGCCAGAGATATGGCAGCAGCATCCATGACCTTAAGACCCTTTTCAAGAACATCCTGATAGGTCAGGCGATCATACCTCTTCGCATCAGGGGCGACCTTTGGGTCCTTGTCGTAGACGCCGTCCACCCTTGTGGCCTTGAAAAGGACCTCTGCATTTATCTCAAGGGCCCTGAGGGCCGCTGCGGTATCAGTAGTGAAGAAGGGATTTCCCGTACCTGCGGCAAATATGACCACCCTACCCTTCATCAAATGATTAAGGGCCCTTCCCCTGATGAATGGCTCTGCAATTCGCCCTATCTCTATGGCTGAGAGCACCCTCACCTGGACCCCATGCCTGTTTAAGGCATCCTGAAGGGCCAGGGAATTCATAACCGTGGCAAGCATGCCCATCTGATCGGCGGCTGTCCTGTCCATTCCCTGGGCAGAACCGGCAATCCCCCTGAAGATATTTCCTCCTCCCACAACCAATCCGATCTCCACACCCAGTCCATGGACCTGAGCAATCTCACGGGCAAGGACATCCATGACTGCGGGAGATATCCCATAAGGCACATCCCCCAGCAGGGCCTCACCGCTGAGCTTCAACAAAATGCGACTATAGCCCGGTGATCCTTGCATGGTTTCAGCCATTATTCCGCTTCCACCCCGACCTGGAACCGTGCAAAACGCCTGACACTGATATTCTCCCCCATCTTGGCAATCAGCTCATTTAAAAGGTCCTGAATGGTTATGTCCGGGTTCTTCACGAAAGGCTGCTCAAGCAGGCACACTTCCTTATAGAATTTTTCAATGCGACCATTAATGATCTTTTCAATTATGTTATCCGGCTTGCCGGACTCCTCAGCCTGTTTGCGAAATATCTCCTTCTCCTTCTCTATAAGCTCCGGAGGAGTATCTTCACGTTTTATGCAAACTGGATTGATGGCTGCAATATGCATGGCCACGTCTCTGGCAAACTGGACAAACTGATCTGTCTTTGCCACGAAATCCGTCTCACAATTGACCTCAACTATAACACCAAGCTTGTTACCGGCATGAATATAACACTGGACAGCGCCTTCAGAAGTTGACCGTCCTGCCCTCTTGGCGGCAACAGAAAGCCCCTTCTGACGCAGCCAGTCAACGCTTTTCCCCATATCTCCATCGCACTCCTGAAGAGCCTTCTTGCAATCCATCATACCTGCCTTGGTCCGTTCCCTGAGTTCTTTGACCATTGCAGCAGTAACCTGTGTCATTATATTAATCCTCCAAATTAATTCTGATTTTGAAAACCTGCTCTGTGGGGCCGGGTCAGGGCGTGAAAAAAGTGATTTGTGGCCGTGTAGAGTATAACACCCCTGCACATGAAAGTTAGCTCATAGTTCGTAGTTTCTGAATACCTGTTTAACCTATGAGCTATCACCCGTCAGCTATGAGCTATTATTAGGCACCTGGCTCAGAACCGGCATCCTCGCCTGTAGCGACTTCAGGGGCAGCGACTTCACTGACAACAGCAGATTCACCGGCAACGGCTTCACCGACAGCAACTTCAGCAACGGCTACTTCCCCCTCACCTGTGGTATCATCGCCCGCCATTTCCTCTTCAATTTCTTTGTCGGTAGCTGCCTGCTGGGCCTCGGCAAACCTTTCCCTGCCTTGCAAGGATGCATTTGCCATTAAAGATGAAATAAGGCGTATGGCCCGAATGGCATCATCGTTTCCCGGAATAATGTAATCTATACCATCAGGATCACAGTTGGTATCGACTATTGCAACCACCGGGATTCCGAGCTTGTTGGCTTCCTTTACTGCGATCTGCTCATTCCTTGAGTCCACAACAAAAACAGCAGAGGGCAGCGAGCCCATATCCTTTATTCCGCCAAGGTTGCGATCCAGCTTCTGGCGCAACCTGTCCATACGAAGGATCTCTTTCTTGGGAAAACGCTCGATAGTGCCGTCTTCAAACATGGCTTCAAGACGTTTCAGACGATCAATACCCTTCTGGATGGTCTGAAAATTTGTAAGCATCCCACCCAACCAACGGCTGTTTACAAAGGGCATTTCGCATCGATTGGCTTCCTCAACTATGGAATCCTGGGCCTGTTTCTTGGTACCAACGAAAAGTAACTTCCCTCCTTGGGCAACCGTCTCTATCACAAACTCATAGGCAACCCTGAAAAGCTTTACGGTCTTCTGGAGATCTATAATATAGATTCCGTTTCTGGCGCCGAAGATGTAAGGCTTCATCTTGGGATTCCATCGTCTGGTCTGATGCCCGAAGTGGACACCTGCTTCTAGCAACTGTTTCATTGTAACGTAAGCCATAGTTTCTCCTTGCAATAAATGTGGTTTTTCCTCCGTCCAGCCACAAAAACACCCTTCCACCATCCGACAACACAGACGGCACCACTGGGTCTCACTGAACGTGCGTTATCAACAGTAAAATCGGCTCTGTTTACCATTTAAGTGTTGATTTAGCAAGCTATCCTTAAGATAACCGTTCACTCTTTTTTAAAAAAGACATGTCTCACGCAAAGGCGCAAAGGCGCAAATTTTTCTTGTGTTTCTTTGCGCCTTTGCGCCTTTGCGTGAGTCTCTTATTACAAAGATGGACTTGAATGAAGCTGGTAGTTAAGTCATAGTAGAGCTTATTCATAGAATACAGGGGATTCTTGATGGAATTGCAAAGGGAGCAATGGAAGAGCCAACTCGGTTTTGTATTTGCCGCTGTGGGCTCTGCAGTGGGTCTCGGGAATATCTGGAGATTCAGTTATATGGCCTACAGTCACGGAGGCGGCGCATTCCTCATTCCATACATCATTGCCCTTTTGTCAGCAGGGATACCTTTATTGATACTGGAATTTGCCCTTGGACATGAACGGATGGGTTCGGCGCCTCTTGCCTTTGCAAAGATAAATAAAAACTGGGAGTGGCTTGGCTGGTGGGCGGTCATTTTTGTAATGTTCGGTATTGTTTTATACTATTCAGTTATTATTGCATGGTGCCTGAACTTCTTTTTTCTCTCTTTCTATCTTGGTTGGGGAGATGACCCCAATGCCTTTTTCTTCAATGAATTCCTCGCGGTAAGTAAATCTCCCTTTGAGATAGGTCACATCAGGACTCCTATCCTTGTGTCACTCTCTATTGTCTGGTTAATAAACTGGGGCATTGTTTTCAGGGGTGTCCGGCGCGGGATAGAATACATAAATAAAATATTCATGCCCCTGCTCTTTTTCTTAACTGCGGTTCTTGTCTTATGGTCGATTTCGCTCGAGGGTTCCATGATCGGCCTAAGAGCATATCTTGAGCCTGATTTTTCAAAATTATCCGATCCAACTGTCTGGATAGACGCATACAGCCAGATCTTTTTTACTCTGAGTCTTGGTTTCGGCATTATGATAGCTTACGCAAGTTATCTGCCCGGAAAAGCCAACATAACAAAAAACGCAATAGTAATCGTATTCATAAACAGCGGTTACTCCCTTTTTGCAGGCATTGCCGTATTTTCTGTCCTGGGTTTTATGGCCACCTCACAGGGAAAGCCCATATCAGAAGTTGTTTCTCAAAGCATAGGCCTTGCCTTTGTTGCATATCCAAAGGCCGTTAGCCTTATTCCCGGAGGGAACCTCTTCGGTGCAATCTTTTTTCTCTGCCTTGTTGTAGCAGGGCTTTCCTCATCAATATCAATAGTAGAGGCCTTTATTTCCGCAACGGTTGACAAGTTTGGCTTCAGAAGAAAACCCCTCATAACCCTGGTAACAATCCTGGGCTTTTTGGGCTCGACAATCTTTACTACCCAGGCCGGCCTGCTCTGGTTAGATATCGCAGATCACTTTATTACTCATTATGGACTTATAGTCGTAGGTATTGCTGAATGTCTTCTTGTTGGCTGGCTCTTCAATATCAAGGTCCTCAGAAAACATGTAAATTCTATTTCTTCGATAAGACTGGGATATTGGTGGGATATCACAATTAAATACTTTGTTCCCTTTGTGCTGGGAGTCATCCTCATTGGAGAGCTCTACGCTGAAATCAAACAACCTTACGGAGGCTACTCCTGGACTTCACTTATCCTGATCGGCTGGAACTGGATATTGCTGACAGTAATTGCCGCCGTTGTGTTTGCCAGGCGACCTTGGAGGACCAGGTATTATGAAATGGAAGGAAGAAGCCAGAAAACCGGAGGTATTCTTTGACCCAGATCCCCCTTGCTGAGCGACTCAGACCAAAAGACCTCGATGAATTCGTAGGTCAGGGACACCTTCTGAACCAGGACAAAATCCTGAATACCCTATTAGACAGGGGGACTATCCCTTCGCTGATCCTGTGGGGACCGCCGGGATGCGGAAAGACTACTCTTGCCAGGATTTTTGCGCGGAGATTAGAATCCGACTTTGTTTCCTTCTCTGCGGTCCTTTCAGGCGTAAAGGAACTTAGGGTCGTCATAGATGACGCAAAGGAAAACACCAAATACAACGGACCACATACCATCTTGTTTGTTGACGAGATACACCGTTTTAACAAGGCCCAGCAGGATGCATTTCTCCCCCACGTTGAGAGCGGCCTTATTACCCTGATCGGTGCCACTACGGAGAACCCATCCTTTGAAATCATCCCCCCATTACTTTCAAGATGCAGGGTCTTAGTCCTCAACCCTTTAGACAAAAAGGCCCT
>JGI24025J20009_10000818_pt1 | contig 24125 bp, 21 predicted proteins | sample Cruoilmetagenom3_FD_20009 | JGI IMG/M metagenome (IMG submission 20009) | reverse complement strand
GTGGTGAAGACTTCGATATGCGTATCGTTGAATACCTTGCCAAAGAATTCAAAAAAGAAAACGGCGTTGATCTGAAGAACGACAAAATGGCGCTTCAGCGTCTGAAAGAGGGTGCCGAGAAAGCCAAGATCGAGCTTTCGTCCTCTACTCAAACTGAAATCAACATGCCGTTCATCACTATGGACCCGAAAACCAGCCAGCCTTTGCACTTGGTTCTGAAACTGACCCGCGCGAAACTGGAATCGCTGGTTGGTGATCTGATCAAAGCCTCCATGAAGCCATGCGCAGCGGCGCTGAAAGACGCTGGTCTGGCCAAAGGCGACATTGACGAGGTTGTTCTGGTCGGTGGTATGACCCGTATGCCTAAAGTTATCGAGGAAGTGACTGCTTTCTTCGGTAAAGAGCCACACAAAGGTGTTAACCCGGACGAAGTGGTTGCCATGGGCGCCGCAATTCAGGCCGGTATCCTTCAGGGCGACGTGAAAGACGTTGTTCTTCTGGATGTGACACCGCTGTCGCTTGGTATCGAAACTCTGGGCGGTGTGTTCACACGCCTTATCGACCGCAACACGACGATCCCGACCAAAAAAGGTCAGGTCTTCTCGACTGCCGAAGACAACCAGAACGCTGTGACAATCCGTGTGTTCCAGGGTGAACGCGAGATGGCTGCCGACAACAAGATGCTCGGCCAGTTCAATCTTGAACAGATCCCGCCAGCACCACGCGGTGTACCGCAGATCGAAGTTGCTTTTGACATCGACGCCAACGGCATCGTTTCTGTGTCCGCCAAAGACAAGGGCACCGGCAAAGAGCAGAAGATCACCATTCAAGCGTCCGGTGGTCTGTCTGACGACGATATCGAAGCAATGGTGCGCGAGGCCGAAGAAAACGCCGAGGCGGATAAAGAGAAGAAGGATATGGTCGAGGCACGCAACGCCGCTGAAAGCCTGATCCACAGCACCGAGAAGTCGGTCGAAGAGCACGGCGAGAAGGTCGATCCGACAACAATCGAAGTTATCGAAATGTCGATCACGAACCTGAAAGAAGCGCTCGAAGGTGACGACGCAGAAGCCATCAAAACCCGCAGTCAGGATGTGACTGAGGCAGCGATGAAACTTGGCGAAGCCATCTACAAGGAGCAGCAGGAAACTGCTGAAGCCGAAGCGGCCGCTGCCGAAAGCGGAGTTGACGCCGACGACGTCGTCGACGCGGACTTCGAAGACCTCGACGAAGAAAATAAAGCCTAATCCGGCTTGATACAAAATTGGCCCGCCCCTGATCGGGCGGGCCTTTTTGTTTGGTAAAGGGGAATTCCCGCATGGCAAAACGTGATTATTACGACGTGCTCGGGGCAGCTAAAGGTGCCGATACTGCGGAACTGAAGAAAGCCTATCGCCGCAAGGTGAAGGAACTTCATCCGGACCAGAATCAGGACAATCCTAACGCCGAAGAGCAGTTCAAAGAGGTCAACGAGGCCTATGACATACTGAAAGATCCCGAGAAAAAGGCAGCGTACGACCGTTTCGGTCACGCAGCCTTTGAAGGCGGGACCGGCGCAAGTGCTGGCAACGGCGGTGGATTCCATCGTGGTGGCGGCCAAGGCGATTTCGGTAGCGCATTCTCGGACGTGTTCGACGACCTATTCGGTGGTTTCGCCGGCGGTGGTCGCCGCGGTGGCGAACGTGCGACTCGCGGTTCGGACTTACGCTACAATCTCGGCGTAACACTGGAAGAAGCCTATACGGGCAAGCAAGCTACGATCTCGGTTCCGAGCTCCGTCGCCTGTGACACTTGTAGCGGCACAGGTGCCGAAGGTGGTGCTGAACCGACAACATGCCCAACCTGTTCGGGTATGGGTAAAGTCCGTGCACAACAAGGTTTCTTCACCGTTGAACGCGGCTGCCCGACCTGTTCTGGCCGCGGCCAGATTATCAAAAATCCTTGCGGCACCTGCGCTGGCGCGGGACGTGTTCAAAAGAACCGCTCGTTGAATGTCAGCATACCAGCAGGCGTCGAAACCGGTACGCGTATCCGTTTGGCCGCAGAAGGCGAAGCGGGTTTGCGCGGTGGTCCATCGGGCGACCTTTACATCTTCATCGAAGTGCAACCACATGCGATTTTCGAGCGGGAAAACCAGAATCTGTTCTGTCAAATCCCCGTTTCGATGGCGACGGCAGCGCTTGGAGGTGAGCTTGAGGCACCAACTCTGGATGGCGGCCGTTCCCGCGTGAAAGTACCGGCTGGCGTACAGTCGGGTAAGCAATTGCGGTTGCGCGGAAAAGGTATGCCGGCCCTAAGGGGTGGCGGTTCGGGTGACCTTTACATCGAGCTCGCGGTTGAAACACCGGTCAATCTGACATCCCGACAGAAAGAACTTCTAAAAGAGTTCGAGAATCTGAGCACCGAAAACAACCCCGCCTCCAGTGACTTTTTCAGTAAGGTAAAGAGTTTCTGGGACGATGTGAGGGGTTAACAGCACCTCGTTTATGACTAACATCGCCCCGACAAAGTTCGGGGCGTTTGTTTTTTAGGGGTGGAGGTGAGACTACACGTTGAATGGGGATTGCATGCATTAGACGACCTCGCGCCAGTGGCAGTGGTCGTTGATTGCCTTTCCTTCAGCACTGCCGTGTCAGTAGCTTGTGAGTCCGGTGGTCGGGTGTTTCCGTTTTACGAACGTAAACTGGCCGGGAAATTTTCGACGGTGCTCGGGCTCGATTGCGCGGGACTGAGAAAAGGCGGCGGTCGGAATCTTTCACCAGAATCGCTTGACGGATATTCCTGACCCAGGATTGTACTTCCTTCGCTAAACGCTCGTAGGGGTGAGGTTTATTGCGGTGCCCTTCGAAATGCGTCTGCGGTTGCAAAAAAGGTTGAGGCTCTCGGGCAAGACACGATTTTGGTGGCTGCGGGGGAGCGTTGGCCGGATGGGTCGCTAAGGCCATGCTTCGAGGACTGGATTGCTTGCGGTGCGATTGCATCGAAAATTGAGGCTCGCAGAACCCCTGAAGTGTTGGCATGTATAGCTGCCTTCGAGGCCGTTCGGCAAAATTTGCGTGGTGCGTTGTCTGAATGCCTGTCGGGTCAGGAGTTGACCGAACATGGCTTTCATGTCGACGTGGATTGGGCTAGCGAGGTCGATGCGAGCAACGGTGTTGCGAAGTTACACAAGTTGGAGACGACCTACGCCGATTGTGATATTGGGTTCAGCAAATACGACGGAAAAGTTCTTTACTATCAAGCATAAGGGAGCGCTCCCGCCCGTCAAAGGACGACCTTCCGGTCGCCCTTTTCCCGTTAGGCCGAGCCGCGCGATGCGCGGCGGTTAGGCGTGAATTGCTCCGTCACCACACGCCAATGCCGCCTCGCGTACGGCTTCGGAATATGTCGGATGCGCATGGCAGGTACGGGCGATGTCTTCGGCCGAGGCGCCAAATTCCATCGCGACGCAGATTTCGTGGATCAATTCGCCAACGGATGGTCCCATCAGATGACAGCCCAGTATCCGGTCGGTTTCGGCGTCGGCGAGAATTTTTACGAAGCCTTCGCCTGCAAAGTTTGCCTTGGCGCGACCGTTGCCCATGAAGTTGAACTTGCCGACTTTGTAAGCGCGTCCTTCGTCCTTTAGCTGCTCCTCGGTTTTACCAACGGAAGCGACCTCGGGTGTCGTATAAATCACGCCGGGGATGACGTCGTAGTTTACGTGGCCTGCTTGGCCGGCGATTGTCTCGGCGACGGCCATGCCCTCGTCTTCGGCTTTATGGGCCAGCATCGGGCCGGTAATGACGTCGCCGATGGCGTAGACGCCTTCGACGTTTGTCTGCCAATGGGCGTTGGTCTGGACTTGGCCGCGTTCTGTCATTTCGACACCGATGTCCTCTAGGCCGAGGCCTTCGGTGTATGGTTTTCGGCCTGTTGCGACCAGAACGACGTCGGCGTCAATGGTTTCGTCCAAGTCTTTTTTCAAAAGCTTATAATTGACTTTAGCCTTTGTTTTTGTTGTGGAAACCGACTGAACAGCCGCGCCCATGATGAAGCCGATGCCTTGCTTTTTCAGGCTGCGCTGGAAGGTTTTGCAAATCTCGCCGTCCATGCCGGGCGTAATTTGGTCGAGGTACTCGATCACGGTGACTTCTGAGCCGAGGCGGGAGTAGACCGAGCCTAGTTCCAGCCCGATGACACCAGCGCCGATTACGACGAGTTTTCTCGGGACCTTTGGCAAGCTTAACGCGCCCGTGGAGGTCACGACGATCTTCTCGTCGACTTCGATGTTGGGCAGGGTGGATGGCTCGGAACCTGTTGCAATTACTATGCTTTTTGCGGAGTGCACGTCTTCGCCAACGGTGACTTCGCCCTTGCCGGAGATCTTGCCCCAGCCTTGGATGTAGTCGACTTTGTTCTTCTTGAACAGGAACTCGATGCCAGCCGTGTTGCCGTTAATCACGTCCTGTTTGTAGTCCATCATCTTGCCGAGATCGACCGACGGGCTTTTTCCCATCAGGCCCATTTTGGTGAAGTTATGCTGGGCTTCGTGCAGGGAATGGGACGCGTGTAGCAGGGCCTTGGACGGAATACATCCGACGTTCAGGCAGGTGCCGCCGAGGGCACCGCGACCTTCGACACAGGCGGTTTTCAGGCCCAATTGGGCGCAGCGGATTGCGCAGACGTAGCCGCCGGGGCCGCCGCCGATGATGATGACGTCATAGTTGGACATGGTGGTCTCCTTTGGCTGAACGACCGGAATTTCCTGTACACAACGCGTACACAATGCGTACACAACGTGTATGTACAAATTCGGAAATCGGTCTAATTCCTTTACGTTTCATTAATGCAATACCACTTCGCGGCCGTCGTTTAGGGACAGCGTCATGGTTAGTCGAGTTTCGGGGGCTTTCGAAATTCTGACCGGCATCGGGCCGGTTCCGAGTTTCATTAGCAAATTATCAAGAATTTCGGCGTAGGGTGTTTCGAGATTGACTGATTTGATTCTTACACCCAAATCCGGCATGCGCGCGGCTGGATGGGTTGGGGACTTGGGCCACTCCATCATCATCGGTGCCGCACCGTCCAGCGGGATCGCACCGTCGTCTCGAACGGCAAAACGCCAAGACATGTCGCCACGTGTTTGTGTCGTCGGAACGCCGAGGTCGACGCCGAGGGACTTTGCGATTTCCAGATCGGTATCGAGGTCATCGGAGTTCAAAATCCACGACAGCGGTCGAGGCGTCGGAAAGCTGGTAGCGTCGAGCCCAAACCAACGGCTGCGCGAAGGCTTGGGCGCAGACGGGTTTATCGCAATTACTTCGAAAAACGTATCGTCGCCGAGAGTCATAACCAGATTGTGGGTTCCCATCAGCGGGTGTTCCCCGCCGGCAGGTACCGTCAAACCGGTTTGCTCGGCCATATACGCGGCCCCCTGTTTGAGGGTCGCGCATCCGATTGCGATATGGTCAAAACGAAGCATGGGGCCGGGCGCCTTGCGGTTTATAGATCCATCAACAAACGACGAGGGTCTTCGAGCGCTTCTTTGACCCGCACGAGGAAGGTCACGGCGCCTTTGCCGTCGACGACGCGGTGGTCGTAGGAAAGTGCCAGATACATCATCGGGCGGATGACGACTTCGCCGTTAACCACTACGGGGCGGTCCTGAATTTTGTGCATGCCCAAAATGCCGGACTGCGGTGGGTTCAGGATTGGCGAGGACATGAGCGAGCCGTAGATGCCGCCGTTCGAAATGGTGAACGTGCCGCCCTGCATTTCGGCCATCGACAGTTTGCCGTCGCGGGCGCGGCCACCGAGCTCGCCAATTTTCTGTTCGATCGCGGCGAAGGACATTTGGTCGGCGTCGCGGACAACCGGAACCACTAGGCCCGTCGGTGTTCCTGCGGCGATGCCCATGTGGACAAAGTTTTTGTAGACCACATCGGTGCCGTCGATTTCGGCGTTAACTTCTGGAACTTCTTTTAGGGCATGACAGCATGCCTTGGTGAAGAAGGACATGAAGCCGAGTTTCACGCCGTGCTTTTTGAGGAACAGGTCTTTGTATTCGTTCCGAAGCGACATCACCGCGGTCATGTCGACCTCGTTGTAGGTGGTCAGCATGGCGGCTGTGTTCTGGGCCTCTTTCAGGCGGCGCGCGATGGTTTGGCGAAGGCGGGTCATTTTTACGCGTTCTTCGCGGGAACTATCGTCGGCGGAAACCGGTGCGCGTGGTGCCGCAGGTGCCGGAGCAGGTGGAGCTGCCGGCGTTGCAGCTTTGAGGACGTCTTCTTTCATGACGCGGCCATCGCGGCCCGAGCCGGTAACCTGATCGGACGTCAGGCCTTTTTCTGCCATCAGTTTCTTGGCGGAAGGGGCGTCTTCGACGTCTTTGCCAGAAGCCGGAGCAGCTGCGGTGGCTGCAGGTTGGGCGGCTGGTGCTTCAGCCTTGGCAGGTGCGGCCGCAGCGGTCGCGCCTTCCTCGATGTTGGCGAGCAGGGCGTCGACGCCAACGGTTTCGCCTTCCCGAGCTACGATTTCACTTAGGACACCAGCGGCAGGCGAGGGAACCTCGACCGTTACCTTGTCGGTTTCAAGTTCGCACAACATTTCGTCAACGGCCACGGCATCGCCGGGCTTTTTGAACCATGTTGCCACGGTGGCTTCGGTGACGCTTTCACCTAGGGTTGGGACGCGAATTTCCGTCATGGGTTCAATTCCTTTACAGTGTCAGCGCGTCGTTAACGAGCGCCGTTTGTTGTGCTTTATGTGTTGATCCAAGGCCCGTTGCCACCGACGCAGAAGATGCGCGACCGACGTAGACTGGCCGTTTGGCTTTGGCGCCGATGCGGCCCAAAACCCATTCAATGTTGGGTTCTACGAAGGTCCAGCCACCCTGGTTTTTCGGCTCTTCCTGACACCAGACGACGTCGGCATTCGGGAAGCGCTGAAGTTCGGATGTTAGCGACATAGCCGGGAACGGATAGAATTGTTCCAGCCGCATCAGATAGATATCTTCGATGCCGCGTGCGTCGCGTTCGGCCAGCAAGTCGTAATAGACCTTGCCCGAACACAAAACCACACGTTTGATGTCAGCGTCGGGTTTAAGCGTCGTTTCGGACTGACCCGACTGGGCGCTATCCCAGAGAACGCGGTGGAAGCTGGAACCGGTTTGCAGTTCTTTCATCGTCGAAACAGCGCCTTTGTGACGGAGCAGCGATTTCGGCGTCATAATAATCAGCGGCTTGCGGTAGGTCCGGTGCAACTGGCGACGCAGGATGTGGAAGTAGTTCGCCGGTGTAGTGCAGTTTGCAACGATCCAGTTGTCTTCGGCCGAAAGCTGAAGGAAGCGTTCGAGGCGTGCGGAGGAGTGCTCCGGTCCCTGTCCTTCATAGCCGTGCGGTAGCAGCATGACCAAGCCGGACATACGCAGCCATTTGCGCTCGCCCGAACTGATGAACTGGTCGATCATGATCTGCGCGCCGTTGGCAAAATCACCGAACTGGGCTTCCCAAAGGGTCAGTGCGTTCGGTTCCGCCAGCGAGTAGCCGTATTCATAGCCGAGCACCGCATATTCCGAGAGCATGGAGTCGATGACTTCGTAGCTCGCCTGACCTTCTTTGATGTGGTTCAGCGGAAGATAACGTTCTTCGGTTTTCTGATCGATGATGCCGGAGTGACGATGGCTGAACGTGCCGCGCGTACTATCCTGACCGGACAGGCGCACGGAATATCCCTCCAACATCAGGGTGCCGAAGGCCAAAGCCTCGGCCGTGGCCCAGTCAATTCCCTGACCTTCGTCGAGGGTTTTTTTCTTGGAGCCCAGCATCCGCACAACAGTTTTATGCGGATTGTAGTCCTCCGGCAGGCGGGTCAGAGCGTCGCCAACCTCTTTGAGGCGAGCCTTTGTGGAAGATGTCTTACCACGCTCAAACTTCTCTTCATTCTTTTTGTCGAGGTGTGACCAGCGGCCGTCCAGCCAATCGGCTTTGTTCGGTTTGTAGTTCTTGCCGATCTCGAATTCTTCATTCAGATGTGCCTGGAACGCGGTTTTCACGTCCTCGATTTCCCCTTCGGGGATCAAGCCGTCGCGGATCAACCGGTCAGTGTAAAGCTGAAGCGTTGTTTTCTGCTTTTTGATCGCGCGATACATTTGCGGCTGCGTAAACATGGGCTCGTCGCCCTCGTTGTGGCCGAAACGACGATAGCAGAATATGTCCAGAACCACGTCTTTGTGGAACTTCTGACGGAATTCGGTCGCGACTTTCGCTGCGTGCACGACAGCTTCGGGATCGTCGCCGTTCACGTGGAAAATCGGCGCTTCAACCATCATTGCGATGTCGGTTGGGTACGGAGAGGACCGCGAGTTATGCGGCGAGGTCGTGAAGCCGATCTGGTTGTTCACAACGATATGAACCGTTCCGCCTGTGCGATGGCCCTTTAGCCCTGACAGACCGAAGCCTTCGGCGATAATCCCTTGACCAGCAAAAGCCGCGTCACCGTGCAAGAGGAGCGGAAGAACGGCGGTGCGCTCTTCGTCATTATGCTGCGATTGTTTGGCGCGAACCTTGCCCAAAACAACCGGATTTACCGCTTCGAGGTGGCTGGGGTTTGCCGTTAGCGACAGGTGGACGTTGTTGCCGTCGAATTCGCGGTCCGAGGAAGCACCAAGGTGGTACTTTACGTCACCAGAACCCTCAACGGTATCCGGTTTGTAACTGCCGCCCTGAAATTCGTGGAAAATCGCGCGGTAGGGTTTACCCATGAAGTTGGCGAGCACCGAAAGACGGCCACGGTGAGGCATGCCGAGCACGATTTCCTTGACGCCCAACTGGCCGCCCCGTTTTACGATTTGTTCGAGGGCGGGGATCAGAGCCTCGCCACCGTCCAGACCGAAACGCTTGGTGCCCATGTATTTGACGTGCAGGTATTTCTCGAAACCTTCAGCTTCCACCAGTTTGTTGAGGATGGCCTTGCGACCTTCTTTGGTGAAGTTGATTTCCTTGCCAAAGCCTTCGATGCGTTCTTTCAGCCAGCCAGCTTCTTCGGCGTTGGAGATGTGCATGTATTGCAACGCAAAGGTGCCGCAATAGGTGCGTTTCATCAGCTCGACGATTTCGCGCATCGTGGCGGTTTCAAGGCCCAGTACGTTGTCGATAAAGATCGGGCGGTCCATGTCGGCTTCGGTGAAGCCGTAGGTTGCGGCTTCGAGTTCCGGCATCGGCGCGGGTGGCGTTAATGCCAACGGGTCGAGGTCGGCGGCAAGGTGGCCGCGGATACGGTAAATCCGGATCAACATCAGGGCGCGGATCGAATCCAGCACGGCCTGTTTGACCTGCGCTTCGGAGATCGACGCACCGACTTCTGCCGCTTTGGTCTGGATTTTCTTGGCAATTTTCGCCGGTTCGGTCGCCCACTGGCCATCAAGCGCGGCGGTCAGGTCGTCATGTGGGGTAGGTGGCCAATCGGTGCGTGCCCAGCTTGGCCCCGCAGCTTCGGCGCGTGCGGCGTTTGGTTCTTCGCCTAATGCGCGGAAGAACCGTTGCCAGCTTTCGTCGACCGAATTCGGATCATCGGCAAACCGCGCTTGCAGCTGCTCGACGTATTCGGCGTTGTGCCCTTGCAAAAAGGACTCGTTGTGAAATTGTTCGTTGGTGGATTGATCTGTCATTTATATTCTCCAGATACATCGTGGCATCAAACCTCAAAGGGTCAGTCAATAATATTTCTTAAGAGTGAGAACCCAATTTCAACCCGAACTGGTTGCCCGAAAAAAGTCGATCCAGGTTGATATTGGCCATACAGCACTTCTACCGATACAGTTTTTGTTGGATCGTTTTCGTGTTTGCTAGAGAATCGGCTGACCCATTTCCTGATGTGTTGGTTGGGGTGAACAGCGCCGGTCATTTCATCCATTTGAGCTAAAGATTCAATTGACGACTTTATCTCATTTCCCGCAGGTCCAGCATAAATGCAGTGGATTGCATTTGGACCGATATCGGTCCGAGCGAAAACTGAAAGAACTGAAGTGGCGTTCTGGGCGTCTACATAAATTAGCCCGTTTGAACCCACCAATGGCGAGATAGAAATTTTTTCACCTATTTTGTTTGCTTCGCGCGACGCCTCCAACCAATCGATTTTATCATCCGGTCCGCCGCTCGATGTAGCTAGAAACCCGTGGGCAAAAAGTTTCGAGAATGTAGTTCTAGTATCATTCGAAACCGGAATCCAACCGATGTTAATAAATGCGTCATTGAGAGTGACATCTATCGAAGAGGCGTTTGCACAAATGTCCCACGTATTTTCATCCAAACTGCCTGCACTGGCGGACAAGGGGCCAAAAAAAGCGATAAGCAAGACTCCTGCGCGTAGCAAAATTTGGGGGCGCAAATAATGCGTTCCATTCAAAAGCGCTAGAATCCAACCCCTTTCGGGATTGGTGTTTCTTACCTCTTTCATAGGGCAGTTTAGTGTTTGGTTGAAATTTATTTTGTCCGCTAACATCGTTACCCAATCGCTTTCAGTACAGCCTCACCCAGATGGGCAGGGCTTTCGGCGACTACGAAACCGGCGGATTTCATAGCTTCGATTTTGTCTTCGGCGCCACCTTTGCCGCCTGCAACGATCGCACCGGCGTGGCCCATGCGACGGCCCGGAGGGGCTGTGCGGCCAGCGATGAAACCGGCGATTGGCTTGGAGCGACCGCGTTTGGCTTCGTCTTTGATGAACTGCGCGGCGTCTTCTTCAGCCGAGCCACCGATCTCGCCGATCATGATGATCGACTGGGTTTCAGGGTCCGATAGGAACAGTTCGAGCGCGTCGATGTGCTCCATGCCTTTGATCGGATCGCCGCCGATGCCGATGCAGGTCGACTGGCCGAGGCCCGCGTCGGTGGTCTGCTTCACGGCTTCGTATGTCAGCGTGCCGGAGCGCGAAACAACGCCCACGGAACCACGTTTGTGGATGTGGCCCGGCATAATGCCGATTTTGCATGCGTCAGGTGTGATAACACCCGGGCAGTTTGGCCCTATCAGGGTGGATTTGGAGCCTTCAAGCGCGCGTTTCACACGCATCATGTCCAGCACTGGAATGCCTTCGGTGATGGCAACGATCAATTCCAGTTCGGCGTCGATTGCCTCAAGAATGGCATCGGCGGCAAACGGGGGCGGCACATAGATCGCCGTCGCATCGGCACCAGTCACATGACGGGCTTCGTGGACGGTGTTAAAGATCGGCAGGCCGATATGGCTTTGCCCACCTTTACCCGGCGTCACGCCGCCGACCATTTTGGTGCCATATGCAATCGCTTGCTCGGAGTGGAAAGTCCCCTGCGAGCCGGTAAGACCCTGACAGATTACTTTGGTGTTTTCGTTAACTAGAACGGCCATGGATCAAACTCCCTTCACTGCTGCAACAATTTTCTTGGCAGCATCGCCCAGATCATCCGCAGCAATAACCCCGAGGCCGCTGTTGTTGATAATCTCTTTACCTTTTTCGACGTTTGTACCCTCAAGGCGCACGACGAGCGGAACCTTAAGGCCAACTTCGGCAACCGCAGCAACCACGCCCTCGGCGATCACATCGCAACGCATGATGCCGCCGAAGATGTTCACGAGGATGCCTTTGACGTTCGGGTCAGAAGTAATGATCTTGAACGCTTCGGTAACCTTTTCTTTGGTAGCACCGCCACCAACGTCCAAGAAGTTCGCAGGCTCGGAACCGTAAAGTTTGATGATGTCCATAGTGGCCATCGCCAGACCCGCGCCGTTCACCATGCAGCCGATCTCACCGTCCAGGGTGATGTAGTTGAGGTCGTACTTGGAGGCTTCCAACTCTTTCGCGTCTTCTTCGGTTTCGTCGCGAAGGGCGACGATGTCGGCGTGACGGTAAAGGGCGTTGCCGTCGAAGCTCATCTTTGCATCAAGGCATTTCAGGTCGCCGTCAGTGGTTACGATCAGCGGGTTAATCTCCAGCATCTCCATGTCTTTTTCGATGAACATGCGGTAGAGGTTGCTGATCATCTGAACGCATTGTTTGACTTGCTTACCTTCAAGGCCCAGCGTGAAGGCAACGCGGCGGCCGTGGAAGGCCGAAAGACCGGACGCCGGATCAACCGAGAAGCTAACGATTTTTTCTGGTGTGTTGGCGGCGACTTCTTCAATGTCCATGCCGCCTTCGGTGGAGGCAACGAAGGATACGCGCGACGTTACACGGTCAACCAGCAGGGCAAGGTACAATTCGGTTTCGATACCGGCACCATCTTCGATGTAGATGCGGTTAACCTGTTTGCCAACCGGGCCGGTCTGGTGGGTAACGAGCGTACGACCCAGCATCTTTTGCGCTTCTTCAGCAGCTTCGGAAACGGATTTGGTTAGACGAACACCGCCGGCTTCGCCAGCTTCGGGCTCGACGAACGAACCTTTGCCGCGGCCACCTGCGTGGATCTGTGCCTTTACAACCCAGAGCGGGCCGTCGAGTTCGCCTGCCGCGGTTTTCGCGTCTTCAGCTTTCAGAACTGCGCGGCCATCCGAAACGGGTGCGCCATATTCTTTTAGCAGTTGTTTTGCTTGGTATTCATGGATGTTCATTCAACCGGTCCCTGTTTTGTGGTCCTTGGTAGTAATGTCCGAAGGTATGAAGAAATCGTAATCCTCGGCTCAAGGGAGCGTATGGCATAGTTTGTCGCACGCAAAAGCCACTAATTGCCTTATCACGCGAAAATGTAGGGATGTGTTTGAATTTGTGATCACGTGCGAAAAAAGTGTGATCACATATGTGATTCACGCGTTTCGAATCGCGATAGGGTGGTGACCCCGCCGCGAGGGCGGGGCCACATATCTTTTAGTTAAGCGAAGGATCGATGCCCTTACAGGCCGCAACCAGACCGTTAACCGCCTCGACAGATTTGTCGAACATTGTCTGTTCGTCTTTGTTGAGGTTGATTTCAACAACGCGCTCGACGCCGCCAGCACCGATTACGGTTGGTGCACCAACGTATAGGCCTTTCAGACCGTAAGCACCGTCAACGTATGTTGCACATGGCAGCACGCGTTTCTGGTCTTTCAGGTAGGCTTCGGCCATCTGGATCGCGGAAGCGGCAGGCGCGTAGAATGCGGAGCCGGTTTTCAGCAGGCCAACGATCTCGGCACCGCCATCACGGGTGCGCTGAACGATGGCGTCCAGTTTGTCTTGTGTGGTCCAGCCCATTTTCACCAGATCAGGCAAAGGAATACCCGCAACTGTGGAGTAACGTGTTAGCGGAACCATTGTGTCGCCGTGGCCGCCCAGAACGAAGGCGGTTACGTCTTTAACCGACACATTGAATTCGTCAGCAAGGAAGTGACGGAAACGTGCGGAGTCCAGAACGCCAGCCATGCCGACAACTTTGTTGTGTGGCAGGCCGGAGAATTCGCGAAGCGCCCAAACCATGGCGTCCAGCGGGTTGGTGATGCAGATCACAAACGCGTCTGGTGCGTGTTGCTTGATGCCTTCGCCAACGGATTTCATAACCTTGAGGTTGATGCCGAGCAGGTCATCACGGCTCATGCCGGGCTTGCGGGCAACACCGGCTGTTACGATGCAGACGTCTACGCCGGCGATGGCGGAGTAGTCATTGGCGCCGGACATATCGACGTCAAAGCCGCTTACTGGCGCGCTTTCTGCGATGTCCAATGCTTTACCTTGGGGGGTGCCTTCGGCGATATCGAACATGATAACGTCGCCGAGTTCTTTGGTCGCCGCGATGTGGGCGAGTGTGCCGCCGATTTGGCCTGCACCGATTAGTGCGATCTTCGCTCTTGCCATTTTGCAAGTCTCCTTTGAGGGTCGAAATCGAGAAATGGGGTACTCCGATTCCGTTCATACCGCAAGCGCGAAGGCGGGAATGAGGTGGTGAAGTAACTAAATTACGTCACAGAAGTATTTTTTGAAATTATACCACAAGACGGCTTGCGCATGCCTAGGTTTCCCGTCTATTTTGTGCGCTGCAATATACTGAGGAGACTTCCATGACCGCGCCCCACACCCTGTTTCGTTCCGTATTGTATATGCCCGGCTCCAGAGAGCGCGTGCTTGAGAAGGCAAAAACGCTGGATGTCGATGCGCTGATTCTCGATCTGGAGGACGCAGTGACACCGGACGAGAAGATCATGGCGCGGGAGCTGGTTTGCGCCTCGGTCAAGGGCGGTGGATATGGCCGCCGGTTTGTGGCGATCAGGATTAACGGTTCGGACACGCCTTGGGGGGCGGATGATCTGGATGCGGCATGTGCGGCAGCGCCGGATGCGATTTTGGTGCCTAAAGTTAGCAGTGCGGATGATCTGGTGAAGATCGCGGCGCGGATGCAGGAAAACGGGACGGACCCGAAAACGCGGATTTGGGCGATGATGGAAACGCCGCTGGGCATCCTGAACGCGCAGGAAATCGCGCGGGCTACGCCGTTGTTGCAGACGTTTATTATGGGCACCAATGATCTGGTGAACGAACTTTTTGCGGCGCATACGCCGGATCGTGCACCGGTTATGACGTCACTATCAATATGTCTGCTTGCGGCACGGGCTTACGGGTTGATCTGTGTCGACGGGGTTTATAACGCCTTCAAGGATAACGAGGGATTGCGCGCGGCCTGCCAGCAGGGGCGCGATATGGGGTTTGATGGCAAAACCCTGATCCATCCCGCGCAGCTTGCGATCACCAACGAGGTTTTCGCACCGAGCGCCGAAGATATCGAATTGGCCCAAGCTTATGTCGATGCTTTCGAGGCGGCAAAAGCCAAAGGTGAAGGGGTTGCGGTGGTGAACGGCAAGATCGTCGAGAACCTTCATGTCGATACCGCGCGAAAACTGTTGGGTAAGGCAGAAACTATTGCTAGTGTTCTCGGAAAATAATCCGGGGGGATATCATGACACTACTAATAATCGGCCTGCTTACGTGGAGCTTCTTCCACATGTTCAAACGGCTTATGCCCGAAGCGCGTGCTGCACTAGAGACTAAAAGCGGTGCCGGACCGATCAAGGCCAGTTTGGCGCTGATATATGTTGGCGCGATTATGTTGATGATTATTGGTTATATAGGTCAAGACCCCAACCCGCTTTATACGCCACCCAGCTGGGGCGTGCATCTTAACAACCTGTTGATGCTGATCTCGGTCTTCCTGTTGGGCGCGGGCAGCGGCAAGGGCCGTGCGCCAACCCTGATGCGGCACCCGATGTTGGTGGGTGTCATCGTCTGGTCCGTAGCGCATTTGCTGGCGAACGGAGATCTGCGGTCGACGGTCCTATTTGGCGGGCTTGGTATCTGGGCGGTCTTGAACATGTTGCTTATCAACTACCGCGAAGGCGCGTGGGATCGCCCTGCCGCCGGTCCGTGGAAAGCCGATGTAAAAACGGCCGTGATCTCGCTGGTTATATTCTGCGTGATCGCTGCAATTCACTATTTCATTGGTCCATCACCCTTCGGAGGATAACACATGTTGGCATACCGCTTGCTGACCGAGGATGACACCTCGGCTTTCTGTCACAAGGTTTCGGAGGCGCTGTCGAAAGGCTGGCAGTTAGAGGGCAGCCCGACCATGGCATTTGACGCCGCGCGCGGCGTTATGCGCTGTGCGCAGGCGGTAGTTAAGGATTTTGACGGTGAATACTCGCCTGATATGAAATTGGGACAAGTGTAAATGTCCAAGACCAGCGCCGGAAACTTCTTTGAGGATTACGCGGTCGGGCAGGTTCTGACCCACGCCGTTCCACGCACAATTTCAGGGGGCGAGCGGGCTGTTTATACGGCGCTCTACCCCACGCGCTTCGCGCTATATTCTTCCGACGAGTTTGCGCGGGCTTGTGGATTGCCGGAAAGTCCGATCGAGGATTTGGCGGCGTTTCACGTGGTTTTCGGCAAGTCTGTGCCTGATGTCTCGTTGAATGCGGTTGCCAACCTTGGCTATGCCGAGGGCCGCTTTCTACGGCCGGTTTATGCAGGCGATACGTTAAGCACGACCTCCGAAGTTATCGGAGTGAAGCAGAATTCCAGCGGAAAAACAGGTGTTGTCTGGGTGCGATCAACCGGTCGAAATCAGCGTGGCGAGCCTGTTATGGAATATGTGCGCTGGGTTATGGTACGAAAGCGCGACGTAGATGCGCCCGCACCTGAAGCGGTTGTTCCGGAGTTGAGAGCGGGGCTGTCGGTTGATGATCTGACAATTCCCGAAGGGCTGGATTTCAGCGATTACGATTTCGACCTTGCCGGTGAACCACACCGGTGGGCTGACTACGAGGTGGGTGAAAATATCGACCATGTCGATGGTGTCACGATCGAGGAAGCCGAGCACATGATGGCGACACGGCTTTGGCAGAACACTGCCAAGGTACATTTTGATGCGACCAATCGGCCGGATGGCAACCGGTTGATCTATGGAGGCCACGTGATTTCCATGGCGCGGGCGCTGTCCTTTAACGGGCTCGCGAACGCGCAGATGATTGTCGGGATCAACGCCGGCGCCCACGCGAACCCTTGTTTTGCGGGCGATACAATCCGTGTGTGGTCCGAAGTACTGGACAAGGCCGAGGTATCAAACCCCGGGGTGGGAGCGCTACGGATGCGGTTGGTGGCGGTGAAGGGTCCTTCGGCGGATTTCCCTCTGCGTGGCGAAGACGGCAAATACCGCGCCGATGTGCTTCTTGACTTGGACTATTGGTGTCTGGTTCCCTGCTGACATTAGTTAGGGAATCACAATGCATAAATTTTTGATATTGCTGCTGTCCGGTTTGTTGATAACCACAGCCGCCGACGCCAAGAAGCAGACCAAGGGCGGCGATCCGATTACGATCAACGAAGAAGATCTCGACAGTGAGACGATGTCTTACGTCGAAGCAAACGTTCTGGCGACGATGTATCACGAATTCGCCCACGCCCTGATCGATATGATGCCACTTCCAGTCTTTGGCCGCGAGGAAGACGCCGCCGATACGTTTGTCGTTGTGATCACGGACGAGTTTTTCTCGCCCGAACAGGCCGAACAAATAACCTGGGCGAGCGCTGATCAATACGCCCGCGACCACGAAGAAGCCGAAAAGAAAGGTTGGGAACTGGCCGTCTGGGACACCCACTCGCTGGATTTACAACGCTATTACAACTTGATTTGCCTGTATTATGGCGGCGACGTTGAAAATCGTGATGATTTTGCTGAAGAAAACGGTCTGCCGTCGGATCGCGCGCAAACTTGTGAGGAAGAACGGGAGTTGGCCGAAGGGTCTTGGGGGAGCGTGTTGGAGGATATCAAGCGCACACAGGCAGGGCCTGACTGGATAACGCTGGACGAAGACGTCGATACCTTGGGAAATCAGTATGTTCTGGCCGCGCACAACGTTATCCGTAAGGAAGTTGCCCGTTTGAACAAACGATTTGCACCGGATTTCGAGGTCAAAGTTGTGATTGAAAACTGCAATCAGGAAAACGCGTTTTATTCTCCCGGCGAGGGCATAATCACGATGTGTAACGAGTTGGCGCGCTCCTATGTACACGATTGATTCCACTTTGTGATCACTATTTAAAATAGCGTGATCACAAAGTAACGCATATCCTTCGAAGTCACGCTGAATTGTGTGCTGCGGGCTAGGCAAAAAATCATGGCTATATTAACGTCGCGTTAGATTTCCATATACAGTATGCTTCGGCATACGTTCGGGCCATGCATGCCCGCAGTCGTTCTAGAAGGGGAAGACATGGCCGATGTAAACCGGGGCAACCGCCCGCTTTCACCGCACCTTTCAGTTTATCGCACGCAGATGTCGATGCTTACATCAATCACGCATCGCATCACCGGCATTGGGCTTACGCTCGGCGCGGTGCTGGTGGTTTGGTGGTTTCTGGCGGCCTCGACCAACGCCGCATATTTCGAAACGGCGGACGCGGTGCTGACGAGCTGGTTTGGCTCGTTGATCCTGATCGGCTCGCTCTGGGCGCTTTGCTATCACTTCCTCAACGGCATCCGGCATCTGGTTTGGGATGCGGGCCGCGGTCTGGAACTGGAAGCGGCGAAAAAGTCCGGCATTGCGGTTGTGGCTGGATCGGTTGTTCTAACCATTCTGACCCTGCTGGTCATATAAGGAGCGCGTGACATGAGTTACCTAACCGATAGAAAACGCGTTCAAGGTCTTGGCTCAGCCAAATCGGGAACGCATCACTTCATCAGCCAGCGTGTAACGGCGATTGCGCTGATCCCGCTTGTTGTCCTGTTCGTGCTGCCGTTTGGATATAACCTCGGCGCTGGCTACGACCACGTGATCGCGGCCTATAGCCATCCGATCAACGCCATTATCGCGGCCCTGTTTTTCATCACGGTCTTCACCCACCTGCGCTTAGGTCTGCAAGTGGTGATCGAAGATTACGTCCACGGCAAAATGGCGCGCACTGCGCTTTTGTTGGCTAACATTCTTTTCTGCTGGTTGTTTGGACTGTCGGGCGTTTTCGCCGTCGCCAAAATCGCTCTTTAAATACCGGAGGCCATCATGGCTGCTTACGAATATATCGATCACACTTACGACGTCGTTGTTGTCGGCGCTGGCGGTGCAGGTTTGCGCGCCACATTGGGCATGGCCGAGCAAGGCTTGAAAACAGCCTGTGTGACCAAAGTTTTCCCGACACGCTCCCACACCGTTGCCGCGCAAGGCGGCATTGCGGCGTCTTTGTCGAACATGGGGCCGGATAGCTGGCAGTGGCATATGTATGACACGGTCAAGGGTTCTGACTGGCTAGGCGATACGGACGCGATGGAATACCTCGCGCGCGAAGCCCCCAAAGCGGTCTACGAGCTGGAGCATTACGGCGTCCCGTTCTCGCGTACCGAAGAGGGCAAGATTTACCAGCGTCCGTTCGGCGGTCATACCACAGAATTCGGCGAAGGCCCGCCCGTGCAGCGCACCTGTGCTGCAGCTGACCGGACTGGTCACGCGATGTTGCACACGCTTTATGGCCAGTCGCTGAAAAACAACGCGGAATTCTTTATCGAATATTTCGTGGTCGACCTGATCATGTCGAAAGACGGCGAGTGTCAGGGGGTTCTGGCTTGGAAGCTAGACGATGGCACGTTGCACCGCTTCAATTCCAAGATGACCGTTTTGGCGACCGGCGGCTATGGCCGCGCGTTCTTCTCCTGCACATCGGCGCACACGTGCACCGGCGACGGCGGNGGCATGGTTGCGCGTCAGGGCAAAGCGTTGCAAGACATGGAGTTCGTACANTTCCACCCCACCGGCATTTACGGCGCGGGTATGCTGATTACCGAAGGCGCACGCGGGGAAGGTGGCTANCTGACCAACTCCGAAGGCGAACGCTACATGGAACGCTACGCGCCGACCTATAAGGATTTGGCGTCGCGCGACGTGGTATCACGCTGCTCGACCATAGAAATTCGTGAAGGTCGTGGCGTTGGACCTAACAAAGACCACGTTTACCTGCACCTCGACCATCTGCCACCGGAAACTCTGGCCGAACGTCTGCCCGGTATTTCCGAAAGCGCGAAGATTTTCGCCGGTGTCGATCTAACGAAGGAGCCGATTCCGGTTCTACCGACAGTGCATTATAATATGGGTGGTATTCCGACTAACTACATGGGTCAGGTTCTGGACCCGACCGTTGACGACCACAACCGCATCCTCCCGGGTCTGATGGCCGTTGGCGAAGCTGGCTGTGCTTCGGTACATGGGGCGAACCGTCTAGGCTCGAACTCGCTGATCGACCTTGTGGTGTTTGGTCGTGCGGCTGCGATCAAGGCTGGCGAAATCGTCGATCCGAATACAGAGAACGCCCCGCTGAACACAGACTCGCTGGATCAGGCAATGGAGCGTTTTGACGGCTTGCGCCACGCGGACGGCGCTATCCCAACGGCGGAGCTGCGCTTGAACATGCAGACCACTATGCAAACTGACGCCGCGGTTTTCCGGTCTGACAAATCGCTGGCCGAGGGTGTCGAAAAGATGGGCTCCATCGCAGGACAAATGAGCGATATCAAAGTTACAGACCGCTCCATGGTGTGGAACAGCGATCTGATGGAAACCCTCGAATTGACCAACTTGATGCCAAGTGCACTGGCGACAATCGTCTCTGCCGAGGCCCGCAAGGAGTCTCGCGGTGCCCACGCGCACGAAGATTATCCGGATCGTGATGATGTGAACTGGCGCAAACATACGCTCGCAAAGGTTGACGACAAGGGGTCAGTTACGCTTTCCTACAGGGACGTTCATCTAGATCCGTTAACCACACAGGACGAGGGCGGGATCGATCTTGCAAAGATCGCTCCGAAAGCGCGCGTCTATTAAGGGGAAAACATGTTTCGTTTCGGTATCATCGCAGTTGTTTCCAGCGCCGCACTTGCGGCCTGTGCACCTCAGCAAATGACCTATGCCGAAGCGTTCGCATTATGTAAGGACAAGGCAGATGCCGCAGCCGGACCCCAGGGAGAAGTTGGCCTAAGTATCGGAACAGGCGGCACAAATGCCTCCCTCTCGATATCGGTCAGCGATTCCTATCTGCGGGGCGACGACCCACAAGTGGTATTCGAGACCTGCATGGATGAGCTTACCCTTTCCGGACGTATTTCAGGAGTTACAGAATGAAAACCCTAACACTATTGACCGCCACCGCCGCTTTGTTTCTGGTTGCCGCTTGCGAGCAGGTATCCAAAGAATCAATCGAACAAAATGCACTGGTTTACAGCCTGAACCTGTCCCCCGACGAGCTGATCATCTGGGAAACCCTAACCCCGGCCCAACAAGCCCGCGCCGCAAGTTTCATCGAAAACGGCGGCACACTGATTGCGTCGCTCGGGGATAAGTAAGATTTATTCGAAGAAGGAATACAAAATAAATGGACTACCAATTCCCGACGCTCAAGGGAGTGCCATATCTGAGATATCTGGCGCGAATGCATCGGCATTTGCTGCCAAACTGGTATCTAGAAGTTGGCACCAACACAGGTAGAAGCTTGGCCAGAGCAACGTGCAATTCAATTGCGGTTGATCCTAATTTTATCATTTCTTCCGATGTAATCGGCTCGAAGCCGGCTGTTCACTTCTTTCAATCTACGAGCGACGACTTCTTTTCGGCGGACCATACGAAGCGTCTTTGCGATAAAATTGACCTGGCTTTTTTGGACGGACTGCACCTGTTCGAATTTTTGCTGCGGGACTTTATGGGAACCGAGAAGCTGTGCGACACCGATAGTGTAATCGCAATGCATGACTGTATTCCAATGTCATATATTGCGGCTGAGCGGCACTGGGATACCAAGGCGACTAAAAGCTGGACTGGCGATGTTTGGAAAGTAGTTCCAATTTTAAAGAAGTATCGCCCTGATCTGAAAGTCGAAGTTCTGGATTGCCCACCGAGCGGCTTGACGATTGTTACCAACCTTGATCCCGAAAATGATGTGCTTGATAAGCACTACGACGAAATCATCGCTGAGTTTATGGATGAAACCTTATCCAGTTACGGTGAGGATAGGCTGATCGGTGAGCTTGATATAATTAATAGTCAAACTTGGCCAGCCAATCGCCATATCGGTGGCCTAGAATCCAATCGATCAATTTCGGATAAACAAACCCCAAAGCCGATTGCCGAGGAAATTGCGACACCGCAGATACACAAAAAACCCCCCATCTCATTTTCGATTAAAAGCCCTCCGTGGGGGCCACGTGCTGCGAAGACTTGGGGAGAAACATTTTTTGCTGAAGGGCTGACACGTGCACTTCAAAAACAAGGACATGAGGTTTCGATAGATCTTCGTCGAGACTGGTATGGTGGATCCGTTGGAGGAACGGATATTGTTTTGCGGACTCCAAATAGGCCGTACGAGCCAGTACCAAATAGAAACTGCCTAATTTGGAGCCTATATGGCGCGGATTTAAGTGATGTAGAGATTAATCATTCTGACCATATTTTCGTGTCTTCTAGCTTATACGCAAAAGTGCTACGCGCCAAAACCGGTGCAACGCATATTAGCCCTTTGCTGCAGGCTTTTGACGCCGAAAGAATGAAACCAACCGGTCCATCGGCCACTAGCGAACTTCTGTACGTTGGAAATAATCACAACAAGTTGGTTTTTCGTAAAAGTGTCCAAATGGCTTTGGTTAATGGAGTTGAGATTGACCTTTATGGTCGAAATTGGGAGTCCACAGATGCGTCCCGATATTTGAAGGGTGAATTCCTGGCAAATAAACAGCTTAGCAATTATTATCGCGGTGCTGGCGCTGTTTTAAATGATCACTCGAATAATATGGGGATCGATGGTTATGTATCAAATCGCATATTTGATGTGCTTGCCTGCGGAACAGCGGTTGTTACCGACAAGATAAACGGTTTGCCAGAGGACCTAAAAGACTGGTTGCACGAGTATTCCTCGGACGACGAGTTTCTCGACATGGTGGCACTTGCGTGCAATGAGTCTGCTGCCCGGAAAAGAGAGAGAGTCGAGTTTGCCGAATACATGAAGCAGACGCATAGTTTTGATCAACGCGCTATTGAAATTATTAAAGCGGCGCGTCGTGCGAAACCCAAACAACAGATAACCCGAAAGCTGGTTGGATGAGGGAAGAAAGCGTAAACTTTTCCACCCCAGCAGCCGATAATTGGAAGAACCGGAGACGAATAAATGGTTGAATTCACCCTCCCGAAAAATTCCCGTATGACGATCGGGAAGACTTGGCCGAAGCCTGAGGGCGCGAATGTTCGTGCTTTCAAGATTTACCGGTTTGATCCGGATTCGGGGCAGAACCCTCGGGTTGATACGTATTATCTTGATCTTGACGACTGTGGTCCGATGATTCTGGATGCGCTTATCAAGATCAAGACGGATATCGATCCGACGTTAACGTTCCGCCGTTCGTGTCGTGAGGGGATTTGTGGGTCTTGTGCGATGAACATCGACGGGATCAACACGCTCGCCTGTTTGCACGGGATGGATGACGTGAAAGGTGACGTCAAGATTTACCCGCTGCCGCATATGCCCGTCATCAAGGATTTGATTCCTGACCTGACGCATTTCTATGCACAGCACGCCAGCATTATGCCGTGGCTGGAAACCAAAACAAACCGTCCGGCGAAGGAGTGGCGTCAGTCGATTGACGACCGCAAGAAACTCGACGGGTTATATGAGTGCGTGATGTGTGCGTCTTGCTCTACGTCTTGCCCTAGCTATTGGTGGAATGGCGATCGGTACCTCGGACCTGCGGCGTTGCTGCATGCCTATCGCTGGATTATTGACAGCCGTGACGAAGCCACAGGCGAGCGGTTGGACGAATTGGAAGATCCGTTCAAGCTGTATCGTTGTCATACGATCATGAACTGTACGAACACCTGTCCGAAGGGTTTGAATCCGGCGAAGGCTATTGCCGAGATTAAAACCATGATGGTTGAGCGGACAATGTAAGTCGGTTTTCCATTTAGTAATGAGTCAAAAGGCCTTCCTTGTCGGGAAGGCCTTTTTTCGTTGAGGGCTTAGGGGAAAGCGGCCTCTAGCGCGATTTCGACCATGTCACCAAAGCTGCGTTCGCGTTGGTCCGACGGCAGGGATTCGTGGGTTTTCAGGTGGTCGCTGACTGTCAGCACCGCCAAGGCGCGGGCATTATAGCGGGCGGCGAGAGTGTAAAGTTCGGCGGCTTCCATTTCGACTGCTAGCACGCCGTGCCGTTCCAGTTGGGCGTCCAGTTCGGGGCTTTCGGAGTAGAAAACGTCTGAAGAAAAGATGTTGCCGACGTGGACGGGTGTATCGCGGTTTTCGGCGGCAGCAACGGCGGCTTTTAGCAAGGACCAGTCGGCACAGGGGGCGAAGTTGGCGTTGCGGAAAATCGGTTGGTTCATGCTGGTTGTTGATGTCGTCGACATGGCGATCACCACATCGCGGACGTTGACGCTTTCCTGCATTGCCCCGCAGGAGCCGATGCGGATCAAGGTTTTTGCACCGTAGTCGCGGATCAACTCGTTAACGTAGATCGACAGCGAGGGCATGCCCATACCGGACCCGTGGATCGTCACGCGGTTGCCTTTCCATGTACCGGTATAGCCCAGCATTCCGCGCACCTCGTTTACGCATACGGGGTTGTCCAAAAATGTCTCGGCGGCCCATTTCGCACGGTAAGGGTCACCCGGTAGTAAAACGGT
>JGI24025J20009_10000817_pt1 | contig 24133 bp, 22 predicted proteins | sample Cruoilmetagenom3_FD_20009 | JGI IMG/M metagenome (IMG submission 20009) | reverse complement strand
CAAAATAAATGGAAAAATATATATATGGCTAATTCGATGGGGGTGACAGGAGGAGAAAAGATATGCCTTCGACAATAAAAAGTATATGGGGAAAAGCAAGTAGTTGGATATTCCTTATAGGAATAATAGTAGCAATAATCGTCGGACTAGCCATAGGAGCAGATGCCATCGATAAGCTTAACAGCGGTGAGGAAACACCTGCATTCATCGCAGCCTTTCTCGGCGCTCTCGGTTTTATTGCCGGTATACTCGCAATCCTTGGAATGGGAACCATCACGAAAACAGAACTTCCAATTTTCATGTTAGCGACAGTGATCATCATTGCTATTGGTGCTAATACTCTGTTTGAGAATATCAAATGGTTCGGTCCCTATCTTGCGGGAATCACCAGTGCGATATCTCTCTTCATTGCGCCTCTCGCCGGTCTAATAGCTATCAAATCTATCTGGGATGTCGGTAAGGATTAAACACCAGTTGCTCGCTAAATAGAGTTATACCCTCTTTTTCTTAGGGGGCAATGTCCCCTATTTATCTTTAATAAACTATATCTTGTTTTTTCCTTCATCTTTTTTTTATGTTTTAGGTGACAAATAATTAATACATATCAAGTATTTTGGATGTGGTGAGATAGTGTTCGATCCTAAAATAGAAACATTACCCCAAACTAACATACAAAAATTACAATTGAAACGGCTCAAACAAACCATCTCATATGTCTATGGCAATATTCCTTTTTACAAAGAAAAATTTGATGCCTTAAAGATACATCCAAATGATATTAAAAATTTGGGAGATATACAAAAACTCCCGTTTACCGCAAAGGATGATCTCAGACAACATATGCCGTTTGGATTCATGGCGACTTCTTTACAGAAATGCTGTGAATTACATTCTTCATCTGGCACAACAGGCACCCCTATTACAGTATGCTATACACCCCATGATATCGAGGTATGGGCCAATGTCATGGCGCGTTGTCTTTCCATGTCTGGCCTTACCGCTAATGATATCTTCCAAAATCCAATACCCTATGGAACATTTACCGGGGCATTTGGATTTCACTATGGGGCACAGAAGATTGGCTCTCTTGTTATTCCCAGTGGAAAAGATCAATCAGAACGACAAATAAAGTTGATGCAATACTATGGAACCACATTTTTGTCTGGTGTTGCCTCATATATACAGTATCTTGGCCAAAAAGCAATGGATATGGGTATTGATCCCTCGCAATTAAGTGTCCGTAATGGCATGTTTGGCGCTGAGCTTTTTACCTCGGGAATGAAAGGCCGGATAAATAAAATGTGGAACATGGATGTTCATGATGTCTACGGCCTTACTGAGATGTGTGGCCCGGGTGTCTCTGCAGATTGTGATATGCATGACGGGTTGCATTTTTGGGAGGACCATTTTCTGGTGGAATGTATCGATCCTCTCAGTGGTGATCAACTGGAAGCTGAAGAAGAAGGAGAATTGGTAATAACTACTCTTACAAAGGAAGGTATGCCTCTTGTGCGTTATCGAACACGAGATCTTGCCTTTATCTATGACACACAGAAATGTGATTGCGGACGCACCCATAGAAAACATTCCGTGATCAAGGGAAGAAGCGATGATATGGTGATTATAAAAGGAACAAATATTTTCCCTGGTCAAATCGAATCTGCTTTAATGAAGATACCTCAGGCTGGCTCGAACTGGCGTATGATTTTAACAACTGACACAATTGATCAACTTGTCGTTGAAGTAGAAACTAAAAACAAGATTACCTCACAAAAAAAGATAGCTGAGTTACAAAGGATGATACGGGAAGAGATTCGATCCGTTATTTCTCTAACTCCCCGTATACAAATCAAGCCGCCGGGGAGTATACCCCAACAAGGAATAAAAGCCAAAAGAGTAATAGATCAAAGAAAAAAATAGAGTGATGAACACAATCTGTTTGGTATGCTTATTTTTACCCAATCAATCAGATTCTTTTTGTATACGTGGCTTTTTGTCATTTTTATCATTTTGTGTATAAGTTGTAGAAAAATCTTTTCCTGCCTACCTTTTTTTTTATTTTTTTTTATTCCCAAAATCTTTTTGTCCGTGCATAGGTAATTTCTGCCTCTAAAATTTCCTGTAACAATTCATCTCCCTTTTTTTGTTTAGATAAAATTCTTGCCCCAGTATCTGGCCCTATTCCATATCCCGCTAGGACAAATAAGGCGTCTCTTCCATATGATGCAACCAATGACGCGCTCTTTATAAAACGTTTTAGTCCTCTTTTGTCCCCTTTTTCGACCACCTTTTTTTTCATAAGTGTCAGAAATTTTTTCTGTTCCTTTATACTTTTAATACCTGTTATCATCACTCCACCGCACCGAGGGCATTGCAGTCGTGTTCGTGACACGGTACTGTGCCATTGATGATGGCAATTTGTGCAAATCATCAAAAGACGTGTTTTTCCCAATCGTTTTTTAAGAGTTTCTAGAATTGTTTTTTCCCCATAATGCGGGGAAAGGAAACTTCTTTTTATTTCTTCTCCACTTAAAGAAATCGGCGCAATGGCTTGAAATACTAATTCTATCTCTCCATCTTGGATTTTCTTCCATACCTCCCTAGTGTGGGCTATATCCATTTTATCCCATAATGTTTTATCAATGGCCTCATCAAAAAGAGCGAGATGTCTAAATATTCTAATCAATCCTTGAAATGATATTGTCTTTCCATCAGCATCCTTTTCAATAGCTCCAAACTTTCTAGCTACCCTAAAAAGATACCAATGGATAAGGGAAGAGTTTGGAAGCACTATCCTAAGTATATGTGGAAGCGTTTCAGTATCCGTATGGAGAAATAAATCTTGTAGGTCTCTTGGATTGATACGCCTGGTGGAATGAAGAACAATACGGTAAGGATTGCTATTGGGTGCTATGTTTTTTCCTGTTTTTTGGGATAAAAGAGCTGAGAGTATTCTACCAATAGTCTCATTTGTTTTAGACCCAAAATGGGTATTGATAATGACGTTGTGATTATCACTTTCAATTGTTATCACCTTATCGGTGGGAACCTGAAATCCTTTTTTTCTTTGTTCGTCAACCTGGTCTTTAAGTAGATTCATTCCCAGTTTACCGGGATAACCAGTGGGTATTTTTCCATTTACAAGATATCTTCGGAGTTTTCCAACTTCTCTGGATATCTCAAAAGGGACAGGAATGTCCTCGCCGGCCCAATCGGGAACAATTCCCATACTCTTGATGGGAAAAACTATAATTTTGTCAGTGCTTTTTTCAAGAACTTCCCAGGGTATGCCTTTCATAATAAAACGGATACCTTCAGAGCAATAATTTAAAACAAAACTTTCATCCAGGGTTCCAATCCTTTTATTACTCGTGGAGTCAAATACGGTTATAGTTCTTTCATCAGGTATCATTGAAATATTATCCAAGAAATATTTCATGGATTTTTTTTTCCGTCTGATTATATCTTGTTGATACCATATGCTGCCTTGCTGATGAAGTTGGATAACAAGTTCATTAAATTTTTTACGTGGCAACTCCCAAAAAGGATACGCCCGGGTTATGATTTCATACATTTCAGTATCAGATATCTTAGTATATTCCACGGCAATTGATATGATCTGGTTTGCCAATACTGTCACAGGATTTTTACGGATACAGATTGCCTCAAGTTTTCCTTGAAGGGCTCGTTTTGCAATCACGATTGCTTCAGCAAAGTCTTCTGGGTTTGTTGCAATTATCGCCCCCTTTGATACTTTCCCAATGGAATGCCCTGATCTCCCTATTCTCTGCACAAGACGTGTGACTTGTCGCGGGGAGTTATACTGGATCACAAAATCTGTTTTTCCTACATCGATGCCAAGCTCCATGGAAGAAGTACAGATCAGGGCCTTTGTTTTTCCCGTCTTGAACCGATTTTCAGCTTCTATCCGTGCGTTTTTAGACAAAGAACCATGATGAATCCCTACTTGGGTATTTAATTGAAATAACCGGGAAGCCAGTATCTCTCCCATATCCCGAGTATTTACAAAAACCAAGGAGGCAGAGTTTTTTTCAATAATTTCCTTGGTTTTTCGGATAGGGGCGGCTGAACCTAGATCTAAAGATAATTTTTTGGCGATATCATAGTCTTTTTTTTGTGGAGTAGGAAATTTCACCTCAATTTTCATTTCTTTTTCATATTTAACTTCAATAATCTTACAATTCCTTCCTTTTCCTATCAAAAAATTTGCAACGATACTTGGAGATCCAATGGTGGCAGAGAGTCCAATACGCTGAAAATCGCCTGAAATCTCTGCCAATCTCTCTAAAGATACCGACAGTTGAGCCCCTCGTTCATTATTTGCCAACTCATGTATCTCGTCTATGATCACATGCCGCACATTTTTTAAGTGCGTTCGTAGACGTGACCCCATAAATAATATCTGAAGTGTTTCCGGGGTTGTAATTAACATGTCTGGAGGTTTCCGAGATTGCCGTCTTCTTTCACGCTGTGATGTGTCACCATGACGCAGGGCAACATCGATACCAAGTTTTTTACCCCACTCTAATGTTCTCTGAAACATATCCCGGTTAAGAGCTCTTAGAGGAGTTATATACAATATCCGTATTCCTTCCCCGGGTTTTTCCAGGAAAAGGTGAAACAAGGGTAACAGAGCTGCTTCTGTTTTACCCATTCCTGTGGGTGCTACCAATAGGCAATTTTTCCCCTTGATAATGTGTGGAATAGCCTTTTTTTGTGGCGGCGTTAATGTATGTATATTCTCTTTTTTAAGATAATCACGGATTTTTTGATGAATAAGATTACGGGCTTCCATATAGGGTAAGAAAAAAACATGTATCATTTATTAGAATTTTCGGCCTTTTGAGAGGAAAAAATATGCAGGTAAATAAAAAAAACATACAAAAATCTTCTAAGGGCTACAAGGAATAATCCTTCACTAATCAGATGAACAAAATCTTTTGTGTATTATACAATCCTATCTTTTTTATGCGAGCTTAAACCAATTGATGAGTTCTGCAGATATGTATTGACAGATCATGTTTCAATTACCTATTTTTACCTTGAGGAGTCAATGAAATCACATCCAAAGGTATTGACAAAATATCACCAGATTCTAGCATTTTTTTTTTACGCTTATTCCCTACTTTTTTCTCTAATTTACCCCTGTTGATATTAATCTTGATGTAATTTTTATTAAATACAAAATTCTCTAAAAAAAGTATATAAGAAAATGGAACAAATTTTTTTTATATAATTGTAATAGGGAAATTCATTACTTTGTTTTATGAAAATAGTTATCTTAGGAAAATAGAAAAAAGTAAGCCGCCTCCGGGGATTGAACCCGGGACCTATTCCTTACCAAGGAATCGCTCTACCACTAAGCCAAGGCGGCTGTGATGAAAATATAGCTAGTGTATTTAATTATTTCTTCTAATTAACAAATTACCTACTTTTTTTATATCTATCTTATTTCAGGGGGAATAAATCTTTGCAACCTTTTCAGAGCCCTTAATTTTTCTTCTTTTCCCATTTTGGCTTGTTTAACTCCATTTTCAATTATGCTAATAGATCTATCCATGGCTTTTTTGTCCACGGGATAGGGAACACCATCTTTTCCTCCCACTGTAAAAGTATATTTCACGGGGTCTTTCCATGAAGGTGCACATCCATAGATAAGGTTAGAAATCAGTGCCAATGCCCGAACTGTTGAAGGTCCAACTCCTCTCAATGATAAAAATTCTTCATAATTTTTTGGCTGAAAGTCATATATGTCTTTCATTAATTTCCAGTTTATGGTTTTTGGCATTTTTATGAATGCAGGGGTATTGTTACATTTTTTAAAATTTAGGAGCGTTGATTGATTGTTGGATATATACATACGTTTCCAATCTCTCTTAATATGTCTTGGGTGATCATTGATTAAGTCTAATGAAATTTTTTTTGTTTGATTACTTCTTTTTGAGGTCATATCAAGCACTTTGCCTTTTAGTCCCAATATTGCTTCATGGGGTTCTTCAATAAAATCTTGTATTGATTCAGATAACCAATGATAGCGCCGCGCTCTTTTATTTTCACTATCCATACCCTGTTGTATAACAATCCATTTTCCTTGTTCAGTAAAAATAATATTGTGATGATAAAGCTGATGTCCATCCTGGAGAGCTGCACTGTCAACTTTAGCTGCCATTCTACTTGAATATCTTAATGATTCTATTTTTGATGACGTTAAACCAAACATATCTCCAAGGTCATCAATTTCTTTTAAAGTTTTTCTGGCTCTTTTTCCTTTCCCTCCAGCTATACCAATGCCATGCAGATTTGGGGATAACACCTCCTTTAGAACTCCGCATGTCACGGTTGTGGTACCTGACGAATGCCAATCAAATCCAAGAGTACAGGAAAACGCCTGGAACCAAAAAGGATCAGATAACCTCCTAATCAGTTCCACTGGTTGATATTCAAGTATAACGATTTCAATAATCCCCCGAGCAAGAGAAACCATTCTCTGAAAAAGCCATCGCGGCGCTTTACCGGAGTGTAGCGGCAAAGATACCATACCGCTTTTGTCCATACTATTCCATTATAGATATCTATTAAAAAATGACCCCCCTATGCCCCCATAAATAATTTAAAGCTATGTGATATATTTTAACTCCGTGAAAAAAAAATTAGGTGCTATAGTGCTTGTTTTCTGTTTAATCTATGCATGTTCTCTGATGGGGAGTATTGTGTCTTCTGAATCGTCCTTTCATCCACAGATTTTTGATCCACAAATGATTTATGTTGATGATGATTTTACAGATGACCCAGAAAATCATCAATGGGACACCATACAAGAGGGGATAACTGATGCGAGCAACGGAGACATTGTCTATGTATATCAAGGGATATATCCTGAAAATGTAGTACTAGACAAAACTGTTACTTTATTGGGTGAAACAAAGGATTTTACGATAATTGATGCACAAAATCGGGCTGACTGTCTCTATATAATTTCTGACTATGCCAATATCACCGGGTTTACCCTAAGGAATAGTGGTACCGGGGTTTATCCCCAACTAGATGCAGGCATTGATATTAATTCATGCCATGTTACTATTACCCATTGTAATATCATTTCCAATAACCAGGGAATCCTTATTAAAAAATCATATAATTTTATTACCGAATGCTTCATAGATAAAAACGAAGCGGGTGTTTATTTTAAGGGAGACAATAATACTGTTACTCATTGCGAGATAACCAATAATTCCATTGGTGTTGGTGCTGACCAAGTTAAAAAAAATAATTTATCCCATTTGCAAATACAAAACAATGGCCGGGGCATCCATTTTGTAACCTCCCAGGATAATCTTATTAAAGACTCTTGCATTGTAACCAATCAACATCATGGACTTATCCTCGAATGGATGTCTGATAACAACAAGATTTCACGATGCAGCATCAGTAATAATGGCGAGGATGGCATTCACGTCTATGCCTCAACAGATGGAAATATCATATCGCAATGCCAGATATCCCATAACGGTGGGGACGGTATAGAATTTTTTGATACAGTCAATAACAACATCATCTTATTTTGCGATATTATTGGAAACCATCACCATGGAATATATTCACACTGGATTTTAACGGCCCCCTCCAATAGAATGCATTACTGCAACATCTATAATAACGGGTTTGGGGTTCATGGTGAACTCTGCCAGCCTAATGCGATATATAACTGGTGGGGGTCACCTGATGGACCATCTGGGGCAGGAAACGGCCAGGGTGATGCAATCACTGACAGTGTTGTTTATATCCCTTGGCTTAATGAGCCCGCTGGAGAAAATACCCCTCCCTCTGTTGAGATATCTTCTCCCTCTGAAGAGGAAACAGTGGGGAATCAAATAGAGATAATTGGCTGGTCAAGCGATCCTGATGGCTTAGAGGATCTAAGAATTGTTGAGATAAGAATAGATAAAGAAGAATGGCGTCTTGTTAATGGAACTAGTCCCTGGCGATACTATTATACCACCCAAGATAATGGATTTCATGTCGTCACTGCTCGAGCATATGATTACATTAATTATTCTGGATTATACATACGAACCATCATAGTTGATACTGTGCTACCCCTGGTTACTCTCCTCTATCCCCAGGGTGGCGAAAGCCTAAAAGGCGCAACTAAAATCCAATGGGAAGCCTCTGATAACCAAGATGATGGACTTGAAATCAACCTCTCCTATAGTTCCGTGGGAAATATAGATTGGCATACAATCATGATTTCTGATGACGCCAACGGCACTTATAACTGGAATACCTCGTTACTTCCAGATGGAGAATATATCCTCCGCATCAGCGCGACCGATGATGCAGGTAATAGCGCTTTTGATATATCTGGCAACTTTACAATTGATAGCACACTTCTTTCACTGCAAATAGTCAAACCTCGAAATGGATATCTTTACATTATGGACAGAGAAGTAATTCCTACATTAAGAGGGAGGACCTTAATTATTGGAAAAATCACTATTGAATCTTCAATAGATCCAGTATCCACTATCCAAAGAATAGAATTGTACCTTGATAATATCCTCTTTGGCATACTCTATAATCCTCCCTTTGAATTTTTAATCGATGAATCCCTCTTCGGTAAACATTCTATATGTGTCAAGATACATGATACTGCAAATCGGTGTGCTGTCCATACTATCGAGCCACTGTTTCTCAATTGGTAAATTTCTCGTAAGGGGCAATACTTGAGGATGTTCTATTTACCTACTCCAGTCTTTCAAGCAAGGCGGCAATCATGAGTGGTAAAATCAGGGTTGCGTCACCTTCAATAATTACATTTTTTGATTTCTCTTTTAGTTTCCCCCAAGAAATAGCTTCACGAGGACGGGCACCGGACAAGGATCCATCCCATTCAGGCGATGAGGTGATATAGATAGCGGCATCCAATCCTCCAGAAAACTGGCTCCACCAAATCAGATGATGTTTAGAAATACCCCCGCCGATAATTAGGCCTGCTATTTTTGTGTTATTAAACATGGTATCAGCAAGCTCCTGTTCATCCCTTAACAAGTCTAGCATGAACTCCTTGTGGGATTGATAGAACATCCAAATCTGTGATCCAACTGCCCCATCAACTATTCCAGGTATGTAAACCGATATTCTATTTTTCCATGACCAATAAAGAATAGATTTGTCATTTAGTGTTTCTCCGATTTTCCAGGCTATCTCCCTTGTTGACCATTCTTTTTTTTCCTTGTACATTCTCTTTAGAATACCCTGCATTTTTTTTTCTATAATATATCCATAATTCTTGGTGGGTATGAGGATATTGCCTAATCGGTTTATCCCTTTTTTATGTAATTCTACGTCATCCAATAAAAATGACCCGTGGTAATACGATTTCCATGTACGGGCAAGATCGTGATCAAGAGTGCCACCGGTAGTTATCAAAACGTCAATTAATTTACGTTTTACCATCTCTCGTATAACTCCTCGGGTACCTGTAGCACAAATACAAGCAGGGAAAGACAAAAGGAGTGGAACATTCTCATTGACAATTTTTTCCAAAATGTCCACACCTAGGGCAATCTTTTTAGCTGTAAAGCCTCCGGAATCATATAGATTTTTTATTAAGTCGTTGGCGCTCATTTTTGGTTTTAATGTTATATCTTTTATGGGTATCATCTAAACCTCATAAATGAAGGAATATAAAAAAAATACTAAAAAAAAGAAATTGAAAAAATAAAAAAGAAAAAAGGGGGAGAGGGTGCTTACATTTCTGGCGGCATGCCGCCCATTCCACCCATTCCGCCAGGTGGCATACCTCCTCCTCCGCCTCCTGGTCCTCCCTTTGCAGCTATAACGTCATCGATGCGAAGGATCATGACTGCCCCTTCTGTGGCCGATCTAATTGCTTGTATGTTAACTGTTGCAGGTTCCAAAATGTTTTGGGTTTTCATATTGCTGATGTCTCCCTTGTTAACATCGATGCCGTATGATTTTTGGTCTTTTTTGTGTGCTTGGCGGAGTTTGAGAAGCATATCGATTGCATCAAGCCCAGCGTTGTTGGCTAGAGCCCGGGGAATGGATTCGATGGCGTTGGCAAAAGCTTCAATTGCCATCTGTTCACGACCGCCGATTGTCCCGGCGTAGTCCTGCAGTCCCATGGATATTTCAATGGCTGCTGAGCCTCCCCCTGCCGTCATTTTACCGGTTCTAATGGCTATTCCAATGACTGATAGAGCGTCATGAAGCCCTCGTTCGATTTCGTCTACTACGTGTTCGGTTCCCCCTCTTATGAGTATGCTTACTGCTTTTGCTTCTTTACAATTGGTCACAAAGACCATTTCATCCTCTCCGATTTTTCGTTCTTCTACTAAACCTGCATATCCAAGCTCACTTTTTGGTATCTCATGTATTTCTGAAACAATTGTTCCTCCTGTTGCCTTGGAGAGTTTTTCCATATCTGATTTTTTTGCCCGTCTCACGGCAAATATTTTTTCTTTGGCCAAGTAATGTTGAGCGAGATCATCGATTCCTTTTTGGCATATGACAACGGTGGCCCCGGATTCCTTGATTTTTTTGACATAGGTCTTCAGCATTTTTTCTTCTTCATCTAAAAACTTTTGCAGTTGGGACGGATCATCAATGCGGATTTGTGCATCAACTTCTGTTTTTTTGACCTCAAGCGCTTGATTTATCAATAGTATTTTTGCATTTTTTACAGATTTAGGCATACCAGAATGCACACGTTCTTTGTCAATGTTAATACCATTGATAAGTTCAGTGTCTTTGATGGATCCTCCTTGTTTTTTCTCAACTTTGATATTGTCAAGATCGACAGTGATGACTTTTCCCTCTTTTTCAGCGACTGCTTTTACCGCTTTATATGCAATCTCTGCTAGGAGTTCACGATTATATGCAGCTGTTTTTCCGGTCATAGCAGTCTCTGCTATCTTACGAAGTATTTTTTCGTCATTGGGTGTCACTTTTTCAGCTATTTTGTTAATGATCTCACAGGCTTTTTCATTGGCCATCCTATATCCCTCTACTATTGTGGTTGGATGGACATTTTGTTCAATGAGTTCCTGGGCGCTTTTCAGAAGTTCTCCAGCAAGGACAACAGCGGTTGTTGTTCCATCTCCGCATTCTTCATCTTGTGTTTTGGCAATTTCCACTACCATTTTTGCTGCTGGGTGTTCTATGTCAATTTCTTTGAGGATTGTTGCTCCATCGTTAGTTATGACTACGTCACCCATTGAATCAACGAGCATTTTGTCCATGCCTTTCGGTCCGAGTGTAGAGCGCACAGCATCTGCGATTGCCATGGCTGCCCGAATATTGTTCCCTTGTGCGTCGCGGCCGCGTTCTCGTTCAGTTCCTTCCTTCAATATTAATATAGGTTGTTTTCCTGATAACACTTAAATCACCGGAACGGTATAATAAATCTTCTATATAAAATTATCTATTGGGTATTTTTTTTTGTGTAATTAAATATTTGTCATTATTTGCTGTTTTTAATATTGTGATTTTATGTTTTTCCGTCAATTTTTTTTTAGTTTTTTAGCCAAGGTTGAACTTACAGCATCGCAACCGATTTTTTTTTTTGGTTGCTGCCTATCCTACAAATTACTTTGATATTTTTTTGTGATTAATGGAAAATGATAATGCATCATTAAATTGATGCATATACTATTTATTAGATACATCTTTTCTATTGGCTCTCCAAAAATCCATATAATAAATTGAATTTATTCAGAGGATTTTCATATCAGTGGATGGTTATTTTTTTTTACAGAAAACTTATTAAAAAAATTTATTATTAGGGGGGTGTATGAAAGATAAAAACGATGTGTCAGATATCAAACTGGCAAAAATATTGTTAAAAAAAGATCAAGAAAAAAAAGAAAAAAAGGAGAAAAAATCTAGTCAGACACTTGATGATCTCATAAATAGCTTACCGCCGAAGTATATAAAAAAATTTAAGGAGGAATATCCTGTTGATTCACCTTCCCGAAGAGATATTGATCATTTTTTGAGAAAATATAATTTGATAAAAAAATCCTAATACTAATTTTGTTTTCGTTCATTATCAATTATGTATCCTAAATATCCAGTTCTTTTAATGGCTTTAATTATACTTGCGATCTTGATTTCTGGAATCGTTTTATTTTCCGTATATAAAAAAGATTCCTTTCATAATACATCCCTTTTCAGTATTGAAAGTGATATCTATTCAGTCATTGATGTCTTTCCCCATGATCCAAATGCATATACTCAGGGATTGGCAATAGATAATGGCATCCTCTATGAGGGTACTGGGCTTTATGGTAATTCTAGCATAAGAAAAGTTAATTGTGTCACAGGGGAGATATTACAATCTAGGGAGTTGGCATCTGAATATTTTGGGGAGGGAATAACTGTATATGATGGTAATATAATCCAGTTGACATGGCGTTCCTGTAAAGGCTTTGTATATGCGACAGAGAATTTTGAATTACTCACGGATTTTAGCTATACAACCGAGGGTTGGGGGATTGCTTTTACTGGGGAATATTTTGTGATGAGTGATGGAACAGAGAACTTGTACTTTTTAGATCCTCAGACTTTTACCAAAGCTTATTCAATCCAGGTACACTATAATGGTGCCCCAATTTCTGGACTTAATGAATTAGAATTCGTCAAAGGGGAAATATATGCTAATCTCTTTCCTACTGATTACATTGTTCGAATTGATCCCTGTACAGGCAAGGTAACCGGATGGATAAACTTGACAGGTCTAATGGATTGGAAACATTACGGAAAAAAAATAGATGTACTTAATGGAATAGCTTTTGATAAAAGTACCAATCGTCTATTTGTTACAGGGAAATTTTGGCCTTATATTTTTGAAATAAATCTTTTTTCCCTCTTTTAATTCCAAGTTACATAATTTATCATTTCTTTATGAATGCATTATTTAAAAAATTTTTAGCTTTTTTTTTATTATCTCATGTGTGTTGACATACGTATACTAGATTTTATATTATGTTGCATAAGTATAGTTTTTTTTTGATTTGGTTGACCCAAAGGTTTAAATGTAATTTTTTAATTCAAAAGGTGGTGATACTGTGGCTGAAGAAAATACGGTATTTGTTGGAAACAAACCCCCGATGAATTACGTTATCGCAGTGATAACGGAATTTGAACAGGGAACGAAGGAAGTTGTACTAAAAGCTCGTGGAAGGGCAATTTCACGTGCTGTAGACGCTGCTGAAATCAGCAGGAACCGCTTCATGAAGGATATTGAGATCTCCGATATCAAAATCGGTACAGAAGAAGTAGAATCCGAGGACGGGAACAAACGCAACGTGTCTTTCATGGAAATAAAATTAACGAAGAGCAGCTGAATTCGCCCATTTTCCACTCTTAAATACAATATGGTGATATCCGCCATGACCTAATTTGGGTTAAAAAAACGATTTTATCACGCGAAAAAGTCTTTAACCCCCTTATTATAGGTGATAGACAAATGACGGAAGAAAAGGAAGAATACGAATTTGACATGCCCCATTTCGATGAGGAAGAGTTCATTGCAGAGCAAAAGAAAAAAGCAAAGTCATCCTTCATCTCTTTTGGATTTGGAATCTTAATGGGGATTATATGCAGCGCTATTTGGGTATCCCTTGGTGATTCACCATTGAAATGGCCTGTGACATTCCTATTAGGTATTTGTTCTATAGGTTTTTTAATCAAAATATTCCAGTTTTTCAAAATTGATATCTCTACCTTTGAAAGGAAGGATTGGTTGGGCACTGGCGCATTTTATTTTTTTACCTTTCTTGCTTTTTTTATTATATCTATAAATCCGCCTTTTTATGATGGTTCTCCTCCGGTTATTGACACTTTCGCTCTTCCTGGTGCACAAGAAATTGGGGGTCATACTGTTTTAACCGCCAAAATTACTGACAATGTTGGGTTAAGTGATACTCATATTGAGATTTTTACTCCTAGTGGGGCAACTATCAATGGGTCATTAATCAATGACGGTAATCACATGTACTTTTATGATTTTATGAATAAGGAAAACATTACAGGTATGTTTACATATCGTATAACATCAGAGGACTCGAATGGCAATGAAGCAGCAGAAAATGGTAATTTTACGTACAGAGAAGATATTATCCATATTCCTGAATACCAGCAGGGTCAAAGCCTTTCGCGGCTGGATGAAATTAAGATTAGAGTAAAAGAATTGGGTATTGACAAGAACAATATGAGGGTGTTTTATACTGTTAACAATGGCGAGGAAATCAATGCTTCCTATAGCGGGGAGGACACATACGCTGGTGAATATATATATACTTCGTCACCTGATAGGATAGGATGGACCACAGGTTTTGTCACTGTAGAGGTATTTGTTGAGGTTATTCACTATTTTGTTTTGCCAGCGGATGTAAACCAAACTGTTCGGACAAGTCATGGTAGAATAATTGATAATCAGAATTATTCATTTTTTGTGGAGAGCATTGGTAGTCTGCCATCTCCAGACATAGATCTTCCTCAACCACAAACTTTGCAACGTGTTCCCGGATTTGGAATTCTGTCCTTGGTGATTGCAGTTGTATTGTTGGGTGTATTAAAAAGAAAAAGGAAATTCTGATTTTTCCTAATCCATTTCAGTGGGACAGATATAATTTAAAGATATGTTCGAGAATAAATTGATATAATCTTTTTTAATAATTTTTTTTATGTATATCAAAGTATTTATCAGATTATAACATTTAGATTGCAGAGCCATGAATATCTGGGAACTAGAAAATAAGACACAGGAATTAATCCATTTGTATAAGAGAATCAAAGACGAAGAACCTGATAATAAAATTGCCCAAGAATTGGTAGATTCGTCCCTGCCTGTATTAGAAAATCTTCTTAAAGCATTACAAAAAAGCAAATAATATAGTAGCCTATTATTTTTTATGGTACACTTTTTTTTTTTTTTTTTTTATTATCTAATCATACCTTTGCATTACTGTTTACGATATATTATATCCTTTTTTGGCTCATCCTTAACATAAAGCAGAGCACTAATGGAATACTATCCCTCTTTTTTGAGTGATTCCACGTTAACTTCAAAAGCGATAATGGGATGTCCTAATTCAAAGGTCTCAATTACTTGAGGTGCAATTTCACCAAAGAATCCTATTTTTTCCCCTTGATATGTGATTGCTGCGCATCGCCCTTTTATGAATGCTGGATGTTCCTTACCCTCTAGGTTTGCCACCATTCCTATATCCCTAAGAAATGCTTTAACAATTGATTTACATTCTGTAAAACCTGTTTTTGCAGCGATTTTAATTCCACAGAGATGTAGACGGTTTTTTGCTTCTTTATCTACTACATTTCCAATCTCAAATATTTTCTGTGGCAAATCACGATGCTTGTTGGAATTCAGTATGGTTAATAGAGATGGTAAAAGCATCTGGCGAAGGCAAGAGTGTCTTTCTGTTATTGGGTTTTCTATTTCTACACTGTTTCCATCTTCTAATCCAATTTTTTTGTATTGTTCTTCCTTATTAGATAAGGAAAGGGTCATTACCTCATTAAATCCCAATCCTATCATAATCATGTATAATTTATCTAGATTTCTCTCGCTGCCAAATGTGCTGGATTTGGGAAGAATGTAAGGGAAATTATTATAGCCGTACCCTATTGCAACGTCCTCTATTAAATCTATTTGATGAAGAATATCTATTCGCCATTTAGGAATAATAACATCGATTTTTCCATTTTTTGGTTGTGCATCAAATCCCATTTTTTTTAATGCTCCAATGGCGTCTTTTCCTATTTTTTTCCCCAGTATCTTATCCATATAGTGTGTCTCAACACTCATTTTGATTGGTGATAAATCCGGTGTAATAACCGTTGGTGTGTCAACAATTTTCACACTCTTAATCTGTCCCCCTCTCTCAGCGAGAGCTGTTGACATAATATTTAATGCTGTATTTACTGCCTTTAGGTCGGTACCGGTCACGTCGATAAAGAATTTTTTTGTGGTCAGATTCACGGCCGTCAGTTCGCCATTGATAATTGGAGGAAAAGACAAAACATTTCTTTTAACATCAATTAAAATAGGATATTTAGGGCAATCAGTTAATAGATGAGAAAATTCAATACCTTTTTCATGTTTTTTTAGAATTTCTTCAAGGTTCATCTCTTCATTTTTTGCCAGTGGGACAAAGGAAATACTTTGTGGAGTAACAGCTTGATATGTGAAAGGGGGAGTAATATTTTTTGCATCATGGAGACCAATAGCCATTTTTTTTCTGTCCTTGCCAATTGAAAAATGTAGTTTTTCTTGTAAATCCATGATTGATAAAATGAGTTTTTCATCAGTTTTTATTCCTTCAACAAGTGCAGCGACTATATATGGCCGAATTTTTTTTACACTAGAATCAACATTTAGAGTAATTGTAGATGGCTTGACCGCATAGCGAGTCAAACCTTTCTTAATCCCTAAAAATGCACGAAGAGCCCGTGCAACTCCCTCTATTGAAAGAAGATCTGGCCTATCTGGAAAAAATTCAATATTAATATCGTCTCCTTCTACTTTATCAATATCAGCGCCAATCATTGGTATTTTTTCGATTAATTCATTTTTTTCGATTTCACTACCTATTAATCTTAGTAGGTCATTGTAATTACATTTTATGACAGGCACGTTTGCTACATAGGTAAACTATTATTTTATTTTGTCGGAATGAAAAATATGCCTTTATTTATACAAAAAAGAAACCCGGTAAAATTTTTTTTTTATGTTTTTTTATAAGGGAAAAATTGTTAATCAAGAAAGGTAAACCCGACGATTTTTGATTACATTTTTTTTTAGCCATAGTGATTATAGGTATTTCACTGTAACAGGGCAATCCCCTGATATGGGGCCCGGTTGGTCACACAAAATATTTTAAAGCTGGATATCGTTAGAAAATTGTTCAATCATTACGTTCGTCATCAGTTTAATTAATCAAAATTTTATAATTAGGATATATATAGTAAATTATATGCCATTAAACCCGGTAAAAGATACCATGGTTTGCAGGTAAGTCAAGGATTCAAAATAGGTTTTATATGAAAGATTTATCTTTTTTTTTTTATGATTCTCGTTGGAGCCATATTTCATCTGGCAGCTCCTTATAGATATTACCCATATCATCCTCTTCTATCTTTTCAGTTTCATTTTTTGGCTTTTTATACTTTAAAATTGTTTCTTTGTTTATCAGCCAGTAATGTGTCCTCCATGTTCTTCCATCATAAATTGTTGTTTCTTCCCTTTCTGTAGTGAGCATGCCTTCTTCTTCTAAAATATAAAAGAGTTGTCTATCACGTGGTTCTAAAACATTATCAATTATCCTGTCTTCAAAACCAAAAAGATCCATTACAAAATTAGCGTCACGCCGGGCTACGTCCATATCAATACCAACTCGACTTGCTATAGCTCGTGCTAAATCATCAAGGGCTATGATTCCCATAACCCTATTATTGTTGATACTCCTATATAAAAATTTTTATTTCATTATTATATGATAGAATTTTTTGTTGTGTTACCAATATCAAGAACAATCCATTATTTTTTCTTACCTGGAATAAATTCTGATGATATCACCATCTTCTAACTTATGATTAATGCCAACCTTTTGGCCAGGGTATTCTACAGAACTTCCCCATACCTGTGCACTACGAAAATTGGTAATAAACTCTTTGTGAATTTTTTTGCATACCTCTAAAACGGTTGAATTTTTTCTCAAAATCATTGGTTCATCGCTTTTATCTTTTCGGGGAGGTTTGACAAATATACAAATTAATCCAAGTCTTTGGAATATTTTCTCCTTTAAAAAGTCCAAGTTTTCTTCATTTTTTGCTGAGATCAGTAGGGTATCCATGTTGCTAACTCTTTTTTTGATTGTCATTACTTGTTCTGTGTCAACCAAGTCCTTTTTATTAATAACAAGAATAGCGGGAATATATACCCGATTTTTAGATAATGCATCAATAAATCTTACTTCATCAATATTTTCTCTAATTATAATATCAGCATTTGTAAAGTACTCCCGGGCGATAGACAAAGCTGTTTCCTCAGAGATTTTAGAATTTGTTGGAACAATTTCTACATGTACTCCTCCCTTTGATGTCTCATTGATTTGCACATTTGGTGGTTTTTGATTCAATCTAATCCCGGTTTCTTCTAACTCATGCTCAATAAATTTAATTTTTTTGATATCTGTTGCGACAACCATTAAGATCAAAAGATTTACACTTCTTAAAACAGAAATAACCTCTTTTCCATGGCCTTTCCCCTGGGCAGCACCTTTGACTATCCCAGGAAGGTCAAGCAATTGTATTTTACTCCCCTTATATTCCATCATCCCTGGGATTACGTCAAGTGTTGTAAAATCATAGCTTGCTATTTTGCTAGAAGCATTAGTTAACTTATTTAAAAGCGTAGATTTCCCCACTGAAGGATAGCCTACAATCCCTATGGTTGCATCTCCTGATCTCTTTACAAAGAATCCTTTACTGGATCCTTTATGTCCCTTTATTATATCATCTTTGAGCTTGGCTAATTTCGCTTTAAGCTTCCCAATATGATGCTGTGTAGCTTTATTATAGGGTGTATTTCTTATCTCATCTTCCAATTCTTGTATCTTCTCCTCAATGGAGGCCATCTAATCTAGAATAAACATGGAAATAATAAAGTTTGCAATTTTTGTAATCTATCTTTTCTATAAAATTTTTTATGGAAAATCTTTTTAGTAATCCTGTATTCTGGTACATAAAATATGAATTATTTACTATTATTTTTGACTGGGGTGATTGCCTTTACCTGGGGTATGATATTTGCTTTTTATTTGATATTTGTACGCGCATCTTTGAGAATATCCCATATCCTCTCAAAGATTTTAGGTAAAGATATTAGTATAGACGAAGTTTTTGAAACTCTGGGCCATATTCTAGATCAGGTTTATCAAGATATGAAATCCAAGGAGGACAATGAGAATCCCTAAGGTTATATCAGAAATTTTGGATCAGTTTCAAGATATAAGGCATAATCTTATAACAATGTATAAATTTCTAATTTTTATTACGCCTTTTCTTACTATTGCATATTATTTCATATTTGTTTTTGATTATCTTCCCACCAGCCTTACCGGAAAATATGGCGGGCTAGTTATTACATATTTTGTCCCTCCAGCAGGAAAAGAATCAATTATTCCCTTGATGTTGACTGATAACACCCTAGGTCCCTCGATACCTGCATGGATTGTTGCAAGTACCATTGTCATAATGGATGTAATTTGTTCATTTATTATAGCTTATAACTGGTGGTTTGTAGAGTTCATATTCCGGCATATTCCCTTTCTTAATAGAGGATATGTATGGTTGCAAAAAAAATCTGAGAAATATCGAAGAAGAGAATGGGTCACACTCTCTTTGATTATTTTTATGATGATTCCCTTTCAGGGGACCGGTGGCATTAATACCCCCATATTGGCGCGATTACTTGGAATAAAAGCAAAAAAAACTGTTTTGATTTGTTTCACTGGATCTTCTATTACCACAATTTTATGGATTTTTTGGTGGTTTGGGTTTTTCAACAGCATCATATAATAACCTCACCTTTTTTACTGTTACATCAGTGATTTATCTAATCCCCTTCTATCTATTTCCTATCTTGCACTTGTTTCCAGAATTTTTAAATAATACCCTTCGATTTTTATTTATGAATACTGTATTAGTCACAGGAGGCGCAGGTTTTATTGGCAGTCACCTTATTGATAGGCTTATTAGCAATGGTTATTTTGTTCGTTGTTTAGACAATTTTTCGTCCGGTAAAAAGGAATATGTGTCGCATCATAAAAATAAGGATTTCAAGCTTATCGAAGGAGATGTTCTTGATGAAAAAACCTTACGGTCTTCCATGGATGATTGTAAAACAGTATTTCACCTCTCTGCTAATCCAGATGTTCGATTGGGGGAAAAAGACACCAAGGTTCATTTCCAACAAAATATCCAAGCTACCTATACTGTTCTTGAAACCATGAGACAATGTGAAATAAAAAATATTGTCTTTACTTCTACTTCCACTGTGTATGGTGATGCAAAGGAACTTCCGACACCCGAAGATTATGGTCCACTTGTTCCCATCTCTCTTTATGGCGCATCGAAATTGGCATGTGAAGCGCTTATCTCATCTTATTGTCATACATTTGGTATGAAATCAGTTATCTATCGATTTGCAAATGTTGTAGGTTCCCGGAGCACCCATGGTGTCACCTATGACTTTGTCCAAAAATTAAAAAAAAATCCACAGGAATTGGAGATTTTAGGTGATGGCCGTCAGATGAAGTCTTATCTTTACATTACTGATTGTATCGAGGCGATGATGTTTGGTTTATCAAAAAGCACGAAAAATGTGGAGATTTTTAATATCGGGTCCGAAGACTGGATAGATGTGCGGGAGATAGCCGATGTTGTGTCACAAGTCATGGGTGTTCATCCCTCCTATCATTTTACAGGGGGAATAGATGGAGGTCGGGGATGGAAAGGAGATGTTAAGGCTATGCGATTATCTATTGATTTATTAAAAAAAATGGGGTGGCGTCCTCGTTATGCAAGCAGGGAGGCTATAAAATTAACGGCTCAAGAAATCCTTTAAATCCTTTCCCGATAACATAGGTCTCTGAACTATGTTTCCGGGTTGCTTTTGGAGTAAAAAGTTTTGTCTGATTAAAACGTTTTGTGGTTTCATCTACAAATTCTTGCAGGGTCTCCCCCTCGAATATTTTGCAGATAAAGCAGCCATTTTTTTTTAGAACATTTTGGGCAATTTCTAAGGCATATAAACAAAGCCATACGCTTTTGGCGTGATCCATTGAATAATTGCCAGAAATATTGGGGGATAAATCCGAAAGGACAACATCAATACCGTTCTGTATTTCTTGTTGGATCTTATCAATAGTGGTCCTTTTAGTGATATCTCCTTCAATAAAGAGTACGCCTGGAAGAGGGTCAAATACCTCTTTATCCACAGCTATTACTTTTCCGTCTCCTATAATTTCTTTGGTGACCTGGCTCCATCCACCTGGGGCTGCACCAAGATCAATAACAGTATCTCCTTTTTTTAGAACGTGATATTTTTTCTGTATTTGTAATAATTTAAATGCTGAACGAGCTCTATAACCCTTTTGTTTTGAAATCCTATAATAGTACTCCTGTTTTTTTTCTGTATACCATCGAGACGGCATTGATAGGAAAAAGTTTTATAAAACGACCCCTAGATCGAGTTCCTCCGCTAGTTCCTTGTATCTATTTCTGATTGTCACCTCTGTTACACCCGCAACATCGGCGACTTCTCGCTGAGTTTTTCTCTCACCGCACAGTATAGATGCAACATAAATGGCCGCGGCTGCAACGCCTGTGGGTCCCCGTCCACTTGTTAATTCTTTTTCTGCAGCCTGTTGAAGTATTTCTATCGCTTTTGATCGCGTATCCTCATTAAGCCCTAATTCACTACAGAATCGAGGAGTATAATCCTCCGGGGATGTAGGCATCAGTTTCAATTGGAGTTCTCGGGTGAGAAAACGGTATGTTCTGCCAATTTCTTTTCTATCAACTCGAGATGAATTCGCTATTTCATCAAGAGTTCGTGGTACAGCACATTGGCGGCAGGCAGCATACAGAGCAGCAGCCGCTACACCTTCAATAGATCTTCCTCTAATGAGATTTTTTTCCACAGCCTTTCTATACACCATGGCAGCAGCCTCTCTTACATTTCTGGGTAAACCCATATCTGAAGCAATTCGATCAAGCTCTGAGAGAGCAGAAGCAAGATTTCTTTCTGAGGCGGAACCGACTCGTATTCTCCGTTGCCATTTCCTCAAACGATACAGTTGTGCCCGATTCCGAGTAGGAATAGATTTTCCATAACTATCCTTGTTTTTCCATCCGATCATAGTGGATAAACCCTTATCGTGAACTGTGTAATTCATTGGCGCTCCGGTCCTTGCTCTTTTATCCCTTTGTTCCTGATCAAAAGCTCTCCATTCTGGCCCTTGGTCCATGAAAGAATCATCTATCACCAAACCACAATCTTCACAAACAAGTTCACCCCTGACATAGTCTTGAGTGAGATGCTGTCCCCCGCATTCAGGACATTCAGTAGTTTCTTCTACTTCTTCTTTCTTTTTTTTAACCATCTTATCCCTAACCTTTTTAAAGCTTTCGTAGCACACATAATGATTCTACTATATAAAGTTATTCCCAATGATTATTTTTGTGAAGGAAACTAAAAGGAGCTTTTGATAAGATGTATCCCCTCTTGTAAAAACGCGGTGGCTTTAAAACAGCCTAATGTATAGATAACAGTTCGGTAATGTCCTGATTAACGATAGTTTATATAGCTGAAGTCATATATCCTCTTGGTGGAGTTTATGGCCCGTCCAAGAGGAGAGATTAAGGTTGTTTGTCAAAACAATAGATGTACATATTATTTGAAGGAGAATGGAAAGGATATTATCAAGAGTGGTAAGTATTGCACTGGTCACCAGCGTTACTATTGTAAGCATTGTACATCTTATTTTATGGGGACAAAGGGAACACCGCTGTATAGGAAGCGTTTGTCTGAAGATGAGATAATCACCATTTGTAGACATCTTGTGGAGAAGAATGGCATCCGGAGTATTGAGCGTATCACGGGTCATCATCGTGATACGATAGGGCGTTTATTGGAGGATATGGCTGAACATGCGGAACAGATGAACGAGTATCTCATAAAGAATGTGGGACTTAACCCATTTGAATGTGATGAGTTGTGGTCCATGGTTAAAAAAAACAGAAGAAGGTTGAGCACGTCGGCTCAACTTGGTTTGAAGAAGGTGATGCATGGATCTATACCTGTATAAAACGGCATACGTACTTTTTTGTATCATTTGCTGTGGGGAAATGGACCCGGGAAACCTGCACGTGTATGATAGAGAAACTCTATGAACGGGCAACTCTTCCATTTCCTGATTCTAAAATCAAGATTTTTTCTGATGGTAATGATGATTACACGTATGTTCTTCCCGGTTTTTATGCGGATACCTGTATGGAGTATGGTCAACTTGTAAAAATCAGGGAAAACGGGAGGGTCGTTGATAAGGAGAAAAGAACTATTTATGGTACTCCTGACCGTGGTGATATTGAGACGACAGATGTAGAAAATTTTAATGGTATACTTCGTGAAAGGATTGGTAGATTGGTGAGAAAGTCGAAGTGTTTTTCAAAATATAGAAGGAGATTGGAGTGTGCACTCCACTTGTTTCAATTCTATTGGAATTTCATGAATAATTTTAAAAGAGGAACATCGCCAGCAATATTGGAAGGAATGACAGATCATGTATGGAGTTGGCATGAATTTTTTTATTATACAATTAACTATCCTTAATAAGGACATTACCGAAAAATTTAGAATAATAAATTGAAACAAAATCTTTAAATGACTGTCCCATGAAATAACCCAGTTGTTTGAACTATTGACTAATCTCAATAAAATATTGGGATAACCCTTATAAGTCACAGCTTGATATAAAAGCTGAGGGAGGCAAGGTGGCAAAAAATGAAAAAGGGATTATTTTTCTCTTTTCCATTTTTTCAACTCCAACACCTAACCCCCCTCAATTTTCAACTACTGGAATGAGAAATAATATAGTTATAGCATTATTGCCAATTGGTAAGTTCTAATTTAATATTGTAAAACTATTCTTTTATACGGAAATCTATGCCTATTTTCCTTTAATGCTTTTATTAATAGTTGAATTTCACCATATAATAGTAGGGGTAACTTGTTATAACTTGAATTTAATGTATAAAAAGGTATTTATTGTGCAAAACACAAATTAGCACGGTTTATTGTGCAAAGCCATCCAGAGGTGCTGTGTTGAATAATTCTAAATTAGGGCATTGTTTTATATATTAGAACAGTTTAATTGCTATTCTCTTATTTAAAACTAATTGTAAAATCTGTATTTATTCAACACAGCATTAATAATGCATCAGTCTTTCCCAATAAAAAAAATGGTCAAAGTCTTATTGGTGTTACCTGATGAACACAGTAGAT
>JGI24025J20009_10000816_pt1 | contig 24137 bp, 22 predicted proteins | sample Cruoilmetagenom3_FD_20009 | JGI IMG/M metagenome (IMG submission 20009) | reverse complement strand
GGAGATTGGAGAAGCCAAAGACCAATATGGGATGAGGAAAAATGCATTCACTGTCTGCTATGCTATGTGTATTGTCCAGATTCTTCAATAGAAGTTGAAGATAAAAAAATGACTGGAATCAACTATTTTTATTGCAAGGGATGTGGAATTTGTGCTGATATTTGTCCAAAAGACGCAATTGAACTAATTCCTGAAACAAAAGCAAGTGAACCGGAAACAAAAATAAATGAGAGGAGCGGATAGATATGGCAAAAAAACATGCTGAAGTGGGAACAACAGCAGTAGCAATGGCAATGCGCCAGATTAATCCGGATGTATTAGCAGCATATCCTGTTACACCACAAACGGCAATTGTTCAAACATTCTCACAATATGTTGCTGATGGGAAGGTAGATACAGAATTTATTACAGTTGAAAGTGAACATTCTGCTATGAGTGCTTGTGTTGGAGCAGCTGCTGCTGGAGCAAGAGTCATGACTGCCACAGCTTCTGCTGGCTTAGCATTAATGTGGGAGATATTATCTGTAGCTTCTGGCCTTAGAATGCCAATTACTATGGTAAATGTTAATAGAGCACTTTCTGCACCTATAAATATACATTGTGATCATTCAGATAGTATGGGAGCAAGAGATAGTGGATGGATACAGATATATTCTGAGAATTCACAGGAAGTATATGATAATGTCATTCAAGCAATAAGAATATCAGAAAATGAAGAGGTCAGGCTTCCGGTAATGGTGATGATGGATGGTTTCATTATAAGTCATGGTATAGAGGAATTCGAGACATTAGAAGATGAGGATGTAAAAGACTTTATAGGTGAAAATAAACCAAAGTATTCCCTTTTGGATGTGAAAGAACCTGTTACACATGGTCCACTACAACTATTTGATTACTACTTTGAAACTAAGCGTCAACAAGCTGATGCAATTTATAAAGCAAGGTCTGTAATAGAAGAGGTTGGTCGTCAGTATGAGAAATTATCTGGAAGAAGCCAACCTATAATTGAAAAATATTTTACTGATGATGCTGAATATATAGTTGTGGTTCTATCCTCAACAGCAGGAACTGCAAAAAGTGTTGTAAAGGAGTTAAGAAAAGAAGGACTAAAAGTAGGACTTATTAAACCAAGAATTTTTAGACCCTTTCCATATTTTGAATTAGAAGAAGTTCTTAAAAATATGAAAGCTATAGCTGTATTAGATAGATCATGTTCATTCGGAGCTCAAGGGGGACCTTTATATATCGAAATTAGAAGTGCATTATATGAGTTAGTACAAAAACCACTTATAAAAAATTACATTTACGGATTGGGTGGAAGGGATATAAGTTTAGAAAATATAAGATCAATTTATTCGGATTTAGAAGAAATAGCTAAAATTGGTAAGGTAGAAAAACCAGTTAGCTACTTTGGAGTAAGAAAGTAGAGGTGTATTTTGGTAAGTCTAAAGGAAATAGTGAAAAAGGAAAGAAGATTATCACCAGGTCATAGACTATGTCCAGGTTGTGGTGCATCAGTTGTAGCTAATATGGTTCTCTGGGCAACAGATGACCCTGTAGTTATAGGTATTTCTACGGGATGTTTAGAAGTTTCAACAACTATATATCCGCAAACTGCATGGAATATTCCTTATATTCATAGTGCTTTTGAAAATGCTGCATCTACTATTAGTGGTGTAGAAACTGCATATAGAGCTTTAAAGAAAAAAGGTAAGATAAAAGAAAATATAAAGTTTGTGGCTTTTGGGGGGGATGGCGGAACATATGATATAGGTCTTCAGGCACTTTCTGGAGCTATGGAGAGAGGTCACAATATGGTTTATGTCTGTTATGATAATGAAGCATATATGAACACTGGAATCCAGCGTTCAAGTGCAACTCCTTTTGGAGCAAGTACAACAACAAGTCCTGCTGGAAGTGTGATTCCTGGAAAACTCCAGAAAAGAAAAGACCTTACTTATATCATGGCTGCTCACAAGATTCCTTATGTTGCACAAGGTTCAATTAGTCATTGGAGAGATTTAATTAAAAAAGCTGTTAAAGCCTTTGAAGTTGATGGTCCAGCATTTTTAAATGTTCTTTCACCATGTCCAAGAGGATGGAGGTATGATTCTAAATTAACCATTAATATTGCCAAAGAGGCAGTTACAAGCAATTTCTGGTCATTATATGAAGTAGAAAATGGTAATTGGAAGTTAACTTATAAACCAAAGGAAAAAACTCCAATTGAAAATTGGCTTAAAAAACAGGGTAGATTTAAACACTTATTCAAACCAGAAAACACGCACATAATAGATGAAATACAAAATTACATTGATAATGACTGGGAGGACCTTCTTAAAAGATGTGGTGAATAGCTTAACATATAAACAATTCACTTATCTTCGAAGTGTCGCAACTATTCTTTTAATGTTAAATAGCATATCTAATGCATCGTTAATATCTTTTACAACTATATCTGCATTTTTTAAAGCTTGTGTTGATAAACCCTCATCACCAATTACAGCTATTGATAAATTACATTCTTCAAACATTAATGTATCATTAGAACCATTACCAATACATACACAATTTTCAGCTCCAATTTTACTCACAAAATCTCTCTTCTGCTTACTTCCTTTTTCGGGTTTAATCTTAATTAATAGTGGAGATTCGGCTTTCAATAAGTGGGATTCTTTAAATATTATATTTCCCTTTTTATTCACTATAATACTTTTAGATGGGGATTCAGTTATTAGTGAGTGATATTCTTCCCACTTTTCTTCTATTTCTGTTATAGAAATTAGTTTTGCACCCATTTTTTCAGATATTTCATCTAATTTTCCGTGTGTTCCTGCAGTGATAATAAAAATGTTTAAAAACTGCTTTAACTTATTTAATTTCTGAATTACTTTTTCAGGGATTACTCCATCTGTGGCTAACGTGCCGTTTAAATCAAAGACTAAGTTTTTCAATTTAAGTGTCTTAAAACCGGGTATAATTATCTCAATCATAATTACTCCTAAGAAAATAGCAAATAATTTATAAAAATTTTTTATCTAAAATTTCAAGTTAATATTTAAACCCAAAATATAAAAGAAACTTTGTATAACTGATATTTTTTATTTATCATAAACTAAAATAATATAGGTATTATATAATAAAACAATATTATTTCATTTGTAAGGAGATATATTAATGAAAAAGTATAATGTTGCTATTTGTGGGGCAACTGGTGCTGTTGGTGAAACAATGCTAAAGGTTTTACAGGAGAGGAATTTTCCTGTGGAAAAACTGAAACTCCTTGCATCATATAGGTCAACAGGTAAGAAATATAAATTTTTAAATAAGGATATTATGGTTGAAGAATTGACTAAAGATTCATTTAAAGAAACAGAAATTGCTCTCTTCTCTATAGAAGCAGAACTTAGTAAGGAATTTGCACCAATAGCAGTTGAGAATGGAGCAATAGTTATTGACAACTCAAGTGCATTTAGAATGGATAAAGATGTACCTCTTGTTGTACCAGAGGTAAATCCCCAGAATGTTTTATGGCACAATGGAATAATTTCAAATCCAAATTGCTCTACAATTGTAATGGTAGTGGCAATTAATCCAATTCACAAAATCTCAAAGATTAAAAGAATAGTTACATCAACATATCAGGCTGTATCTGGGACTGGAAGGGAAGCAATTGAAGAATTAAAAAAGCAATCGAGAGCAGTTCTTGATTGTGAAAAAGTAATATCAGAGGTTTACCCAGTTCAGATTGCATTTAATACCTTGCCTCATATAGAAGATTTTTTTAATAATGGTTATACCAAAGAAGAAATGAAAATGGTTTTTGAGACCCATAAAATAATAGGCGATGATTCTATAAAAATAACTGCTACTGCAGTTAGAGTTCCAGTGTTTACATCCCATTCACTATCTGTAAATTTAGAGTTAGAGTCTAAACTTACGGGAGAAGATGTGCGAGAAATTTTAAGTAAAGCACCTGGTGTAATAGTAATGGATGATCCAGGAAATCTGATTTATCCTACGGTCCTTAATTCATCAGGGAATGATTTAGTTTATGTTGGTAGGATTAGAGAGGACAATTCTATAGAAAATGGTATAAATTTATGGGTGGTATCAGATCAGTTAAGAAAAGGTGCAGCCACAAATGCAATCCAAATTGCAGAGCTATTAATGGAAAAAGGTCTTATTTAAAAGATTCAATATATTTCTAAATTTTATTGATAGTCCATTTTTAAGTTTTTTAATTTAACGCTATTTTTTCTTATAATATTCGCTCAAGAGTCAGCTAATGGGAATCAAGTGAAGAATAGAGATTGTTGTTACTTGATTAAGAAGAAAATATATATTGCCATTAATTACAGCAATAATAAAAATATCTTATTTAAAATCACTGATATATGATGATGAATAAAAATAAATTAAGGATTATTAATTTTTCAAAATTGAAATTTTTAATAATGATTGTAACTATGACAATAGTTTGGGCTTTTGCTTTTCCATTTATAAAAATTGGTTTAGCAGAACTTTCTTTTGTCAATCTTACAGTAATGAGATTTTTTGTTGTATGTGTTGTTTTGTTATTGATTCTACTTTTTCAACAAAAAGGATTTTCGAAACTACAAAAAAGAGACATAATTCCTATATTTCTTTTAGGATTCTTTGGAGTAATAGTCTATCATTTTGGATTAAATTATGGAGAACAGTTCATCTCTCCTGCTGCAGCAAGTTTAATAATTGCAACAGTTCCAATCCAGATTATAATATTATCAACGATTTTTCTTAAAGAAAATATAGGATTTAAAAAAATAATAGGGATTATTATTGCACTAAGTGGTGTAGTTATAATTTCAATTTGGGGAAAAGCAGGTTCCTCTCTCCATGTTGAATATATTTCTGGAGCTTTAGCAGTGTTAATTGCAGCAACAATGTCAGCATTATATACAATAGCTGGTAAAAAACTTCTAATTCGTTATTCTGCATTATCATTAACAGTTTATGCCATGCTTTTAGGAAGTCTTGGATTAATTCCTTTTATTAATAGTTCACTTTTAAGCCAAATTTTAAAAATGTCGATTAGAGGGTGGCTTTCAATTATATTTCTTGGTATTTTTTCAACTGTTATAGGATATGGAATATGGTACACTATTTTAAAAATAAGAAGTGCAAGTGAAATTAGCATCTATCTTTATGCAATCCCTGTTCTATCAACTATAATCAGTCATTTCATGTTTAAAGAAAAAATTACCTCGATGTTTATTTTTGGTGGTTTTCTTGTTATAGCAGGACTAGTTATAGTAAATCTAAAAATAAAAAAATGCTCAAACAAAAAAATTTAATTTAAAAAGGTAATCAAATTATATTTAATAGAATTTAGAGATGATTTTTAAGGATAGAACAGAAGCTGGAAAAATTTTAGCTAAAAAACTCTCCCAAACTTTAGATATTATAAAAGAAAAAGAAATAGAGGAAATCGAAAAAGAAATTATTATCTTAGCAATACCTAATGGGGGAGTAGCAGTTGGATATGAAGTTGCACAAGAATTAAATGTAGATTTTGACGTTATTATTTGTAGAAAAGTTCAGATTCCATGGAATCCAGAGGCTGGATATGGATCAGTAGCACCGGATGGAAGCTGTTTTTTAAATAAAAAATTGGTTTTAGCATTAGGACTCTCAGATAGAATTATCAATAAAAATATCCAAAAAACAACGAATCAAATTAAAGTAAGGATGGAGAAATATCGAGGTAAAAAACCATTTCCTAAATTCAAAAGTAAAATTGTAATTTTAGTTGATGATGGTCTTGCGAGTGGATTCACAATGTTGGCATCAATTGAATTCGTTAAGAAAAAGAAACCCAAGAAAATTATAGTTGCAGTTCCAACAGCATCAGGAAGTGCTTTTCAACTTGTAAAATCTGAAGTAGATGATCTTATAGCTCTGGATGTAAGGTATGCATATCCATTCGCTGTGGCTGATGCTTATGAAAACTGGTATGATGTTTCAGATGAGGAAGTTCTGCAATATCTAAGAGAATATTCAAGACAATAATTTAATAAAACAAAACCCTATTTTAATCATTTCTAATGTCAATTTTTTAGGTGGATATTTATATTTAACTTGGCATTTTTTTAATAAATATAACATCAATAATAAATTTTGTGATAAATATTTAATATCAACAGGGTTTTTTGCAAAAAGTTCTTATAGGACATTGAGTAGATTTTTTTCTACAGAAATCTTTCCCTAATCTGACCAAACATGCTTCAAAATCTGAAAAACTATAACCTTTTTCCCTATTTTTATTCCATATTTCTTTTAAAAGATTAAGATTTTCTCTTTTCTTTTTACTATTTTCAGCTACAACATTTAGCAATCCCAAATTATAGGCTGCAGCTTCAGCAAAACTACTTAAATTAGGATCTGCTTTTTCCCATATTCCTCTAAGCTCTCTAAGAAAGATATTTGCAGTGGTAGGTCCAATACCTGGCATTTCAATTAATTTATTTTCTAAATCTTGAAAATTTAATGCATATTCATGAAGATTATTCAAATTATTATTATAATTATGCTGTACAATTTTAATTATATTCAAAAGTTTAGTAGCAGTTTTAAAATCATATCTTACATATCCTCCTATATCTAAGATCTCTACTAATCCATCCCACCCTGTCTTTAAGATTTTTTCTAGTGTTAAAACATTTCTTTTTTCAAATTCATAGTAAGTATTTGTTGCGATTTTCTCTCCAATTCTTGCCCCATAAAGAATAGATGCCAAAAACCATTTAAATATTTCATCAGATTTTTTCTCTTTTAATTCTATTCCCAAAGATTTAGAGAATTTTCCATCAAAATTTTTAAAAAGAATATCAATTAAATTTTTCATGTTAATATACTCCCTCTTCCATTATTTGTAAAATAAAATTAATTAAATATTTTTATTATAAACCTTGAAGATAAATTTTTCTTGATTTTAATTTATATTTATGTTAACTTTATAAATATAATTAACAACTGTTAAATATAAATTAATAGTTAACATATGTTAATTATAAAATGATATTAAAAGAAATTAGATAATAATACTATATTAGAGATATGAAATGTATTATAAGGGTATTAATAATGACTTATTTATAAGAGGTGTGTTATGAATGAAGAAAAGTTTGTTACTATTCCTCAGTTGGCCAAAATCTTAGGATTAAGTAGAATTGCTGTTTATAAAAAAGTAAAAAAAGGAGATATAAAAGCAATAAGAATTGGTAGAAATTATGCTATCTCTAAAAAATATATAGATGATATTATGGGTAAAACTTTAGATAATAAAAGAAAAAAAGAAATTGACAAGGCAGTAAAAAAGACAGTTAAAGAATATGGTGAGGTACTAAAACTTCTAGGAAGGGAAGAATGAAGATAATTACAGTAAAAGATGTAGAATATATTGCTTTTAGATTAGCACAGGAGATGTTAACTTTTAATGAGCCTATCCCTGATTTTTCAACACGTTATCCAAATATTTTAGAGAGTTGCATAGCTACTCCATTTCAAAAATTCTCTAAAAAAGATCTTTATCCGGGTCTTTTATCAAAAGCAAGCATTCTTTTTTATCTTATGACAAAAAACCACCCTTTTCAAAATGGTAATAAAAGAATTGCTATGACTACATTGTTTGTTTTTCTATATAGAAATAAAAAGTGGTTAGAAGTTAATACTCAAGAACTCTATAATTTTACAGTTTGGATAGCTCAGAGTCCTCCAAAGGTTAAGGAAGAAACTGTAAAAGCAACAGAAAAGTTTTTAAAAACATATATAATAAATATTTAAGGGGTCTAATTATTTTTATAATTGAAAATTTTAAAAATGGAGGTATTATGTTTGATAAAATGCGGACAATTCTCAGCAAAGTTGATGCAGATTACAGTGATGTTCGATATGAAATAAAAAAAGAAACTGTAATTTCTTTTAATGGGAAAGAACTGACAAAGATTGGTTCTAATTCTACCGATGGATATGTTTTAAGGGTTTTAAAGAATGGTGGATTGTCTTCTGTTGTTTTTACAAAAGAAAATGATAGTGAGAAAGCTGTAAATACTGCTATGGAAAATGCACAATTAATTGCAAAAAACATAGAAAAACCTATTGAATTTGCTCAGATAGAGGTAGTTAGGGATACTTTTATTCCAGAATTAAAGGAGGATCCCAGGAAAATTTCTATGGCCGAGAAACTCGAACTTGTTCAGAAGTATAATGATATTCCACTTTCCTATGAAAAAATAGCCACAACAAATGTAGATTATGAAGATGTGATTAGAGAAAAATATTTTATAAGTACTGAAGGAGCTGAAATAAGAGAGGATCTTATAACAACAAGATTGTTAGGTGAGATTATAAGTAAGGATGGAAATTTAGTTCAGAATGTAAGAGTTCGTGCAGGTGGAAGTAATGGGTTTTCAACTATTCGAGACCAGGAAAGCAATTTTGAAGAGAGAACTGCTATTGCACTAAATCTTTTAAAAGCAAAACCTGTTGAAGCAGGGGTGTATAATTACATTTTAAATCCAGATATGGCAGGGGTATTTACTCATGAAGCCTTTGGACATTTTTCTGAAGCAGATATAATAGAAACCCTTCCAGCTATGCGTAAAAAGATGAAGATTGGAAATAAATTAGGTAATGATGTTTTAAATATTATAGATAATGCCTTATTACCTGACCAACTTGGGTTTTACAAATATGATGATGAAGGAGTAAAAGTTCGCTCAAAACAACTTATGAAAAATGGAATTTTGACAGGTAGACTGCACTCAAGAAGAACTGCTGCTGAATTTAAAGAACCAGTCTCAGGACATTGTGTTGCCGAGGATTACCGTTATTCTCCAATAGTTAGAATGGGAAATATTTTTATAGAACCAGGTAAAAATAATTTTGAAGAACTTTTATCTATGCTCGGGGATGGCTTGTATATTTTGGATGCTAAAGGAGGACAGACAGCTGGAGAGAATTTTACTTTTGGTGCGCAATATGGTTATGTGATAAAAAATGGGAAGTTAGGTGAGATGATACGTGATATAAATATTTCAGGCAATTTATATAAAACATTAAAAGATATTGTTGCAGTAGGAGATGATTTTGTTTTATCAAAAGCTGGAGCATGTGGAAAGGGTCAATTAAATATTCGTTCTTGCCATGGTGGTTCACATATTCTTGTTAATAATATTGTAATGGGAGGTTTGTAATGGAAAAATTACTTGAGATGGCAAAAAAAGTTTGTGATAAAGCAGAAGTTTATTCAATTGATTATACATATAATCCTGTTACCTTTGAGGATGCTAAACTACACGATATAGAAAGTAAATTTCAGTCAGGTATTAGCCTGAGAATAATGAAAAATGGTAAGCTTGGATTTGCTTACACAAAAAATCTTATAAATCGTGAAGAAATTTTACAGAATGTCCTTGATTCTATTAAGGGAGAAGTAGAGGCAAACTATGATTTTCCTCTTACAAAAGAGCTACCTAAGCTCAACACATACGATCCCTCAGTTGAAAATCTGTCTACTACTAAAATGGTGGAAGAATGTGCAAGAGTTTGCGATATTTTGAGGTCCAAAACAGATGGGGAAATTTCAATAACTTCCTCTACTTATATTGAGGACATTCGTATTATAAATAGCAAAGGAACAGATGTTTCTCAAAAAGGGACTTTTTACGGTATATATGGAGGTGTAATATATCCTGGATCCGCTTCTGCTATTTGGCGAATTTTTATAAGTAAAAAATTTGAAAAGTTACCAGACGATATTGTGAATGAGATGATAGAACTTTATACACTATCATCTAACGTTGTGGAAACAAAAGGTGGCAAAATGAAAGTGATGTTTATGCCAAATAGTATGCATACTCTTAACTGGAGAATTTTTAGTGGAACAAGTTCAAAAAGTATTTATGAGAAAATCTCACCTGTTGCCGATAAAATTGGAGAAAAAATATTTAATGAAAAAATAACAATCTATGATGATTCATTAAATGATAAATATCCTGGAGCAAGAGCTTTTGATGATGAAGGTGTAAGATGCAAACCGTTAACAATTATAGAGAATGGGATATTAAAAAGTATCTACTATGACCTGAATTATGCAACTAAACTGAATGCTGAATCTACTGGACATGGGTATAAAGTTCTCCAATGGGGAGGAGAACAGATAACACTGAAACCTATACCTGCGCTTGCTCATATGACTATAAAACCTGGTAAAAAATCCTTTTCAGAATTAGTGAAATCAATTGATAGAGGCATAATTATAGAAGGTGCACTCGGAGCTCACAGTGGTAATATTCCTAATGGAGACTACTCTGTTGGTGTTAATCCTGGATTATATGTTGAAAATGGTGAAATTATAGGTCGTGTAAAAGATGCAATGATAGCAGGTAATATTTATGAAACATTGAAACATGTTATTGATATTGGTGATACATTGCATCCTTCTTTTATAGGTTTAGGTGACTATAATGCATTGGTACCAGCAATATTATTTGATAATCTGAGTGTTGCAGCAAAGTCCTAAATAGCTGTAACCTTAAATCTCATATTATGATAATCCTTTTAATTAAGGTGTCTACTTTTAAATTTTAAACTGTATACTTTTAAAATTTATCTAGCACTGTAACCTTAAGTAATTGAAATTAAAAATAGTTTATTCTATAGTAAGAGTTAAATTTTCATTGAAATAATTAACCTGAATAAAAGTGATTGGAACGTTTACCCTTAATAGGTAGTAAAAACCATAGAGACCCCAAAATGAACATTATTGAAGTAAAAGATCTAAAACGAATATATTATGCAAAGGTTGGTGTCCTACGACGCAAGGTAAAAGAAGTATTAGCATTGGATGGAATTAACTTCAGTGTGTCACAAGGAGAACTATTTGGGCTACTGGGACCAAATGGAGCTGGTAAGACAACGACTGTTAAGATATTGACCACACTGCTCACACCAACAGCAGGACAGGCTTGTGTTTTGGGTTATGATGTTGTTCGAGAAGCAGAACAGATACGGCCACAAATTGGATTCATCTTTGGTGGTGAAAGGGGACTCTACTGGCGACTTTCTGGTTATGACAATCTGGTATATTTCGCTAACTTGTATCATATTCCACCAGATGTGCAAAAAAAGCGTATCCCTGAACTTATGGAACTGGTAGGGTTAAAAGGACGAGAAAATGAGAAGGTACAAGGTTACTCACGAGGCATGAAACAGCGCTTGCATATTGCCAGAACTTTACTGCATGATCCCGAAGTTCTCTTTTTAGATGAGCCAACAATGGGTTTAGACCCTGTGGGTGCGCGAGAATTGCGTCAAGCTATAAAGAACTTACAGACAGAGGAGAAGACAATCTTACTAACTACTCACTACATGTTTGAAGCTGATTCAATGTGTCAGCGTATCGCAATCATAAATCACGGGAAAATAGTGGCTCTGGACACCCCAACTGAGCTAAAGAATTATGTTCAAGATCTATCGATTATAGAGATTGAAGTGTTTGGAATTCCGTCTGAAGCGATACAGCGTATACAGAATTTGGATGGTGTAGACATGGTTTCGATAGAGAACCAAGACCAAAAACAAGCATTACATATTCACTCAAGCGATGGGTCAGGTATTGTAGCACCAGTTGTCAGTACTTTACAGAATATGGGCTTAAGGATAGGTAATGTAGTTGTTCGAGAGCCTTCGCTTGAAGATGCATACGTACGATTGGTTGGAGGTGAAACATAATGCTATCAAAATTACGAGTAGTCTGGACAGTTTTTTACCTGTATCTAAAGCAAATAGCTATAGACGGATTTATTATTTTTACTGTCATTATACAACCACTATTGGTAGCACTGTTAGCAATTTATATGCTTCGGGATACTGAGGGCTTCCAAGCCATTTATGTAATTGTGGGAAGTGCGCTGACTGGGTTATGGAGTGGTACTCTTTTTTTTAACTCTTTCAATGTTCAGGCTGAACGCTGGAGTGGTTGTTTAGAAAACATAGTAGGTAGTCCTACACACTTACAAACAGTAGTCCTTGGCAAGGCATTAGCTAATATAACAATATCCCTCAGTTCAATGATCTTCAGCTATCCAATTGCTGCATTTTTATTTGGTTTTAAACTAACAATTGCTCACCCATCTCTGTTTATAGTGTCACTTATACTAACGATATTAGCGCTTATGTCACTGGGTTTAGTTATTGCTCCTATTTTTTCCCTCAACCCAGGAAACATCTTATGGGTCAATGCATTTGAGTTTCCTATGTACATCGTGGGTGGCTTCCTGTTCCCAGTATTAATGTTGCCTGTTTGGACAACACCTATTAGTTATATTCTATCTCCCTACTGGGCTGCAAGAGCGTTGCATGCAACATCAAGTGGTAATGCTTCTCTTAATGAAGTGTTCATTAGTTGGGGATTAATTGTTTTTCTCAGTTTAATATATTTATACATCTCATCCTGGTTATTCAGAGTACTTTTGCAAAAATCTAAGGAGAAAGCAACATTAGGATTGCAATAAGAGGAGATTTCTATGCGTAGATTGATTACTTCTTTGAGAATATTTGTTAGTGGAGCTTGGTTATCATATATTGCACTTTTCCACTGGACTCACCCGGCCAGCTATATAGCTTCAAAAATTGTCATGCCAATTGCTAGTATGCTATTTTTTTTATACTTGGGGATGTCAGCCACTGGACATGATACAGCTCAGTTCTATATTGTAGGGAATGCATTACAAATAGTTGCTGTTAGCGCTATCTACGGAGTGACAATGACTGTAAGCCGTGAACGCAATATGGGAACACTAATCTACCTGATAGGCTCTCCAGCTAATCGATTGGCTATCTTTATGGGTCGGGCTTTTTTTAATATTCTGGATGGTTTGCTTGGTGTGGTGATCGGTTTTATTGTAGGCGGTTTTATAGGGCTAGATTTAACTTCAGCTAATCTGCCTGGTTTGGCAATAACGATATTGATTTCTTCTATCAGCACATGTGGGCTAGGACTTATGCTTGGCAGTATTAGCTTAACAGCACTAAATATAATGTTTGTCAACAATACGTTCTTCTTTTTATTACTTGTCTTTAGTGGAGCAAATCTACAATTAGATAAGATGCCAGCATGGATACAATCTATCAGTAAATGGTTGCCACTCACTCGAAGTATTCAGTCAGCAAGGATACTGATAAATGGGGCACCATTAGCTGAAGTATCATTGCTACTAGCAAGCGAATTTGCTATTGGACTCACCTATGCTTTAGCAGGCTTTATTTTTTTTCGCTGGTTTGAATTTCAGGCAAGAAAGCGAGGAACACTGGAGGCATTCTAAACATTTTACCAGCTTCCTCCTCCGCCTCCACCAAATCCTCCTCCGGAAAATCCGCCTCCACCGAATCCACTTCTACCTGAAGCTGCACCTCCTGGAGTTGAAGCAAATGCAGTATTCATATTATTTGTAAGACCACCAATCATATTTGTAAATATAATTGCATTCATAGTATCAAAATCACCTTCATACCAGTCTGATGGTCTTTTAAAGATTCCTTCAAACTGTTTAGCCCATTGTTTTTCAACTCCAAGTGCCATTGCATAAGATAAAAATTTTTCAAACAATTCAGGACTTTTTTCGGGTGCATTAAAGAACTTCAATCTATCTTTCTCTGTTACAGTTAAAAACTCCTTAAAGCCTAGTATTGCCTCATGTATCAGCTTACCCTTTTTTGTTTTTTTAGGCATTGCTCTACCGAAAAGTGCTATTATGATTGAAGAAATTATATTTATAATTGCAAATATACCAGCTAAAATATAGTATTTATTTCTTACCCTATCAGGATTTGTTGGAAAGTAATCTTTCTTTACAAGATTTTCATATGTTAAAGATTTTATCCTGGGCAGATTTTCATAGAACTTACCTTTTAGTTCAGATAATTTGACTACAGTTTTTCCAGTCAATGGTTTTTCTTCAGTAGTTTCTTCTCTTATTACTTTTCTTTTTTTGTCAAATATCTTTAAAGTAGATAATCTTCCTTCCTCTTGAGTAGTATATTTTTTTTCAGTTATTAAATCTCCACCTTTATTAAAAATTCTTATAAAATCAAATACTTTTTCCAGAACGCCTGGTTTTTTAGCAAAAATAGCATTAAAGAGTTCTTTTTCATGAGATTCTAAATTTTCATCTGCCTCTTTTAACTTGATGAATTTATACTCTCTTTTTGTTTTTAAGAAGCCTTTTTCTTTTATTTCTCTTATCCTCATATAACCCTTTACAGCTAAATCTATAATAGTAGCTGAAATATCTCTTAAATCAGCTCTTTCATCTATAATAGAACCTATTTCCATAGGAGTTAAATCATCAGGTGGAGAATATATTGGAATTATTGTTCCTCTTCCTGCCGGGTCTTTTCCATACTTATTCCAGATAAAAGAAAGGACACCCAATGTTATAAGTGGAATAACGAGTATATAAAGAGCAAGTAATAGTGGAAGGTATTTTTTTAATAAATCACCAATATTTTTTGAATATTTTTTAGGGACTTCTTTTACTATTCCTTTTGGCCAACCCAATACAATTGTTAAACCTTCTCCGGGAGAGAGTACTCTGGTACTTGAAAAGTAGGTTTCAGTTTCACTTAAAATTTCGCTTTCACAATTTTTTTCTTGAGATTTTACTTTACCTGTATAGCATGTTAATTTAATATCACATGATTTAACTTTTTGTGGAAGTGTTACTTTGCAGGATGCATTGTTTATATTTACAAACCAATTATTTCCAGTAACATTCCAATACAGTTCATCATGTTCATCAAAATAGTTCAGTGCTCCACCCATTTCATAAGTGACAATATAGATATTCTTACCTGTAACATATATATCCGGATCACCAATTTTAATGCTTATAAAATCTCCCTTAGTACTAGTATCATATCTATATTTTGATCCAGTTTCATTAACTACACTTAATACTCTAAAATCGAGTTTATAAATTCCCTTATCTGTTTTATATCTATAAGGAATATCTCTATAGATACCGTGTCTATCTTGAGTACCAAAATCATAAGCAATATTTTCAGTAACTATAATAGAGCTATCACTATTTATAGTTATATTTACATCAAATCTATTTATCTTCTCCTCTTGCGCGAGTGCTGAACTGAAAGGAAGAAGAACGGTAACTAAGATGAGTGAAATAAAAATGAGTTTAAACTTTCCTTTTCCCATTTTTTTCAAATTTTAATTAATATATTTTAAAATTTTTTACAGCGTTCTATAGAACTTTATTTTTTAAGTTTATGGTTTTAAAGTATTTCAACAAGGTTTTTATTATTTGCAAGTAATTTAAAACTCAACCTTTGGAACTTCCCTCTCTTCTTCTCTTTCAACCTCAAACATCTCTCTCTTAGGAAATTTTCCACTAAAGAGTGATGCTACTAAAGTGTTTGGAAATACTTCTCTCGTAGTGTTGAAATCTTTTACTACTCCATTATAGTAACGCCTTGCTGACTCTATTTTATTTTCTGTCTCTTCCAGATCATCCTGAAGAGATAGAAAATTCTGGTTTGCTTTCAATTCGGGATAATTTTCTGCTACTGCAAACAGTGTCTTTAATGTAGCAGTTAAACCACCTTCAGCCTCAGCTCTTGCTGCTGGGCTACCTGCTCCCATCGCAACTGATCTTGCTTTTGTTACTTCCTCAAACACAGATTTTTCGTGAGAAGCATAACCTTTTACTGTTTCTACAAGATTTCCAATTAAGTTATATCTTCTCTTTAGCTGAACATCAATGTCACCCCAGGCAGCATCAACTTTAATATTACTACCAACCAATCTGTTATAGATACCAACTATGAAAGCCCCTATTGCTACAATGATGGCTAAAATAATTAAGAAAATAGTCAAAATAGTCATTTACTCTCCTTTTTTAAAACTTTAATTTTATTTTCTAAAAATTTGTACTGTAATTATTATGAAATTTCTCTAATTATCGCAGATTGTATTATCTACATATTATATATAAAAATGAATCAAATTATAATAAAAGTTATTTTATTTCTTTACCTCATCTTTTGTCAATAGTAATAACTACACCTAAATGGTCAGAAGCTATGCTCTCTGGTATTACAAAATCACTTGCAGCTAAATCAGGGGATATCCAGATGTAATCTATGCGTTTATCAGGATTGTCTGAGGAATAAGTAAAACCGTTTCCAGTGCCAGCTTCAATAAAGGTATCTAACAGTCCTGAATTATAATATATCTGTGTTTCAGGGTAGTGTGGTTTAGCATTCATATCACCTAAAATTACTGTCTTATCATGATTTTTCCAATAATCAACAATTGCTTCTATTTGAGGTTTGCGAATATGATTATCCTCTTCAACATGGTGTAGATGTGTTGCTATCACAAATAATTCTTCATTATTTCCCAGATCAATATTTACCCATATAAATCCTCTTTGAAGAGGAACATTTCCTTTGGGTAAAAGTTCATTTTTATATTCTAAAATTGGATATTTGCTTAGTATTGCATTTCCAAAGAGGGGATCACCAACAGGACCATATATATATGGCATATTTAATCTCTGAGATAACCACGTAAGCATATCAACTGAACCATTTATAAACCAACCTCTTGAAACTTCTTGAAGTGCAATAATATCAGCATTACTCTCCTCAATGACTTTTGCAAAGGCTTCCATACCTAAATATCCCTTTGTATCAAATCCCTGATGAAGATTGTAAGTCATTACTCTAACTGGATATCCATTACCTGTTAAAGACTTGGGTTTTTTCCATCCTATTACATTGACTAATGATGAAAATATAAGAATTAAAATAATAATAATTAAAGAAATATTTTTAAAGTCTATTCTTATTAGGTTTATCTTTTTTTCTTCATTTATTAAATTTAATCTCCCACCTTCATATAATTTAAATGAGGAAATTAGTGTGCAAACAAATAAGATTCCAGTAGAGATAGGAGGTAATATCTGATTGTTAAAGGGAAGATTTATATCATAACCCGCATAATAACCAAATACCAATGCTATAAAAAGTATCATGCCAATACCATAAAAAATTGAACTACGCCAAAGTCCTTTTGAAGTAACATTAGATTCTAAGCTTACAAATATCAGAGTTAGCTCGCTTGCAAGTATTATCTGACCTATAAAAAGTGGTATTATTGCAATACTTCCACTCATTTTTATTAAAGGAAAAAACAATATTAATAATATTGCTCCAACAATTACTGAAGTTAATAACCATCTTTGGTTAAGATTCTTTAAGATAAAGGTCGAAAATAAAATTGCAGTAATATTTCCCAAAGTTATGAATGTTAAAACTATAGGTTGAGACAACCCGGAATTAACTGTTTCATATCCAATATTTTGGAAAAATAATGCTTGTAGAAGTAAAAAGGAACCCCATGCCATTATTGGTATACTAAATAAGAAATTTGGTTCTTTTCTCAATATACTTTTTTCTTTTGTAAAAAAACCAGTTTTGCTTGTCCAGTTAAATAGAAGATAGAATTGAGCTATTGTTAATATGAGAATTAGAAAAAACGAAATGATATTGGATTGCCAATTGATGTCATAAGTTTTAAAAGCTCCAAGAATTGCTGTATCCAATGCAAACCCAGAAAGAATTCCCAAAATATATTCACTCGTTTTTTTATTTTCTTTATTTGTATTCCATATATAACTTAAATATGAAGGAAAGAACAAGACAAAAAACACAGTTCCAAATGTACTTAAACAAAGATCCATAAATGGAGATAAAAAAATCTGTTCAAGTAGTCTTATTAAACCAACTCCACCAATAGTTGTGACTAAAGTTAGTTTAATTCCAATAACGCGACTGATAATAGCAAATAAAAAAGAGACTAAAAAAACAATAGCAGCATATATTCCAAGTTGTATTGTACTTGCTCCCATTGAATCACCATAAACATAAACTATTGTGGGAACAAAAATCCGAAGAGTTTGTAACCCAAATAATACTGTAATTGCAGGTAATAAAATGTCATATGTAGAATCTTTGGTAAAATTAGAATTTATTTTTCTCACCTTACTGATCCTCCTTTATCAAAACTTCTTTTGAAAATTATTAAAACATATCTCATTTTAACAAGAATATCAGCATTTTTTAAGTTAATATTAATTTAATAGATGGTTTTTAGTTTTAATTAATATGTAATAAAATAGAAACATGGCTTTTTTAAAATACAAAGAATGTTGTAAAATGTTCTTTTAAAAAATTAAATAGGTATTATAAGAAATCAATATGAGGTTATAAGTATGAAAAAGAGATTAAAGATTTTAATTACTTCAGGACCTACAAGAGGACCCATTGATGCAATGAGATATATCACAAATAAATCCACAGGTAGATTAGGTACAGAGATAGCCAAGGAAGCACTTAATCAGGGTGCACGAGTTACTTTCATATATGGGAAGGGAAGCATTGTACCAGATATAAAAGATGTGGGAGAGAACTTATATTTAAATCTAAAATTAATAGATATTATAACAGTTAGTGATTTAATAAAATCTATAAATCAGGAGTTAAAAGATGGAACTTATGATGTTGTAATTCATAGTATGGCAGTTTTAGATTATGTTCCAGATAAATATATAAGTGATAAAGTTGCTTCTGGTAAAGATGAGTGGATAATAAGATTAATCAAAACCCCAAAAGTAATTAAGATGATAAAAGAAATAGCCCCAGATATATTTCTAGTAGGTTTTAAATTAGAGTTTAATAAAACCAAAGAAGAGTTAATTAAAATTACTCGTGAGGTATTAATAAAGAGTAATTCTGATTTGATGGTGGCAAACGATTTAAAAGATTTAGAAAAAGAAAGGCACGTAGCGTACTTTGTAAACAAAAATGGAAAAGTTATAGACGTTAAAAAGGGTAAAAAGAATATAGCTAAGAAACTAGTTAAATTTATATTTGAAGAATTAAGATAAAACTTATAAGATGTAGGGCAAGGCTTTAGCCTTGCTTAATAATGTAATTCTTAAGGGTTGCCTTACATAATTTAATGTAAATTATATTAATTATTAATTTATAAAATAATAAAGCCTGGAGGATAAAATGTTAAAAGGAAAAACAATAATTTTAGGAGTTACAGGTGGAATCGCTGCATATAAATCAGCAGAACTTGTGAGTAGGTTGAAGGATTTAGGGGCAAATGTAATAGTAATAATGACTAAAAATGCTACTGGGTTTATAACCCCACTTACTCTTCAAACATTATCACAAAATCCGGTGTATATTGATATGTTCAAACTAATTGAAAAAGCTGAAATAGGTCATATCTCTCTATCAAAAAGAGGGGATATAATTGTGATAGCACCAGCAACAGCAAATATTATTGGAAAGATTGCGTCAGGAATTGCAGACGATCTTTTAACTTCAACAGTTATGGCTTCTACCTATCAAAAACTGATTGCACCAGCTATGCACTCAACAATGTATGAAAATCCAATAGTTCAACAAAATATTAAAAATTTAGAGGATATGGGTTTTGAATTTATTGGTCCAGAAACTGGGAAACTGGCAAGTGGTGATATAGGGATTGGTAGATTAACAAATATAGAGAATATTATAAATAAAATAATTGAGATCTTAAAAATTAAGAAACATTAAAGAGCGAAAAATAGTAAATAAAAATTATGAGGTAGCTGCTAAACATCTCTAATACAAGATACTAGAGGAGAAACTTACAGGTCTTCTTTATAGATTATAAACCTTCCCGGTTGTATGCATTAACTAAGAAAACCAAAGGTTTTTGTAAAACTCAAAAATCTGTGATGAAAAAATATATTTATTATCATTAATTATTTAAAAATTGAGATTGTTCTCCAAACTAAGCCAGCAAATAAAAGACCATAAATTATTGATAGTATTGCTAAACTTAATGCTTTTTTAAACCCAAATTCTTTAATAAGTACTCCCAAAGCAATTATGCACGGGATTCCAATTGTAGAAGCTATTCCAAATGTGTAAATTTGAAGAGGAGTTAAGGTTAAAGGTATATCACTACCTAAAACTGATAAAAGCATTGCTACAGTTAGATCTTTTTGTAAAAATCCAAATACTAAAGGGATAATAGTTACATCGGGTAATCCCAGCCAGGTAGTAATTGGTGAAAAAGGTTTTATTATGATATTGGTAAGACCTGTTATTTCAAAAATACCGTAAGCTATTCCTCCTAAAGCTAAAAGTGGCATAACTACATATACAAAATCTTTCATCCTGATCCAGCTTTTAGCAAGAACATTTCCAAGCAGCGGTTTTCTATAAGGGGGAAGTTCTAAAAGTAAAGGTTCCATCTCTATATGAATAACTTTTTTTATTCCAAAAGCCCAGATTAAACCAGCAACAAATAAAGTAGCAAAAACAGAAAAAGCCAACTTTATACCTCCATAGAATCCGACTATACCCATTATTATTGCAATTCTTGAGGAGCAAGGTACACAAGTGAAAAATGATGCACAGTGAAATTGTTCTTTTTTACTGGACAANACCCTGGTTGCTCTACATGCTGGTGCAGTACAACCTAAACCTAATGCTAAAGGAATAAATGATTTTCCAGGTAAANCTATTTTTTTNAAAAACCTTTCCGCATTAAGAATAAATCTGGAAAGAAGTCCTATGTCTTCTAATAACCCTAAAAGCAAATAAAACAAAAACACATAAGGTAAGGCAATTGAAACACCTGCTGTAAGTCCGGTTAGGCCTTGAATTAATACTGTACCAATAATAGAATGCTCCACTGCACCAAAAGACGATAAAAGCTCCTCGGTCAAGCCCATAAGAATCTCTTGTGTTAAATTGCCAAGATATAATAGTATTCCAAAGATGGAAAGAAGGAGTAAACCAGTAGTAAGCGGACCCCAGACTTTATGCAAGAGAATATCATCAATCTTTTCTTGTAGTCTTTTTTCTTTCCCCAAAGGAACTATTTGAGTAACCTTTTCTGCAATAAACGAAGCTGTGCCATATCTTGTTATTGATATATCTTCCGCAACTTTTGGATGATGTTCTTCCAAATCTTTCTTGACTTCTTTAATTACTTTTTTATTCCTCAAATATTTATAGAAATCTCCATCTTCTTCTAAGATTCTTAAGGCAATAAATTTCTTTGGTAGTTTACTTTCTTTTAATCTTAATTTAATCTGTTTTATTGCTTTTTCTATATCATCATCATATTCAACCCTAAAACCTATTACTTCTTCTTTAATTCTTAATAATGAATCTATGAGATTATCTATCCCCCTTTTAGTTAGTGGATTTATAAGAACAATTGTAACATTAAGAAGTCTCCCCAATTTTTTATAATCAATTTTTATTCCTTTCTTCTCAGCTTCCTCTATAAAATTAAGTGCCACAATAGTAGGTATCTGAGCTTCTAATATCTGCAATACCATATAAAGACTTCTCTCAAGAGAGGTTGCATCTGCGATTACTATTGCCCCATCTGCTTTTTCTTCAAACAACACCCTTTCAGTAATTTTTTCTTCTTCACTTCTATCAGAAATAGAGTATATTCCTGGTGTATCTACAAACTCAATTTCTGTATCATTAATTTTCTTTTTGGCTTTGACAACTTCGACGGTGGTTCCAGGATAATTAGACACTACAACTCTTGGACCGACTAATGCATTAAGTAGAGATGATTTACCCGAATTCGGCTGTCCTATTAAAAGTATTTTATGATTTTTCGTCTTCATAATATTATCCTAAAGATTCTTAGGTAGTACCCTCAATAGATATCTTTTTTATTAACTTGTGTATAAATTTTTGCAACTGTTCTGGTAAACCTTTAATTTCTACATCCAAAAAGCCACGCACAATAAGTGACTTGGCAGTTTCTTCGTCAATCCCTCGAGACATCAAGTAATTTAGCTCCTCACCTGATATCCTTCCTATTCCCGCCTCATGTGATAAATCTGTTTTGGAATTAATTGCCTCTAAGGCTGGCATTGTTTCAATTTTCCCCCTATCATTGAGTAATAAACCATTGCATTCCATATGCCCCTTTGTGTTTTCCCCTCTTCCCTGTATATGTCCTCTTGTAATAACTTTACCTCCTTTGGAAAGTGCCTTATTTATAATTTCAGATCTCGCATTTTTCTCTTCTAAAAATACTTCATCGTTAATATTAAAATTGGAATACTCTTTAGCGTAAACAACTGTATTAAATCTTGTTGTCCCATTTTCCTTGACATTTGTAATGGAGTGAGATTGCTCCTTTTTAGGAGGATAAAGCACTATATAATTGGAAATAAAAATGCCATTCTTTTTCACTAATGTGCTGCTTTTTGAAAAGACTGAAGTTGTGGGTAGCCAGTGATGGATTCTTGTAACTGAAAGTGATGCATTATCTTTAATTAAATAGTGGCTAATTCCCGTATGTTTGCATTCCTGAATGGAAGTTGTACACCCGGATATAAGATGAGCTTTGGAATTTGGTTCGGCTACAAAAATATTATGTATTATTTGAGATTTACTCTTTTTTGTATAGAAGCATGCTTGTATGGGGAAATCTATTTTAGCATTTTCAATTACTCTTATGAAATAACCCAAAGGTTTTTTGGGAATTGACTTCACATAATTCCTTAGCCACAAATGCTTCTCAATAGCTTTACTTAAAGGAGAAATTTCCAATTTTCTGTTCAAACTTTCTGTATTTGCTATGTAATCATCAATGATAAAGAAAAATCCGGAACGATTCTTATTAGAAGAACTATAGCCAACATAACTTAATATCTCTTCATCTATGAAGTTCTTATTTTTTGACATTTTCATCACCTAAAGAAAAACATCTATAACAATCTTCGTAACCAGACTCTTTTATCTTATCAAAAATATCGGAAGGATTAGTTCCGCATACCAATTTGCCATCGATCATCACGTAACCAGCATCCATATTTACATAATCTAAAATATTACCACTGTGAGTTATTATTATTGCGGATCTACTTCTCTTAATTAAAGGTAAATCTTTTTGCAACATCCTTTTGATAGATTTAGAAACAATTTTTATATTCTCAACATCTATTCCAGAATCGGGCTCATCCAACAACGCCAAGTCAGGTTTTTGTAATAGTAATTGCATTATTTCACAGGTTTTCTTTTCTCCTCCCGAAAACTCTTTGTTAATATCTCTTTCCAACAGTTTCTTTGTATTAAGTTCCTTAGCAACATCTTGAATCTCTTTTTGTGATGTATTTATAATCTCTAAAAATTTTTTCAGCTTTACTCCTCTAACAGCTGGTGGGTTTTGAAATCCAATTCCAATTCCTTTACGTGCTCTTTCATAAATGGGAAAATCCAATATTGAATCGCCTTTAAATATTATATCTCCTTTTATTACTTTAAGATGGGGCAATCCCATTATCGCTCCAAGAAGGGTAGATTTACCAGAGCCATTAGGACCAAATATTATGTGGGATTCTCCCGCACTTATAGATAAATTTATTTCTTTGAGAATCAATTTTTTTCCAGCTTTTACCCACAAATTTTTAATTTCTAATAGATATTTTTTCTTCATTTCAATACATTAATTTCTTTTGCTAAATTTTTGCTCAAAGCAAATTTTTTATTTTTTACTTTAACAACTATTCCACTGGGGATTTTATTCATTAATATTATTTTATTTCCAGGAAATATCCCTAAACTTACCATTCTCTCAAATTGACCATTGTCGGGAATGGTTATATCAGTAATTAAACTCTCTTCACCCAATTTAGATTTTGTTAAAGGAATTCCCTTTTCTTTAAACGTGGATAATTTTTTTATATTCTTAATAACTTCTTCAGAAACATAATGTTCGAGAATATGAGCAACTTCATGTGCCTCTTCTTCATTTCTCGTCTTCTTAAAATAATTTTCGAGGACAAGATATTTTTTAACAATATTTCTTGCTTTAGCTTCTCCAATTTTTGTCAATTTAACAAAATTTTTTTCAACCCGTATAAGGTTTTTATTTTTAAGATCTTCAATTGCTTTGGACAAAAAAGAATTAGAAACCTTAATTTTCACTTTTACAGATTTAAGTGAAACTTTATCTTTTCTTTCACCTATAT
>JGI24025J20009_10000815_pt1 | contig 24146 bp, 23 predicted proteins | sample Cruoilmetagenom3_FD_20009 | JGI IMG/M metagenome (IMG submission 20009) | reverse complement strand
CGAAGAAGAAGGCGAGCCACAGCGCGTGCGGCAGGAACACGATGGGACGGTAGGTGCTGCCCCGGATCATCTGGATGAAGTCGTGCTGAAAGAAGCCGTAGATCCAGATGTTGAGCTGTGGGCTGAAACGGATCTCGAACACGGCCGGGATCGTGTAGATCAAACCGCCGATCATCAGCGCCCGCAGAAGCTCGCGCCGTCCGGTTTCGCTGGCCAGAACCGTGCGGGCGGTCAAGAAGGGCAGGGCGTGAATGAGCACGAGTGCGCCCGAGAACGAGATCACCTCGCGCGGCACCAGCCCCGGGATGACACGGATCGCCGCTTCGAACGGCCCCACCTCCATGAAGGGGGCGTCGATGATGATGGTGTCGCCGTTGGTCAGGATCGTCGGGACCGTCATGAAGACGAAGGCGATGAGCAGGATCTTGGCGAGCCCGGATCGGGGCAGGAAGGCGATCTTGACCTTGGCGACGAAGATCGTGAGGAAAAAGGCGCTGAGATTGGCGATCACCAGCTTGTCGATCGGCGGCAGCAGCGGCAGGTCGACTTCCGTTCTGGGGGGCAGGAGCAGGTAGCCGCCGATAATCGTCCACACGAAGGCCCGCTCCAGCGGCATACGCTTGTACATAATCCAGGCCACGAGCGGCCAGGAGAACAGGACAAGGTATGCGATCGGGTTCGGCATTGTGTTCCGGCGATGCAGTCGGACGGTGGGGTCCGACGAGGGTAGAGCGTTTGGTTCGGTATCGGCGACCGGCGCAGCGTGCGCGCAGGTTTCGCGTCGATCCACACCTTGAAAAACGGGTGCCTCTCGGCCCCCGCTGATTCCCGCACGTATAGGCGATTCCTTCGCCTGGGTGAAACCATTCCCCGCATTGTTGCGGGTTTTTCGCTAGTGTCCGCAGACCAGCCGTATCGGGTATGTTCCGGCACGAGGGGATCGTTGAAGGAGCTTGCACAATCCGTTTTTGGCCCTTTCCATTGACCCTGCAGCGCAATGGTTGCAAAAGTTAAACCGGGCACGGTGGCGTGTGGCGTCACCTATCGGGAGTTTTTGGTGCAACTGGCGGTTCTGGGCTTCAATCCAGCAAAGATGTTTTCCGGCGACGGTTTGATGGCGCGCGTGCTGCGCGGCTCGGCGTTCGTGCTGTTCGGCTATGGCGCGAGCCAGGTCCTTCGTCTCGCGTCGAACCTGATTCTGACCCGTCTGCTCTTCCCCGAAGCCTTTGGCTTGATGGCGCTCGTCGCGATGGTCGAGGTCGGACTTACGCTGTTCACCGACATGGGCATTGCACCGTCAATCGCCCAATCGAAGCGCGGCGATGATCCCGACTTCCTTGATACGGCCTACACCCTCAAGGTGATCCGCGGCTTCGTGCTGTGGCTTACGGCCTGTATCCTGGCCTACCCGGCGGCGCTGTTCTTCGAGGCGCCCGAGCTGGCGCTGTTTTTGCCGATTTCGACCTTCTCGATGGTCATTTCCGGCTTTACCACCGTCCGAATCGAGACCGCCTTCAGGCACCTGCAACTTGGCCGGGTGACCGCGATCGATCTCGCCTCCCAGGTGGTCGCACTTGTCTTCATGATCCTGCTGGCTTGGTACACGCGGAGCGTTGTGGCGCTTGTCGCCGGTGGCATCGTAACGGCAGCGGTCCAGAATTTCCTCGCCGGCCGGTACCTCGATGGCCACCGCAATCGCCTGCGCTGGGATCCTTCCGCCGCGCGTGAACTCATTCATTTCGGCAAGTGGATTTTCGTCTCGACCCTGTTCTCCTTCTTCTCGAGCCAGGGCGACAAGCTGGTGTTCGGCAAGTTCCTGACGCTGCATGTGCTTGGCATCTACAACATCGGTTATTACCTCGGCAGCTTCCCGCTGATGCTCGGCACCGAACTTGTCGGCCGGGTGATGATTCCGATCTACCGCGAGGTGCGCGAGAAGGGCACCGCGTCCGGTGCCCGCAAGCTGCGGACCATGCGGTTCCTCATGACCGGCGGGCTGATCGCGCTGATGGGGGTGCTGGCGATCTTTGGCCCGATGCTGGTCAACTTCCTCTACGACGACCGCTACGTAAACGCGGGCGCGATGCTGGTGCTGATCTCGCTCGCAATGATGCCGGCCGCGGTCGGCGTGTCCTATGACCGGGCGGCGCTGGCCGCGGGCGACTCACGGCATTTCTTCATCGTCTCTGCGGCGCGTGGGATCACCGGTGTGGCATTCCTGCTGATCGGCGTCCATTTCTGGGGCATCGTCGGTGCCATCGGCGGCCTCGCCCTTTCAGGTATGGCCGTGCATCCGTTTTTGGTCTGGCTGTCGATCAAGCATAAGGTCTGGGATGGTGAGCACGATGCCATCTTCGCCGTGGTAGCGGTCGCTTTGGCCGTCGGCGCGATCTGGCTGCATCTCGGTGAGATTCAGGCTATGGCCATCGCCGCAGCAGAAGGTTGAAGTGGGGCGGGTGCGAAATCCGAAGCGGATTTCGTTACAAAATCCGCACCGGATTTTGTGCCGGTTTCCGCACCGGAAACCGCGCCCGATGACAGGTCTCGCTCCAGAACAGAATGCGGGGCCAGGTTTGATCACCCGCCCGGATGGTCAGTTTCCGGCTTCGCGGATCACCGCCGGGCGGTCGAGCTTGCCGCTCGCGGTACGCGGCATTGCACCCGGCCATGTGTGGAGACGGGCGGGCAGCATATAATGCGGCATGGTCTTGCGGCAATGCGCCATGAGCGCCGCCGCATCGGCCCCGTCCACCAGCGTCACCGACGCGACCACTGCCTGTCCGCGGGCCTCGTCCTCGACGCCAAAGGCGATCGCATCCGTCACCATCCCGCTTTGCGACAGGAGATCCTCGACCTCGGTCGGGCTCAGCCGGAAGCCCATCGTCTTGATCATGTCGTCCATACGGCTCACGAACCACATGTCGCCCTCGTCATCGAGACGGACGAGGTCGCCCGACCACACCACCGGTTTGCCGTCGGTGACCGGGGCGAGCGCCGGACAATGGCGGATCTTCCGGGCGGTGAGTTCGGGGCGTTCCCAGTAGCCAAGCGAAACCAGCGGCCCCGCGTGAACCAGTTCACCCTCGTCGCCGGGCCCCGCCACGCCGCCATCGGGGCGGATTGCAAAAACCTGAGCGTATGGAATTTGCTGGCCCATCGCCCCCTTCTTGGCGGCGAAGCGTTCGGGCGGCAGGTAGGTTGAACGGAAGGCTTCGGTAAGACCGTACATCAGGTAGATGTCTACGTCAGGAAAGATGCCCGGCATGAGGTCCAGGATATTGGGCGGGATTTTGCCGCCTGTGTTGGTCACGCGTGCCAGCGCGGGCAGGGCGGTCGGCACCTCGTCGAGGTATCGCACCAGCATGTTCCATAGCGGCGGCACACCTGCTATCCCGGTGACCTCGTGTTCGCGCGCCATGCGTACCACTTCCGCCGGCATCGTCACCGGCTGGTGCACGACGCTGCCGCCCATCCAGAACATCGAGGTGAGCTGGTTGAGACCGGCGTCAAAACTGTAGGGCAGGACCGAGAGCAGCCGGTCGTCTTCCCCGAGCTTGAGATATTCGCTGACCGCGGCCGCACCGATACGGATGTTGGCATGGCTCAGCATCACGCCCTTGGGCCGCCCGGTGGAGCCCGAGGTGTAGATGATCATCGCAAGCTCGCCCGGGCCGGGGACGGCCTCCGGAGCATCGCCGGCGGGGAGATCGGCCCAAGTGTCGGTGCCTTCAACCGGCTTGCCACGCACCAGCACAGCCCGCACGCTCTCAGGGAGCGGCACCGCGGTCTTGCCGGCAACCATGCCCCGGTCGAGGATCGCGGCGCTCGCCCGGCAGTCTTCGGCGACATAGGCGAGCTGGGCACCGGTCCACTGGACGTTGACGTTGACGGCGACGGCGCCCAGCTTCCAGGCGGCGAACATCGCGGCGACCTCGCCGATCGACTTGCGCAAGCTCACGATCACCCGGTCGCCCCGGGTGACGCCCCGGTCCGCGAGCCAGGCGGCGAGCCGGTCGACTTCGGACGACAGTGCGGCGTAGCTCGCCGCATCCTGCGCGTCGATCAGGGCGGTTTTGTCCGCTCGGGCGCTGAGGTTGTCGGCCAACAGCCGGTACATCGAGCCTGTTGCGCCCGGGATATCGGAAAGTGTCACGAAAGGTTTCCCCGTTTTGGTGTCTTGCCGGTTTTGCCTCGGCCCCATGTGCAGGGCAATCGTGTGCAGGGCAATCGTGGCGAATACAAGGAAAGCAAGGGCAGATTCACGGATTTCTGCCGATCGGGACGGTGCACGGGAAAAGGTTTGGCGCGATCGCCGTCGCTCGGGCTGACCGGTACTGATTCGCGCTGGGTGTTGCCCGTTCGTAACCGGTTTCGCCCTCACCAGAGGATTGCCTCCGGAACGCGAACATTTAACCTAACCGAACCGAGGTATATTTTCTTCAATTTCGGAGAAGTCCGGTGACCAAATTCAACCTGGGACTTATCCCCATTTTGGCAACAAAGAAATCCGGAACCGGTGCGGAGTGCACAACCATAGGGTGATTATTTCGGCTTTTTCCAACACGAACCCTGGTTGTGTCCGCAATTTCACATTGCGCTGACAAGTATCTGTTTCCAAATGAGAAACAGTCAAGAGCGGCGAACCACCCTCCGGCACAGTTCGAATCGTCTGTTTGTTAACCCTGCGCGCCATGAACTTGCCGCTTTTCAGTCAAAATTCCTTTTTTTGAAAGGTTTCCGGGAGTAATTTGTAAGTGCCCGACTGGGGGCGGTGTCTAAAGGCCACGGGGGCGGCCGCACACATCCACGGAATACCGTGGAGTAGAGGTGTGCGTCGACCGCAGGTGGTTGACGTCGTGTTGATGTCGGTGGCGAGCTGGGGGGCTTGCCACCGACAGACAACCGCCAGGCCCGAACACCGGGTCCCTCTCTCCATGGAAATTTCGAGGTGATGGTGCGGGAACCCCGTGGCCCGGCATCGCTCATCGCTCGAGGCGTGTAACCAGCCAAGGGGAAGAGACAGATGCGCAAGCACGACATCGACCGGATCTGCGCCGCAACGTTGCAGGGCCGTTTCGGTCCGAGCCTGGTTTCCCCGAGGATGATTGATGATCTCATTTGCGCGTCGACCGCCACCGACGACGTCGCTGCCACCATCCGCAACGCGGCCGTCTGGACCTCAGCCCGTTCCGGTACCGAGCAAGGGAAGCTTTGAATGACCTACAACACCATCTGGAACGGCGCGGGGGCGACCTGGCAGCCTTCGGGCGACTACCTGCTCGACTGGGATCTGACCGGGGCAGACGGCGCCGCAAGCCTCGGCTCGGCCTCCGGGGCGGGCAATGTGGGTGTCACGGTCTCGACGCCGACGAACGGTCGGTGCGACGCTTTCTCGCTGCAGGACGGCCAGCTCTTTTCCAATGACGTGACCCGGCCCACGATCTCCGAGATCGCCTTCGACCAACCCGTCACCGGCGTGAACTTCCAACTCATCGATGTCGACCGGGGTTGCCACTGGGACGACCAGGTGACGGTCCTCGCCTACGACCTCGACGGCAACCTCGTCGATGTCGATTTCGCTGCGATCGGCGGTGCGCAAACGGTGAGCGGCAACACGATCGAGGGTGACGCCGCGTTGAACGACACCGGGATCACGGTCTCGGTCACGGCGCCCATCGTCAAGCTGGTGATTGTGCATGACAACGGCCCCAACGCGGATATCTCCGGCCATATCAAGGTGACCGACCTCGGTTTCGACGCCATGCCGGAGCCCGCAGGCGACGGCATCGTCGACGGCACAGACACGGGGGAAGTGATCGATCTCGGCTACACCCGCGACCCGGACGGCGACAGGGTCGATGCGGGTGACGCGCTGCTTCCCGGTGAAATCGGCGACGACGACATCATCCGAGCCGGGGGCGGCGACGACGAAGTCTGGGCCGGCGAGGGCGACGATGAAATCTACGCCGGCGCTGGAGACGACACCGCCTATGGCGGCGCAGGCGACGATGCAATCTGGGGCGACGCAGACGGCCGCGACATCACGCAACGAGAAAGCTTCAATTGGGAGGGCGTCAGCGACGATCAGATCGACACCGCCTTCACCCAGGATACCGGTTCGGTCTCGGTCAGCTACACCCGGACCGTAGACACCGGCACGCATTTGTCCGAACCCGGGACAGACCCGGTCAACGGTGACGGCATCGATACCGGCGACGAAGCCTTCGACGACGACAGCACGCTGCACTCGGAAACCGGCGGAGCGTGCGGCGCCGGCACATTCCAGTGGGACTTCTCCGATCCGGTCCAGAATGTCGCGTTCAACGTAAACGACCTCGACGGCGACGGCGTGGTGACGATCCGCGCCTATGACCCGGACGGGAACGAGATCCCGGTCTCGTTGGTGGCGGGCACGGGCATCACGCTGCTCGAGGGCGGCGGCGCGACCGGTGCGAACACCGCCGATGCCAATGGTGGCTACGGCGCCCCCGACGACGACAGCTACAACCTCCAGGTGACCATCGCCGGTCCGGTCGCGCAGATCGTGCTTGAACATACGCAGGATGGCGCGGACAATTCGGGCATCAATGTCACCGACATCTTCTTCGACGTGACCGTGGCGGACGCGACCGGCGAAGACGGCGACGACGTGCTCTTTGGCGGTGACGGCGACGATGTCATCTACGGCGAGGGCGGCGAAGACTACATCAACGGCGGCGCGGGGGCCGACACCTTGTCGGGCGGCGACGACCGCGACTGGTTTGGCGGCGTCGGTGTCGGCGACAGAATCGACGGCAACGAGGGCGGCGACGACTGGGATACGCTCGATCTCTCTGGTTCGGCGGCCCCGGGCGGTTCGCTCAACGTCACCTACACCACCACCGATCAGGAAAACGGCTCCGTCACCTACGCCGATGCCGAGGGCAACGATCTCGGCACGCTCGAGTTCTACAACATCGAAACGGTTGTGCCCTGCTTCACTCCCGGCACCCAGATCGCGACCCCTAAGGGCGAAGTGCCGGTGGAAAGCCTCATGGCCGGCGACCGGGTCATCACCCGCGACAACGGGATCCAGGAGATCAAGTGGGTGGGCACACGCCCGGTCAGCTTCCGAGAGCTGGCGACAGCCCAGCACCTCGCACCGATCCACATTTGCGCGGGCGCCCTCGGCAATGGCCTGCCCGAGCGTGACATGATGCTCTCGCCCAACCACCGGGTGCTGGTGGCCAATGACCGCACGTCGCTCTATTTCGACGAGCGCGAGGTCCTGGCGGCGGCCAAGCACCTTGTCGACTCGAAGGGTATCCAGATCGTCGAGCCGATGGCGGTCACCTACGTGCATTTCATGTGCCAGAACCACGAGGTTGTGCTGTCGAATGGGGCCTGGACGGAAAGCTTCCTGCCCGGCGACCACTCGCTCAAGGCCATTGGCAACGCTCAGCGCCAGGAACTGTTCGAGCTGTTCCCGGAACTGGAGACCCAGGAGGGGCTCGAAGATTACACCGCCGCCCGGCGGATCCTGAAAAGGCACGAAGCACAGATGTTGCTTCGCAGTTGATGCAGCACGTCCGGCGGACCCAGGTGGCCGCCGGACGACACGGTTCGGAAGCAAGGGGGCAAGACTTGTGCCGGGGACGATTCGAACCCGGCCAGCCGATCGGTCCAGGGTCGGCAAGGTCATTTCCGGATCCGGAGACAATCCCGCGGGGGGCGCGGGATTGTTTTCGTTTTGCGGATAGTGTCGCGCGCTACTGGGGAAAATCATGGGATTGTCGCATGTTAGCCCAGCCTTGCCACTGTGTGCTACGGCGCCCTGAGGTATGATCCTTCGATATTGTTTTTCACTTTTCGCCATTGGGGAGCTCGCATGACCGGGATTGACGGCAGAGACGCCGCCCGCGCGCCGGGGGCCAGGCCCGCCGACGTGCCAGGCAGCGGCGCGCGCGTGCTTGCAAGGGATTCCGTTCGCAAAGCGTCCCGGCCGCCGTCGCCGGCAGACGCCGCGACCGTTTCACGGGCGGTTGCGGCGCTGCTCCCGGCCGCCGGGCTCTCTGGCAACGCCCGGGTCAACTGCTTCACACCGGGAACCATGATCGCGACGCCGCGCGGCGCGGTCGCGGTCGAGAGGCTCAAGCCGGGCGACATGGTGATCACCCGCGACAACGGTCCGCAGGAGATCCGCTGGGCAGGCCGGCAACATCTGGCAGGAGCGCCGCTCCGGCTCGACACCCGTCTGCAGCCGGTGACGATCCGGGCCGGTGCGCTCGGGCCCGGCGTACCCGAGCGCGATCTCCAGCTCAGCCCGAACCACCGTGTGCTGCTGCTCGGTGACCATCCGAGCCTGGATGTCGCCGAGGCGGAGGTCTTCGTCTCGGCCCGTCACCTGATCGGCACCAGGGGGATCGAGCGGACCACGGTGACCGAAACGTGCTATCTGCATTTCATGTGCGACCGGCACGAGGTGGTCCTGTCCAACGGCGCCTGGACGGAGAGCTTCCAACCCAGCGTCGACGCGATGCAGGGCGTATCGCAACGCGCGCGCGAGGAGCTCTTCGCCTTGTTCCCCGAGCTCGCGGCTACCGGTCCGAAGGAGCGCTTCGGCACGGCACGCCCGATATTCGGCGCACAAGCGGTCCGCAGGATCCGCGCCTGACAGCGCTGTGGCTCCGTCCTGCCGGCACGGGCAAGAAGCCTCCCACACCCGCGAACGGCCGAGCGTCACCGGCGCGGGTCCCGACGGCACATCTTCGACATTGTTGCGCCCCATTTGCCAATCTGTGCCCCGAGAAGGCATTGTTCCCGAAACGGCGACACTCGTCGCTGCCGACCGATTTCAGCCCGCGAAACAAAGGCAGCACCGCATCGGGCTCGGCTGTGCCACGAACCGCCGCAGACGCCTGCACGGATCCAGCCGAATTATGGCGCAATGTGGCCAAATCAGGGCGCGACTTGCAAAAACAACTTGTTCCGCGCGGTTTTGGCGCCCGGCCGACGATCCGTTTTTTCGGAATTCGATCACATTCTGGGCACGTTTGCCCGGTAATTTGATCCCGACCGCAACACCCCTGCGCGCCCAGTACCGGACCCGACAATGCTGCATTTCCGCTCCCCCGCCGTTGAAAACGATCTCCCGCCCGCGCTCGAGCAGCGGCCCGACCTCGGTCCGGTGGCCACACCGGAATTTGCCGTCTCCGGCTTCGCCCCGTCGTCGGTGGTCGAGACCGCCCGCGGCCCGGTGCTCGCCCGCGACCTGCGCCTCGGCGACAAGCTGATCACCCGCGACAAGGGGCTGCAACCGGTCCGTTGGATCGGCGAGTCCACGGTCATGTACGGCGATCCGGCCGCGCAAGACCGCACCGAAAGCGGGCCCCGCCACGGCCCCGTGCGTATCCGCGCAGGCAGCCAGGGCTCGAACCCCGACACGGGCAACCTTGTCGTCGCGCCGGGCCAGCGCCTGCTGGTGCGCAACCCGCTCAACGAGCTCCTGTTCGCCACCGATGAGGTGATGGTCGCCGCCGGTGACATGACCCATCTCGACGGGATCGACACCGTGCCGCGCGACGTCGGCCGCTGGGTCCACCTGCTGCTCGACAGCCATGAGCTTCTGCGGGTGAACGGGATCTGGATGGAAAGTTTCGCGCCCGACATGTGGTCGGTCCGCGTGGGCTTTCCGGACGAATGGCACGACATCACCGAGGCGATGCCGCGGCTCAAATACGAAAACACCGCCGCCAATTACGTCGAAGCGCGCCTGTCGCTCGATGCCCGGGAAGCGCGGCTGATCGACGGGCTCTGAATTCGGCCAGACGATGGGTGCGGGCCGGGCATCTGCCCGGCCTTTTCACATCACCCCCCCGGCCATCTGCCCGGCCTTTTCACGTCGTGACCCCGGGGCATCTGCCGGGCCTTGTCACGGCTGGCGCGCGCGCCAGGCCGCCCAATCCTCAGGCGTATCGAGATCGGTGAGCGCGTGCTCGCCGGGCAGCGAAACGAGGCGCGTGCGGGCCCGCGCGGCCTCTATCACAGCCCGCCCGCCCCGGTCGCCGGTGACCGCCGCAAGAGCGCGGAAGTCGCGGGCGGGGAACAGGACCGGGTGCCCCGGGCGCCCGTCGGCGCTGGCCCCGCGCAAGATCGCCGCGCCGTCGAAAGCGTCGAGCAGGACGGCGATGTCACCGGCGGTGATGTCAGGCATGTCGGCGGGCAGGATCATCAGCCCGGCGCTATCGCGGGGCAGGGCGACGATACCGGCGCGCAGGCTGGCCGAAAGACCGACGCGGTGGTCTGTTACCTCGATCAGGCGCGCCTCGGTCTGCGACAGCGCCGCCCAGCGGTCCGCGGCGACCGCGCGCGGCGGCAGGGCGACGATGACGCCGGCGCCAGGGGCCGGGTGTGCCGATGAGGCGCCAGCCGAAGAGGTCGCCCGATCCGCCGATGCGGCGATAGCCGAAGTGGCCACCGAGACCCGGTCGGCCAGGAGCGGCCGGCCGCGCACGTGCTCGAGCAGTTTGTCGCGTCCGCGCATCCGGGCCGATCCGCCCGCGGCGGGGATCAGGATCGTGAGGCACGGCCGCCGACGCGTCGGGCGCGCGGCGGTCACTTCTCCGGGATCAACCCGCGCGGACTGAACCGCAACACCAAGAGCATGATGATCCCCATCGTCAGGAGCCGCATATGCGCCGTCGAGTCCAGCAGATGCTCCTTGAGCGCCGAGCCATCCGCCATGCCCGAGGTGACCAGCGTCATCAGCGTCTGTCCAATCGGTTCGACCTGGACCCAGAAAAACCAGATCACGAAGCCGCCGAGGATCGCGCCGTAGTTGTTGCCCGAGCCGCCGACGATCACCATCACCCAGATCAGGAAGGTGTAGCGCAGGGGCTGGTAGCTCGATGGCGTGAGCTGGCCATCCAGCGTTGTCATCATCGCGCCGGCGATGCCGACCACGGCCGATCCGAGGATGAAGATCTGAAGATGCCGGCGGGTGACGTCCTTGCCCATCGCCTCGGCCGAGACCTCGTTGTCGCGGATCGCGCGCATCATCCGGCCCCAGGGCGATTTGAGTGCCGCCTGGCTCATCCACAAAAGCAGCCCCAGTACGACGACGAACAGCGCGGCATAGGACAGCTTGACCAGCACCGAGGAGGCGACCACCGGGTCCATGCCCCAACCGGTGACGCGGGCGGTGAAATCGGCACTCGCCTGGAGGTCGACCTCGTAGGGCACCGGCCAGGGCCGNTCGAGNCCGTTNACGTTCTTGACCCCGCGCGCCAGCCAGTCCTCGTTNTTCAGGACGGCTATGATGATCTCGGAGATCCCGAGGGTGGCGATGGCGAGGTAGTCGGAGCGCAAGCCCAAAGCGGTCTTGCCGATCGCCCAGGCGGCGCCGGCGGCAAACAGCCCGCCGATCGGCCAGGCGAGCAGCGCCAGCCCGCCCTTGAACCCGAGCCCGCCGAGAAAACCGGTGCCGGCCGGATTAACCGCCTCGATCGCGTCCGCGGCCGGGATGAACAGCGCGCGGTAGGCGAAATAACCGCCGACCAGCAACACAGTCATCGCCAGGGCGCGCAACCGCCCGCGGCGCAGGCGCCGATAGAGGAGCGTTGCGGCCACCAGAACCGCGATGCCGAAGGCCAGCGCCACGATCATCCGGCCACCGCCCGCCGCCCAGGCTTCGGGCACCGGCGCTTCGGTGACCAGCACCACAGCCAGCCCGCCGAGCGCGACGAAGCCCATCACGCCGACGTTGAACAGCCCCGCAAAGCCCCATTGCATGTTGACGCCCAGCGCCATGATCGCCGAGACCAGCCCCATGTTGACGATGCCCATCGCCACGTTCCAGCTCTGGTTGAAACCGGTCCACAGGATCAAAAGCACGACGATGGTGAACAGCGCGACGGCGCGCCAGTTGATGGTGATGTTCATCAGACCGACTTCCCCTTGAACAGCCCGGTGGGCTTGAACAGCAAGACCACGATCAGGATCGCGAAGGAAACCGCGAACTTGTAATCGGTGGAGAGCAGTTGCACGAGGCCGGAGGGCTCGAGGCTGTCCGGCATGAGATAGACCAGCACCTTCTTCCAGGCATAGGTCACCGTGACCTCGGAAAAAGCGATCAGGAAGCCGCCGGCAATGGCGCCGAGCGGGTTGCCCAGGCCGCCGACGATGGCCGAGGCGAAGATCGGTAGCAGGAGCTGGAAATAGGTGAACGGCTTGAACACCTTGTCGAGCCCGTAGAGGGTGCCCGCGATGGTCGCGAGGGCTGCGACGATGATCCAGGTCACCAGCACGACCCGTTCGGGGTTGATGCCCGACAGCAGCGCCAGGTCTTCGTTGTCGGAGAACGCGCGCATCGATTTGCCGGTGCGGGTGCGGTTGAGGAACCAGAACAGCGCGGCGACGACGGCCACCGCGGTGACCACGGTNATCACTTGNGTGGTGCGCAGCGCCAGCCCTTCGGAGAGCCCCGACCAGGCCTTGAAATCGCGCGCCGAGATGATGAAGCGTTCGCCGTCGGCGAAGCGCTGCTCCTCGGGGCCGATGATGAAGCGCACGATGCCGTTGAGGATGAACATCACCCCGATCGAGGCCATCACCGAGACGATGGGTTTCGCCTTCACGTTGCGGTAGAACCGGTAGACCACCCGGTCGGAACCGATTACCAGCGCGGCCGTGCAGACGATCCCGAAGGGCAGGGCCAGCAGCGCGGTCGGCAGGGGGGCGAGGCTGATCCCCATCGACTGGAACCACCAGGTGAACAGGATCGTCGACATCGCGCCGAACGCCATGGTGTCGCCGTGGGCGAAGTTCGAGAACCGCAGGATCCCATAGATCAGCGTGACCCCGAGCGCGCCGAGGGCGAGCTGTGAGCCATAGGCGACGGCCGGGATCAGCACGTAGTTGGAAATCGCCACAAGGGCGTTGAGGAAGTCCATCAGGAGATCTCGCAGATCAGTTTGGTGAGTTGGCCCACGGGGGGCACCTGTGCCTGTGCCTGGTCGAGTTGGTGCCAGAGCACGAGCGTACGCCCGTCTTCGGTGGCGCCCTCGACCGTGAGCGTGTTGAGCACGGTGCCTGAGGTCCAGGCGAAGGGTCCGGTGTGGGAGGCGGTCACGCCGGCATTGGTTCGGCCATCCGGGCCCGTCGCCTCGACCGTGCCCGATCCGTCGCGCGCGGTGCGCAGCGGAGCTATCGTGAAGGTGGGTTGCCGGGGCAGGGGGGCGGCCTCTTCGGCGATCGCCTCATCGGCCGGCACCGGCGCCAACGCTTCGCAAGCGAGCGCCAGCCGGTTGCCTTCGGCCGCGGCGGGGCCGGCCAGGGCCAGGGCCATGAGCGCAGCCAAGAGCGCGGAAATATCCAGAGCCGGAGGGCCGGGGCGGGCGGCGCGGGTCATTCGGTGAAACACTCCCCGACATAGGTGATCGTCGCCGGGTCGGCGGCGATATGTGTGGTGAGGAAGCTGATCTCTTTGCCGATGGTGAGCAGGTAGAGTGCGCCGTCCCCGCGCGCCGAGACCTGAGGCGCGGGGCCCTCTTCGATATGCAGGACCTCAAGGTCGCCGAAGATTGTCGAAAGCGTCCCGGCGTCCATGTCGACCGTCAGCTCCCAACCCGACCCCTCGCAGGGCTCGGTCATGTAGCATTCGATGTTGAAATTGCACGTGGTCCCGGCGAACGCCGGGGGGACCACGACACAGGCGGCGAACGCCGAGGCGGTGAGCAAACGCATTGTCATCCTTCCAGGCATTGTCCGCGGTACAGCGTCTGGTCGTGCCCGCCGGGCGCGTCCGGATCGGGCGTGGTGATGAGGTAGTTGAACGTCCCGTCCGGCTGCAGCCGGAACTGATGTTCAGTGCCGTCGATCATGGCCATCAGGGTGGTGTATTTGGGATCCTGCACCGCGATGGTTTCGACCGGCAGGGCGTCGTTCAAGGTGACCGCTACCTTCAGCACCGGATCGGCCTCAAGCACCTTGAGCACCACCAGACCCTCGGCGGGCTGGCAATTGTCGTTGGAATGCTTGCAAGTTTCCGTGACCGGGCAAGTGGGCGCGCCGGCGAGGGCGGGCGCCGCAACGGCGAAGAACAAAGGGACGATCAGGCTGCGCATCTCACCCCCCCAGGAAGCTCGCACGCACCTCGGGGTCGGCGAGCAGCGCCTTTCCCGAGCCGGTATGCGCGTTGGCGCCCTGAACGAGCACATAGCCCTTGTCGGCGATCTCCAGGGCCTGACGGGCGTTCTGTTCGACCATCAGCACCGGCAGCCCGGTGCGGGCGACCTCGATAATCCGGTCGAAAAGCTCGTCCATCACGATCGGCGAGACACCGGCNGTGGGCTCGTCGAGCATCAGNACCTTGGGCCGGGTCATCANNGCNCGNCCNACGGCGACCTGCTGGCGCTGGCCCCCCGAAAGCTCGCCCGCCGCCTGGGCGCGCTTGTCCTTCAGGATCGGGAACAGCTCGAACACCTGCTCCATTGTCTCGGAGATGTCGTCCTTGCGGATGAAGCCGCCCATCTCGAGGTTTTCCTCGACCGTCATCGAAGTGAAGATGTTGTTGGTCTGCGGCACGAAGCCCATGCCTTTCACCACCCGGGCCTGGGGGCTCAGCGCCGAGATGTCCTCGCCGTCGAGCCGTACGTCGCCCGCGCGCAGGTTGAGCATGCCGAACAGCGCGCGCATCGCGGTCGACTTTCCGGCGCCATTCGGGCCGACGATCACCGCGATCTCGCCGCGGTCGACGGAGATGGTGCAATCGAAGATGATGTTGGGGCCGGCCTTGCCGTAGCCGCCGGTCATCGTCTCACCGACCAGGAAAGGTTCGCCGGGCTGGGCGGGGCGCGGTTCGCCGGAATACCCTCCGGCCTGAAGCTGGCCCAGGCCCTTCGGGTTCACGATCGAGGCGTCGCGGTTGTAGCCTTCTTCTTCGAACGGTTTGCTCATTGTCGCCTCATACGCCCCCGCATTACACCCCCGTGCATTCGCCGAAATACTGCTTCGGCGCGATATCGGCGCCGTTGAACCCGTTGTCGCTGTGAACCGACCAGCCGCCTCCCGTCGGGATCGTGGTGGTCACGGTGCCGCCCGAGAACGGAACTTCGAGCACCGTCAGCGCCCGGTCGCCGAGGATCAGGCTGAAGGCGCTGGTGGGGTCGCCGCCGAGCCGTTCGACCGCGTTTGTCTCGGTGTCGACCTTGAAGCGGACGTCGAGCCCGGAGGCCTCGCATTTCATCCGGTCCGGATCGCAGACCCCGTCGAAGAAGCATTTGAACAGGATCTCTTCCGCCGTCGCGGGGGCGGGGGCAAGCATCAGGGCAACTGCGGCTACGAGGGGAATCCGGTTCATGCCCCCGCCTCCGCAGGCTGTTTCTTGTGCTTCGAGCCAGTGCCGAGATAGGCCTCGATCACCTGTTCGTTCGCCTTGATTTCGGTCAGCGTGCCTTCCGCCAGCACCTTGCCCTCGGCCATGCAGATCACCGGGTCGCAGAGCTTGTCGATGAAATCCATGTCGTGTTCGATCACCACGAAGGTGTAGCCGCGCTCCTTGTTGAGCTGAAGGATCGCGTCGGCGATGGTGTTGAGAAGCGTCCGGTTCACGCCGGCGCCGACTTCGTCGAGAAAGACGATCTTGGCATCGACCATCATCGTGCGGCCAAGCTCCAGCAGCTTCTTCTGCCCGCCCGAGATCTGGCCCGCCTTGTGGTCGGCAAGATGTTCGATGGTGAGAAATTCCAGCACCTCGTCGGCCTTGGCCCGCAGCGCCCGCTCTTCGTCGGCGATCCGGCGGCGGCCGAACCAGGTGTCCCACAAGTTTTCGCCCGCCTGGCCGCCCGGCACCATCATCAGGTTCTCGCGGCAGGTCATCGAGCCGAACTCATGGGCGATCTGGAAGGTGCGCAGCAGCCCCTTGTGAAAGAGCGTGTGCGGCGGCAGGCCGGTGATGTCTTCGCCCGCCATGGTGACCTTGCCCGAGGTCGGCCTCAAGTCGCCTGCGATCACGTTGAACAACGTGGTCTTGCCGGCGCCGTTCGGGCCGATCAGCCCGGTGATCGAGCCTTCGTCGATGGTGAGAGAGGCGCCATCGACAGCGTGGAATCCGCCAAAATGCTTGTGAACGTCCTCGACGACGATCATGCGTCCCCCTCGCGCCTCGCGGCGCGGTTCTTGTTGCGCGCCAGCTGCGCAGTATATTCGGGCGCCGGTTGGCGCTGGTGTTGTCGCCGTTCGGCGCGGGTCTAACGCGCTGCACAGGCGCGGCGTGTGAAAGCAGCCCGGAAGTACGCCGGGCTGCCTCCTGTTTGCAAGCCGGTATCCGCGGCTTAGCGGTACTCGACGTCGACGACCTTGCCGCCCTGGATCTCGATCACGCGGTAGGAGCCGGCGCTTTCGCCCGCGCCGACCAGCTCGACAGCCGATGCGCCGACGTAGTCGACATCACCGCCGGCGGCGAGGATCTCCATCGCCTTTTCGAGCTCACCGGGGAAGATCTCTTCACCCGGGGCGTTGGCGACATCCATGATCTTGTCTTTGTAGACCATCGGATCGGTGGAGCCGGCGGCCTGCATCGCCATCATGATGAGCGCGGCGGCGTCGTAGCCGGTGTCGGCGTAAACGGAGGTCGAATCGAACCTGTCGCCCACGAGTTCGGCGAATTTCTCGGCCGCGGGCGAGCCCGGGATCTGTCCGAAGGAGCCGTCGAGATCGGCGCCGAAGCGCTCTTCGAGGGTCGAGGAGACCATGCCGTCGGGCAGGTTGAAGGTGTCGAAGGCGCCGGTGTCGAGCGCCGCCTGGATGATGCCGGAGCCACCCTGGTCGACGTAGCCCGCGACCACGAGGATGTCGCCGCCGGCGGACGCCAGCGCGCCCACTTCGGCCGAATAGTCGGCCTTGCCGTCTTCATGGGCGGTGTTGATGGTGATCGTGCCGCCCTGGGCTTCCCAGGCGGCCGCGAAGCTGTCGGCCAGACCTTTGCCATAGTCGTTGTTGGTGTAGGTCACGGCGATGTCGTTGTAGCCGCGGTCCTTCATCATCGCGGCCATGACTTCGCCCTGGCGCGCGTCGGACGGCGCGGTGCGGAAGAACAACCCGTTGTCTTCGACGGTCGACAGNGCCGGCGAAGTGGCCGACGGCGAGATCATCACCATGCCATTCGGCATCGCGACGTTGGCGAGCACGGCGCCGGTCGCGCCCGAGCACATGGCGCCGACGATGCCGGAGACCCCGTCCGCCGTGATCAGGCGTTCGGCCGCGGCGGTGGCAGCGGCGGCGTCAATGCAGGTCGAGTCCGCACGAACCGGTGCGATGGTGGTGCCGTCGAGGAATTTGCCGTTGGCCGTCGCTTCGGTTATGGCAAGCTCGGTTCCTTCCGCAATATCCGGGGCGAGGCTTTCGAGCGGGCCGGTGAAGGCGAGAAGAACGCCGAGCTTGATCTCTTCAGCCGAGGCGGCCGAGGTCACGAGGGCCGTCGCCGCGGAGGCGAGAAGCAGCTTTTTCATGTAGGTACTCCCAGTTGGACAATGTTGTTCCGGCCGCCACCCTAGCGGTTCTTTCCGAAAAGAAAAGGCCGGGTTAGCGAAAGAAAACCGTCACCCTGCGGCACTTGGTCCGGGGAGCGGGGGGGCGCCGGGGGCATTTTCGAGGGGGTCAGACGGGCGGTCGAGCCGCCAGAAGCCGCTGTCGAACCATTTGCCGCCGATTTCCACCGCGTTTTCCACCCGCTCGACCTCGCGGAACCCGAGCCGGGCGAGCAGCGCGGCCGAGCCGGTGTTGCGCGGGTCGATCTCGGCGGTGAGCGCGTCGAGGTCCGGGTGCCGAGCGAAGGCAGCCGCGACCACCGCGCCGACGGCCTCGGTGGCAAACCCGCCGCCCCAGCGGTCGGGGTGCAGGATGTAGCCGATCTCGCCCATCCGCCACATCCCCGCCTTGCCGATGACGGCACCGTCGCATTCGATGACAAATTCGAGCCCGGTGTCGGCATCGGACGCGATCATGCCCGCGAGAGTCTTGCGGGTCCGGTCAATGTCCGCATGCGCGGCGTGCGACCAATAGCGCATGGCGCGCGGGTCCGAGAAAATGGCGTGCAGCGCGTCGAGGTCGTCGTCGCGCGGCGGGCGCAGGGTGAGGCGCGCGGTCCGGATCATCCGCCCCGGCTTGCCCCCGGTCCGCCGCCGCTCCCGGCGCTTTGCGTGCCGCGTTCTCGGTAGGGCGTGGTCTCGTAATGCGCCCGGTAGCACTTGGAGAAATGCGAGGGCGAGGTGAAGCCGCAAGCGAGGCCGACATTGATGACGCTCATGTCGGTCTGCATCAACAGGTTGCGCGCTTTCTGGAGCCGCAGCTCCATGTAATAGCGCTTCGGCGACCGGTTCAGGTAGCGCCGGAACAGCCGTTCGAGCTGCCGGGTCGAGAGCCCGACCGCGGCGGCGAGCTTCGCTGGGCTCTCCGGCTCCTCGATATTGGCCTCCATCGCCTGGATCACCTGGGCAAGCTTCGGATGGCGCACGCCGATCCGTGTCGGCACCGAGAGCCGTTGGGTGTCGCGCTCGGTGCGGATCGTGGTGTAGATCTGCTGATCGGCCACCGCAGCCGCCACGTCGGTGCCGAAATCGCGGCTGATCAGCGCCAACATCAGATCGATCGAGGCGGTGCCTCCCGCCGTGGTCATCCGGTTGCCGTCGATCACATAGACCGCGCGCGACAGCTGCACGTCTTCGAACGCCTCGGAAAACCCGTCATGGTTCTCCCAGTGGATCGTAGCGCGCTTGCCGTCGAGCAGGCCGGCCTCGGCGAGCACGTGCGCCCCGGTGCAGAACGCCCCCATCGCAGCGCCCCGGCGCGCCTCGCGCCGCAGCCAGGACAGCAGCGGTTTCGAAGTCTGCTTGGCGACGTCCTCACCGCCGCAGACGATCACCGTGTCGGAATGCCGCAACGCCTCGAGCCCGGCGTCGAGCGTGATCTCGGTTCCCGCCGAACAGGTGACCTTGCCCCTACCCGCGCCGCCACCTTCGCCGCCACTTGCGCCGCCTTCGCCGACCAGCATCCAGCTGTAGGCGGTCCGCCCAAGCTGCCGGTTGACCAACCTGAGCGAGTCGACCGCCCCGGCGAAGCTCAACAATGTGAAACCCTCGAGCAGCACGAACACGAAGCGCCGCGTGGGCGCATCCGCCCGGGCGCCGGTCGCGTGGGTCTCGGAGATGTCTTTCGGCGCGCGTGTCATGCCTGGTCCCGGGGTGTTCGAATACCTCGACCACAGCAGCTTTGGTGCGCCGACGCAAGATCCGTCGGCGCACCACCAGAATTGCAGGGATTTTCTTTTGCACCTGCGGCGATACGTCTCTATATCAGCCGGATCAGCTGCCCGCCCATGGACGGGGGTCAAGGGGGACGGGGCCAAAAGGATGGAGACAGCGATGACGGATTGGACGAAATCTTCCTGGCGTACGAAACCGCGGGTGCAGATGCCCGACTATCGCGACGCCGCTGCGTTGCAGGCGGTCGAGACTCGGCTGGCCAAGTATCCGCCGCTGGTCTTTGCCGGTGAAGCGCGCCGTCTCAAGGCCGAACTGGGCAATGTCGCGCGCGGTGACGGTTTCCTGCTCCAGGGCGGCGACTGCGCCGAAAGCTTCGCCGAGTTCTCTGCCGACACCATCCGCGACACCTTCAAGGTGATGTTGCAGATGGCGATGGTGCTGACCTACGGCGCCAAGCTGCCGGTGGTGAAGGTCGGCCGGATGGCCGGCCAGTTCGCCAAGCCGCGCTCGGCGCCATATGAAAAGATCGGCGATCTCGAGTTGCCGAGCTACCGCGGCGACATCATCAACGACATCTCGCCGACCGCCGAAGCGCGTGAGCCCGACCCCGAGAAGATGTTGCGCGCCTACACCCAGGCCGCGGCCTCGCTGAACCTCTTGCGCGCCTTCTCGACCGGCGGCTACGCCGATGTCCAGCAGGTGCACGGCTGGACCCTCGGATTCACCGAGACCGACGAGGCCGAGGCCTACCGCGCGATGGCCGAGCGGATTTCCGAGACGCTCGATTTCATGCGCGCTGCCGGGGTCACCGGCGAAACTGCGTATGCGCTCAGGACAGTGGACTTCTACGTCAGCCACGAGAGCCTGCTGCTCGAATACGAAGAGGCGTTGACCCGGGTCGACTCGACCACCGGCCAGGTCGTCGCGGGCTCCGGCCACATGCTCTGGATCGGCGACCGCACCCGGCAGCCGGACGGCGCACATGTCGAGTTCGCCCGCGGGGTCATCAACCCGATCGGGCTCAAATGCGGCCCCTCGACGACCGAGGAAGACCTCAAGGTGNTGATCGACAAGCTCAACCCCGAGAACGAGGCCGGCCGGCTCACGCTGATCGCGCGGTTCGGCGCGGGCGAGGTGGAAAAGCATCTGCCGCGGCTCATCAACGTGGTGCGCGAGATGGGCGCCGAGGTGGTCTGGTCCTGCGACCCGATGCACGGCAACACGATCAAGGCGGCGTCGGGCTACAAGACCCGGCCCTTCGACCGGGTGCTCAAAGAGGTGCAGGAGTTCTTTGCCGTCCACCGCGCCGAGGGGACACATCCGGGCGGGGTGCATTTCGAGATGACCGGCAAGGACGTGACCGAATGCACCGGTGGCGTCAAAGCGGTGTCGGACGAGAATCTCTCCGACCGCTACCACACGGCCTGCGACCCGCGGCTCAACGCGACCCAGGCGCTCGAGCTTGCCTTCCTCGTGGCCGANGAACTTGCCGGCGGCGACAAGCCGCTGGCAGAAAAAGTGGCGAACGGCTGAACCTTTCCCCACAAGTCCCTGATTTCATGGAGAACCCCGGCCGAAATGGTCGGGGTTTTTCAGTTTCGGCGGCGGCGGACCCCTGTGTGCCTGTGTCCTGTCCATGGGTCCGGCGGTGTCTCCCTCGACCCTCCGCGAAAGTTGAAGTTCCCCGTGAGGTCTGTGCTTCAATGCACTAAAAACAAAAGAAACCCCGGGCGAAGACCCAGGGTTTCACAGTCCGCCGCGATGGCGATGTCTCAGACCTCTTCGGCGTCATACACCAGCCGCAGGTGGCCGGGTTGCCGCCCGTCGTCCGCAGGGACGGGCGTGTCCTGCGTCCGTGCCGCCCGCGCCGCAAGCCGGCGGGCGAATTCGGCGGTACGCGGCGCGAACCCGCCCAGGCCCGAATTTCGGTCGGTTGCGCCCTCGGCCGCCACCGGCCTCAGCGCCGGGCCCGGTTCCGGCAGGCGCTGGAAGCCGCCGATATCCGGGCGCGCCCGGGTCAGCGGGTCGTTGGCGATCACCTTGGTTTCGATGTCGCGGATCATGAAGCGGCGCGGGCCACGTCCGATCCGGCCCCGGGTCTCCAGCACGCCCAGGATACGGGTCGCGTTGCCATGCGCGTCCCGCAGCGGCAGGAGCATCATCTGCCCGTCGAGCGGCGGCCGGGTGAAGCCGGTGTCGGACCCGAGCGTCAATCGCACCACGGCGGGCGTCTCCAGCACCTGTTCGGTCACCTTCTGCAACTCGCGGCGCGCCTCTGGCAGGAACATCGCCGTGATCGGCATGCCGCGCACTTCCATCGCCATCAGGTCGTTGAGCTTCATGCCCGCAAGCCGGATCCGGGCGATGCCCGGCGCGACCTTCTCAAGTATGAAAGCGTGTTCCAGCACATCGGCGATGCCGCGCGGATCGACCTCGGCGCGCGCTGGCATCAACCGGCCGTCGCGCAGGCCCTCCCAGTAAGCCTCGACCCGGCCGAGCGCCGGAAACAGCGCCCGTGCCCGCATTTTGCCGATCGACACGACATTGGTATTCTTCACTTGATCACTCGTCATTTTCCGCCCCCACGGTTGTACAACAGCCCCGGTCCCCGCCCGCGCCCCGTCGTTGTTGCCCCGGGGGTTGGCGTCTGCTAACGACAGGTCGATGTCCTGATCGCTGCCCAATTCTGCCACATTACTGCCGTTATTGGGGCGAAATCTTAAAAAAGGGTTAATGGTTGCCATGCTGCATTCGATGACCGGCTTCGCCACGCTCAAAGGCCAGGAAGGCCCCTGGAGCTGGACCTGGGACATCCGCGCTGTCAATGGCCGCGGCTTCGATCTGCGGCTCAAACTCCCCGACTGGATCGAAGGCGTGGAGATCGAGGCGCGCAAACTGATCGCCGCCCGCATCAGCCGCGGCAACGTCACCCTAGGGCTCAAGATCGGGCGCGAGGCGGCGGAAGGGGCGGTCCAGATCAACGCCGTGGCACTCGACAGCGTGCTCGCCGTGCTCGCCGAGATCGACCACGCCGCCCAGGCCCGCGGGGTCGCGCTCTCCAGGCCGAGCACGGTCGACGTGGCGGCGATGCGCGGCGTGCTGGAAGCCAGCGCGCATGACGAAAACCTCGCGCCGCTGGTCGCTCGTCTGGTCGCCGGCCTGCCGGAGTTGCTCGCGGGGTTCGACGCGATGCGCGCCCACGAGGGCGCGGCGCTGGCCGGGGTGCTCGCAGACCAGCTCGCCGCCGTCGAGGCGCTGGTGGCCGAGGCCGGCACGGCGATCGAGGCCCGCCGCGAGGCGCAAGGCGAGGCGCTGCGCACGGCGCTCGCCCGGGTGCTCGACAACAGTGATGGCGCCGAGCCCGACCGCGTCGCCCAGGAGCTTGCCATGATCGCGGTCAAAACGGATGTGCGCGAGGAGATCGACCGGCTCGGCGCCCATGTCGCCCAGGCCCGCAACCTGATCGCCGAGGGCGGGCCCTGCGGGCGCAAGCTTGATTTCCTGATGCAGGAGTTCAACCGCGAGGCCAATACACTCTGCGCCAAGTCGCAGTTCCAGGAGCTCACCCGGATCGGGCTCGACATCAAGGCGGTGGTCGACCAGATGCGCGAACAGGTTCAGAACGTCGAGTAGGGGGCACCATGGACCAGACGACCCGGCGCGGGCTTCTCATCATCCTGTCGTCGCCTTCGGGCGCGGGCAAGACGACGCTGGCGCGCAAGCTCATGGGCTGGGACGAGACCCTGCGGTTCTCGGTTTCGGCCACAACCCGGCCGCCAAGGCGCGGCGAAGAGGACGGCGTGCACTATCACTTCGTTTCGGAAGCCCGGTTCCGGAACATGGTGGCCGAGGGCGAGATGCTCGAGCACGCCCATGTCTTTGGTCATTTCTACGGCTCGCCGCTCGGGCCAGTGAAGGAGGCGATCGAGGCCGGACGCGATGTGTTGTTCGACGTCGACTGGCAGGGGGCCCAGCAGATCGCCCGCTCGGCCCTGCAGGACCACGTGCTGTCGGTCTTCGTTCTGCCNCCGTCGATTGCCGAATTGCGCCGCCGGCTGGTCGAACGGGGTCAGGATGCCCCCGAAGTGATCTCCAAGCGGATGCAAAAAAGCTGGGACGAGATCAGCCATTGGGACGGCTACGACTACGTGTTGGTCAACGGCGATCTCGAGATCAGCTTCGCGCGGTTGAAGACGATCGTCGAGGCGGAACGGCTGCGGCTTGCCCAGCAGCCCGGGTTGACCGACTTCGTGCGCGGTTTGCAGTCGGAATTTCAGGAGAGCGAAGAATGATCTGGGAGTTGGACGGAATTGCGCCGGACATCGCCGAAGACGCCTGGGTCGCCCCCGACGCGCAGGTGATCGGCAAGGTGGTCATGGCCCCGGGCAGCTCGGCCTGGTTCGGCGCGGTGCTGCGCGGCGACAACGAGCTCATTTCGGTGGGCGAGACCAGCAACCTCCAGGAACAGGTGGTCTGCCACACCGACCCAGGGTNTCCGGTGGTGATCGGGGCCGATGTCACCGTGGGCCACAAGGCGATGATCCACGGCTGCGAGATCGGCGACGGAAGCCTGATCGGGATGAGTGCGACGATCCTCAACGGCGCCAAGATCGGCAAGGGCTGCCTGATCGGGGCGGGGGCACTGGTGACCGAAGGCAAGGAGATCCCGGACGGATCGCTGGTGATGGGGAGCCCCGGCAAGGTGGTGCGTCCGCTCGACGAGGCGGCCCGGGAAAAACTCATCGAAAGCGCCCGGCGCTACCGGGCCAATGCGGCCCGGTTCCGGGTGGGGCTCACGCCGGTCGGCTAGCGGGACCGGCGCCGGGCGAGGGGCGGGCGAACTCGGACACGGGGTCAAGGTGCTGAAATTATTATATTTAGCGCTAACGGTGTTTTCGCGGGCGAAGG
>JGI24025J20009_10000813_pt1 | contig 24207 bp, 27 predicted proteins | sample Cruoilmetagenom3_FD_20009 | JGI IMG/M metagenome (IMG submission 20009) | reverse complement strand
CCCCGACCCTGGGCTCGCCATCCAACCGCCAATCCCTTTCCTCTAGAGGGAGACGAAGGGTCAGAGGAGGGGGGGTAGGAAGAGAGGGGGCATTAATGGTCTCCGGGGGTAGGGAGAGATCTTCCAACTCGTGGGCATCGGCCAACAAGATAGAGCCCACCTGTACCTTTAACTCCAGAGGCCTCTCTTCGTGATTGATGGCTCCCGTCTCGCAGGCTATCTCGCACTCTAGACACTCGCTACAGAGACCACAACTGAGACATCGCTCCGCCTCGGCTCGGGCCTGTTCCTCGGTGAAGCCCAACTCCACCTCCCGGAAACTCCTCTTGGCCTTAGAAGGGGGCAGGGTGGCTATTTGAGCCCTGGGTCGGCGGGAGGCGAGGCCCAGGCTTAATCTCTGGGCTATCTCCTCCTCCGTCAACTCCACCTTCGGAGGCAAGAAGGGTTCCCCTCTCAGTCTCTCGCCCCGAAGATAGCGATCGATAGAGCGAGCGGCCCGATGGCCAGCGGCGATAGCGTCCACCACAAAGGCGGTGCCCGTCACCGCATCTCCCCCGGCGAAGACGCCCGGTTTCTCTGTGGCCAGCGTCTTGGGGTCCACGGCGATGGTCCGCCTCAAAGTTACCTCCAACCCACCATCTGAGAGGAAGCCTAGATCTGGGTCTTGACCGATGGCGAAGATAACCGTATCGCAAGGGAGCAGATGCTCCGAGCCGGGGCGGGTCTCCAAAGTCAGACGCCCATCCTCGTCGAACTCCATAAAGGTCACATCCAAGCACTGGACCCCGGTTATCCGGCCCTTAGTGTGGACTATCTCTTTGAAAGCCCGGGAGGGGTGAATTACGATCCCTTCTGCTTCGGCAGCCTCAATCTCCCAAGGGTAAGCGGGCATCCCCTCCCTGCTCTCTAGACAGGCCATCTCTACCCTTTTGGCGTCCAGACGGAGTGCGGTGCGAGCCACATCGATAGCCACGTCCCCTCCGCCCAAGACCAGGACCCTCTCCCCCAGTTCTACCTCCTGGCCCAGGTTCACCCGGCGTAGGAAATCAGTGTTCACCAGCACTCCGGGCAGATCGGCCCCCGGAATAGGCAACTTCCGACCCCGATGGGCTCCCAGGGCCAGAAATAGGGCCTCATACTCTTCCAGGAGGCCGCCGATATCCTCCACACGGCTGTTCAGTTTCAACTCTATACCCAGAGCCAAGATCTCGTCGATCTCTCGTTCTATTAACTCGGGGGGCAAGCGGAAGGAGGGGATTTCCACCCGCATCATCCCCCCTGGAACGGGAAGGGCTTCAAAAACAGTGACTCGGTAACCCAAGAGGGCCAACTCCCGGGCCGCGGTCAGCCCAGCGGGGCCGGAGCCCACCACGGCCACAGGAGGCCCCTCAGCCAGGGGGGCTTTCAGTGGGGCGGTCTTCCCCTTAGCGTAGGCCCAATCGGCCACGAACCTCTTGAGGGCCCTGACGGAGACCGACTCATCCACCCTTTGACGGCTGCATTCATCCTCGCAACGGTGATCACAAACCCGGCCACAAATGGAGGGGAAAGGGTTCTCCTCCTTGATAGCCCGCCAGGCCTCCTCATACCGTCCCTCCCTGATGAGGGCTATGTAACCTGGGGCTCGTTGGTGGATGGGACAGGCAGCGCGGCAGGGGGCTGTTCCTCGCTTCTCGATGACATAGGCGGCAGGCACAGACTTGGTGTAAGGGGGGTGGATCGCCCTACCATCAGACCCCCTCCCTATTCTCACTGGGCAGTTGGGCTCGCAACGACCGCAGGCCGCACACCTCTCCTCGTCCACATAGCGGGGATGACGTAATAGAGTGACCGAGTAGTTCCCTTCTCGCCCCTCGACGGTGGTCACTTGAGCATTGGTCAGAAGGGTGATCTGAAGATGAGAGGCAGCGGCTAGAAGTTCGGGGAGGAGTGGGGGTTCTACAGGCAGGAGGTTCCCCAAGGGCGCTTGGCCTAAGGAGGGGGCCCGGGTGACCAAGTGCACCCTTTGACCCTCTTGGGCCAACTTTAGAGCAACTCTGGCCGCAGCGACATCGCCGCCGATGACTAGGCTGCTCTGCCTATGCTCTTCTTGCCACTCCATCGCTTTGAGTTAATCCCCACCGATTACCGGCTTCGTCGTCAGGTCTTGATAGAGCGCTCTCTCTTATCAGCGGCCAGTCGCTTCCCATACTCGTAGCCTCGCTCAAAGGCCTGGAGGTTTAGATCTTCCGTCCCCTTGGGCACCAAGGAGAGGATAGAGCGTTTCACAGCCTCGACCGAGATGGCTCCCGTGAGCGCGGCGAAAGAACCCAACATCACTATATTGGCTACGATCCTGCGCCCTACCTCCTCCGCCAGCCGGGTGGCTGGGATGGCGAAAACATCTCTCTTCTTCGAGCGTCTAGGCAGAACAGGCACTAGATCGGCATCCACTAAAAGCATCCCCCCCTCGGCCACTTCGCTAGCGTACCTATCATACGCCTCCTGTGACATCACCACCATCACCTGAGGTTTGAGGACCAGAGGATGGAGGATCTCCTCTTCGGATATGATTAGGTCAGCGCTGCAAGCCCCTCCCCGGGACGCCGGCCCATAACTTTGGGTGAGGACGGCGTTTTTTTGGTCGAAGAGCACGGCAGCCTGACCGATAATCTGGCCAGCCAGAATGATCCCCTGTCCACCGAAGCCGGCTAACTTGACCTCCAGCCGTTTCATGAAGGCTCTCCCTCCACTCTCGCCTGAATCTCCTTTTGAAAGTCCAGGTAGGTAGGCTTCTCGATATCGATGAACTTACCCACGATTATCTTGCCCCTCAAGTCTATATCCGCCTTTCGAGGATCAAAGCCATGAACGATCTCTGAGGACTCCTGGTAGGATTTCATCATATCCAACCCCTCGCCCAACCTGTTCATCCGGTCGAAGTAGGTGGGGCAAGGGGAGATCACCTCCACGAAACTGAACCCCTCTTTAAGAAGCGCCTCGGTAAGAGAGCGTTCCAGCCGTCGCACATGCAGGGTGGTCCAGCGGGCGACATAGACCGCCCCGCTGGCAGCAGCTAAGTAGGGAAGATTAAAGGGGTGCTCGCTATTACCATAGGGCGAGGTAGTCGTCTTAGCCATCGCCGGGGTGGTGGGGCCAACCTGTCCCCCGGTCATTCCATAGTTAAAGTTATTAACACAGATGACAGTCATATCTATATTGCGGCGGGCAGCATGGATGAAATGATTCCCCCCGATGGCGATGAGATCCCCATCGCCGCTGAAGATCACCACCTTCAGTTCCGGATTGGCTAACCTTAGCCCCGTAGCGAAGGGGATGGCCCGACCGTGGGTGGTGTGAAAGGAATCGAGTTTAATATACCCTGCCGCCCTGCCCGCGCAACCTATGCCAGATACGATGGCCACCTTATCCCAGGGGAGCCCTGACTTCTCCAGAGCGCCGATGAAGCAGTTGAGGGCGGTCCCTATCCCGCACCCTGAACACCAGATATGAGGCAGTCTCTCCTCCCGTAAGAGGCTTTCCCGAGGGTGCTTAAGGGGTATCACGGTAGGCTTTTCGACCTGGCTCATCTCGCTGCCTTTCTGATAGCCTTCAATATATCCTCGGGCTCATGAAGGCCTCCGCCCATGTGGTTAAGGGGGATCACCTCCGCTCTTCCGCCAGCGGAACGTTCCACTTCCAAGGCTATCTGTCCATAGTTTATCTCGGGCACGACGAAAGCCTTCACCTTACTAGCGACCTCCCTTACCCTCTCCTCGGGAAAGGGCCAAACGGTCAACAATTTCAACATCCCGGCCTTTATCCCCTCTCTCTTGGCCAACTCGACCGCCCAAAGACCCACCCGTGCCGAGATCCCGTAGGAACAGACTATCACCTCCGCCCCCTCTACACCCTTCTCCTCTAACCTAATGATATCTTTCTTATGGCCTCGGATCTTCTCCACCAAGCGGCGTACCAACCTCTCCTGGGTGACCTCATCGGTGACCGGATACCCCCGCTCATCATGGGTGAGGCCAGTGACATGGATATGGTAACCCTCTCCCACGTTAGCCATGGGGGGGACCAAATCCTCATCGGGTGGGAAGGAAGAGCGGTCACCAGGGGGAAATTCTGGCTTGCGTCGAGGGAAGCAGGGGACCTCCTCAGGGATGGTCACCCGCTCGGTCATATGCCCCACTACCTCGTCAGCCATTACCAATACCGGAGTGCGGTATTTCTCAGCCAAGTTGAAGGCCCTCACGGTGAGATCAAAGAACTCTTGAGGTGAACTGGGCGAGAGAGCGATGATCTCGTACACGCCGTGAGTGCCCCACCGCGCTTGCATCATATCCCCCTGCCCTACCAGGGTAGGCAGCCCGGTAGAGGGACCTCCCCTCTGCACATTGACCAGAACACAGGGCGTCTCGGTCATGATCCCCAATCCCAGGTTCTCCATCATCAGGCTGAAGCCGGGGCCTGAGGTAGCGGTCATGGCTCGGAGGCCGCCCCAAGAGGCTCCCAAAATGGCATTCATGGAGGCTATCTCATCTTCCATCTGGATGTAGACGCCACCCAGTTGGGGCATCCGTTCCGCCATCCGTTCCGCTATCTCCGTGGCCGGGGTAATGGGGTAGCCAGCAAAAAAGCGACAGCCGGCAGAGAGAGCACCCTCCGCGCAAGCGATGTCGCCACTCATGAAGAACTCCCCCCTCGGGATCCTCTCACTCATGGGGCTCTTCTTCCTTCCCATCCCGAGGCAGGGAGTAGATAGCGAATTCGGGGCAGATCACCTCGCAAAGGCCACAATTGGTGCAAGCCTCCTCATTTTGGGGGTAAGGGGGGTGGTATCCTTTAGCGTTGAACCCCTCTGAGGCCGCCAATACCCCTACCGGGCAAAACTCGATACAGAAGTTGCACCCCTTACACCGCTCCTCTATGACATAAACCCTGCCCCGGGGGACCTTGATCCTCTCAACATCTAGAGGCTTTCTCCAGTACTTCACCTTTTCTTCCTAGACGAATAAGCCAGGTATATCACCCTGGCAAAATCAGCCTTATCTGGTGGTCTTAACTCATGATGATAGTGATAGTGTTCACTTAGATATTTTACCACCGCCATCCGCTTTTGACAACCCCTAACCGCTCCTCTAGAATAGGTCGCAGGTAAGGTAGCGAGGAGGTTGTCATGCAAGAGCGAAGGGTTGGAGCAGAAACCCTGCGCTACTTCTGCTAGCAGGTTTTTGAGAGACTGGATATTCCCGAGGAAGACGCGGCCATCACGGCTGATGTCTTAGTGGCCGCCGACCTAAGAGGGATCAATTCCCACGGAGTCGCCCGCTTGAAACGGTATGTAGATAGTCTACGTACTGGCAGAATGATAGCCAACCCTAGCGTCCAGGTGATAAAGGAGACCCCCTCCACCGCTCTCATCGACGGAGGAGGCGGTTTGGGCCAGCCGATAGGGGTGCGAGCCATGAGGCTGGCTATCGAGAAAGCCAGGGAAGCGGGGGCTGGTTTCGTCGCCGTCCGAAACTCTAACCATTACGGCATCGCCGGATATTACGCTATCATGGCTTTGGACTCCGATTGTATAGGGGTCTCCATGAGCAACGCCTCTCCCTTGGTTGTACCCACCTTCGGGAGGAAGGGTGTCTTGGGTACGAACCCCATCAGCGTTGCAGCCCCCGCTGGCCAAGAGCGACCCTTCGTGTTGGACATGGCTACTAGCGTAGTCCCCCGCGGGAAATTGGAACTCTACCATCGCCTGGTGAAGCCCCTCCCTGAGGGCTGGGCCATCAATGAAAGAGGAGATGCAAGCACTGAGGCAGGAACGATCCTGAATGAACTAAGCGAGCGGTTAGGAGGGGGAATCCTCCCTCTGGGAGGAGAGGGAGAGGAGTTGGGCGGCCATAAGGGGTACGGCCTGGCACTGATGGTGGATATCCTGAGCGGTGTCTTAAGCGGTGGAGGCTACGCCGATAGAGTGCACCCCAAAGGAGAAGGGGGTAAAATGAAGCCAGGCAACGTTGGCCATTTCTTCGGGGCCCTACTGATAGAAGCCTTCCGCCCCTTGGACGAGTTCAGGGCGGCCATGGATGACCTCATCCGACGCCTCAAACGCTCGGCAAAAGCCGAGGGAGAGAGTCGCATCTATATCCAGGGGGAGAAAGAGTGGGAGATGGAAGAGGAGAGGAGAAAGCATGGCATACCCCTCCACCCCCGAGTAGTAACCATGATGGAGCGAATAGCCGAGGAGTTGAACCTCCCTCTTATTCTTGACAACCCCTGAAGAGTCTATTAAGGTAATGTTAGTAATAGTTATCATAATTGCCATTACTTCTGAAGGACAGGGATAAAATCTCGAGACCTCTATGAAGATCTGACGAAGAAGACGAAGGCTCCCCAGGGCAAGGATATGCATGAGAAACCTGCTCGGTGGGAGGAACCCCACCGTCAGACCCTTCAGGCAGGGTATGACTATCTAAAGAAGACCGGGTTCTGGCTCGACTTTCAAGAACTGGGCTTCGGACCTAGTAGAGCCATCGCGTTGCTCATGGCGTAGCATGAAAGGGCGAATCATAGTTGGGTAACACGATACAAATAGTGGAGGGCGGGCGATGAGAGAGGATAAAGGCGGGCTACCTCAATATGAACTGATCCTCAACCCCACAGACGGCTCAACGACCTCGGAAGGGGCCACCGCCCACGCCATCTACCTAGCCAAAGAGACAGGCGCCGAACTCCTCGTCCTCCATGTGGTGGAGACAACCATCATCTAGTACACGGGCACCCTTTATCAACAGATGGTAGATCGGTTGCGCGAATTCGGAAATGAGGTTCTAAAGAAAGCGCGGAAGAGGAAGGCTAGTGGCCCATTCCATGATGATCGATGGCCACTCAGGGACGGCCATCGTCAGAGTGGCTGAACGAGAGGGGGCTGACCTGATCGTGATGGGAGCCTTGGGGCGGAGCATGGTGGAGAAGGTGCTCGTGGGTAGCATCTCCCAGTACGTAGTCCGCCACGCTCCTTGCGCCGTTTGCCTCGTGAAATAGCCCTAATGATCAAGCCCCTCGTGCCATCGACCTTCTCACAGTGAGGATCCACACCAGGGTTTATGATTTAGACCTCTAATTGATGACATCTACTAGGAGAGGCAAGGTGCGGTGTGGTTAATGACGGCGAGAAAAAGTGGTGAGCTGATGCTCGTTATGCTAAATGGGTGAGCCGTTTTCTGGCGCCTTGTTCACTTTTGCAGGAAAATGTCTCTCGCAGCCTTCTATCTGACAGGGAGAGTAAAGATGAGGATCTTGGATGATCTGATCGCCTCCTTAGAGGAGGACGCGCCGGTGGAAGAGGTGCGCGCCTGCGTCTTCTGGACGGCGGTGGTGAGCAAGCATTGTGGGCTGGCCTCTACCATAAGGGAGGTGGGGCCTCATGGGGAGCGCCGGGTGCGAGAGGTAGGCAGCCTCCACAAGAAGAGCGCCTTAGAGTTGGCCAAATATGTTAGGTCGGACTTCCCCTTGGAAGCCAGCATCGGCATGGCCAGCATCAATTCGCTTTTAGAAGTGGACGAGAGCCGATGTGTGGAACTGAACGCCCGCGATTTCCTATTGGAACGAGGTCAAGATAAGAAAATAGCCTTAGTGGGACATTTCCCTTTCATCGCTAAACTGCGAGGGGTGGCAGAGATCCTTTGGGTGCTGGAGAGGTATCCGGCGAAAGAGGAGTTGCCAGCCGAGGCAGCAGAGGAGGTCCTTCCCCAGGCGGATCTGGTAGCCATCACGGGAACCACTCTGATCAATCACACCTTGGACCATCTCTTATCCCTCTGTCGGCCGGATAGCCTGGTTATGCTCTTGGGCCCCACTACCCCCCTGTCGCCGGTCCTCTTCGACTATGGCTTAGATATCATCTCTGGTACAAAGGTCGTAGATACAAAGGCTGTCTTGCGCTGCATCAGCCAAGGGGCTACCTTTCAGCAGGTAAAAGGAGTGAGGCTCCTCACCTTGGTCAAAGATAAAGGGAGGGTGGGGAGGCCATAGCCCGTGATAACTATCGAAGGAGTGAGGCCTCAGCAAGGAGATCAAAAGATAGGGTCAATAAGGAACCGAAAGGGGGAGTTATGCCTCTGGGAGCCCATATGTCCATCTCCGGGGGGGTGGATAAGGCGATCGACCGAGGACGGGAGGTCGGCTGTGATACGATCCAGATCTTCACCCGAACCCCCCGCCGATGGAAGATGAGGAAGTTCAGCCAGGAAGAGGTTGAGAGTTTTAAGCGCAAGAGGGAAGAGACAGGGATAAACCCCGTCTTCGCCCACGATACCTATCTAATCAACCTGGCTTCTCCAGATGAAGAACTGTGGAAGAGGTCGATCACGGTCTTCGAGGATGAATTGGCCCGCTGTGACGCCTTGGGCCTCCCCTTCCTGGTGGTGCATCCCGGTTCCCATGTGGGGACGGGGGAGGAGGCAGGGCTGGAGCGGATCGCCCAGGCGCTTAGTCTCGCTCTCTCCCACAAACCAGCCTACAAGGCCCAACTCCTGCTGGAGATCACGGCCGGGCAGGGAAGCAACTTGGGGTACAACTTTCAACAGTTGGCCCGACTCATCGAGTTGACGGAGAGCGGCGAAAGGCTGGGGATATGCTTTGATACTTGCCACGCTTTCGTCGCCGGATACGAGATCCGCACCCCTGAAGGGTATGATACGACTTTCGATGAGTTGAACGAACTAATCGGCCTGGAAAGGCTCAAAGCCTTCCACCTCAACGACTCTAAGGGCGATCTGGAAAGCCGCCTAGACCGACACGAGCACATAGGAAAGGGACGATTGGGGCTGGAGCCTTTCCGAATGATCCTCAATGATGAGAGGTTCCAAGGTCTTCCCATGGTCTTAGAGACCCCCAAAGGGCCCGAGATGGAAGAGGATAAAGAGAACCTGAGAGTGCTTCGGAGCCTGAGGGGATGATTTTTCATCTCCCCCCCTTACGGAGATGTTCGCTTAGAAGGAGGAGCCTAGTTCATGTCTATCTACGAGTTTGAAGGCCGACTGCCCAAGATAGGACGAGAGGTCTATATCCACCCTTCAGCCGATATCATCGGACTCGTCACCTTGGGAGATGGTTGTTTCGTGGGTCCCGGAGCCCGGATCCGTGGCGACTACGGGGAGATCATCATCGGACGAGGCACAAGTATCGAGGATAACTGTGTAGTCCACGCTCGACCTGGGGACATCACCCGTATCGGCGACCACGTGACCATCGGCCACGGCTGCGTCATCCACAACGCCACTATCCACGCCTGGGCGGTCATCGGCATGGGGTCTGTGGTGAGCGATTGGGCTGTGGTCGGGGAGTGGAGCGTGGTGGGCGAAGGGGGCGTGGTTAAGCAACGCCAGGAGATCCCCGCTGGTCAGATCGGGGTTGGCGTTCCCGCCAAGATCATCGGCTCCGTCAACGAGGAGTACAAAAGGGTCTGGACAGAGTTCAAAGAGACCTACGTCAACCTAGCCCAAAGGTATCCCCAGGGGTTGAAGCCAGTGAAATGAGAAGCCCAGAGTTCAAAGCGCAACCCATCGGGATAATCCACTCCCCTTACACCGACCCCAAAGAGGTTCCTATCCAAGGCCGCTTCTCGGGAGCGAGGGGAGAGATAGAAGTCTTTCCTGAGTACGAGGAGGGGTTGAAGGATGTTGATGGTTTCTCTCACCTCATCATTCTCTATTGGTTTCACCGCGCAGAGGGCTGTTCCCTCCTGGTGAAGCCCTTTCTGGATGATACCCCTAGGGGTCTTTTCGCCACCCGTTACCCGGCGCGCCCCAACCCCATCGGCCTATCGGTGGTCAGGCTCTTGGAACGGAGAGGAAACATTTTACAGATCGCTGAGGTCGATGTGTTGGACGGGACTCCCCTTCTCGATATCAAACCCTACGTTTCTCAGTTCGACCAACGGGAATCAGCGACCATCGGTTGGCTGACCGGCCGCCTCTAAAAGACGTTTGGTTACAAGAAAGAGCCCCCGGCGCGACGCCTCCAGGGGCTCCCAAGAAGCAATCTATTCAACCCTCTCCAAGCGCACCGCGCAGACCTTATACTCCGGTATCTTAGCCACCGGGTCCAAGGCGGGGTTGGTAAGGATGTTAGCCGCAGCCTCTGCGAAGTGGAAGGGAGCGAAGACCACGCCTTGAGGCACCCGCTTGGTCACCCAAGCCTTGGTCTGAATCTCGCCCCGTCGGCTAGTGAGCTTCACCCGCCCTCCTTCGCTCACGCCCAACTCTGCAGCATCCTCAGGGTTCAGCTCGACATACGCCTCCGGTGATTCCTGCTCCAGTTTGGCGGAACGTCGAGTCATGGAACCGGTATGGAAATGGAAGATGTTGCGCCCTGTGGTCAAGATAAAGGGATATTCCTCGTCTGGCAGTTCCGCAGGGTCCTGGTACTCCACCACATGCATCTTCCCCAGCCCTCGAGTGAACCGCCCCTTGTGCAAGTAGGGAGTACCTGGGTCTTCGGCTGTACGACAGGGCCACTGTAGGAACCCCAATTCCTCCAAACGCTGATAGCCCACCCCTCCATATAGAGGGGTAACGCTTGTGAGCTCATCCATGATCTTTGCTGGTGATTCATAATCGAAGCCCGAGGCCCCCATGCGCTGAGCCAACTCGCAAATAATCACCCAGTCGGCCTTGGAGTCCCCGAGGGGCGGGATAGCCTGGCGTACCAACTGGATACGCCGATCCGTACCGGTGAAGGTACCACCCTTCTCTGCATAGGAGCAGCCCGGCAAAACCACATCCGCCAACTGCGCCGTCTCGGTCAGGAAGATATCCTGCACCACGAGAAAGTCGAGGTTCTTCAGTCCCTCTACCACATGATGGCTATCGGGGTCGGAGAGTACCGGGTTCTCTCCCATGATATACATAGCCTTGACCCGCCCTTGAGCGGCGGCGTCAATCATCTCCACCACCGTGAGCCCCACCTTATCGGAGAGACCCGTCACGCCCCAGGCCTCCTCAAACTTCTGCTTGAACTCAGGGTTCACCACTGCCTGATAACCGGGATAGACGTTGACCAGGGCCCCCATATCGCAAGCACCCTGCACATTGTTCTGACCTCGCAGAGGGTTAACCCCGGTCCCTGGCCATCCCAGGTTGCCCGTGATCATGGCTAGGTTGGCACAAGCCTTAACGTGATCCACACCGCTGGTGTGTTGGGTGATGCCCATGGCATAGACGATCGCTGCCCGCTCCGCCTGGCCGTACATCAGCGCCGCCTGCCTCAATTCCTCCTGAGGGATGCCACTGATACGCTCCACCACATCTGGGGTGTATTTGGCCACCGTCTCCCTCACCTCCTTGAACCCTTCAGTGCGGTTGGCGATGAACTCCTGATCGGCTAACCCCTCGTTGATGATGATGTTCATCATGCCGTTTAGCCAGGCCACATCACTACCGGGCCGCTGGCGTAACCACAGGTCACCGTTGAGGGACATCTGAATGCGGCGTGGATCAGCCACGATCAGCTTTGCTCCTCGCTCCTCATGCGCTCTCAGTATGCGGGTGCCGATGATCGGATGCTGCTCTGTAGTGTTAGACCCGATGATCAGGATGCAGTCCGCCTCCTCCAGGTCGGGGATGGAATTGGTCATCGCCCCACTGCCAAATGATGCGGCCAGACCGACCACAGTGCTGGAGTGTCAAAGACGGGCACAGTGGTCCACATTATTGGTGCCCAGGACGGCGCGAGTGAACTTCTGCAGAAGATAGTTCTCCTCATTGGTGCATTTGGCCGAGGATAGCACCGCCAAGCTGTCGGGACTGCACTTGTCCCTGAAGAAGGCGAATTTATCCGCGATGAGACCGTAGGCTTCATCCCAACTAGCCTCACGAAATTGCCCATTTTCCTTGATCAGCGGTTTGGTAAGCCTGTCGGGATGGTGGACAAAAGCGTGGGCGTTCCACCCCTTGATACAGAGAGCTCCCTCGCTTACAAGATGACCCTTGACAGGAAGGGTGCCCACCACTTTTCCATCCAGCACTTGCAGATACAAACCACAGCCGGTTCCACAGTAAGGACATGTTGTTAAGACATTTCGATATTCCATCTTAGCTTTCCACCTCCATCGGCAGAACCAGGGGAGGTTGCGCCTCAAGGTCGACCCCTGGCTCGTAACCGAACATCTCTCCCACCTCCTCACGGATGAGGGTATATAAAGTCGTCAAGGGGATATGAGCAGGACAGGCGAGTTCGCATTCGCGGCAACCCACGCATTTGCCCGCCGTGTGCATGGCCCTAATGAGATAAAAAGTGGGAAAAGGCGGTGGCACTTTCCCCGCGTCCACCCATAGATCATTCTCCAGAGTGCACTCCGGGCAGAAACACTGGGGGCAAGCGTTGCGACAGCCATAACACTTGATGCACTTATCGAACTGGCTGCGCCAAAACTCCAGCCTCTCGGCCATATCTTTCTGCCGTAACTCTTCCGTCAGTTTGTTAACCACAGGTTCGGTTCTCACACCGACGTGGGTATCAATAAGCACGCTGGGATAGGGCTTCGCGCAGCGGCACTCCTCCGCCTCCTCCGCAGTGCAGGCCAGGCCGATGACCCTAATCCGCTCCAGATCTATCTGGTTTCGCTTGGCCATCTCGATGAGGCCCCGCTCCTCGCAACCCCGACAGACTATGCCCAGCTTGGCCTCGGGATGCGCTGTCTGAATGAGGCGCAGGATGGCAGGCGTGGGGTATTTAGGAGAGATGGTCAGTTCATCTAGTTCCTCTTTGTCACGGAAGAGATATGGTGCTACCAATCCTGAGGTTTTCCGCAGCGCTATCACCCCATCCATCTTGTCTAACGCGTCATCTACCACTTTTCTCAAAGGTTCCAATCTGTTCATCTTATCACCTGCTTTATCGATGGTAACTGTCGAATCGTTTCCGTGAACTCGTCAACTAGGTGGGCGAAACGCTCCCCCTCCGACGCGGAGACCCATTCCAGCCGCAGCCGCTCGGGCTCAATGCCCGAGAACTCTAGAATGCCTTTTAGCACCGGGATACGCTTGGCGGTACGATGGTTACCGTTGATAAAATGGCAATCGCCGAAGTGGCAACCCAGTACCAATACCCCATCGGCTCCCTCTCGAAAGGTGCGCAAGATCAGTTCCGGCGAGACCCGTCCGGAGCAGAGCACCCGGATGATGTTGACATTTGGTGAGTACTTGATACGCGAGGTGCCGGCCAGGTCAGCGCCAGGGTAACTACAATAGGTGCACGCATAGGCCACAATCTTAGGTTCGTACACTAGGCCACCTCCAACTCCATGAGTGCCCCCTGCATCTCAGCCACCAACTGCTCATCGGTGAAATGCGGGAGCGTAATCGCCTTGGGGAGACAATGCCCCACGCAGGTACCACACCCTTTGCATAAAGTCTCGCTCACCTGAGCCTTCCCCTCCACTAATTCTATTGCTTTGTAAGGACACGCCAGAACGCACTCTCCACAGCCGGAACAACGCTCCTCATCGACCTGGGCGATGAAAGGCTCCAGAGTCACCTTACCTTTGTCCATCATAGCCAAGGCCACCACCGCTGCGGCCCCTGCCTGGGCCACCGTATCGGGTATGTCTTTGGGTCCCTGGCAAGTGCCGGCGATGAAAACGCCGTCCGAAGCGGTTTCCACCGGAGCCAACTTGGGGTGTTTCTCCAGGAAGAAGCCATCTGCACTCCGACTGAGGCCAAATATGTGGGCCACCTCCGCCGCATCATGACGTGGTTCCAGACCAGCGCTCAGGACGACCATATCCACCGGTATCTGGACTAGGCGGCCCAGATTAGCATCCTCAGCCTTGACCAACAAGCGGCCATCATGGGGAACCACCTCAGCCGCTTTGCCTCGGATGAAAACAACCCCCTCCTTTTGTAGCCGCTCGTAGAACTCCTCGTACCCCTTACCAAAGGCACGCATGTCAATGTAGAACTGGTAAACTTGCGCCTTGGTCGCATCCTTAATCAGATGCGCCAACTTAAGGGAATACATGCAGCAGACCCGCGAACAATACCTGTTGTAGTTCTCATCACGGCTACCGATGCAGTGCAGGATAGCCACGGCCTCTGGCTCACGGCCGTCCTTCAGCACGATCCTGCCGCCTGTTGGTCCGCTGGCGTGCGCGAGCCGCTCAAACTGCATGCTGTCTAGGACATTGTCGCATCTACCGTAGCCGTATTGGGTGGTTCGGGAGCAATCGAACAGGTCAAAGCCGGTGGCGACAATAATCGTCCCCACCTCCAACTCCACTATTTCATCTTCCTGCTCGAAATCGACAGCACCGCGGGGGCAGAGTTTCTGGCAGGCCCCACACCTCCCTCTCTGGAACCAAATACAGTTCTCGGTATCTATTACCGGAACCCTGGGCACCGCCTGGGGGAAAGGTATGTAGATCGCCTTACGAGTACCCATCCCAGCCTCGAACTCGCTGGAGATGCCCTTGGCTGGGCATTTCTCCTGACACAACCCACAGCCAGTGCAGAGTTCCTCATCCACATAACGGGCCTTCTTCCGAACCCTGACCTTGAAATTACCCACGAAACCCGAAACCTCTTCAACTTCGCTATAGCTCAGGATCTCGATGTTTTCATGCTGTCCCACGGACACCATCTTGGGGGTGAGTATTCAAGCGGAACAGTCCAGGGTGGGGAAGGTCTTATATAGTTGAGCCATATAGCCGCCGATGCTGGGCTCCCTCTCCACCAAGTACACTTTCTTGCCTGCATCGGCGATGCGTAGGGCGGCATCTATGCCAGCGATACCTCCGCCTACGATCAGCGCGGCGGGCTGAATAGGGACCTCCTTAACCTGTAAAGCCTCATGATGCGCCACCCGGTACACCGCAGCGGCCACCGCGCGCTTGGCCCTCTCTGTCGCCTTATCTTTATCCTCCGTGACCCAAGAGGCTTGCTCGCGGATGTTGGCCATCTGGAAGAAGAAGGGGTTCAGCCCCGCATCCTCACAGGCTCGCCGGAAAGTGATCTCGTGCATCAAGGGGGAGCAAGAGGCCACAACCACCCTGTTCAACCCCAGCTCTTTGATCTCTTGCTTCACCAGATCCTGACCGGGGTCAGAACACATATATTGGTAGGTCCGAGAGCTCACCACCCCCGGCAGTCCGGCGGCGAACTCCGCTACCTCTTCCACATCCACCGTGGCCGCGATGTTTGTGCCACAGTGACAGATGAAAACCCCTATCCTCGGTTCATCATTCACCAGCCCATACCTCCTAAATATGAATTTCAAGCGTTATGCATCGATTCCAGAACCAGTTCGCTTATGTCCAGGGCCCTCATCCTTACCTTGGCCTGGCGGGCCCCAGTGAGCAAGGTGCGTTTGCACTGCTGGCAGGCGGAAACGACCGCCGAAGCTCCCGTCTCCTGAGCCTGCTGCATGCGCAGCACGCCAACCTGGCCCGTCACTTCCCGGTCCGACATCTCAACGTCGCCCCCGCCACCACAACAGATGGCGTTCTCCCCATAGCTAACCATCTCCCTGAACTCAAGCCCCGGAATGCTATTCAGGATGGCGCGCGGGGCATCATAAACCCCGCTCTTCCGCCCCAGGTCACAAGGATCATGGTAGGTCACTATCCTCTCCACCGGACCCAGTTGTATTTTGCCCTCCTCGATCAGGCGAGAAAGGTACTCGGTGGCGTGTAGGATTTCCAAATCAGGGGGCAATTCCAAGAATTGTGGGTAGATATGCTTCCAGGCATAGTAGCAGGAAGGACAAGTGAACACCAGCTTTCTTGAACCCAGTTCCTTCACCCACTCCACATTATGGATCGCCAACTCCGAAACCAGGTCCTTCATCCCTGCGCCATACAGAGGGTAGCCGCAGCACCACTCCTGACCGCCCATGGTGGTGAAATCAACCCCGGCCCCCTCGAAGATCTGGACCAGCGCCTGGGGTATGCTGTAAGCCTGGGGGTAGAAGGCAGAGACGCATCCCACAAAGTAAAGAACTTCGGCTCCCTTTTCCGCCTCGATGTTCGGCGGTATATGTTCCAGGTTCTCCGCCCAGATCAGGCGGGTCATGTTATCGTCGCCGGAGATATTGTGGTTTGTAGTCACCGTTTCTCGCAGGATACCGATACCGTCAGGTACCTGCAACCCTTCATTGACGACGTACTCTTTGAGCATCAGCATCGTCTCGGTCAGGTCAATGCCTCGTGGACAGCGCACGGTGCAGGCCTTACAGGTAGTACAAAGCCAGAAGGTGCGGCTATTGACCACTTCATCCTTCAGCCCCAACCGGATCATCTGCCACAACTGCCGAGGCGTATAATCCATGGCGTAAGCCGTGGGACAGGAGGCCGAACAGGTGCCACACTGGATGCAAGTACGCAACTCCTCCAGGTCCGGCGTGACCTTTTCCCCAAACTCGAAGTCCAATTCTCGAGTGGTCAAATCCAAAACGTCTGTGATCATAGATATTTACCCTCCTCTATCGGTTCCCTCGCCCTCCGAGCAAGATCTCTACCCACTCCACAGGGATAAGCCTCACCGCATCCAGGCCATGGATTTTTCGCAATTCGTTTATCTCCTCACCGATAGGCAAAGCATAGCCGGATTGGAGAACGTTTGTGAAATTGGCCACATATCCTGCCGGAGGCTCTTCCTCTCGCTTTTTCACCATCATAATGGCATGAATATCCACCCCCTGAGGACACACCTCCTGACAACGCCAACATGAGGAACATAGCCAACTGGAATAATCCTCATCTCCGCTGAGGAAGGAGGTGATGGAATGGGCACCCATCCTCTCTACGATGCACACTTCACGGCACAGGCCACATTGGGTACAACCCTCCAACAAAGCATCCAGGCGCCTATTCCTCACGCTGAGCCCTCCAGAAGCTTTCCGAGCATCACGGGCCCGATGCCCAATTCAGCAGGGTCAATATCCATAGCCAGGCCCAGCAACTGAGGCAGGGTCAGCACCGCCATCATTGATTCTAGACTTCGCCGCCTGATGAGGCTCTGAAACCGCTCCAGCAACAGTTGGCAGTTACCGCAAGCATCTATCAATACATCTGCCTTGGCCGCCGACCCCAACTTCCGTTGACCCGCCTCAAGGGCCAGTTCCTCATCCACCAGATACAGGGTAGAGCCGCAACAATCGTACTCCCCCTCGTAAGTTAGCACCTCCGCCCCGGTCAACTCCACGATTCGCCGCATGGCTTGGGGCTTCAGAGGATCGTCGAAACCAAGGATTTCGTGAGGTCGGAAGGCCTGGCAGGGGTATGTCAGCGCGACCTTCAATGACAACTCAGTCCTGATTTTCTCCCTCAGGGCTTCCAGGTGCTCGCTGAGCACCTGCACCAGGTGTTTGACCGTCGTCTTTCTTTCGCTATGCAATCCAATCTTACCCAGTCTATCATTCACCTGATGGCGAAGGGAGGGATCTCCCAAAGCCAGATTGGCCCGCAGTAAAGTGTTGGTACAGTTACCGCAAAGAGTTAGTATATCCAGTCCCATCCTCTCGGCCAGACTGAGGTTGTAAGCCGCAAGGTAAAGCCACTCATCTGTAAAAGACTCCAGAGGAGCGCCACAACAGGCAGCGTAGGGAATATCCTCCAAATCGATGTCCAGTTCCCTCAGCACCCTTTTGGCGGCCTTCTCATATTGAGGCATGCACTGAAGGATGAGACAACCTGGGAAGAGCGCTTTCCTCTTCAAAGGTCAGCCAATCACCACCTTGGCGAAATCGGCCGGCTCGACTCCTGGAGATTCTATGTTATACTTCTCATAAAACTGGATTATCATCTCCTCGACCTCAGCCTCTTTCTTACCGATCAGCGTCTCTGAAAGTTCGGTCAACTTACCAGCCGGATAGAAGAAAAAGTCACCCGAAAGCGTCAGAGAGCTGATAACGTCATCTTTGACCTCCACATCGCCCCGGATAAGGCCCCCTGGGGCCTTATGAACTAGATGCTTGACATCTACGCCCGCCGCGATTCTGACCTTCCGTCCCTCCATCCGTCTTCCTATCTTATACAGCCATTCCTCCTTCAAAAACCCCGAGGCCAACCTGGTCACCTCATTCTGTAGCTCCTCATCCATGCCTGCGCGGGGCAAAGGTCCCAATATCTTCTCGAAGTTGCGGGCCAGGCTAGCCGTGAGCAACTCCCACGATGGCACCTCCCCCAACTCCCGCTTAATGGTGGTGAGGTTCTCCCGCATGCTCTTATAGACCTTGTCCCGAAACTTCTCGTCGGGCACCTTCAGCACACGGCTCATCATCTCATAGTTAAAGTCAAGGATCAGGTTGCCCACCAGGACTAAGTATTCACCGATCTCCCCCGCACCATTGCCCGATATCTTACGCTTCTGGGCGACGATGTCGTTAACTGGTTTGTATTCTGCCGGAATGCCTATCTCCCGATAAGTTTCAATGGGAGCCTGCAAGAACTTGCGATAAAAGGAGGCTTTGTCTCTTGGGGCCAAGGGGTTATCTTTGTGTATAATCAACTGGTAGAACAGTTGGTCGCTATCCAGATAGGTAGCCCCTCCTCCTACCTCCCGACGGAAGAGGGGGATATCGTTGGCCTGGCAATACTCCACATCCACTTCCTTTTCCAGATCCTGGTGATAACCGATACAAACGTAGTGAGAGGCGGGAGAGAGCAACACCAACGCTTCCCTGCACAGGTGAGGCAAAGCGTGGTAGATTAGTTGTGAATCGGCCCAGGGAACGTTCCCCAGATCATAAAGATGCACGACATCTCCGTGGCATTCTGACTAAGTCTATCTAATTATACCTCAATAGCCACCGAATCTCAAGGAGAATTCAGCCTCTTAGGCTTCTAAGGGAGATCATGTGAGAAGCATATCCAATGCCATAGCCAGAAAAAGGATGAAAAGATAAGGGCTGGAAAGTTTGAACATCATCCAGGCCCTCTCGCGAGAGGGCTTCAAGGATAGAACCACGTTACTCACGGTTATGAACAGGCCCAGAACCAATGCTATGCCCAAGTAGATGAGGCCGAATCCGCCGACGAAGTAGACGGCCAGGGAGCAAACATACATCAGCACGACAGTAGCCACCGTACAGCGCATGGTCTTTTCCAGAGAGAAAACAGCGGGTAACATAGGCACGCTGACTCTCTTATAATCCTCGGTATAAAAGATGGCCAGGTTCCAGATATGATTGGGTATCCATAGGACAACTATGGAGCCGATGAGCAGCGCGGTAAGGTTGAGGCTGTTATTGACCGCCGCCCAGCCAAAGAGAGCAGGGAGCCCACCACTGAACCCGCCCAGAATGACATTCAAAGGGCTTCTCCTCTTCACCAGCAGGCTGTAGACCAGGACATTGTCAATAAAGCCCAGAAGGCCGCAGAGAAAAGCCAGAGGGTTGATCGTCCAGGCCAGGGCCAGGGAAACCACCATCAAGAGAAGGCCCCAATAGAGAGCCCTCTGCGGAGGATGGATCCTGCCGCTGGGTATGGGACGCCGCTTTGTCCTCTCCATCATCTGGTCCATATCACGGTCAATATAACAGGTGAGGGTATTCGCTCCCGCGCAGCCCAGGGCGACAGCAACAAAGGCCGTTACGAAAAGACCTGGAGGAAAACTCCACCCTCCAGCGGCGACGACCATAGTAGCCAGGGCGGTGAAGATGAGAAGCAGGACAGACGCCGGCTTAGTGACCTCGACATAGGCCCACAGGTTCTTAAATAGAGAAGGAGACAATATGCCCCGATGAAGCTGAATATGTTCGTCTCCTTCGCACGCTGATTCGTGGTAACTCACTAGGCAAGCACCGTTTCAGATCATCCCCTTAACGGATCACTCCTCCATGACCCTGGCCACCAGTTCCACTATGTCTAATACCCGCATTCTGACTTTTTCCTGGCGCACCGCATTCATCAAGGTGCGCTCACACTGTTGACAAGCGGAAAGAAGCAGTTGAGCTCCCGTGGCCTGAGCCTGTTGGAGGCGCCTTCTCGCCACTGCATTCACCAATTCCTCGTTGAACATCGCCACATCGCCTCCGCCGCCACAGCAGCGGGAATACCGCCTATTTTCCTCCATCTCAGTGAAAGAGATGCCGTGGATGCTGCGTATCACATTGCGAGGAGCTTCATATATTCCGCTGTTCCTCCCCAAGTCGCAGGGATCGTGATAGGTAACGGGTCGCTCGAACTTGCCGAGCTTTATATCTCCCCCAGTGATCAGTTCCTCCAGAAGCTGGCTCAAATGTTGCACCTCGAAACCCAGGGGTTCCCCCATGATTTTGGGATACTCGTGCAGCCAAGTATGATAGCAAGAAGGGCAACCGACCACCAGTTTTCTGGCCCCCGTCCTTCTCACCGCCGCCACATTATGCTCCACAAACTCCTTCACCGCATCCCCCATGCCGGCGAGGATGAGGGGATAACCGCAACACCACTCCTCACCCCCAAGCATGGTGAAATCCAGGCCGGCCCTCTCCATCACTTGCACCGTGGCTTGGGGAATACCATAACTCTGGGGATAGAAAGCGGGGGTACAGCCAACATAGTAAACTATCTCCGCCTCTTCCTTGCCTTTCACGCCCTCAGGTACCTGTTCCAGATTCTCGCTCCAGATGAGGCGATCCTCATTGTTGTCCCCAGAGATATTATACTTAGTAGTAACCGTGTCCCGAAAAGTATCGAAAAACTCAGGATAATGGCCCAATTCGACCAAATGTTCACGCATGGCAAGCCACAAAGGACGAGTGTCTATCTTAACGGGGCATACCACATTGCAGCGTCCACAAAGCGTGCAATCGTAGACACCTCTAGAGTATTCTTCCAAGGCTTCATCAGCGGGGAACTTAGGCCCAAAGAGTCTGGCTCGAAGGCCGTACTGAGACGCTATGAAAGACTTCATACGGCGTATCTTCTCCGCTGGCTGCAAAGACTCATGGCCATCTTCCGAATACGTGGGGCACCATTTGACACACTCCCCACACCGAGTGCAAGCATCGAACTCCATCAACTGCTTGAATGAATAGTGGGTAAGATCAAACTTCTTCATAACTCACCCCTTTGCACACAAGGAGGGCTTTTCTCTCTCAAATGTATTGACGCTTGCAATGATGATGCCGGCTATGGCATGGAAGAACTTGCTGAAGGGGATATAGGCTATCACCGCTGAGGAGAACAAAGCGTGCAACAGGAAAAGCCAGTCATGAAGAGCGCCCCACGGCAAATCTGCTGTCCTCGCCACCAAGGCCACTGGATAGCTCAAGAAGGCATAGATTGCGGTAGGAGGCAGTTCCTCAAACTCGAAACTCAAGCGGCATATCTCCACCACGTAACCTGACACTATGATGAGAGCCAAGAAGACGATGATCTCCGTGTCCACGATCCTGGTAGACATTTCCAGTTCCCTAATCACATACCGGCGGATCATGACGATGATCAAACCCACCATGACCACCAGCCCCCCTAACTCATTCAGGAACGCGGTGAGGGCATGATCCTTGTTAGCGAAGATTGACGTGAAGATATTGTCCATCTTAAAGATCGGTATCAAGATATCAACGCTTATAAAGGAGAAAGCACTCAAAATAGTTAGCAGCACGATACCACCGAAGACGCAGCAATGGGCGGTCCATCGCAACTTATGCTGCCTAAATAGGGTGGGGTGAATCGCCCCATCCCAGATAAGCGTCCGTAGCAGAGCCCCCAACCTGGCGCTGAAGATAGTGGCCAAAGTACCTCTAATCAGGAATGCTAGCTTCTGGCCAGCGCTTATATCGCTTCGCCCATTAACCGTCCCCTGTAGCCAAACAGACAAAATGAGCCCCATCCCGACGAGAAACACGATCATAGCCACTATGTGAAAGCCCCAGAATACGAGCATTATGTCCATTGGTCACCTCTTGCCTCTTCGAGAAGTGGCAGGTCTCAATCTAGACACAATTTCCCAGCCGCCGTTGGCCTTGAGCCGGGCCAGCAGGCCTGCGTTACCACCGTTAGCTTATCTTCGATGGCCTCTTGTGGCTCCAAACTGTGCAAAACGAATCAACCCCCAGGCCGAAACTCTGCGGGCATCGAAAGAAGCCAGACAATCAACGCTTGCTGCTCCCAGCCGTCGTCCTGGTCAGCCGTTCCTCCCGGCACAGCGAAGCGGGGAGCGGCACCTCTATTATCTGCTGGGCAGTGTATGCCTCTGTTCCACAATATCGTTAGAGGAGAATTCCAGGCAAGACCCTATGCTTCCTCGATGATGCCCTTATACTTCTCTATCTCCGACTCTATGAAGGCCTGGAACTCCGCATCGGAAGCCTTGAACAGGTTATCTAGTTCACCTAGATCGGAAGCTTCGATCTTGGCCAGCCAGCCTCCGCTGAAGGGTTCTTCGTTGATAGGCGCCACGTCCCATTCTAGTTCCTCATTGGCCTCGACGATTTTTCCGCTGACCATAGCGGCGATGCGGCCGACCCACTTGCCCGACTCCATGGACATGAAGGTCTTACCTTGCTCCACTTCGCGTCCCACCCGAGGTACCTCAACGTACACGATCTCTTTGGATATCTTCTGGGCGAAGTCGCTGACCCCCTGGGTGAGCGTGTTCCCTTCTACGAGAGCCCAGCCATGATTCTTGTCATAGTATAGCTCATCCGGGAACTCATATTTGCCGATATTCACGCTTTCAACACCTCCTCTTTGGATGTACCTGCAAATTCTACTATAAGATCACATGTTATACAAAATCTAGGCTCCTTCACTACCCCTCATTATATCATAATATGGTCAAAGTTAGGTCTAAATCTGGTCATAGGGGCTGATAGGTATGTGTATAAAGGCTCTCTGCAGAGCAGCCAAGACGAGTAGCCTCTCTAGCATATGAATATGCGATGTAGGCAGCCAACACAGCGTCCAGGATATTGTCGACATAAGTCCATCATCTGGGGAAGAGAGATGTATTGTTCCTGAGCACTCTTTCCCATTAGCCGGCCCGCAGGGGGCGTAATCCTTAGCGTAGGCGGTAGAAAAGGAGGCACTGCAAGGACCGCATTGGATAGAACCCTTGCTCTGCTCCGCGATAGGCTCATCAAGGAGCCGTTCCACAAGAAAGAGGCCCCTGGGACTCCTCTATCCTGGGACCCTGGCCTTTATGGCGAATTTGTGCATCTCTTCACAATTATATGATACCAAAAAAGGACCATTGAGTTAACCACCCCGCAGCAAGCTGCGGGGAGGAATGGCGGTTTTTCATGAACTATACCACTTCGGTAACATTTTAGGTGAGTGAATGCGAGGTCTTGACAAAGAAAGGACATTGTGTTATTCTATAGTGCGATTTTTCACAAATCTGCGGTGCTGACAAGGATGGTCAGCCAACGATCCCTGGCCTGTCATCCGGTAGGAAAGAGGCCCCGTAGTCGAGCAAAGGTGGGAGGAGGTGCCAAGATGTGAACCTGCAAGCGTGGTAGCCATACCCATAGCGGTTCTGGCAGTGCTGTTCGTGCCCGGCTCGATCTGGGCCACGCTCATCGCCGGCCTATATGTCACGGGCAAGGAGCAAGTGGCGGAGTTGCGCGTCACGACAAGACACAAGTTGACCCCCGCAGAAGAGCGAGGCACGGAGTAGCCGAAGAAAGCCCCTGGTTGCCCAGTCCCAGAATCAAGACTGGACGTTGCGTGTCGTAAAGATCACTATATAGTCAAGGCCCCGATCTAGCGATGAGCAGTATTCCCTAAAGATTTCCCACTGATTATCTGTAAAATGGTCCGGGAGAACCGCTTCGCTTTGTTGTGGCCGCGCTCCCTGTTCTGAAGCCTTGTATAGTTGTACCGTTGCTGATAGAGAGAACCAACTAGAGAGGCTTCCAACAGGTAGGGCTAAAAATTTATTAAGGAGGTTTGAAAAGATGCAAGAGGTGATCAGGATAGATGCCTTTCCCCCTCCAGAGATGGCAGAGAGGGCGGAGAATGTAGGGGTCAAGAAGGCCAACTTGGACTTCTGGAGTACTTTCGCTCTAGCAGTCTTGGCTGGGGCCTTCATCGCCCTAGGAGCTGAGTTCTGCACCCTGGTAGTCACCAATACCGGCTTCGGCTTCGGGATGACCAAACTCCTGGGAGGCTTGGTCTTCTGCCTAGGCCTCATCTTGGTGGTGGTAGCCGGAGCGGAACTCTTCACCGGCAACAACCTGATTATGATGGCCTGGGCGAGCCGCAAGATTAGCCTGGGGCAGCTCATGCGC
>JGI24025J20009_10000809_pt1 | contig 24263 bp, 21 predicted proteins | sample Cruoilmetagenom3_FD_20009 | JGI IMG/M metagenome (IMG submission 20009) | reverse complement strand
TGAGGTTTCGATGATTCAGCCCATAGCCATGGAAGAGGGAGTTCGATTTGCGATCCGCGAAGGTGGCCGGACAGTCGGGGCTGGCGTGGTAACCAAAATCATAGAGTAGGAGGCTGGCTATGAGAGAGATAATCACCCTTGCATGTACGGTCTGCAAGCGGCGTAATTATACCACTACAAAGAATAAACGGAGTACTCCGGATAAGCTTGAACTTAAGAAATACTGCCGATTCGACAGAAGGCATACGATACACAAGGAGATAAAGTAGTTTTAATATCTGCTTGCAGCATTTTATGCTACACGATACCTGTATCTCCGGCAAAGCACGGAATGCGCTATTTTCATGTGCTTAACCGGCACAGGAAAGGTCGGATATCAACAGGCCAGTAGCTCTAATGGTAGAGCACCGGACTCCAAATCCGGGAGTTGGGGGTTCGAGTCCCTCCTGGCCTGCCATTGTACGTTATCAGAAAATATAAATCGACTCCGGCAAGTTGGGAGATTTAAGTGACAAAAAGGAAAGCTAGAAAAGCTCAGAGTAGAGAAAAAGCACAGACTGTAACACAAGGCAATGACAAGTCTGTCAAGAACCGCTCGACCAACCAGGGCTCCGGTCGGGCAGAGGCCAGCCCTGCTTTGAGCGGCGGCGTTATGGGTTGGGTTGATAAGGTTAGGTCCTTTTCCATAGAGGTCCGTGTCGAGTTTGACAAAATTACCTGGCCTTCAAGGAAGGAAGCAGTTGCGCTAACCACCGCTGTATTGGCAATTACGTTTTTTTTTACTGCGTACCTTGGTATAGTGGATATTTCCCTGACAAAGCTTGTCAGCTTCCTTATTTATTAACAGTTGATGTATATTGGTCGGCTATTCGCTGTCAGCAGGGGCAATTCATTGAAAATCAATAAGTTAGTCCACGTCAAACATAACTTTTTATAGCTTGTAAATGAGTAACTTTTAATGGCACATAAATGGTACATTGTTCACACTTATTCCGGGTTTGAGCATAAGGTTAAGGTCTCTTTAGAGGAGAGGATTAAGCAGTACGGGATGGAGGAGTATTTCTCCGGAATTGTTGTTCCCATGGAACAAGTAATAGAAATCCTAAGAGGAGAAAAGCGTACCTCATCCAGAAAGATTTTTCCAGGCTACATTCTGGTAAAGATGGAATTAAATGATAACTCGTGGCACCTGGTTCAGGATACCCCGAAAGTGACCGGCTTTATCGGTGGTCTACAGAATCCGGTACCCCTTTCGGATGAAGAGGCTGAAAAAATAATTCGCCAGATGGAAGAACGAGCTCTAAAGCCGGTACCCAAGTACAGCTTTGAAAAGGGTGATCATGTGACTGTGATAGATGGGCCTTTTGCCAATTTCAACGGTGTAATAGACAATGTTAGCCCGGAGAAAGGAAAGATCCGAGTACTTGTCTCTATTTTTGGAAGGTCAACACCTGTTGAGCTGGAATTCGGACACGTACAAAAGGCCGGTTAAAGGAGAATACTATGGCCAAGAAAGTCTTATCATATATCAAACTCCAGATCCCTGCAGGGCAGGCAAATCCGTCCCCGCCTGTGGGACCCGCTTTGGGGCAGCACGGTGTGAACATAATGGAGTTTGTTAAGGTCTTTAATGCAAAGACACAGGACCAGATGGGGATGATAATCCCTGTTGTGATAACAGTATATGCAGACAGGTCATTCAGCTTTATTATGAAGACGCCTCCCGCAGCTATTTTGCTTAAGAAGGCGGCAAATATCGAGAAGGGGTCAGGAATTCCTAATCGGGAAAAGGTGGGCAAAGTTACCAGGAAGCAGGTAGAGGAAATCGCCATGAAAAAGGAGCCGGACCTGACCGCTGCAGATTTGCGTGCGGCTGCACGTTCCATTGAAGGCACAGCCCGTAGCATGGGTATTGAAATTATTGATTAAAGGGATATTACACGATGCCGGTTCGATGCAGATGTCGTGTAATGGGCTAAGGGAGAAAGATTCCATGGCAAGTCATGGTAAGAAATATCTGGCCGCAAGGGCCAAAGTGGATGCAGGCCGAAGGTACGGTTTGGATGAAGCAGTAGATGTGGTCCTCAGTACGCACTATGTCAAGTTTGATGAGACCGTAGATCTGGCCATAGTCCTGGGGGTCGATCCCAGGAAGGCGGACCAGAATGTGAGAAGCTCTGTTGTCCTTCCTCATGGTACGGGACGCACTCAAAGGGTCCTGGTAATTGCTAAGGGTGAAAAGGCCAAAGAGGCTGAAGATGCCGGCGCCGACTATGTTGGGGCCGAGGATGCGATAGAAAAGATAAAAGGGGGCTGGCTTGATTTTGATAAAGTTGTTGCCACTCCTGATATGATGTCAATGGTGGGTAGGATCGGCAAGATTCTCGGTCCAAGGGGTATGATGCCGAATGCCAAGACCGGAACCGTCACCTTTGATGTTGCCAGGGCGGTTAATGAGATAAAGGCAGGAAAGGTGGATTTCCGGGTAGACAAGGGCGGGGTTGTCCATGTTCCCTTGGGCAAGGTTTCCTTTGGTTCCAATAAAATCATGGAGAATTTCACATCGCTTGCTGAGACATTACTCCGTATAAAGCCTTCTACAAGCAAGGGGGCCTATGTGCGGAGCGTTGCACTGTCCACTACAATGGGACCAGGGGTGAAGGTGGATCCCGCTGAAGTTAAAGTAGTCACTTCCTAAATAATATAATGTTGAATTTTAAATGCTGAATGTTGAATTAAGGTACTGGACTATATTTTTTTCCGCAATTCATAATTCAACATTCAGCATTTTCATGTCTGCTCATTAGTCAGAGACAGTAGGTACGCCTCATGTGTTTAATAGAGCTGGTCCGGCACGTAGCTCTACCTACCTAGATAGGTGAGACCTCTGCCTTTGGCAGTAAAAAATAACTGCCTATGGTAGAAAGGGGGGGAGAAATTTGGCTTTAAAGTTTAAGGAAAAAGAGACCATAGTTGAGGATTTGCAGGAGAAGTTTTCCGGGTCTGAAGCTGTAATTATGACTCATTTTTCAGGTCTCGACGTTGCCGGTGCCAATGAACTTCGAAAGAAGCTCAGGGAGTCAGGTGCCGAGTTCAGGGTATCAAAAAATACTCTTTTTAAAAAGGCCATAAAGGGCACTTCGGCAGAAGTGCTTTCAGATCAGTTTTTAGGCCCTAATGCAGTGGCCTTTGCTTCTGAAGATCCAGTGTCTATGGCCAAGGTTCTGGTGGAGTTCGCAAAGAAGAGTGAGATCCTTGAGATCCGCTGCGGCGTTTTGAATAGAAAATTCATTGATATTGCCCAAATCCAGGCCTTGTCGGAACTGCCAAGCCGGGAGGTCCTGCTTGCAACGCTGCTTGCAGTTTTTGCCGCTGTTCCTACAGGTCTTGTCAGAGCCCTGTCAGGCATACCGCGAAAGTTGCTTTATGCGTTAAGGGCAATTGAAGATCAGAAAAATGATGATGAAAATTGAATAAGTGGTTCTGCTCAAAATGATCCGGATACTGATTACGAGATTTCCGATCAAAAAGTCCGAGATGCATCCATTTATAGATAATGCTGAATTGTGAATGCTAAATGCTGAATTGTGGAAGAACGTTTAAAAAACATATACCGTAATTTAACATTCAACATTCAAAATTTAACATTTATTGTGCGCCGCAGATTGGGTTTTTTCAGCGGAATCATAGATAGTTAATAAGGAGACCGAAATGGCTATTTCCAAAGAGGATGTAATTGAATTTATTTCTAATATGACAGTGCTTGAGCTCTCCGAGCTAATCAAGGAGTTGGAGGATAAGTTTGGTGTAAGTGCAGCGGCGCCGGTCGCAGTAGCGGCGTCCGGTGCAGTTGCCGGTGAAGGGGGCGGCGCCCCTGCTGAGGAACAGACAGAGTTCGATGTTATTCTGTTAGACTTTGGCGACCAGAAGATCAAGGTAATCAAGGAGGTCAGGGCCGTAACAAGCTTGGGCCTTAAGGAAGCTAAAGATCTGGTTGAGAGCGCACCCAAACCCATCAAAGAAGGAGTTTCCAAAGACGAGGCCGAGAAGATTAAGGAACAGGTCGAGAGTGTCGGTGCAAAGGTAGAGATAAAATAACCAGGAAATATACACAACGATATAAAAAATTGCGCATCCAATGCCGGTTGCCGCTCGATCATTTTGTATGGGCGGGGATAAACCCCGCCCATACATTTCAGATTTCCCCCAATTGTCAATAATGTGCAACGAAAAACGCTACGCCGAGGCAGTACTCTATGACAAAAAATCAAGCACTACCCGTGAGAAAGAACTTTGGTCGTGTAAAAAAAGTCATTGATATTCCAAACTTAATCGAGATGCAGCAGAGTTCCTACGCCAAGTTCTTGCAAAAAGACGTGGCTTCGGAAGCCAGAGAGGATGTGGGGATTCAGGCAGCATTTCAAAGCGTCTTTCCGATAACGGATTTTACAGGTGCATCTTCTATTGAATTTGTTCAATATTCTATAGGTGAGCCCAAATACTCTGAGGAAGAATGTCTTTCCCGTGGCGTGACCTATGAGTCGCCGGTGAAGATGGTGGCGCGACTCCTTTCTTATGACGTAGATAAAGAAAGCGGAGTACAAAGTATACGGGATATCAAGGAACAGCAGATTTACTTTGGCGCCATTCCCCTGATGACCAGAACCGGTACCTTTATTATTAATGGTACTGAGCGAGTAGTGGTCAGCCAGCTTCAGCGTTCTCCAGGGGTATTCTTTGACCACGACAAAGGAAAGACACATGCCAGTGGGAAATTGCTTTACTCAGCCAGGGTCATTCCGGTCCGTGGTTCCTGGATAGACTTGGAGTTTGATCCCAAAGACATCTTGCATGTCCGGATAGATCGCAGGCGGAAGTTCCCTGTAACAGTGTTGCTGAAAGCCGTGGGTTACAGCACTGAAGATTTGTTAAGTATTTTTTATAACTGGGATACGTATGTAATTGATGGCAAATTTTTGTATCGTAGGGTGAATGCAGAGACCATGTTAGGCCAGAAGGCTACTCTGGACGTGGTGAATCCTGATACAGGCGATATCCTTTTACGCAAGAATCGCAAGTTCTCCCGGACCATGATGAAGAAGTTTGAGGAATCAGGTGTCATCATGGTACCAATTGAAGAAGACGATCTGATAGAAAAGATCATAGCCCTTGATGTAGTAAATCCTGAAACCGGGGAGGTGTTGATTCCCATGAACTCTCCAGTCACGAAAAAGGATCTGGCGCTTTTGAGGGAGAGTGGAATCACAGAGTTGCAGGTTTTGTTTATCGATGGCATCAAGGTAAGTTCTTCCATAAGGGACACGTTACTTCAGGACAAGATACAGAATCAGGAAGAGGCCATTATAGAAGTTTTCCGGAGGCTTCGTCCCGGTAGTCCCCCAATACCCGAGGTGGCTGAGAAGTTTTTTAATTCTCTTTTTTTCAACCCCCGCACCTATGACCTCTCAGAGGTGGGCCGTTATAAGATCAATCAGAGGCTGGGCATGGATTTGCCTCTTTCCCTGAAGGTTCTTACGACTGAGGACATAATGGAGACTGTGAGGGAGTTGGTCCGTTTAAAGGATCGGCAGGGGCAGGTGGATGATATAGATCATTTAGGCAACCGCCGGGTCAGATCAGTGGGTGAGCTTATAGAGAATCAGTACAGGATCGGACTGGTCCGGATGGAGCGGGCTATTAAAGAGAGAATGACCCTTCAGGAAGTTGAGGCGTTAATGCCTAATGATTTAGTAAACCCCAAGCCAGTAACCTCCGTCATTAAGGAGTTTTTCGGCTCCAGTCAGCTTTCCCAGTTCATGGACCAGACTAATGCGCTGGCAGAAATCACTCACAAGCGAAGGTTATCTGCTTTGGGGGTGGGTGGCCTGTCCAGGGAGAGGGCCGGGTTTGAGGTGCGAGACGTACATCCCACTCATTATGGGAGGATTTGTCCCATTGAAACACCAGAAGGTCCAAATATCGGACTGATAGTTTCTTTGAGTTCCTTTGCCAGAATAAACAGGTATGGTTTTGTGGAGACTCCTTACCGTAAGGTTAAGGACCGCAGGACTACAGGGAAAGTGGTCTATATGACTGCTATTGAAGATGAAAAAGAGACTATCGCACAGGCAACAGTCAGTCTTGATGATAACGGATATATTATTGATAACAATGTCGGTGTCAGGAGAATGGGCGAGTTCGTTATTGTCCCGGCAGAGGAGGTTACAGCCATAGACGTGGCCCCCAACCAGTTGGTCAGTGTTTCTGCAGGTCTTATACCATTTCTGGAAAATGATGATGCAAACCGGGCCTTGATGGGTTCCAACATGCAGCGGCAGGCAGTTCCTTTGCTGGTTTCAGAGGCTCCGCTCGTTGGTACCGGGGTGGAGAAAATAGTGGCCACGGATTCCGGTGTGACTGTAGTTGCAAAAAAGGACGGATATATAGAAGACGTCGATGCTACACGCCTGGTAGTGGTTTACGATGAGGATGAGTCCAAAGAGCTACCGGTGGAGGTCGAGATACATAAGTTTACCAAGTACCAGAAGTCCAATCAGACAACAACACTCAATCAAAGACCAATAGTGTTTCCCAAGCAAAAGTTTAAAAAAGGAGATGTGCTTGTAGATGGTCCATCTACTGACAATGGAGAATTGGCATTAGGCAAGAATGTTGTAGTGGCTTTTATGCCTTGGCGAGGCTACAACTTTGAAGATGCAATGGTCGTGAGTGAACGCCTGATCAAAGAGGATGTTTATACATCGATACATATTGAGGAATTTGAATTGGAGGCCAGGGACACTAAGCTGGGCAAGGAGGAGATAACCCGCGACATACCTAATGTAGGGGAAGACGCCCTCAGTGATCTGGACGACAGCGGCATAATACGTATAGGGGCGGAAGTTAAGTCCGGAGACATACTTGTAGGCAAGATTACACCAAAGGGAGAGACCCAGCTTACTCCGGAGGAGAAGCTCCTCCGGGCCATCTTTGGTGAGAAGGCAGGAGACGTAAAGGATACATCTCTCAGGGTGCCGCCGGGAATCCAGGGTGTGGTGATAGAGGCCAAGGTTTTTTGCCGCAGAGGTGTGGAAAAAGACGAACGGATCCAGGCCATTGAGGACATTGAAATAGCACGTGTACTTAAGGATCAGGCAGACGAGATCAATGTGATTCGTAGGACCGCTCTTAAAAAGCTGGAGAGTCATCTCCAGGGGCAGAAGGCATCGGTTTCTATAATAGACAGTAAGGGCAAGGCCTATCTTGAGGCTGGGGATGAGATTACAAGTGATATGCTCCGGAAGATACCTATCCATCGTTTGAGAGATCTCATGCTGGAGGGTCGCAGGAGCCTGATTCCTGTAGTGAGTGATGTGCTGTCCTGGTATGAGGGTGAGGTCCAACGAATAACCACCTACTTTGAGGGTAAAATTGAGCGTCTGAAGAAGGGGGATGACCTTCCACCAGGTGTGATCAAGATGGTCAGGGTCTGTGTGGCAATGAAGCGGAAGCTGGCCGTAGGTGACAAGATGGCCGGGCGTCATGGCAACAAAGGTGTGGTTTCTACTATCGTGCCTATAGAGGATATGCCATATTTCGCAGACGGCACTCCGGTTGATATTCTTTTGAATCCCCTGGGCGTACCTTCACGTATGAATGTGGGTCAACTTTTAGAGATACATCTGGGTTGGGCTGCAAAAAATCTCGGGGTACAACTGGCTGAGTTGGCAAAAGATTATAAGATCGACAAGATCAAGAAAAAAATGGCCAATATCTATTCGCAAGACGAGCTGAATGCCTTGTTAAGCGGCATGGATGACGAACAGTTGCGAAATCTTGCTTTGAGTTTTGAACAGGGCGTACCGGTTGCAACTCCGGTGTTTGACGGAGCACATGAGGACCAGATCCGCAAGCTCCTGGTAGAGTCAGGACAATCAGAACTTGGCGAGGTGGTCCTTTACGATGGTTATACTGGAGAGGCTATAGCGGAGCCGGTCACTGTCGGGGTTATGTATGTATTGAAACTTCATCACTTAGTGGATGATAAAATACATGCCCGCTCTACCGGTCCATATTCTCTGGTCACGCAACAGCCACTTGGAGGAAAGGCCCAGTTTGGCGGGCAGCGATTAGGTGAGATGGAAGTGTGGGCCATGGAGGCCTATGGAGCTGCTTATTGTCTTCAGGAGTTTCTGACAGTCAAGTCCGACGACGTAGTCGGGAGATCCAGGATGTATGAAAAAATCGTCAAGGGCAACAATTTTCTTGAGGCAGGTCTTCCTGAGTCCTTTAATGTCCTGGTGAAGGAGCTTCAGGGTCTATGTATGGATGTAGAGTTGCAGGAGTGATACGGGGGTTTTACTAAATGGAAGATATTCTTTCCCTTTTTACAAAGCCAAAAGATCCTTTAAGCTTTAAATCAGTCAGGATTTCTCTGGCCTCTCCTGAGAAAATTCTCGGAAGGTCACATGGAGAGGTAAGGCAACCTGAGACCATCAACTACCGGACCTTTAAGCCGGAACGGGAAGGCCTTTTTTGTGCCAAGATTTTTGGCCCGGTAAAGGATTATGAGTGCCTGTGCGGAAAGTACAAGCGCATGAAGCACCGGGGCGTCATCTGCGAAAAATGCGGAGTTGAGGTCATCCAGTCAAAAGTCCGGCGGGAGCGGATGGCCCACATTTCCCTGGCCGCTCCGGTAGCTCATATATGGTTTTTAAAGAGCCTTCCCAGCAAAATCGGTGCTCTTTTGGATTTGAGTTTGAAAGAGCTCGAAAGGGTCCTGTACTTCGAGTCACATATAGTGATTGAATCGGAGATGCCGGAGATCCCTGTAGGCACTCTTATGTCCGATGAGGCCTATTACAAGAATCAGGAGCAATTCGGTGATAAGTTTGAGGTAGATATAGGGGCGGAAGCAATATGTTTGATGCTAAAGCGTCTCGATCTGGATGCTCTGTCCGTGGAACTCCGCGGAGAGATGCTCAAGACCCGTTCGGAAGCCAAAAGAAAAAAGCTCGGCAAGCGGCTGAGGGTAATTGAGGCCTTTCGGGATTCAGGTAACCAGCCTGAATGGACGATTCTGAGCGTTATTCCGGTCCTTCCTCCGGATCTGAGACCTCTGGTTCCCCTGGATGGAGGGCGATTTGCCACATCGGACCTCAATGACCTTTATCGCAGGGTCATCAATCGGAATAATCGACTCAAGAAGCTCAAAGAGCTGGACGCCCCGGACATCATCATCCGGAATGAAAAAAGGATGCTCCAGGAGGCAGTGGATGTCCTCTTTGATAATGGCCGGAGGGGCCGGGTAGTTACAGGGCCGAACAAGCGTCCTTTGAAATCATTATCAGATATGCTGAAGGGCAAGCAGGGACGTTTTCGTCAAAACCTCCTTGGAAAGAGGGTCGATTACTCAGGACGTTCGGTCATTGTAGTAGGTCCGGAACTCAGGCTTCATCAGTGTGGTTTGCCAAAGCGGATGGCAATAGAGCTCTTTAAGCCCTTTATTTACAATAAGCTCGAAGAAAAGGGGCTTGTTACCACTATCAAGAGTGCAAAAAAGATGGTGGAAAAGGAGGCCCCTGAGGTATGGGATGCCCTTGATGAAGTTGTAAGGGAGCATCCTATTTTTCTGAATCGTGCTCCCACTCTACACCGTTTGGGTATTCAGGCCTTTGAGCCCATACTTATTGAAGGCAAGGCCATTCAGCTCCATCCATTGGTGTGCGTTGCATACAATGCGGATTTCGATGGGGACCAGATGGCAGTCCATATCCCCCTGTCAGTAGAGGCCCAGACAGAAGCAAGGGTACTCATGATGTCAACCAACAATGTGCTTTCTCCTGCTCATGGGGAGCCTATCATCATGGCTACTCAGGATATAGTCCTTGGCATATATTACATGACCAGGGACAGGTTAAATGCAAATGGTGAAGGCAATGTATTTAGTTCCAAGGAAGAGGTCTTGCTTGCGTGGGAGGCTGGTACGGTCCATCTGCAGGCCAGGATTAAGGCCAGGATTAGAGGCGAGCTTACAGAGACCACTGTCGGCCGGGTAATCCTCTCGGATATTCTACCTGAGGAGGTGTCCTTTTCTATTATTAATAAGACCATGCGCAAGAAGGACCTTGCCGGACTCATTAATGAGAGTTACCGCATAGCAGGGGCCAAGAAGACAGTGATTTTGGCGGATCGCCTCAAGGACATGGGATATCGCTTCGCCACTCTGGCCGGGATTTCCGTTGGTATAAGCCATATGATGGTTCCGGTGCAAAAGGAGGAAATTCTTAAAAAGGCGCAGAAAGAGGTGGCAGATGTTCAGCACCAGTACTCTGAGGGTCTTATTACTGACGGAGAACAGTACAACAAGGTGATTGACATATGGACCAGGGCTACGGATGAGGTGGCGAAGAAGATGATGGAGGGTATCTCAGTAGAATACCACCGTGGGGCTGACGGAAAGGCGATATCCGCCCCAAGTTTCAATCCCATTTTTATTATGGCTGATTCCGGCGCCAGAGGCAGTAAGGACCAGATCAGGCAGCTTGCAGGAATGCGCGGCCTGATGGCTAAACCGTCAGGTGAGATCATAGAGACTCCAATTCAGGCAAACTTCCGTGAGGGCTTGAGTGTGCTGGAGTATTTTGTATCCACTCATGGGGCACGGAAGGGTTTGGCTGATACGGCCCTTAAGACCGCTAACTCCGGCTACCTCACCCGGCGTCTGGTTGACGTTGCTCAGGACGCCACCATAACAGAGGAGGATTGCGGAACCATTGACGGCATAGAGATTGGGCACTTGTTGGAAGGTGGTGAGATTATCCAGCGTCTGGGCGAGCGTATCCTTGGGCGTGTAGCCCTGATGGACATAGTTGATCCTGTGACAGGAGATGTCCTTGTAAAGTCCAGTGAGGAGATTGGCGAGGAAGGGGTCCTTAAGATCGAGGAAGCGGGTATTCCCAGTGTGGAGATTCGATCTGTGCTCACCTGCAGGTCTCCTTATGGGGTCTGCGCCAAGTGCTACGGGAGAGATCTGGCCCGTGGCGGCATTGTGGCTATGGGGGAGGCAATCGGCATCATAGCCGCAGAGTCCATAGGGGAACCTGGAACACAACTTACCATGCGGACCTTTCACATTGGTGGTACTGCCAGCGGTAAGGTGGAGCAGGCTGAAATTCGCTCAAGGGGGTCTGGTTCAGTGCGTTTTGAGAGGTTGAATACCGTGCAGAATCCGGCTGGCCGGCAGGTAGTGTTGAACCGAAACGGAGAAATAGTGATTGTGGCCCCGGATGGACGTGAGAGGGAACGCTTTCCAGTAATATACGGCGCCGAATTGGTAGTAGGGGAAGGCCAGGAGATAGAGGCCGGGCAAAAGCTTGCCCAGTGGGATCCGTTTACCGTACCGATTCTCACAGAGGTGCCCGGGGTGGTGAAGTTCGGGGATCTCCTTGAGGGCATCACCATGAAGGAGAAGGTGGATCCGGTTACCGGCAAGGCAAGCAGGGTGGTGATACAGTACCGTGCAGCAGATTATCAGCCCAGGATTTCCATAAAGGACGAGAGAGGACGCACCTCGAAGTTGGCCAAGGGCAAAGGCGAGGCCCGCTATCAGCTCCCGGTAGGGGCCATTATCACTGCCAATGAGGGAGATAAGGTAGCGGCTGGAGAGCCTCTATCCAGAATTCCTAGAGAGACCACCAAGACTAAGGATATTACAGGGGGTCTCCCGAGGATTGCCGAGCTCTTTGAGGTAAGAAAGCCCAAGGAGTATGCTGTTATTACAGAAATCGACGGAGTGGTTTCTTTTGGCAAGGATATTAAGAGCAAGAGGCGGGTGGTTGTTACCCCGGAGTATGGTGACGCAAAGGAGTACCTGGTACCCAAGGGCAAGTATATAAAGGTCCATGAAGGAGATTATATCAGGGCCGGTGAGTCGTTGATGGACGGTGTCATCGATCCCCATGACTATCTCAGGGTGAAAGGCATAAAGGACCTCGCCCGATATATGGTGGGCGAGATTCAAGAGGTATACAGGCTCCAGGGTGTAAAGATTAATGATAAACACATTGAAGTGATAGTGCGGCAGATGCTGCGCAAGGTAAAGATCACCGGTGTGGGAGACAGTACATTCATGCTTGGAGAGCAAGTAGAACGTCGCCGCTTTGAGGAGGAAAATGATCGGATAATGGCAGAAGAAGGAGGCGAGCCTGCTTCGGCTGAACCTATGCTTCTTGGTATCACCAGGGCGTCTCTCAGCACAGATAGCTTTATTTCAGCAGCGTCATTCCAGGAGACTACCAAGGTCCTGACCGAAGCCTCTATAGCCGGGAAGGTGGATTATCTGAGAGGGCTGAAAGAAAACGTAATCATGGGACGTCTCATACCTGCCGGTACCGGCAAGGTGTTCTACGAAGAGAAAGAGCGCAGACGGGCTGCGGCAGATTGATGGTGATGTGCGAGGAACAGGGTGAGGCCGGGCAAAAAGCTCGGCCTTTTTTTAGGGCCTGTCCCTTACCTTTCATATCCCGGCAGATTGAGTGTAGCGCATGAGCCGGTATCACACGTGTGATGCTCCACAGGAGGTTGAGACCGGGAAGCACTACTACTCGGCCTTTTATCTACAGAAACATTGGCAACACTCATGAGCTTGCCGACATTGGAACTCTCGCATTTGGGGCACGAAACTGAGTCCATCTCATTTTTGCTCATAATGAGGAGTTCAAATATATAGTCACAATTCAAACACCTAAATTCATGAATGGGCATGTTATTAGTCCTCCATTAAGGGAATCATTTGCATCTATGTTCACAAAGGGTGATTAATAATTATTCACTTTCTGTCTGGCAGTGTAAACGATTTATAATAAACAAATATGTACAGAATTGAAAGTATCTTCTCAATAAGTCTGGGTATGTTGATTAGATACACGCTTGCTGGATTCCCGCCTTCGCGGGAATGACGAATGTTCTTATTGCCCGTCATTCCCGCGAAGGCGGGAATCCAGGTACATCACCCGGACTTATTGAGAACTTACCAAAAAAGTCCTGAAATATGATTCTGCTCAAAATGCCTCAGATGCAAGGCGCGAGATTTCCGAGGAACGAGGCGTACTTAGCGTACGTCGCAATGACGAGGAAATCGAAGCAACGCAGCAGATGTTGTGTTTTCAGCGGAATCAGTGGAGGGGAATATACTGCTTATGGATATGATTGAATTCGTGGCTAAGCTCAAAAAAAGAGCAGGCGGCGATGAGGGGATGGTCTTGATCCATAATGGGATTGTGCGGAATTCCAGTAGGGACGGAAGACCTGTTAAATCCATTGAGGTAAAAGCGGATTGGGGGAAGTTGTCCCGGATACTGGCCGATACGCGGAAACTCCCTGGCATTATGGCGGCTGAGGCTGAAATACAAGAGGGAAGACTGGGCGTGGGAGAAGATATTATGCTTCTCGGACTTGCCGGAAGTACCAGGGAATATGTTATTACGGCATTGGCATCTACTCTGGATAGAATAAAGAAAGATGTTACCATAAAGCAGGAGTTCAGTAGTTGATAACACAGGAAGATAGTGATCTGCGGCCTGAGGTGATAAAGGTATGCAGGCAATTATATAACAAGGGCTTGATTGCCGCTGCAGATGGAAATGTAAGCGTCCGGCTTTCCGGAGGGGACATCCTTATAACTCCCAGCGGGGTGCACAAGGGTTTTTTGAATGAAGCGGACCTTGTTGTGGTGGACTCTGAAGGGCATGTCCTTAAGGGGCTGGGTCGCCCCTCTTCAGAGCTGGTCATGCACATGGCAATCTATCGGCAGGACCTGGGGGCCACGGCAGTAGTGCATACCCATCCTCCCTGGACTCTGGCGCTCAGCCTGTCAGGAAATCAACTGTCGCCCCATTTGCTGATTGAGGGCGAGATGTTTCTGGGAGAGGTGACCATGGTGCCTTTTGAAATGCCCGGCACCGAGGCTTTGGCCCGTGCGGTTGTGGATGCATTACATAAAGGACCTGCCCAGATCCTTGCCCATCATGGGGCTATCACCAGGGGGCCGACTCTTTGGAAGGCCTTTGAACTCATGGAATGTCTGGAGCACACTTCCCGCATAACAGCATTGGCAAAGATGCTGGGAGAACCCATGCCCTTGCCGGAAGGAAAAGTATGATAGAGATGCGTCAGCTCCAAGTATTTTTGGCTGTGTGGGAAAATCGCAGTTTCAGCCGGGCAGCCCAAGAAGTGCACCTCACCCAGCCGACAGTCAGTGGTCACATCCGGGTCTTGGAAGAGACTTTGGGCGTTCGATTGTTCGATCGAAGCGGGAAAGATGTAACTCCAACCAAGGCCGGCGAATTACTTTATCCTTTTGCGCGTCAGATATTAAGACTTAATCTCCAGGCTGAACGGGAAATAACCATGTTTTTAGGGCAGGAAAAGGGCAGCCTGGACCTTGGAGGCAGCAATATCCCAGGGCAGTATATTCTCCCGGGTGTGATCGGTCGATTCAAGGCTGAGCACCCCAACATCAAGGTGATATTGCGTATATCGGATACGGCCGCAATCGTTGCTGATGTTGCCAATGGTAAACTGGAACTCGGGATGGTAGGGGCTGTTGTCCGGAAAAAAGGCCTCAGTTTTGAACCCTGTTTTCACGATGAGATGGTCCTGATCGTACCTCCGGGTCACCGCCTTGCTGATTGCGGACAGGCGTCTATAGAAGATCTTGAGTCCGAGCCCTTTGTTTTGAGAGAGAAGGGGTCGGGCACGCGTTTGGCCACGGAGCGTGCCCTGCAGGCGGCGGGAAATTTTCAGCTCAGCGACCTTCAAATTGTTGCAGAGATGGGAAGTACCGAAGCAATCCGCCAGGCGGTGAGGGCAGGGCTTGGGTGCTCCATTATTTCCCGGCGTGCCGTGACGGACGATCTGGAGCACGGCTTGTTACACGCCCCTGTCCTGCAAGGAGTTCAACTTAGCCGGCAGTTCTATCTGATATGGCATAATCAGCGGACTCTTTCACCTCTTGCTCTTGCCTTTCGTAATTTTTTGCTGTCGGAGGACCTTTCTTAAATCCAGACCATGTGTGCCTCAATAGTTCCCTTACCTGTGGCGCCTGCCGAGATGAGCCCCTTGCAAAATTCGACCCTGTCCCTCTTTTTCCAAAGAGGAGATGGGGTAATCGGTTCTTTAGATGTTTGTTGAGATATTGGAATACGATTGCAATTTCTTTGACCTTTGATGGTCATTTCCATGGGAGAGCAGTAATGGCAGAGCCTTTGGCGGATCAGGCCATAGGTCAGATCAAACAGGCGGCTGGCTTATCTTCGGTGTTGCTCAGCAGGGTGAGGAATTTACTATCTCTGGCGTTGAAAAGCCGGACAAGGTGCAGAACGATTTCCTTTCTGTTCTTCATGTCGGCCAGAAAGTCAATCACGATATCGAAGTTTCTGAACAACAGATTGATGTAGGCGATAGGACAATACTGCTTTTTCAGATTGCCGAAAACCAGCGGACCCGCGAGCCACCGACCAAGCCGAGGCCCATGAGTAATATTGAACGGAGAATCCTGATAGCCTGCTTGGACGAGTCAAAAAGTACCCCTGATTTGCTTCATATCCTGGGCTACAAAACACGTACAGGAAACTTCAAAAGGGCGTTTGCCCGGTTTGTTGGTCCTTGGCTGCCTCGAAAGGACGATCCCGGAGTATGCCAAGGAGCAAGAACCAAAGGAATCGTCTTACGAAAAAGGGGCATCAATTTCTGGCAAAAAATGAAGGAGGGGGTGAGTGACACGCGAACATTTCCTGCACGCGATTCGTGTTCATTGGTGTCTATTCGCGGTTCAATAAAAGGATTTCAAGCTGTGCGGCTATCAATTAATCTATAGCCGCACAGCCGGATGCCAGTACCGACCACTGGTTCTATCCTAAATCTGAGCGCGAATTCCAATGACTTATTCCTTTACGGGTCCTAAGCCTAAGCCTCAACCTCTACCGGATCCGTTTCAGCTACCTGTTCCCTGATTTCCAGCTTGCCTTCTCCCAATAGGGTAGTCCTCAGCCAATCAATAGCAAGACCAAGCATCGCCAGATCGTCTTCTGAAATTTTCTTTTTCCTTTCTTCCGGAACAATGTATACATTGAGGAATAGGCTGTCGAACACGAAACGACGGAATCGATCCACATTGTAGCAACCCATAAAGAACATCTGAAGCGTTTTTTCAGGAATAGTAACGAATAGACCCAGGGATTTGCGCTTGAGGATCATCTCTGTCCAGCCGAAATTTGTCTCATCGTAGGGAATGATACCCTGGTCTTTACGCCATTCCTCTATTGTGAGTTCTCTGCCGAGATCGTGTCCAAGGCAGCGGCTTTCCTTCACCAGGGCAAAAAAATGTTCATCGGAATTCAGGTCCCTGTTGTGGAACATCCCGGCACTTAAAGGATAATACCTGCATGTCAGTGGGCGATCCTCGTATATGCCGCACCCGGACTCATCCAGAAACGGACAGGTCTTTTCCTCATCTTCCAGCATCTTCATAACAGGGATCGGCAGATCTGTTTTCTCAATATATCCAAGGGTTGTATAAATTTGAAGAAATTCATCTGAAGATAGGCCCAGTCTCTGTTTCATACGGATTATGTCGCATGGAGTCAGCATGATATGAGCATCCTTGCAGCACTGAGTATAGCAGGCCATTTCTTTTTCACAGGCAAAGGTAAAAGTGCTGTTAATATCCATTTGAACAGGGGCTATCAAATCCTTTTTTTCTTTTTGTACATGCATAACTTGGTTTTCCTCGCAATCCGGAATTTTGCAAACGGCTTTGCAGACTACTATAATCGCGCTACACGGATAAACAAGTAGTATGCGGCTTAGGCATCCTTCACGACAAGTCAAAAGTAGTTTACACTTTGTTGATCTTGTATTTTGCCGCGGCTTATACCATTATTCTGTTTTATTGCCGAGGAAAATTATCTATGGAATCCGAAAACAAGGTTGCCATTGTTACCGGTGCCATAAAAGGCATTGGCCTTGCCATAGCGCTTGAGTTAGCCCGTTCAGGGGTTAAATGTGTTTTGCCTTACCACGACTGGCTGGACAGCCTTGAGAGTATGCACAGGCATATGAAGGAAACAGGCGTTGACTACCATGCCGTTCCGGGCGACCTTACTTGTCTTAAAGATGTGAGAAAGGTAATTCGTATCGCTCAAGACCGCTTTGGGCGTCTGGATATATTGATTAACAACATAGAAAGGGGCGGATGGCCTGTAGTTCACGGTCCATATGTACCGGAACAGTGGAACCTGGAGTTCAAGACCACTGTGACTGCTAAATGGTACCTCTTTGAGGAGGCTTTACCAATCCTGAAGACCCAGGAGAATGGAGTCGTGGTCAATATTTCCTCCATAGCCGGATTGGTAGGAAGAAGTGGACCGGCAGGCCTGGTGTTTAATGACTGCTACTCGCTGTCAAACAGGGCCATCCAGTCCCTTACCGCGGCCTGGGCAAGACAGGGTGCCCCTGAAGTACGGGTCAATGAACTCATGCTGGGCTTTGTTGAGACGCGTCATGGACCGCATACCAGGGGTTGGGGGATGATGAATACTGAAGAACAAAAGGCCATACTTGATCATACTCTTTTACAACGTACCGGAAAAGTTGAAGAGGTGGCAAAAATGGTGCATTTTCTGGTCTTTAACGCAAGCTTCATGACCGGGTCAACCATACGAATGGACGGAGGCTATATTCTGGGGGGGGATAAGGCGGTCTCTATGCCCAAGGGAGTTGTCGAACCTGGCGAACCCACCTTTGGAGGTTCTGTTTCACCGGAGGACGCTGTTAAAAAAACTCTGAGTAGATCTTAGACAACAGAAGATGGAATAAAAATCCGCGAGTACAGATTTTGCGCATAACGGTCAGTCATCCCCGCGATGAAATCACAGACCCTGCGCTCATAAGGGGTCTTGTCGTCGATGTCTACTGCTTCTTCTTCAAACATCCGAGTATTTTCCCGGACAAAGGCATCTTTGTTTTTTAAAAAATACTCATACAAATCAAAAAGGATCTTTTTGGCCTTTTCAAATTCATTGTGCACCTGGGGTGCCCTATAAACATTGTCATAAAGAAAGGCCCTGAGGTAAATCATCGTTTCATAAAGACGGGGACTTATTGCAAGCTCCATTTCACCGTCCACTACCTTGGTGCTTGCTATCACGTCTTTGATCATGGTCGAGATACGGGTGGCGTGATTTTCTCCCAAGACATCTTTACACTTTGACGGAATATCCTTTTCAGAGATCACTTTGCTTCTAATTGCGTCGTCCAGATCATGGCTCAGATAGCCAATGACATCTGCTATGCGCACGACCCTTCCTTCAACAGTCATGGCCCACTTATTTGATTTTTTGGGAATGATTTCTCCGAAACCCTTTGAGTGCTTAAATATTCCATCCCGGACTTCATAGGTGAGGTTGAGACCCCTGCCGCCATTTTCCAGCACATTCACCACTCTCAAGCCCTGACGGCAGTGAGAAAATCCCCCGGGCACAATCTCGTTTAAAATAGTTTCACCGGCATGCCCAAAGGGAGTATGTCCAAGATCATGGCCCAATGCCACCGCCTCTGCCAGGTCCTCGTTAAGGCGAAGTGCCCTGGCGATTGTCCTTGCGATCTCTGATACTTCCAGTGTGTGTGTAAGACGGGTGCGGTAATGATCTCCCATGGGAGACAAAAATACCTGTGTCTTATGCTTGAGACGGCGAAAAGACTTGGAATAGACAATGCGATCGCGGTCTCTCTGAAAGGGTGTCCGGATATTACAGGGCTCGACAGGATAGAGTCTTCCTTTGGTCTCGCTGCTGAGACAGGCCTGAGGACACAGGATCAGACGTTCGCGTTCTTGAATCTCTTCCCTGATAGATAGGGGTTTATTCAGTTCTTCAAGCCTTAGACCGGAATCTGCATACATATTTGTTTTTATAACTGGAGCGTTTCTGGAAATCAAGCATGTTGCGCTTTTTTACTTCCTCGTGCCCTGTTCTTTAACAAGATTATGAGTCCTGCAGGCAGCTCTCCAGTATATCCAGATATTAGCCACTGTGTAACAAATACAAAGGCTGGTTGTAATCCAAAGGAAGGCCGGAACCGCACTTTTAAACCCATAAAACACACAGCCCAGCACCAGCGACAGCAAGGCAACAGGTACGAGTATACGTCTTTTTATCCAGGAAATATCGATTTCTCCTTTTTGCATTGCCACCATGTCAAGCCCCTGGCTCCCGAACTCAAGCGCTACGATAAGGACCACCAGGCTGCTCAGTTCTTTTGGAGCTAAGGGCATCAGGGCGAGTGACAAGAGCGGAAGCATTAACGAGGCAATAAGTCTTCCAAGGGTCGGCAGCCCCTGTCTCAGACATTCGGGAAGGCCTATAATAAGATACTGGCTACCGGATACCAGGGTAATGCCAAGCATAACAAGGCCATAAGTAATAATAATATGGGGCGGTCTAAGTAACAGCCCTACGGCAAGCCCAAATACAAGAAGGCCCAATGCCGTTTGCAAACGAGTTGACAGGTGACCATCCCTCCAATAAAGGGCCGCAGCCAGGAATAGAGTGGCCAGAAAGGCACCGGACAAAAATGCTATAAGAACTGTTTTGTCCGGAAACATATCAGTCATAAAAATCAGGCCTGCTCCTATCATTTGAAGAGTAGTCTTGATTTTTGCAAGTTCAGTGACACGGAGTTGCTTTCTCGATGCTGTACAAAATCTGCGGAACTCTGTCACCAGAAATTCCCTTAAAAAAATTGGCCACACGATCCAAAGGGGGAGGATGCCAATATCTACCAGGGGGATCAGGGTAGCAGCTATAAAGATCTTGTCGGCAACGGGGTCAAGGAGCTTGCCCAGAGGTGTGCTACCGTCACGGCGGGCCAGCAGGCCATCAAGATAGTCAGTAAGACCCAAGAGGGTAAAGCCTACAAGGGCTGCGATCTTCGCCCTGATATCTCCGTAGATCAAGAAATACGGCAGGGGCAACAGTATGATCCGAAGGACTGTAAGGTGATTAGCACGGATCTTCATCAGAGATATTCCGCAAGACCTCTTTTCTTGATCTTTTCTACTGCCTGTTTAACTTCATCAAGTCTGTTCCTGGGACAGACCAGCACCGCATCACCTTCAGCCACAATCGCCATATCCTCTGTCCCCACAGCAGCCACCAGGACACCGCCTTCAGACATGAGCAGACAATTTTTGCATCCAACAGAGGCAACCAGTCCATCAATGGCATTGCCGTCTTTATCCTTGGTCGATATATCATAATAGGTTTCCCATACCCCCATATCATGCCAGCCACAATCACATGGAAAGACCACGATATTAGAGGCCTTTTCCAGAAGACCTTTATCCAGAGAATCATCTGGTATCAGGCCATAGTACTGACTGACCATGGATGCTTCTTCTCTTGAGCCGTAAAGGGACCTGATATGTTCAAGGGGGCCCCATGCTGCGGGCATCCATTTTTTAAGGGCCTCAAACAACACCTTGGATGAAAAAGCAAAAATTCCGCTATTCCAAAAAAAAGTCCCTGATGAAAGATAATCGAGCGCAGTCTCTCTGTCCGGCTTTTCGTGGAATGCCGTAACGTTGTAGCAATTTTTACCCCTTATCTTGGTTTTTAACCTGCCAATCTCCACATAACCATAAGCAGGCTCAACCCTGGCAGGCTTTACCCCAAATGTAACAAGGCAAGGATTAGATCCGGCAAAGGAGAGCCCTGCATCCAGAACACATCTGAAGTCTTCCTCATCCTCGATAAGATGGTCGGAAGGCAGAACTGCTATCAAACTATTGGGGTGGATGGACTCAATCCTGGCCGTAGCCCAGGAAATTGCAGCCGCAGTCCCCTTAGGGCATGGCTCAATGAGTATATTTGAGCTGATAAGACCTGGAACATAGACTAACACATCTTCCTTCTGGGCCGGTTTTGTAATTACCCAGATCCTCTCCCAGGGAAACATGGGCCGAATTCTGGAAACAGTCTGCTCAAGAAGCGTCTCCTGGCTGTGGATGCAGAGAAACTGCTTAGCCTTGTGTTGCCGACTCCTCGGCCAAAGCCTTGTCCCAAACCCCCCGGCCAGCACCAGGGCATGATAGCAGCATTCCTTGCTCAACGTTTTTTCTCCAAACCTGAAGTCATCATTGCTGCCAGGGCTGCTACTGCTCCAATGGCTGCGGTCTCTGAACGGAGTGTCCTTCTACCCATGGTGACAGTGGAAAAACCTGCTTCCTTACATGCCAGAATTTCTTCCCTGGAAAAGCCTCCTTCCGGCCCGGCTATAACAGCCACAGGAGTATTGTTTCCCTGGTCTCTCCAAGCAGAAAATAAGGAGCGCTTCTTTTCCGACTCCCAGAGAAGAATTTTTGCCCCGGCATAAGAGACCTTTTCCAAGGCATCTTCCAGGGAAACTACCGGATAGATAGTCGGCACAAGACTTCCTTTACACTGCTTCAAGGCCTGTCCGGCTATCTCCTTCCAGCGGACGAGATGTCTGCCGGTCTTTTCAGTGTCTACTTTTACCACAGTATGTTGAGTAATTACAGGACAGATGGTCTGAACCCCCAACTCAGTCGCCTTCTGTATCATCCAGCCCATGCGGTCTCCCTTGAGCAGGGCCACAATCAGATTAATCGGCAGGCAATCATTTTGCTGTCCTGAGACCTCAACAATACGCAAACCTGCTTCTGTCCTATTTACCCGGATGATTTTCGCCTTGGCTACCACTCCGGAGCCGTCTATGAGTTCGACAAGGCTCCCTGGGCCCAAACGCCTCACGCGCGTCAAGTGATGCGCCTCCCTGCCCGTGAGGGTAAGTGTGCTCCGGGCCCTTGAGAGGACATCAGATGATATCAGGAAGCGAGCAAGGGACATCAATTTGCAAACTCAAATGTAAATTCCCATACCATTAAAACAATATAATCTCACTCATGGTCATTGGAATCAATATCTCGAACTTCAGACTTAAGAGATTTAAGCCGATATAAAAAGAGCAGTGTAATCAAATTCAAGACCACAAGGACGCACAGGCTCATGTCTCATCCATACTACGACCCTGACTATATCTTCCAAATCCTTGAAAAGGAAGGCCTTCTATCAAAAGAACAGATCGCTAAATTAACACCCAGGCTCTCCATACCTAAACGGAAGGGCCAGGATCTTGTGCAATGGCTGGATTCGCTGCAACTCCCCCGGGAGGATTTCTCTGACACTAATCTTGAAGAAGCAGATATTATTTCTCTTATAGCAAGGGATTATAAGTGGACGTTCAGGCGATTGGACCCCTTATGCCTTGATATGGAGGTCGTGACAAAGACACTTCCGGCCTCTTTTGCCAAAAAGCGCTTGGTGCTGCCTCTTTCATGGGACGATGGAGAGCTCGATATAGTCTGCTACGACCCCGAAGATCAGGAGCTTCAACAGGATGTCGAGAGGGCATGTCAGGCCCGGACCCGTATCTCAGTGGCTCCCCGCAGAGACATCGAGCGCATTATAAGTGAATTCTTTGACTTCAAACAATCCATTGCTGCTGCTGAAAATGTGCTCAAAATTCCAACAGCGGATATATCCAACCTGGAACAGTATGTACGGCTGGCGGCTCCGGATGTCGCATCCTCAGACAAATACATACACAAGGCAGTGGATCATCTTTTTCAGTATGCCCTGGATCAGCGTGCCAGCGATATTCACATAGAGCCAAAGCGAACACAGTCCCGGATACGCCTTCGGATAGACGGAATTCTGCATACCATCTACCGTCTGCCCAGGGTAGTACACGAACCAATATGCACCAGAATAAAAACCATGTCCAGGCTGGATATAGCGGAAAAACGCCGGCCTCAGGATGGTCGTTTGAAAGTTGCCTGGAAGGAGGATGAGGCAGAGGTCAGGGTCTCTACTATACCGGTTGCCTTTGGTGAAAAGGTTGTACTGAGGCTGCAAAGCGCGGAGATACTCTTCAGCGACTTAAACAAGCTTGGATTATCAGAAAGGGACCTTCAGGTCTACAAACATTTTATACAGAATAGCCACGGCATAGTACTTATTACAGGGCCAACAGGAAGCGGAAAATCTACCACGCTTTACTCTACACTTCGACATATCAGCTCACCGGATATCAATATTATTACTGTGGAAGATCCCATTGAGATGGTTTGCGAAGAGTTTAATCAGATAGCAGTCCAGCCACAAATAGATGTGACATTTGCTTCAATACTCAGGAACATTCTGAGACAGGACCCTGACATCGTCATGATCGGGGAGATACGGGATGGTGAAACCGCCCGGTATGCCATACAGGCAGCCTTGACCGGCCACCTGGTTTTTTCCACTCTGCACACCAATGATGCTGTCAGCGCGATTACGAGGTTAAAGGACCTCGGCCTTGATCCTTACCTTATCGCATCCACCCTGATAGGAATTGTAGCACAACGGCTTGTGCGTATGGTCTGCAAATCGTGCGGTAAACCGGTAATGATCCCGGCGGATCGGCTAAGGGCCTTTGGCTGCCAAGCATCAGAACACGCACAGGCGAAAAAGGGCATGGGCTGCAGCCGCTGCCGCAATACGGGTTATTGGGGTAGGATCGGGATCTACGAGGTCTTCTCTGTCTCTGATACAATCAGAGAAATGATACACCTGGAAGAAAATGAAGAAGCCATTAAAAAGCAGGCGTTCAAAGAGGGAATGAGGGCACTAAAGCATGACGCCTGCGGAAAACTTCTCTCCGGGATAACTACCATGGAAGAGGTGATCGGAGTTACCTCATCATAGAAGAAATTGGTTAAAACCCTTGGCATCCTTCATTCGCTGGTTTACACTTATTCCCAAAAAAGGTGCATTATCGAATCGAATGCTGGATGCCGAAACTGGAAATTGGAAATTGGATAAAACGTAATTTTTCAATAAGTCCGGGTACCAGTCACTGGATTCCCGCCTTCGCGGGAATCCATTAGATAGTCGCAAAATATGATTTGCCCGGACTTATTGAGAAGTTACTTTCGTGCTTTCGTGATCATTTTTTTATCTTCATACCTTTTTGGTTCCGGCTTGTCCGGGTTAGGTATTTCCCTGTCTATTCCGGCAATATTGAAGTTTGGGACTGTTTTTTTGGCATCCTTCATATCAAGCCAAAAGTAGTTTACATTTTTAGGGGTAATATACCTCAAAAAATATGACTTGTGCAATTAGCTATTAGCTGTTAGGTTTTAG